>ERZ1106973.523-NODE-523-length-45976-cov-22.473204_pt1 | contig 45976 bp, 27 predicted proteins | sample MGYA00403686_ERZ1106973 | MGnify/ENA primary metagenome ERZ1106973 (study PRJEB35170, sample SAMEA104062408) | human gut metagenome | biome: human gut; feature: human-associated habitat; material: faeces | place: Denmark | collected 2012-11-06 ...
CTACGTCCGAGCCGCTTATATTCGTAAATCCTGCCGGTAAATAATTTCCATAGCTTTTAACCACTCCTTAACCACAGAAAGTTTACACTAAAATCATGGTGTACTCTTTTTTGAGACAGGTTATAACCATATAACCGAAAGTGAATAAACAATGCTTTATCTTGCATAAATAAAACTTCTGTCCTAAACTTAAAAAAGAGAAACCTGACAGTGTTTGCCGCTTGGGCCGAAACTGGCCGCAGCGCTTGGAAAGCAGGGTTTATAAAATGAGAGAGATGATCTTAAAAGCCGTCGCCAACCCTCCCAAAATTTTGTGGGGGCCGTTTTTGCCGACGCTGCTTAACATCGGCATTCAGTTTCCGATTATGTTCATGTTTATCGGTCTCGGCGACGTCAACCCGCTGCTCTTTGTATTCAGTATTGTCCTTGTTCACGGGGCCGTCGTTTTGGCCGGAACCAAGGAACCCCATTTGTCGACCATGATTCAGGCTTTTGGCCAGACCCGGAAAGTAACCACCAATTTATATGTAGAGAAAGGCGCTAAATTTGAACCCTGATTTTGATTTTTTCAGCACCTTTGTACAGGGGCTGAGCAGCATGGAAGTCATCGTCGCCGTCATCGGTTTTGTTTCGGCGGCGTCGTTTGCCGGTTTCTGGGCGACCAGATTCGGGCATTTGGTTCTGCCTCAGCCGCGTGAATCCCGCGTGTCGGACTTTTTGCCCTTCAACAAGTTGATGGCCGACGGTATTACCATTCGCTGTTACAACGGTTCTTTTGCGCGCGTGTTCAAAGTTGAGGGCGTCGATTTGTCTTTTGTGACCGACGAGAAAAACCTCTCCATGATGGAAGCCCGCAAATCCTGGATTGACGGCATGTCTGACCTGCAGATTGTCTGTCGCGTCATTACGCTGCGCGAGCGAATTGCCATGGAAGAAGACGTCGGCAATTTCAACAACCCGCTGCTGGAACAGATTTCTAATACCTGGCGCAACACGCTGGACCGCGTTTATGCCAACCGTCATTACATCGTCCTTTCTGTGGCTGACCGACCCGAAGCTCTGAAAGATTTGAACTACGCGTCGCAGGCGCTGCTGGCGACTTTGAACGATTACGGCGTTAAGCCGATGTACGAAACCGAAGACAGCCCGGCGGCCGACAGTCCGCTGGCGGTTTTTGCCAAAATATGCAGCCCGATTACCCAGCCGGCGCCGAAAGTTCGCAACGCCGAAGGCGCTCAGCTTAACGAGATGCTGACGTCGGATCATATTCACTTTACCGGCGAAAAGGGTATTATCAAATTTTTCTCGGGCGAGAAGGAAAAATATGAAATTGCCATGGGCATCCGCACTTCCGGCGATTATATGGACGAGGGCATGATTGCGTCGCTGCTTTCCATTGACTGCGAACTGACCCTGCTGCACAATGTCAAGCCTTTTTTCAAACCGCATGCCCGCGCTTTGCTGATGCAGCAGCAGCGTATGGCGGCGGTAACCAGTTTTTCGCCGGATGTTATCAACCAATACAGCGAAGCCCTGTCTTCAATTGAAGACAGCGATGCCGATTATCAGGCGCTGACCGAATATGCGATGACGGTTATTCTGAAAGGCGACAGTATGGAAGAAATAGACTTCGGCGAAAGCGAAGTTCAGCGCATCTGCCGTCTGTTCAGCGTTACGCCGGTTCGCGAGGGCTGGGTTACGCAGGCGACTTTCTTTAATCAGTTTCCGACGTATGAAACCTATCCGCGAACCTACCGTTATCTGTCCAGAGTTGTGGCTATGGCCATTTCCTTCGACAAGCCGTCCGAAGGTTTTGCCAAATCGGACTGGGGACCGGGCGCAATTACCGTTTTCCGTACCGCTTCCGGATCCGCCTATCGTTTTCAGTTCCACGTTTCGTCTGAAGATTCGGCTGTTGCTCACTGTTGTATTATCGGCCCGACCGGACAAGGTAAAACGACTTTGCTGACCTTTTTGGCCGGACAGGCTATGCGCCACAGCGACCTGAAAGTTTTCTTCTTTGACCGTCATCGCGGTGCCGAAATCTTTACCCGTTCCATCGGCGGTGCCTATGTCGGTTTTGACGGCGACGAAAAGAACGTTTCCCTAAATCCGTTTGATACGGCCAATACGCCGAACAACCGGGCTTTCCTGCGTCGTTGGCTGAAGTCTATTACCATGGTCGACGATGCCCTTTCCGAAAAGGAAATCGGCCGCGCGGTTACCACGGCGTTTGATTATCTGCGTCCTGAAGAACGCATTATGAAAAACCTCTACAAAAGCTGTTTTTCGCCGACCGGCAATATGCGCCGGGAGCTTTTCCGCTGGATTAATCCGGATCAGTACGGTAATATTTTTAATGCCGAAAACGACAGTCTGGATTTGAGTGCCAAGCGTTTTATGGCTTTTGACTTTACGCATATTTTCGAGGACGAAACACTTGCGCCGGCCGTCATCAGTTACATCATGCACCGTATTATGTCCGAAACCGGCGATACCGGCGTTCCCTCGCTGATTATGATTGACGAAACCGCGCCGATGTTGAAGCACCCGATGTTCCGCGACTACTTTATCATCGGTTTGCAGGAAGGGCGTAAAAAACGCCAGGCTTATCTCTGTGCTTTCCAACAGCCGAACATCATCGACAAGCTCGGCGTCGGCGAAGTTATTCGCGGCCAGTGTCAGACGATTATCTTTTTCCGTAACCCGCAGGCAATGCCGGAAGATTACGCCAACTGGAACCTTACTCAGCGGGAAATCGAGTTCATTTTCGGCAAGAGCTACCGCGACTTTCCTTATGCCATTCTGCTTTCCCGTCCGGCTACCGGCGAATCTGTCATTTTGGACGTCGACCTGAGCGGCCTCGGCCCATACCTGAAACTTTACAACTCCGGCCGCAAAAACGTGCTTTTGGTTGAAGAGCTGATTAAGGAATACGGTGAGGAAAACTTTGTTACAAAATATTTAAATATTGCGTGATTCGGAGATTAGTCGTTTATCAATTGCGCAATTTTTGATATTATTAATATAAGGACACCTGGACTTTATTGGAGGTTGAACATGAGAAATTGTAATCTTTTGCGGCTGCTTACTCTGAGCGGATTCCTTTCGCTTGCGGTTCTGCCTCGTCATGCGGCGGCGCAATGGCCGACCTTGGATATTTCCTCCGTAAAGGAAGGCATAAGCACCAATATCGAACTGGTCAAACAGTCCAAGGTTGTGACCGATGCCATGGCCACTGCCGGCAAAATCAATGCCGGTATTGGCGATGCCAAGGCCAGCGTTTCTAAATTCGCCGGCGACAATCTGGCCAAAGCCCAGGAAAAAATGAAAAAGCTTCAGGAAGAAAAAGAGCGTATAGAAAAGAAAAAAGAAGAATACGAAAAAATTAAGAAAGAAATTGAAGAGAAAAAAGAGGCAATGGAAGATTATAAGCGTCAGGCCGAAGCTCTGAAGGCCGATGCCGAGGGGTATGTTGCCGATGCCAAAGAAATGAAAGATGCTGCCGCTGACGTTGTTTCTACGGTCAAAGACGATGTTTCATCAGCTTCTTCCTCTGCCGGAGTTTCTTCCGGAAATGCTGATTTGAACACGATATCGGCGGTTGCCGAAGCCGAACCGCAAACGGCCGTGTCCGGCCGGACGGCTTTCGGCTCTGTTCAGTCCGAATCAGAATATCAGGTTGCTGCGCCGACTTCCGACGCCAAAAATTACGGCGAAGCCGTTTCTGAAACTTCTGCCGTTGCCGGAATTTCGGAGATTGCCGAAGATGACACAGCCGAAGCGGATGTTCAGGCGCTTGCCGAAGAACAGTTGAAACTGAAAGAAGAACAGGAAGCTTTGGACAAGGAAAAGGCCGAGTTGGAAGTTGACGCCATGTTTGCCAAAACGCCGGAAGAAAAAGCCGCTGTTGAGGAAAAGATGAAAGCTCTTGACGCCAAGTATGAAGACTTGAACGGCAGAATGTCTGAAAATGCCGCGCAACTAACTGCGGCTCAAGAACAGACGGTAGCCGAAGCAGCTGTTGAAACACCTGGGGAAAACAAAGCCGTTCCGGCCGGCCGCCGTCCGTTCGGAATGCCGGAAAAAGCCGCGGCAGTTACGAACGAAAATAATGATGACAAGCAACCTGTCGATGAAAAGGAAAAAGACGAAGATAAAGAGCCGCAGCCTTTCCATCGTGCCAAGATTTTGGACGGAGAAACGTCAACCAAAATGGAAATTCCGGAATCTCACACGCCAAAAATTCTTGAAGGGGAAACATCGACAAAAATGGACGTTCCCGAATCTCACCGCGCCAAAATTCTTGACACTTATGAAGCGCCGGTTGATCACACGCCAAAAATTCTTGAGCAAAGTAGGCAGCAGTCGGGAAATTCTTCGGGAGGCTTCCGTAAAAGAGCCGTACAAAGAAGTTCGGCTCTGCAAAATGGCCGCCATTATGCTTCCCGCAGCTTTTCCGAGACCATGGTCTTTGCCGATTTGACGGGAGACTCCGTACCTGACGGCACGGTTAACGGCGTCTTTATTCTCTCAGACCGTCTGGCTCAGGAATGCGAGATTAACGTTGCCGATTTGGAAGACGAGAAGGTTATGGACGAATGCATTAAAAAGCTGGTAAAGGCCAAGTCTGATAACGATGCGGCTATAGCCCAGGAAGCAGCTGCTGTTTATAAGACCATTATGCAGGAAACCGTAAACGCCTTAATTGCCGAAAGCATGGCGCAGAAAAACGAGGCGGCCAACTACGAAACCAAGGTTTTGGAGGAAATGGAGAAAAAAATTGCCCAAACCAAAAACAGTCGTGACGATACCGGCGGGCTGTCCCTGACCAACATGGAAACCCAGTATCTTTTGAACCGTATCCTGACAATTTATGCCGGTGAAATGTCTTTAAATGCCCTTAAGGAAATTAGTAGTTTTGACAAGTCTTATTATCAGGACGGCGATGACGAAGAAACCGGAGAAGAAAAATGATGAAAAAACGTCTGACATTGTCCGTTTTCTGTCTGACGCTGATTTGCGCCGCGTTGCCGGCGCGCGCCGATAAGGAATTTTTCCAAAAAGTCGAAGAATATCTGGGCGTGGTTGAAAATAACAAAAACTGGGTGGAAAATCAGCTTTCTTTGGCTGAGGAAATGAAGCGTTCCGCTTCGGAAGGCATCGGTAATGCGATGCAGAAGATCAATGAAGTAAAAGCCAATCCGCTGAGTGCTGATGAGGAGCTTTTAAATGTCATTCCGTCCGATATTCCGGACATTAACAATATCGGTAAGGCAACCGAGCAGGTAGGAAAATCCTATAATGCCCAAATGGGGCAGGGAAACGATAATCAGGTGTCACAGGAACAGCATGACAAAATGATGGATATTCAGCGGGAAAATGTCGCTAATCTTTATGCTGTCGCCTTTACGACCCGGACGCTGCTGGCTAAGGAACGCAAGCAGGACGAACCCTCCAACGATATGAAAAGCACGCGTGAAATCATCAAACTGACCAACAAAAAAGCTGCGGAAATGTTGAGGCGTCTGCGAAATGTTATGAAACTCGAATCTGCAACAGCTGAATTTAATTTTTCTCAGGCAGCTATGGCGTATTCGGTTGAAAGCCGCGAAGACGAAGAGGGGGGTAACGAAAAATGATGAAAACTCTCCATTATATATTTGCCGCGACACTCGCTCTGGGCTGTTTTATACGGCCGGCTGAAGCGACTTTGAAGTTTGATGTGTCCAAAGGTGTCGGCAAAGTAACGACGACGGTTTCCGGTTGGATGGAGGTTGCCAAAAAGCAGATGGAACAGTCGGCAACGCTTCAGACGATGATTGCCTATGGCAAGGGTGCTGTTGAAACGGCAAAAAAAATGAAAGAACTTCAGGGTGCGGTCGGCGATATGGCCGCGGAGGCTCAGTCTGTCGTTGATGAAAGCACCGGTTTGGTCGACGGTGCTATTTCCGATGCTCAGAATGCGGTTGGCGGGGCCGTTGGCGATGCCATGTCGCAGACCGGCGACGCTCAGGAACTTTTGGAACTGAAGGCGCAGAAAATGGCCTTGGAAAGCGAGCGGGATGATGCGATTGCTGCCGCACAGGAAGAAATAAACGGCAAGATAAGTCTTGCACAGGAAAATATCGGCAAGCTGCAGGCCATGGCGGCCCAGGAACCGGACAGAAAAACCGAATATGAGGCGCAGATTGCGACCTATCAGAATCAAATAAGTCAATATAATGAGGAATTGCAGACAACTTCCGATACCGTTACCGGCCAGTATCAGTCTCAGATTGTCGCGGTTGACGAACAGATTACGGCTCTGCGTGACGAAGCGATTGCCAAGGCTGGAGAAGCGACAGCCGACAAGTTGAAATCCGTTTTCGGCGGCGGCGACGAAGAAGATGCGGCGGCAATGAATGAGATGATTAAAAACAATTTTTTGGAAAAAGACGATGAGTTGACCATCGAAAACATAACGCCGCGCCGAAACTATCGTAAGCTGACGGCTCTTAAAGATACGGTTGCCGCTTTCAACAATGCCTGGAAAGTTAAGAAATCCCGTTATGAAAATGATGAAAAAACCGAGGAGATACAGGCAGAAGTCGAGCAGATGGACGGCGCTTCTTCCTCGCTGGGCATGGATATCCAGCTTAAGGTTGAAAACATCAAGTCCCTGTTGGAATATACTCGGATGATGGTTAATGATATGAAAAAAATAACCGCTGTTGAGTTAAGTAGCCTTTCCAATAACTGGAAGCTGAATCGTTATGACAAGGATGTGACGGAATTTAATTTGGACGATTATATTTACGAGAAAGAATCAGTTAAGGACAAAGCTCTGGATATTTTAAAAAGTGTCAAGGAAAACGGTGTAAAAGGCACGGCGGAAAACATGCTGAACGATGCCGTTGACAACAAGCAGGACAGTGCTTCGTCGCCGGCGACGACCTCTGATCCGCTGGAAGCGGTTCGCAGCGAGCTGCGGCAGGTCAGATCCAAAAGCGGGCATTATGAGGGCGTAGATACCGCCGGTCCGACCGACAGCGCGCCCGTCAACGTGACGGAAGAGCTGCGGCGCGCCCGCGGCGGCTCTGCGGAATAAGGAGAACGGATATGCGGAAAATCAGTAATAAATTGTCTTTTCTCTTTCTGGCCGTCAGTATGTTGACAGGCGTCTGTGCAAAAAGTGCCGGAGCTTTTTTACTGCCGCCGGGGCCGGGAACGCCGACCGTTGATCCTTTGGCCGACGTTAACATGACAATTGACTATGGCGTACAGGTTGTCAACAACACCACTTCCGGCATTACCAAGTTGAAGCAGGAGCAGACCAAACTGGTCAAGGCGGCAAAGGAAAAGCTCGCCGGCGAAGTTGAAGGCTTAATGCCGAGCAAGAAAGACAAAAACAAAAAAGAAAAAGCCGTTCCGGGCAGCAAAAAAATCGCCGAGTGCAAAATTGCCGATATTGAAAAGCCTAGCTCGGTCAAAAAAGCCTTTTATAAGCTTTTTCTGGCGTATCCTTCCGATAAAAGTGATGAAATGACGGCTTATCGCGATAAAGCTTCCGAATTTTATCAGGATACGATTGTCGAAACCTATGTGGCCTCGCGTGAATTAGAAAAGGAACTTGATGAGCTGGAAAAGAATTTCGCCAAGCTGACGCCGATGCTGGTTACCGGTGAAGGCGGCAACGGTGCGGAAAGCGGCGATGACAACAACGGTACCTGGAAAAACGCCTACACCGCGTATGATACGATGAACCAGCTTCTGAAGATAATCGAGGAACTGGCAGCTATGCGTGCCCAGCTTGAAGCGGCCAAAGCGGTTAAACATCATATTGTTCCGGCCGCATATAAGAAGAAAAGCAAGAAATCTTCTTTGCTGGAAAAACGCGGAAATCTTCAACTCGCTTCCCGGTCGGTGCGGTATGGCAGTGAAAAACTGGTTTTTGCTCAGGTTGATTTTAACAATTTTCAGAAAGCTTCCGTCAGTTCGACGCCGACAGTCAGCAGTAACGGCGGCGCCTCGATAACGTCGTTTGCGCAGCAGCGAAAAGCGGCGGCGGTACAGGCTTCCCGTCAGGAAGCTATCGGAATCATCAGCGGCCAAAGCGCGGCTTCTTCTCTGTCAAAGTCAACGGCGGATGATACGGCGGTTGAAGATGAAGATTATGAATATGACCCGGCTACGGATTCTTCGGTTAAATATATGAGGGCACCGGAACCGGACATTGCCTCGCCGTTTAAAGGCAATGAGGAGAAAATGGATGAACTGGACAAGCTTGACCCGCTCTATGAGAAGGCAACCGAAGCGCTGGAACTGCACAATCTGCTCCAGTCTTTGCCGACGCATAAGGAAAATGCCGAAAAATATAATCGCCACAAGCAGCTTCACGACAAATCTGTCGAAATGCTGCGAACCGCGGATAAATGCGCTTTGCAGTTCTTGGGCCGGTATTACGACGATCCGGAAAAAGTCTGGACCGGCGGTCCGATAAGCGATGAAAATACGGCCAATTATGACTTGCGGTCCGGAATTTCCGGCTGGGCGATTAAGGCTTTTGAAATTGCCAAGGCCGAAACAACGGCGCCCGTAGATTCCGATGACGGTGTCGTGGCCGAAATTGACCTGATCGATACCGGAGATATGACCAAACGCAGTGAAAACGAAGCGGCTTATAAGGAAAAGGCTCAGGGGCTGTCCAGTCCGGACGAGGAAGAAAAGGTTGAGGCCATCAACCGCGAAACGGAACTGATTGCCTGGAAAATCGGCGCCGAAGCGGCCAAAAAGCTTGCGGAAGACCAATATTCTTCCAATCCGCAGTGGGGAACGGCACAAACGCGCTTTCCGGTTTGGAACGACCAGAAGAACTTCTATAACCAGTATATTGACGGCAAATACAACAATATTAAAGAATATCTTGCCGCTTTGCAGTTCAATCAGGTGTCGCTGAACATTGCGCAGGAACTGAACAATATTTTAACCGAAGATCCTGAAGTTAAGGCCTATAATGCCCGCGAATTGGGACGTTTGGCCGGTGTCGTCGGCGATGATGACGAAACGGAAGAAGAGGAGGCTGCAAACGACGAAATTACGTCATTGGTTGCACAGAAACAGGCTGATTTGGAAAAAGCAGCTGACAAGCGCCGCAGCGCATTAAAACCGTTGGAAGAACAGAAAGAAAATATTAATAAAAGCATTGAAGAAGCTTCTGCGGCACTGAGCAGTTTCAATGAACGCATCAACCAGCTTAAAAAGGAAAAACTGACGGCTCAGTCTTCGGTGGAAGATATGCAGGTTCAGCTGGAAATTGCCGATGACGTGGCTGAATACGCCCGTGAAAACGGCGAGGAAAGCGAAGAGGATTCTGTTTCTCAGGCGTTTGCCAAAGAAAGCATAAAGGAAAATCAGGCCAAGGAAGCTTCGGTCGAGCCGGAGATAGAGCGCTATCAGGGTTTGGCCAAGGTTCAGGAAGAAAAGATAGAACAGCTCAAAAACCGGTTGGAGCAGGTTGAAAAACAGATTGCTGCGGTTGAGGAATCTTACACAAGACAGGTTCAGGGACTGGAAGAAAAATATACTGCTGCATTTGAAGCGGCCCGCAAAAAAATTCAGGACGGCAAAACGGCCAAGGCGGCAAAAACGCTTCTTAGCCTGTATCGGGAAAATGTTGAACGGACGGTTGTCGGCGATTTAATCGGCACGGCTTCCGTCAGAGGTATCATCAGTCAGGCCGAAGGCCTGGTCGGCGATACCAAGAGTTATGCGGTTCAGGCGGTGGAAACGGCTCGCTCCGACATTTACAAACTCGGCGATGAACTTTATCTGCCCGGCAGTTCTGCGATGGTCGTCAAACGTCATGCCGAACTGATGAAGGAACTGCAGAATATTCCGGTCGACAAACTGGTCGCCTCGTCGTCTTCTTTGGGCAAGTTTGGTTCCAATACGGTCATTACTTCGGCGCTGACAACGCTGTTCCAGAAAGTTGTCACGCAAAGGGCCTGTGCCGACGGCCGCTGCGAAAATGCCGATGAGGAGTATTTTATCGGGCTTGAACCCAAAGACAAGGACTTTTCGGCGCCAAAGGCCGCGCCGGAAATGAATATGGCGCCGGTGCGTGAAATTGTCCGCTTCGATACGGTAAGTTATGATAATGTTCCCAAAACGGTCGACGGTACCGTTTCTCGGCAGGGTTTCCTTAATTACGGCGAAGAAATTCCGACAATTTGGCAGAAAATGCTTCAGGAAAATATTTTCGTTGAACGCGAAGTCGATTTGGCGGCCATACTGGAAGCCGGCAGCGGCCGCGAAGGAGCTTTTATGCGCGGCGGACGGTATCCCTGCAAACTGGGCGAAAAGATTATCGACGTTGATCCCTATGACGGACAGTATATGGTCGTCAGCGAACTTGCCGGCGCCGACGGTGCCGTTTCGCGCAGCTCGGGCGGCAGCAATAACAGCGCTGCCAATATGGCAACCCGCGAGTTCTTGAAAAAAATCGGCGTCTATATTGAAGATAAAATCAGCAAAACCGGCAATCCGGGCGTTTCGATTGACGAAAACAAGCTTCCGCAGTGTCAGGAAATTGAAATTATCGGCAACTCCGGGCTTGCGGCCAAGTTTTACTATACGGTGCGCGATATTGAAGCCGATACCGAAGGTCCGGCTGCTATTCAGCCGAAAGAAACCATCGGCAGCCCGAGTGAGCTCGGGACGCTGCTGAAGGCGCAGGATGCCGGCGGTATCCGCTTCGCCGATAAACCGCTTGAAGTGTTTGAGCGTCTGAAGAAAATTGCCGAAGAGCAGGATAATCCGAACAGCGAGTATCAAACCAATCTTAAAGACGAAATTTTTAACAATGCGCCTTATAACATAAACCAGATTGGCGACTTTCTTGACTATGTTGAAGTCGAAACAACCTACCGTCAGACATTGGAAGAACTGAAAGCCAGCCTTGACGAAGTCAACGATATGCTGAAAGAACAGCTGGTTGAAGCCGGTTTTACGCCGACGGCGGACTTTGATATTTCGAAGGATGAAGATTACGAACTGACGCGCAGCAGCCTTGACCGCCTTAAAAATAAGCTGGTGGAAGAGGGCTTTTCAGGAATTTCCGGCGTCAATGTCAGTGACAACGAAGTGGTTGAAGAACGTCTGAACAAAATTAAACGTATTTTTACCGCTTTGCGCAAAGATAAGGATGAACTGCTGCCCCTTAACGAGAATTCGCCCTCCGACAGCGAACTTGACGAGCAGATTAAAACCGAAGAAGTCAACAAGAGCGTCGTCGGCGAATATGACAAGAAGGTTGAGGAAGAGTTCCAAAAGCAGTTGAATAATTTCAAACCGCCGTTCTGCGCGGCTTACTGATAGAAGAGAAATGAGCGAAAACGACAACATTTTAGAGGGAACCAGAGTACTTTCGATTACGGATGCAAACGGCCGGCACAAGGAGTTTATCAGCGAAGTCGAAAAAGAAGTTTCCGGTTTCAAACTCAAATATTATATGTGGCTTTCCCGGCTGTTTATCCTTTTTGCCGTGGTTTCGCTGATGATTTTCATGAGCTCTTCGCTGGCGCTGTTCAAACTGGCGCCGCAGGTTTCCGTCGAGCCTTTTCTGATAATCAGGCAGGATACTTCCGACGGTATTGTGCGCTATGAGCCGATTTCATACAAAATGGCTTCCAAAAACCAGTTGATGGAAACCTTTGTTCGCCAGTACGTCCTGTTGCGTAATACGATTATTGCCGACGAGAAGGAAATGCAGACCCGCTGGTTTCCGGGCGGTATGATGAATTTTTTGTCTTCTGACTATGTCTTCGGCCAGTTTTCCGCTTATCGCGACAGTGTCTGGAGCAAAATCATCGACGCCGAAATGGTTCGTGAGGTCGAAATTATTTCCATCGGCAAGCTCGGCGGCGAAAAAAGTCCGGTTTGGAAGGTGGACTTCAAAACCTACGACCTCTCGACCACCATGCGCAATCAGAATACCCGGGCTTTGATTCTGAGCACGCGCTATTGGACGGCTTCCGTCACGGCCTATTTCCTCCGCGGCCGCGAGTTTGTCGGCCTTCGTCTTATCAATCCGATTGGCTTTACCGTAACCCGCTATTCGCAGACCGAAGTCGAAATTTTCTGAAAACTTCTTTGCCTGTTGATAAGTTGGGGATTTTGGCCTTATGGGATTAGACTTTTAAAATAAAAAAGTTTAAGTTCATAATATCTATACTAGTATACTGTTATAAGGATATATCGCAATGTGCAAAAAATTTATTATGTTATTCGTGCTGCTTATGCTTACGGCCTGCGGTATTTTCGGCTCATATTATGAGGCCGAACCGGTCGGCGTCGGCAAAGGCGTGGACGAACTCAAGCTTTCTCCCTGCGCCTGTCTTCAGGTCGAACTTCCTCAAAACCTGCCGGATTGGTTTGTTGAAACAATTTAACCGGGACTGATGATAAAAAATGGCAAATCAGTTAGAAGGAAATAACACCCAGCAGAAGCTTATCGGCGGCGCCGCGCGGCAGCCGCAGCGGCAGGCGCGCAACGAAGACGTTTTCGTCGCCAATGTCGGCGAAAAACGCTATCTTTGGACGGCGCGCGCTTTCGCAATTATTACCGCAATCAGCCTCTGCTGCAACATTGTGCTGATTCTTGCCATTATGCAGGTTTTGCCGCTTTATCGCGTCGAACCTTTTTTGCTTACGTTTCAAAACAAGGAAGAGCAGGTTTACAATATTCAGCCGATTAAGGGGCGCATGGAGGATCAAAAGGCCATTACCGAGGTTTTTGTCCGCCAATATGTGCTGCTGCGCAGTTCTTTTGACCGCGATGTGCAGGAGATGGAGGCGCGCTGGATGCCCGGCGGTCCCGTACAGGAGATGTCTTCTTCCGCTGTCTATACCGAATTTTTGGAAAAAACGGCCAAAAAAGCGCTGGATTTGATTCGCGCTCGGTCCTTGCAGCGCAATGTCCGTATTCTGACGGTTAACGAACTTGGCCGCGGCCTTTGGCAGGTCGAGTACGAAACGCAGGACATGTATCCGGATTCTCCCGCGCCGGAGGTCAACTACTGGACGGCTTCGCTGCGCATCGCTTACAACCGCAAGAGCGTCAAGTACGGCGAGCGTCTTAAAAATCCGGTCGGTTTTACGGTGGTCAGATATTCTCTGACATATAACAAGGTTAAGTAGGTTTATAAGGTATTCAGATAATGATTTTACGGTCGGCTAAGTTATTCCTTCTTTTAATGCTGGTAGTTCTCGGTGGCAATGCCGTTGCGCAGACGACCATGAACAGTCTTGACCAGAATGCGGATCAGAGCCAGGGACAATATATGCCGATGAATATGGGCTATGCCGGTTTCAACTCTCTGGGTATGATTCAAAGTGCCTGGCTGGATCCGATGCAGAACCTCGGCGAAGGGCAAAGCAAACCTGCTTACTCAAAATATTACTGGTCGCCGGATTTGGTGTTGCCCATCCGTCTCCGCGAAGGCATGATGACACTTATTAATTTTCCGAACTGGGAATTGATTGAAGATATTTACATCGGTGACAACGCGACTTTTGACGGCCAGATTTCCGGTCCGAACACCTTGCTGCTGTATCCCCGCAAGGGCGCCAATGTCGGTGTCGACACCAACGTCATCGTTTTTGGCCGTTCCGGCAACAAATATGTTTTTTATGTTAAAAGCGAAGGTGTTAATACCGAACGCCTGACCAACTCGATTATCGACATAGACGTCATTGACGGGCCGTCCGGTTCCGGCGGCGCCGGTGCCTCCAGCGCACGGATGTCGTCGATGGGCGGCGGGTTGGGTGTCAATGCCAGCCATTACAATCGCGGCGGCAGCTCCGGAATGTCGGTTGATTCGACTTTTACCAAGCGTTTCCAGATGGCGGACTGGATTAAGAATATTCCGCTTGATCCAAGCAAATTCCGTTTTGACATTGAGGTTTATGTTCCCAACCCCGATGACGTTGTCATTGCGCCGGAACGCGTTTGGCGCGACGATATTTTCACTTACATTGATCTGGGCGAGAAGGCTTTGAATATGACGCAGCGCCCGATTGTGACCCTGATTGTCGAACGTATTGAAGTTCCGGTCGGTTTTCGTACCAAAGGACCGAACAACCGTCTGATAATCGTTGAGGGTATCGGCGATATGGTCATGCGCAACGGCAAACGGATTGTCTGCCTGAAAATGCGGCGTTCAGACGATGCCGGTCTGGAAGATGCCACTTATGCAACCGATTTTGAAGACAACCGCTGGGATGTTCCTCCCGCGCTGCCCGGCAACGGTAGCACCGGTGCGAATGGCGGAGCTGCGGGCGGCAGCGAATTTAACGGCGGCAACGGCGGCGTTCCCGGACAATATGATATTCAGGTCGGCCAGAGCCAGCTGATTGTTCCGGCCAACGGCCAGGGGCAGAATGTCAGCGTCGGCTATCAGGGCGGCGACGGTATTGACTATTCCAAAATGCAGCGCATCAGCAACAACAACCAATACGATGCCGGCGCGCGCAATATGGCGCAGCGCTATGGTTACGGCAGCGGTTTCAGCGGCGAAGGCTCCAATATTTCCATTGAGCTGGGCACTGATGCCGACGTTACCAACCTCGAGCGGCTTTGGGACAGCCTGGTCAACAAATATCCCGACGTTCTCGGCGTTTACCAGCCGTTCTTCTCGGTGGATACGCCGGCGGACGGCCAGGGCAAAGAGCTGTTTCATCTGCGCGTTGGCCCAGTCAAGTCGCTTGATGCCGGTGATTCCGCCTGTAGCCGCCTGGGACGCAACGGCGTATTTTGTAGTGTAGTCAGGACCCAATGAGCAAAGAAGTACTTACACATTCCGAAAGTTACGTCAAAAAAACCAACCGCATAATTCTTGCGGTTGGTATTACTTCTTTTATTATCTTTATTTTCGGCGTTGTGCTTCTGATTAAAAGCAATAAGGTTGTTGATGACTATGAAGAACCGGTTTTTACCGACAATGACGACGCGCTTAACATCGGCAATACCAGCCCTTTGACCGACAATCTTGAGTTCGGCATCGTTGATGACGGCGAAGTGCCGATTACCATGACGCCGGATCCCGTTTCCATGGGACAGGTTGTGCTCGGTACTGAAGCCAAGAATGTTCTGACTATCGGCACCAACGGCAAAACAGCGATAAAAATTGATGACGTCGAACTGGCCGAGCCGCCGTTTGACGGTTTTACTTACGAGGATAACTGTACGGACGAGGAATTGCGCGGCGAACAGACCTGTAATATTACCATGAACTGGATTCCGGTCATTCACGGCAACGTGCAGAACAATTTTATTATTTCGTGGCACGAAGCCAATCTGACCCGCAGCAATGCCAAATCGGCCAAAGTTCCTGTCGAAGGCAGCGCCATTCGTAAGGAAGACTGCAATTTTTGCGAAACCGCGCTGCCGCAGGGAGCTGCATCAGCAACCGAACAGGCCAAAGCCGAGATTGCCGCCAAGCAGGTGCGCAACGCTGTCGGTCCCAACGGCGAGGTTATCGGTACCATTGATGAAGACGGTTATGTTCGCGACGCCGACGGCAACATTATCGGTCGGATGAATGCCAACGGTCTGGTTGTTGACGATAACGGCAATGTTATCGGCGTTGGCGACAACCGCAAACTTGTTTATGATGAATTCGGCAACGTTATCGGTCATGTCAATCCGGACGGTACCGTTGTTGACAAGGACGGCAATGTTATCGGCCGTACGCTGCCGGACGGCACCGTGGTTAACAATGACGGCGCGCCGATTGGCAAAGCCGTTGACGCCGGTTATGTGTATGATGAAAACGGTAACATTATCGGCCGCGTGCTGCCGGACGGTACCGTGGTCGATATGGACGGCAACGTTATCGGTCGTCTGAACGAAAAAGGCGAGGTTGTTGACGCCAACGGCAACGTCATCGGCTACGTGACTAAACCCGGACGTACCGCGATTGACGAAAACGGCAATGTTCTCGGCGTTGTTATGCCGAATGGCGCCGTCGTCGACGCTAACGGCAATGTTGTCGGTTATGTTGACGAGAACGGCAACGTCGTTACCGACGAAATTATCGGCAAGACCGGTCCCAAACGTCGTTTGGCCTATGACAAGGACGGCAACGTTATCGGGTATATTGACGAAAACGGCAATGTGGTTGATTTTAACGGCAACGTTATCGGCAAAATGCTTGAAGACGGAACCCTGGTTGACCTGAACGGTAATGTCATCGGCCGGGCCGGCGAATATGTTGACTTGGCGCTGGACAAAGACGGAAAGGTTATCGGTTACGTCGGCGCTGACGGCAAGGTTTATGATAAAAACGGCAATGTCATAGGCTATGTTGATGCCGACGGCAATATCGTCAGCAACGTCAAAAAGAAAATCGGTTCGCTGGTGCGTGTCGAACTGATTCCTGTTACGCCGCAGGGAACGGTGCTTGGCGTTATCAGCAATAACGGTACGGTTGAAAATGACAAGCGTCAGGTTATTGGCCGTATTCTTGCCAACGGTTTGGTTAAGGATCCGTCAGGAAATCAGGTCATCGCCAAACTGGTGCGCGGCGGGCTGGTGGTCGGTTATGGCTGCAAAAACGTCGGCTATCTTGATAAAAACGGCAAAATAACCAAAGGCAACAAAGAGCTTCCCTATAAGATTATGCCTGACGGCATTGTTATTGACAACGCCGGCTCTTATATCGGCGAAGTCGTTCAGCCCGGCAGTGCGTTTGACAATACCTGCACGCTTATCGGCGAGGTCGGGACCGACGGTATTGTCCGCGATTCCGCCAACAATTACGTCGGCTGCGTCAATCCTGACGGTACGGTGCTGAACGAAACCGGCGAAATCGTCGGCGGCGTTTCCCGTTCCGGCATTGCCGTCACTTATGACGGCGAATATCTCGGCAAAGTCGGTGCTAACGGCATTGTTCAGTCGGCGGCGTTGCTGCCGGTCGGCTGCGTCGGAACTTACGGCGATGTTTTCAACAAGGACGGCGGTTACATGGGCAAGGTTTTGGAAAACCGCTATGCTTATGACCTTTCCGGCAATTTTCTTAACGTTGTCGGCGAAAACGGCAAAGTTTCGATACCCGGCGGCGGTGAAGCCAAACTTTATGCCAACAATCTGGTCGCCGACGATGCCAACCGGATTGTCGGTGTGGCGCTGGACGAAAAGTCGATCGTCGTCGATCCTTCCGGAAAGTTTATGGGCCGCGTTTTCCCCGACGGCAACGTTTATAATGACAAAGGCGTTGCGTTGGGCAAAATACATGGTCGGGGCACAGGCTTTTTCAATCGTATGCTCGGCAAACTTCTGCCGCGTGGCGAAGTTGTCGATTTCTATGGCAAGAAAGTCGGTAAGGTCAATTACGACGGCCGTGTTCTCAACCGTTTCGGCGAGCTTCAGGGACGGGTTGACGCCAAAGGCCTGTTTATTGACAACAACAACGAATATCGCGGCGCGGTTCTGCTGCATGGCGCTGCCATCGGTTATGACGGTTCGTATCTCGGCTATGCGACTTCCGACGGTACGGTAATCAACCTTGACGGCAAACACGAAGGCATAACCAGTTCTGACGGCAAAGTTTTAAACAAAGACGGCGAAGTCGTCGGCGAAGTCATTCCCGAAGACATCGTTATTGACATCTGGGGCAACTACAAAGGCCGGGTCAATTCGCTCGGCGACGTTCTGGACAATAAGAACGAAAACATTACCGCCGTTTTGCCGGGCGGTTCGACGGACAAAAACCTGAGCCTGGTCAAGCATGGTTCGGTTATTGATTTCGGCGGCAATGTCATCGGCGCGGTAATGCCGGACGGTACGGTCATTGATGTCAACAACGTTGTTTTCGGCCGCACGCTTTCCGACGGCAGCGTCATCAATCAGGCCGGCAGTCTGGTCGGCGAAATTGCCGAAGGCGACATCGTTATTGACAACGCCGACAAAGTGGCCGGTTATGTCGATTTGGCAGGCAACGTCGTCAGCCGTGACCGCACGGTCATCGGCCGCAGCCTGTCCGGCGGTCTGGCAATTGATGCCAATGATAATATTCTGGGCAGAATTTACAAAATCGGCGCGACAATTCTTGGAAATGATGGTAAATATATGGGCAGGCTGGCGCCGGACGGCAGCGTAATCAGTAAAGACGGCAAGAATATCGGTTATATCAAAAATAACGGTTCGTTTATAGATTTGGATAAAAAAGTTTCCGGCTATGCTTTGCAGGAAGTAGCCAAAAACCGGAGGAATTAGGGTGACTTTGAACGGCGGACGATTAGAACTTTTGAATAAAATCAGGTCGGGTGTGCGGACACTTGCCTTTTTCTCCGTGCTGTTTTTTGCTGCTCCGGCCGCGGCAATTGAAATTACGGCCATCGACTTCAACGGCGATCTTATAGGCAAGGTTATTCCCGACGGTAAGGTTGTCAGTCTCGACAATCAGCTTATCGGCAATGTTACCGCCGACAGCTTGATTGTTAATTTTGACGGCGAGCTTATCGGCGGCGTCATTCCGCAGGGCATTGCCATCGGCAACGACAACAAGCTTCTGGGCAAGGTTTCCAACGACGGTTCGGTGCGGCTGGCTTCCGGAAAGATTGTCGGTAAGGTTCTGCCGAATGGTCTGGTTGTCGACGATTATTTCAATGTTCTCGGCGCAGTTCTGTTTCCGGGGCTGATTTATTCCGACGATGGCAAAACCGTCGGCCGTCTGACCGGTGACGGTCTTTATACCAATCTTCAGGGACAGCAGATTGGTTTCGTTTCGCCGGACGGTTATGCCTACCGCAAGGTTGGCAACGATTATCTGCTGGACGGCCGCCTGATATCTTCCAAAATGGTCATTTCTTTGGACGGCGCTTTTATCGGAAGCGTTTCGCCGGGCGGCAACGTTACCGATTTTGAGGCGCAGACAATTGGTTTTGTTAAGGCCAACGGCTATGTTTATAATGAAAACAATCAGATTATCGGTCAAATAGTCAGGTCTGGTTTTGCCTTTGACAACAACGGTAAATACATCGGTTTTGTTACTTATAACGGCGAGGTTGTCAATAAGGACGATTTGGTCGGGCGAATACGCGCGGACGGCCGTATTGCCGACGCCAAAGGCGAAATTATCGGTTTTGCCGTTGATTTGGCTGCAACGGCGACAGATTTGGAAGGCCGCTATCTCGGCCGGATCATGCCCGGCGGCAGTCTGGCTCAGGCGCGTGAAGTCGTCGGACAGGTCGGTCCGCGCGGCACGGTTATAAATAAGGACGGAAAGATTATCGGACGCTTGGTCAATGCCGGCCCTGTGTTCAACTTCCGCGGCGCCCTGCGCGCCCATGCGCTGAAAAGCGGCGCGGTCATTTCGCTTGAAGGCACGCCGCTCGGCAATGTCCGCGCCAATCTGGCTTATGACAACAACGGTCTTGTTTTCGGCGCGACGCTTAATAACGAACTGGTCATTGCTCCCGGCGGCAAATCTCTGGGTATGAGCGGTATTAACGCCTCGGTCATGGATGGCAGCGAACGTAAATTCGTTTCGCCTTTCGGCTTTTTGTTTTCTTCCGACGGCGTCCTGAGCGGCTCGACCATGACGCTGGCGCCGGTGTATAACCTGACCGGTGCTGTTATTGCCTATATGATGCCGAACGGTTCAATGTACAACAAGGGGGTTGTTGCGCTGGGCAGGCTGACTGAAGCCGGCATCAACATTGACGAGCGCAACCGTATTCTGGGGCGGAATATTGCGGCCGACTATGCTTTTTCGGCAGCGGGAGAACTCTTGGGTATTTTATCCGAAACCAATATGGTCCTGGATAAGGGACTTAAACCGAAAGCCAAAATTCTGCCGGACAATTCGGTTGTCAAAGCCGGAAAGAATACCGAGGTCAACTTTAATCCTCAGGTTGGAACGGCGTCCGATCAGCATCTGGTCCTCGGCGTAACCGGCAGTTTGTTTGGCTATGCGGACATTGACGGTGCTGTCCGCAATCCGGCCGGGCGTGTCGCCGGAAAAGTAGTTGACGGCGGTTTGGTAATTGACAATTCCGGCCTGCCGGTTGGTGAAACCAGCGGTTATAAAGCCGTGGTCGACGGCGATTGTGCGCTTCTCGGTGTTGTTACGCCGCAGGGGGACATCCGCAATTATCGCGAAACGTTTATCGGCCGCATGCTCTGGAACGGGCAGGCGGTTTCGGAAACCGGCGCCGTCATCGGTTATCAGGTAATTCCCGGCAGTGTAATAGACTTCAACGGCAATATTCAGGGAACCATATCGCCTTCCGGACAGGTAATGGCTTATGGCGGCGAACTGCTCGGCTGCATTGACAAGCGGGGAAAACTGCGCAATGCCGACGGCGAAATCATCGGCGGACAGACGGAGTTTTATCCGGTTATGAATGTTAACGGCGTCTTTATCGGCCGCACGGTTCTTGACGGTACGGTCGTCAACGAAGCCAACGAGTTTATCGGCTATATGCAGCCCAATGACAATGTCAATTCCAAAACCGGCGTACCTGTCGGCCAGTTGTTCAAGTACCGCTTTGCTTTCGATAACGACAATAATTTTTTGGGGCGGGTCGGCTCCGACGCGCGCGTCTTTAATGCCAAAAACGAAGAGGTGGGAAAAGTCGAGTTTGGCGGTGCGGTCTTGAAAGACGGCAAAAATATCGGTTATGCCCTGTATGACATGTATGTTTACGACAATGACGCCAATGTCATCGGCTATATCACCCGTGACGGCAACGTCCTTACCGTCAACGGCCGAAAACTCGGCCGCATTGACAAGGGCTTTCTGATTAACGGCGAAAACAAGGTTGCCGGCCGCGGTAACCGCGATTTTTACATTCGCAACCAAAACAACGTCGTCCTCGGCGAACTGGAACTGAACGGCAGTCTGGTCGATCCTGCCAATCATGTCATCGGTTCGCTGAAAGACAATGGACGTATTCTGGACAGCAACGGCAACGTTCTGGCCATAGCCAAACCGTTGCAGTATTACAGCCTGCTTAAGGAATTGACCGAGGCCGAAGCGGCTCGTTTGGCCGCCGAAAAGGCCGAAGCCGAAAGATTGGCCGCCGAACAGGCTGCGGCTGCCGGCAATTATGTTATCGGCGATGACGGCTACCTTCGTGACGCCAATGGCAACATTATCGGCCGTATTCTTCCCGACGGTACCGTTGTCGATTTAAACGGTAATGTTATCGGACATATCAACGAAAACGGCGAGTTCGTCGGTTTGGACGGTAAAGTAAAGGGCAAAACCTCAAAAGACGGTTATGTCGTTGGGGATGACGGGTATTTGCGCGATGCGAACGGTAATATCATCGGTCGGGTGCTGCCGGACGGCACGGTTGTCGACCTGAACGGAAACGTTATTGGCCATATTAATGAAAATGGCGAATTTGTAGGCCTTGACGGTAAGGTTATGGGCAAGGTCAACGGTGGCGGAGCCGATTGGTACAGTAAACCGGTACAAATTGGTGCCATTCCCGAAATCGGCGTCGTCGGGGAAGAAGAAATGAAAAAATACCGCAAGTCGCTCGGTATTGCCCTGACGCCGGACGGCGAATATCTCGGCGATATCATGGACGACGGCAGCGTTGTTGATAAAAAGGGCAATGTTGTCGGTAAAAAAATGCCCGACGGCCTGATTATTGACGATGACGGCACGCTTATCGGCATTGAAGAAGTCAAAAAGCCTGATTCTTCGGGAATGTTTGTTCCTGCCGGCACTTTCGGCCCCGGCGGCGCTTACGGAACCGGTATGGGCGCCGGCGGCAATCTTGGCCCCGGCGGCGGATTTGGTCCCGGCGAGCGTTATGACCCGCAGCGTGCGGCGGCCTTGGCTGCGGCGCAGAATCAGCGCCGGCAGGCTATGTCCGTCGGTAAAATCAGCTCGGGCATCAGACCGGAATCTTTTGACGGTTATCAGAAAAACTGGGATGAACAGGGTATTGCCAAGGCCGTTTCTTCATGGCGCGTCAACCTGAGCGAAATGATTTTTGCCGACAAACCGATTCCGGCGGTTATCGCCCGCTCCATCGACAGCAACAACCCGACCCCGGTAACCGCTTTTGTTGAACGCAACGTTTATGCCGAAGAAGGACGCAATGTGGTAATCCCGGCCGGCAGCCGTCTGATGGGTACGCTGGGCGGCCTGACTGCAGGCACGGAAACGACTTCCTCGTCGGCCAAGGTTCAGATTACCTGGGAACGTCTGATCCGTCCGGATGGTTCGCTGTTTGTCTTCCAGGGTATTACCGGCGACGCACAGGGCCGCGGCGGTGCACTCGGCTATCTTGACCAGCAGCTGTTCAAGAAATATACGCTGCCGATTATGACCACGGCTCTAACCAGTTATACGTCCTATATCATGGCGCCTAAAGATGACGATGACAGCAGTTCCGATACGGAATCTCCGCGCCAGCAGGCGGCCAACGACGCGCGTCAGAACTTTTTGCAGGACATGAACCGCATTTTTGAACAGATTTTGGCTGACAAAACTAATATCAAACCGCTGACTTATGTTCCGGCCGGTACTAGAATTATCGTCTACCCGAACATAGATTTATGGTTGAGAACGCCGGAAAGAGACGAAGCCGAAGTCGCCAAGAACCTTTCCAAGCGTGATGTGCTTATCGATGATAACAAGCTTGAGCAGGATCGTACCGATACGCAGAACAGGCGTAAAATGGGCATGACCGACGCCGACCGTGCCGCCACTGCCGGTTCCGTTGTCTATGAGGCCGAAGGAACCGATGCCGAAGCTGTTGCTGCACCGCGCCTGATGGACGACAGCAAAGTCAAAAGCAAGAAACCCGCCGCGACGGCCGGCGCTCCGGCACTGATGCCGACAACGCCGGCCGGTGGTTCGACACCGCCTCCGCCGCCTTCATTCAGCAGCGGTTCGTCGTCCTCTTCATCTTCGTCGTCTTCCGCGGCAAAAACGGATAACAGCGTCCCTCAGTTGTTCTGATAGGAGAAAAATATGAGCTTTAAGGTTTTGGAATCAGTTTTGCGCCCGTTGTCCTACTGGTACAATCAGGACAACATTGAGGAAGTGGCGGTCAACCGTTCCGGCCAGATTTGGCTGCGTCTGCGCGGCAAACGCGCCTATCCCTGGGTAATGTATAAAGACGAGAAACTCAGCAAAGAATATCTGGTCGATTTGCTCTATATTGTCGCCAATACCTATGAGCTGCCTTTTGATCCGGTCGAGGGCTCGCCGGTCGTTTATGCCACCATTCCCGGCGAACACCGTTTTTCGGCTATTGCCGGACGTAACGTCATGTATGATCAGGACGACCTTACCGGCGGTGTCGCGCTTACCATCCGTGTTCACAGCGACGACGTGGCCTTCGGTCTGTCGGATTATGGTCTGACACAGGGGCAGGCACTGCACAAGATTAATCCGTTGAAAGATATCAAAGACCCGGAAGACCCCTATGAACGTCTGTTGCTAAGCATTAAGCGCGGCGACCATATTCTGGTTTCCGGTGCGACATCAACCGGTAAAACGACTTTTCTGAATAACCTGCTGAAGATTTTGGATATCAACAAGCGTATTGTGACCATTGAAGATACGCGCGAGCTGTTGGTGCCGCATCCCAACCGCGTCCATTTGGTTTTGTCCCGTACCGAACAAACCAATGAAATGGACTATGCCAAAATCATCGACTTGGTCGTTCGTTTTACGCCTGACGCCATTATCGGCGGCGAAATTTCCACCAGTAACGCCGGCGCCATCTGGGAACTGATGGGATCAGGCCACGACAACTGTCTGGCGACTATTCACGCCGAAAGTTCCGAAGCTGCTTACAAGGCTTTTACCGACCGTATTTTGCACACTTATCCGACCATCGACCGTAATAAGACGATTGAAGAAATGCACCATAAGCTGCGTGTCGTTCAAATTAACCGCGACGGCAACCTCCGCGCCATTACCGAGGTCACTTAGCGGGTTTATTTTTCTTCTTTGCCATTCTCTACAGTTATCCTCGGCCTCTTTCCTGTCATATTCGGGCTTGACCCGAATATCTCTTATAGATTCCCGTGTCAAGCACGGGAATGACGAATAAATAATTATTATTGTCGGACTTGTTTTTCTTTTTGTCATGCTCGGGTTTAACCCGGGCATCCAAAAACACAAGGCACTTGCTCACGATATGTACATAGGAAGCAACGCGCTTCAACGAAGGTTCGTGCCGCCGCTATTGAAGCGGTTAAGCTGGCTACAGCTTGTCATTGCCGGACTTATTTTTCTTCTCCTCTATCGTTGCCGTGTTCGTTTCTTCTCCTCTGTCATTCCCGGACTTATTTTTCTATGTCATGTCCGGTTCAAGTCCGAACATGACATAGAAAAATAAGGCCGGACATGACATATAAACAAAGCCCCTCTTCCGAGGGGCTTTGCTTATTGCAAGGGCGGAATGTTAAGCTGAGCAATGCCGCCGGGACGGATTTTGACGTTTGAATAACGCATGTTTCCGGTTTCAATAACAAATCTCTGTCTTCCGGTAAGCTGCGATGCCAAATCATAAAAATCTCTGGCCGTAAGTTCCTGTCGCTGCGGATTCATTATATACAGCACGCAGCCCTGCGTTCTTTCGGCAACACCGCAGCGGGCGCGTCCTCTCGGAACTTCGGGATTGATTACGACGCCTTGCAGACCGTCGCGAACAACCGTTTCCTGCGCAAAGAAAAACTTGGCAATGGCAAAGCCGAGGATAAAAGCAAACAATGCGCCGAAAAACAAGGCTTTTTTGGTAAACATGTTGTCAACCATAAACTGTTCGGCCAGAGGCACTTTCGGCGGCGTGATGTCGCTTTCGTCAATAAACTGCGGTTGAAAATCGCTGGCGACTTCCTGCGTATTGTTCAATGCCGGCAGATTTTCGCCCCCATCCAGAATTGCGTCAAGGTCAAAATCGTCTGCCGGAGCCTGTGCCCGCTGTTGAGACTGCGGCTGATAAACCGGTTCGGCTTTCGGCGGCATGGCGGCGGACACGCCTGCGGCGTTTGACGGGTTGACAATTCTTTTAATCGGGCGTTTGACTTTTTTCAATCGGGGCCGGTTCGGATCCGGCATGCTGCCGCCCGCAGGTCGATTGATGTTGTTAAAATCTTCTGCCATTCCTTAAATCCTCTAAATTAAGTTATCTAAAATCGGTTTGGTCGTTTTCAGCGTGCGGATAATTCGCGGAACCATAAAGACCACGGTTTCCGATTTGGGTGACTTTGCGCCAAACAGTTGGTTCGGAATGCCGATAATCAGGAAGTTTTCGCCCAGACGGCTGCGTACGTCAAAATGTGTAATCTGGCCGTTGGTCGCCTCCAGCGTAATGTCCGAGAAAATTCGGTTGCCTTTTTCCAAGGAGGCTTTTGCCAGAATGGACAAGTCGGCTTCAATCGAATCGCGGCGGCCGCATTTGCCGATGTCAAAGCGCGAAAACCACAGGTTTGGCACCACGAATTTTCCTTCCGCAACCGGCATAACCATTGCCTGTCTGCCTAAAAACTGGCGCAGCGTACTGATGTTCAGCTCATTGGTGGTTGTAAGAACCCGGCCGATAACGCCGGTTTTGGCCGTCGTAACCGTGCCGAAATAGAAAGCGTTAAGCAGCTCTTTCCATTCGACGTCTTTGCCCTTGTCATAGGGATAAATCCGGAAAACGCTCACGTCATAAGCCACCAGCGTCGGATTGCTTTCAAAATATTTAATCAGGTCCATGATTTTGTTTTTAAGTTCGAAATCAGCCTCAAACGTAACCGAATAGTCCGCCCAGTCGGTTGTCATATCCGTAATGCCGGAACCGCGCAGAACATCAAGCAGTCCGAGCATTATCGGCCGCGACTTCGGAACATACAGCGTAAAGTTACCCTTGCGGCTGATGCGCATGGTCTTTTCTGATGCCTCGTAGGAATAGTAGATTTCGCCGGCATCGGCAATCATATTGATGACCTCTGAAAATTCGCCGCGCAGGTTTTCGGCCGAAATGCTGGCATAAGGAGCGTCCTTGGCAACCAGTTTGATGCCGGCTTCCTTGGTCAGCTTGTAAAGAGCTTTTTCTGCCGGCATTTTTTCAAAAGAAAAACCGGTAACTTCAAAACGCGGCAAAGGGTCGTTAACGCCGTTTTTCTCCAGCCTGAAAGCCGACATGTTATAGGGCAGGGTCAGTATCATTTGCTGCGTGTCCCAGTTGACGCTGCAACGCAGGGGTGTTTCCAAATCCAGCTCGTTGGCGCCTTTGGGCGTGCGAATCATATTCGGATCCTGCGGATAAACCATATCGGCGTTCAACCGTTGGTCAAGCGGCGGCAGCGGCTGCGGCTTTTCGGTTCTGCAGGCGGACAATGCTGCAAGAACGGCCAGAATACCGAAGAATTTGAATACGCTGTGGGACAGAAAACTTCTCATTTCCGACTACTTGACCTCGTCTTTTGCCGGTATGGCCTGCTGTGCGTCGGGGCTGACCGGTTTTTTTATTTTGATGATTTTTTTGACTTCGTGCGGTGCGGCGGCCTGAGGCTGCGGCCTGGCCTGCTGCATCTGCGGACTGGGTGCCGCCGGAACGGGCTGCGGAGCCGGTTGGGTACTCTGCTGCATTATTTCTGTGGTGGCCATATTATTTTGTGCCATCAGTTTTTCCATCAGCTGGTCCATGTTCATCCCTGCGCCGACCGTCGGGTCGACCGTCTTGTCGATTTCGCCCAGAACCTCTTTCATCTTTTCAACTTCATGGGCGTCTTCCTTAATCATGTCCGGCGAAGAGTTGTTTTTCAGCTCCAGCTGATACTCGGCCAATGTTTTTTTGAAACTTTCCATGCCGCCGGCAATTTTTTTCTCCACATAAGGATAAAGTTCTTTGTGCTCCAGAATATAGTCGCCGGTTTCGCTGATTTCTTCCAGAACGTCAAGGATATAGCCGTAGTACTTATATTCTTCCATGGCAATGTTGCCCATACGGATACAACGCGCTGCAATCCTTGAAATTGTGCGGTCGTAATAATCCTTGAGCAGGATATAATTGTCCAGATACCAGAGGCTTTCCTTGCTGGCACCCGTCGGCGGTGTGTTCTGTTCCATATTTGGCTCCTCGTCTTCTACTCTAGTTTAGCCGCGTTTTTTTGTAAATTGTTTTCTATGAGCTTTACCCAACTATATCGTCTTTAGGAATATAAGGTTCTTTGTTCTCTTTTTCATCGCCGATTTCGGCGATTCCCAAATTAAGACCGTCAACCGGAAGCGGAGAGGCGTCGTCAGCATTTTTATAGACGTCGTCATGAAAAATAAGGTCGCCGCTGTAAAGAGGATTGGCCGTTTCTTCGTCATTCTCCGACACATAGGGAACCGCGGCGGCTTCTGTTGCCGTTTCCTTACTTTCCGCCGGTATTTCGGTTTGGTCTTCGGGAACTTCCTCATATTCCCATTCCCAGTCGCCGTCTTCGCTTTCGTCCGGTGCGGCGGTCATCTCTGCGGCCGGAACTTCTTCCGCGGTGTTTTCCGGCAGCGTTTCGGTTTGGTCTTCGGGAGCTTCCTCATATTCCCATTCCCAGTCGCCGTCTTCGCTTTCGTCCGGTGCGGTGGTCATTTCCGCAGCCGGAGCTTCTTTCACGGTGTTTTCCTGTTCGTCTGTCAGAACAAAGCCTGCCGGCTGTTCTCCGGAATATTCAGCGATCAAATCGTCAAGGTTAAAGTCCTCATTTTGGTTTTCGGTCACGGCAATTGCCGGCTCTGTACTTTCCGCAGCCGCATTTTCCATTTCCGCTGTTGTCGTTTCTTCGGCCGGAACCTCTTCCCAAGTCCATTCAGCGTCCTCAGCAGCCGGTTCTGCGCTTTCCGCAGCCGCATTTTCCGTTTCCGCCGCTGTCGTTTCTTCAGCCGGAACTTCTTCCCATGTCCATTCAGCGTCCTCGTCGGCCGGCTCTGCGCTTTCCGCAGCCGCATTTCCTGTTTCCGCCGCTGTCGTTTCTTCGGCCGGAACCTCTTCCCATGTCCATTCCGCATCCTCGGCAACCGGCTCTGCGTTTTCCGCAGCCGCATTTTCCGTTTCCGCAGTTGTCGTTTCTTCGGCCGGAACCTCTTCCCAGGTCCATTCAGCGTCCTCAGCGGCCGGCCCTGCGCTTTCCGCAGGCGATTCTGCCGGCGTTTCTGTATTGGGGAACTCTGTCGGCGTCTCGGAAAGCGGCATGTCTGCGTCAATGTCAGGCAAACCGATGTTTTCGTTTTCCTCGTCTTTTTTGAATAATGAAGAAGCCAGCGACGACAGCCCGTCTTTTATCCCGTCTTTAAGTTTAGCTGCGGCCTGTACGCCATCGTCGAACAAAGAGAAGTCCAACCCGTTGGTTTCAGTACCAGAGTCTTTGTTTTTATTTTTTTTCTTCTTCTTTTTTTTCTTTTTTTTCGGAAGTTCTTCTTCATCTTCCGCGGCATTGTTCTCATCCGAAAAAAGCTCGTTTAACTCGTCGTTTTCTGTACCCGGATTGACTTCGGGAATCTGAAAGTCTTCCTGTTCCGCCGGATTGACCGGAATTGGCCGCGGAGCTTTGTCCTTTTCCTGTTGGATATATACCGGCTGTACCGCAACTTTCGGAGCATTTTTTGTTTGCTGTTCAAAGAACTTTTGATTCTCTTTCTGCATCCGCTCCATGGCTTCGACAATTGTTTGCGTCGAAAGCTGCTGGCTTTCTTTCAGTGCCACTGAAATGATCGCCGAAAGCTCTTTGGTTTGGGTTTCGGACATTTCTCGAAACAGTTCGGACTGTGCTTTGACAATGCCTTTGACGATGTCCTCCATCGGCGGCATCGGTGTTGCATTAATCTGAATGTTGTTTGCATTGGTGTTGCTGCTGTTGCTGGCTGCCATGGTATTATGCTGCATAATCATCTGCGCCATGCGATCCTGCGATTCCCTTATGGCGTCCAGAATTTCCCTGCTGCCGTCCGGTGAAGAAAACGAAGTTTCTTTGCCTGAGCCAAGCGATTTTACCGGCATGTTCTTTATGGCTGCCGCATTTTCCGCCAATGCCTGCGCCATTTTTTCCTGTGTCGCAATCAGAGCCGACGTCAGTTCGCTGTTGCTGCTCTTTTCAGCAAAGATTTTGGCCATTTTCTCCTGCGAGGCAATTACGGCGGCCGCCAGTTGTTTGTTTCCGGTCTGGCTTCGTTCTTCGCTGAATTTCAGTGCCTGAGAAAATGCTGCGGCAATTTCTTTGGCAAAAGATGCGTCGGCAACGATTTTCGCCGGTCCTGCATAAGTGGGGGCTGCAGGTTGCGGTGCAGCTGCGGCCGGTTGCGGCTGTGCCTGAGGAATGCTGTTTTGCAACTTGGCGTTTGCCTGAATTTGCGCTTCGGCAAGTGCAGTTGCCAAAATTTTGGCTCTGGATATTTCGTCGTTAAGCTCGGGTGTCGCCGAGGCGGTTTGAAACTCGCCCGAATGGTCGCGTGCAACGCCGGCGCTTTGCTCAAGTTCGTCGACATATTCCTGCAAAACCGAACCGCCCGGCAGAGAACCGAACATACCCCTGATTTCTGGAGGCTGTTCCAAAATCATTTTGTTAAAAGCCTCTTTTCTTTCGGTGCTGAAAATATGCAACTGGCGGAAAATATTTAAAAAGCGCTGAGCTATGATGATGGGGTCTTCCCCGCCGCCATGATTTTTCTTATACAGCTTGCGGCTGTCCGCGCCTTTTGAATAAGTGTCAACCACCTGTTTTGTCCGACTCTTGCTAACTTTTATTTAAAATTCATCCATATTACCGATTTTAGGCTCTATGTCGTAAATTTCAGGTTAACAAAAGCGGCGGGAATAAAAAAAACTCCGCCGGTCAGGCGGAGTTTGGAACTAAAGCTCAATGGCGACAACTTTATGAATTTTGCTCAAATCGTCGTTGCCGATTTCTATTCTTTCGTCCGGGTTCCAGCGCAGACCGTAAAGCTGTCCGTTTTCGTCTTCGCGGATGCTCAGTATTTTAGCTTCTTTTTCATCGACGAAATACAGGGCGATGTCGCCGACGCTGACAACATCCTGCGGGTCGACAAACAATATCGAACGGGTCGGTAACAGCGTTCCCAGACGCCTGGTGCAAAGATTGACGGCATAAGCATCTTTTTTGCTGAAAAGTTTAACCGGACGCTGAACTTTCTTAGTTTCTTCGTCAAAGTCGATAATCACGTTGCCGTCTTTGCCTGCCGTTCCGTAAACGGAAATCTTGATGTTGTCCTGACTGTTGTTGACGGCGTTGGTAAAGGCGGAAATGGCGCCGCGCGGGGTAGACAGCAATTTGTATTTGGCATCGTTGCGCTGAATAATTTCTTCAAGCATGCCTTTGTCTTCCAGACTCTTGATTTCTTCTTTCAGCTCCTCGGCAGTCATCTCCAGCGCTTTGGCAATGTTTTTAAATTCCTTGTCCGAAACTTCCCGCTGTCCCATTTCAATACGATGATAAACGGAAAGGGTCATGTCGGCGCTCTCGGCAACCTCAATCAGGGTCAGGTTTTTTTCGTTTCTGATTTGGCGCAGACCAGCACCCAGCGTCTTCAGGCCGCTTTTCTCGTTAATCTTGTTTCTTCTTTCCTGTTCGCGGCGCCACGACTGGACGATTTCCTGCTGCGAATTTTGTTCGTTGACAAACAGTTCCTGCAACGGGCAGTCCAGAAATTCGGCAACGCGCACCAGCTGTTCCTGATCGACGCGGCGATAGCCTTTTTCGATTTTGGAGATGGCAGAAAGGCTGACTCCCAGATGATCCGCCAGTTCCTGCATGGAACGGCCGCGCAGTCTTCTAAACATTCTTATTTGGTTCGGGAAAATAATTTCTTCCATAGTATGTTTATCCTTTTGCTGTAAAGAACAAGATTTAATGTTAAGCAAATAATAAATACAAGCGGCTTATTAATCAAGAAAATAGTACAAAAAAAGACAATTTGTGTACAAATATTCACAAAAGAAACCCGGTTTTTCGGATTCCTTTTGTGTCGGATGTCAGCGTTTGTTTCCGGAAATTACTTGGAAAATTCCTTCATCGAATTCGGCTGTCCGTAAACGGCTATCTGCTCGGCCATCAGGTCGAGGTCGTCCTGCCCGAACATGATTTTGTCCTGCGGAATTGACGCGGACAGGCGGCCGTTGGAGTCCATCGGCTTGCTGTCATATTTTGTATAATAATCGGCAAACGCATATTTGTTTTTGACTGTCGCCGTGTCTATTTTTCCGTCCGTATAGGTATAAGTTGAGCGCTTGTTGATAATGCCGTCGGAACTGTATTTGACGGCAGAACCGCTTTTGCTGATTCTTTCAACCGATGTCATTATCCGGCCATTACTGATATTCATGCTGAAATTGGTCGTCGTGCCGTCGGCGTTGGTCTGTTTAATTGTGAAAGAACCGTCGTCGCCCCGGACAATTTCGCGAGCCGCAAAGGAAGTGTCCATATCGGCCAGTTCCGAGTTGGGCATTCTTTCTTTCAGAGCCTGTTGCAAAATAGCCGTATTGACCATGTCCTGTCCCAAAGTCGAGTTCTGTTGGAGGGTGTTGACGGCAACCATGTTCAGCGAACCGTCGCGATTGGTCATGTTGCGACAGGCTGCGGAGTCGATTTTAATCGTCTGCTGCAGAAGCTTGCCGTCTTTGCCGTATTTGTTCTTAACCGTCATATATTTGTCGGTGGTTGTCGTTCGGTCATGGCTGAAACGGCCGAGCATCTTGATTCTGGAGCGCTGGTTGGTTACGGCAAGGTTGCCGGAAGCGTCGCGCGAAACCGTGCGGGTCGTTTTGCGGCCGTACCAGTTGCGCACGGTTGCCGTAACGCTGCCGTCTTCGTTGGTCTTGGCGTCGTCGCTTTTCATTGCCCGGTTGGCCATTCGGTTGACCTTTGCCGAATGTGCCATGTCGTGCAGGCCTTGTCCCATCTGTTTTCCGGCCCATTTGGTTCCGCCCCAGACCTTTTTGCCGGTACCGAGAGCCGCTTGTGTCGCCACATTGTTAACCATGCCGCCGAAAGGCGAACCGATTGGCTTAATGCTGAAACCGCCTTTGGAGAATGATTTGGCAAATTCTTTGGCCTGATCCAAAACGGCCCAGCCAAGCAGCATCCAGAAGACCATCTCAAGGGTAGTCACTGACCACCAGGCAACGCCTTTTAACGGATCAAGAATAATATTCCAGCTACTTCCCTGTGTGCCGGCATGTTTTAATTCCGGAGTCATTATTTTATTAATTGTCTGTTCCATGCCGGTCGTAATGATAAATATGACGATCGACAGGAACAGGAATGTAAACATGGCTGTCATAAACGTTTCCCAGACTTTGGTAACGTATTTTTTTCGCGTAATCGGGAAAGCATAGGCGGCGATGGCTACCGGAATAAGTGCCGATGCCACGCTCAGCTGTAAGATAGAATCAATCAGCAGCCAGGGATAAATAACCATCAGCATAAAGGCAGAGAGCCACAGAATAATGCCGACCAGAAGATAACCGACATGCGGAAGAATCCATATATGTATGCCTCCAATCGTATAGGACTGCTCAAAGATGGCAATACAAAATGAGGTTGAACCCAAAGTCATAATGTCAAGAAGTTTTCCCTGAATACTCTGAATGGTACAGAGAATGTTATTACCCATAGACGACGGGATGCCGCCGTCTTCCGTAACTTGCGTGAATCCGGTGCATGTCTGCCCGTCTTGTCCTGACGTTACCAGCTGTGCCAGAGTCATGCCGGTATTGAAAACCGGAGTCACAATCAAATTGATAAATTCCTGAATGTCCGAACGCAGAATGACAACAACCACAAAGACGACAAATGCCTGATTAAAAATGGTCTTTATCAGTATACGGGGCTCTTTGACATCAAAAGCCGAAACAAATTTCAAAATCGTCATAGCCAGCCACAAAGCCATTCCGATAACGACCAGATTAATCATTGCGTCGGATAAGGAAAGATAGGCTTTTTTTGCAAGATTACTGGCAGTATCAAACAAAACTCGGAACAAATCGCAAAAAATGCAGCTGCTGAAAGAATTGCGGTAAGAGTCGATATTACATTTTCCGGTTGATTGTCCAAGATTATAGGCATTCGATTCGACAACCGGTGTCGGAGCCAAAGAAACCGGTTCCCAAGTGTTCTTGGGCATATCCTGAACCCAGTTAAAAGTCAGATTAAAAGGGGTTTTGCAAGCCTCGGAATTTGGATTTTGCTGGCATTCCTGTGTGCATTGCATCGGATTAACTTTCGTATCACCACACAAAGCCTGAATTTCAGAACAAATCGGATTTATAACAGCGCCGCCGGTAACACCCCAACCGGTTCCTTCCCTCATTTCAAAATGCAAGTGAGCACCAGTAGAAGCACCGGTATTTCCTACCTCGCCGATTGGCGTATCTTTTGTTACCTTGCTGCCGACGCTCCCGGATGAAAAATACATTTTTGATAAGTGAGCATATAATGTTGTATAATACTGCCCAGGTTTATCTTTTCTTTCATGTTTTATGACAATGTAATTACCATAGCCGCCGGGATTGACGCCAACATGAGCAATGGTGCCGTCCGCGGCGGCACGAACCGTAGCTCCCACATCTGCAGCATAGTCTATACCGTTATGGTTTTGCGGCGTTCCCTTGACCGGATGCACGCCGCGGTAATGAATATCATCAGATACTCTGTTTGCACCGTCTGTTGGTACCACGTTAATACAACCGCCTGCGGCTGCCTGATTTTTCAAACATTGTGCGGAGACACTCTGCGTTTTTTTCAAGTTTCGACCCGAACTGTCTCTTGATATTCTACATACGTCGGCGTCGGAAGCGACTGCAATATGAATTGAAGCAAAAAACGGAATCAATCCAACCGCTGCCCAAAAGGTAATTCTTTTCAAATATGTCAAAATACAGTTCATCATCTCGGTCACCTGCTACTTGCCGTTGTCCGGTTTATTGTTGTCTTCCGGTTTCTCGGGTTCGTTTTGCTCCTCAGGTTTAGAACTTTCTTCCCCGCTGGAACGGTTGTCTCTATTTTCCGGTTCGGGAGCCTTTTCATCGCCGAATTTCAGCTTATTGCCCATTTTTTCCATCTTTTCGCCGGCTTTTTCCATTTTCTCGCCGACCTTTTTCATCGCTTTGCCGCCTTTCTGCATGGCTTTGCCGGCCTTTTGGGTTACTTTGCCCGCCACTTCGGCGCCTTTGCCCGCGCCATATGCCGCAGCACCGGCAATCATCATCGGTACGCCGACAATGGCGCCCAAACCTGTTGCTGACAATCCCTTGCCTGCGGACATCAACCCTTTGCCGCCGGCTTGAGCCGCTTTTCCTCCCGCTTCCATGCCTTTGCCGGCAGCCTGAACGCCTTTTCCGGATTGTTCCATGGTTGCTCCGGCCGCTTTGGCGCCTTTTCCGGTGTTTTTAACGGCTGCTCCGCCGCCGCTTACCGGATTGCCGCCGCCTTTGTCGTCTTTTTCCTGATCGCCGTTGGCTTTGCCTTTGAAAAGGCCGCGGACAAATTTTCCTGCTTTGGCAGCTCCTTCCGTTACCTGTTTCTTTACGGCATCGGAGGCTTTGCCGCCGGCCCATTTTACCGGCCGCATAGCCTGCTGTTTGGCAAAGTCAGTCATTTGGGTCAATTGTTTGTGCATCGGATCGGCGCCGCCGAAAACGCCGTCTTTAAAGAATTTGTCAACATAATCTGTAATTGTAGATGATATAAGTTTCATTGAATAAAGAAATGCAAACAGAATAATCAGAAAATAAGGTCCGGTTAACTCAAATGTTTCGGAAACCCATTGAGCATTTCCGTTTTTGATATTGTCAAGCAATGTATCCACGTCACGCAAGGCGGTACTAATCATCGCCAGTGCATAGCTCGTTGTTAAACCGAGAAAGACGAAAGTTCCGGCTGCTTTAAGCATGATGCCGATAACGGCAGTAACTTTACCTTTGGTAACATTGAAAGGCCACAATCCGATAACAACCGGCAAAGCCATTATTGAAAAACCCAGCTTGAACGAAATATCCAACAGATAATAGCCGATACCCAGCGTCAGCATAAAACCGACAAACCAAATTAAGGCGCCGCAGAACCATAACCACAAATTTACGATTCGAAAAGAAATAACTTTACCAATAATATCAAAGGTCCAAGCTCCGCCTTCCATGGAAAAACAGGTAATGGCATGCCCGATGACTAAATTTGTCGAGACGTTTTTATCTATCTTTTCGGCAAAAAGCATTACCTTATTTAAAACTTCTGCCGGTACAACTTCTGTTGATACGCCGTTTGTTGTGATTGTGGGCGCTTTAACCTGAGGTGTTTCAACCGTATATTCAAAATTTTCAGCCTCAGATTTGTAGCTTACGGCGCTTGTATAGGCTATACCCATATCCGCACCTGCCGTCAAAAGTGGATTGATTGTGTATTTAACCAGAACACCCAGACCGGAAGTAATCAGAATATATGCAACCATAACCTTAAACAAAAAGACGGTTAGGGTGTTCATCATGGCACCCGGTTCAATATTAGACAAGGATGAAACATTTTTCATCACAAAGAAAGCCATCCAGACCAAAGCGCCAAGCACCAGCAGTTTTACACCCGCTTCAGATGTAATGTCATAAGCTTTGCTGCAAGCATTCAGAAATGTTTCCAATAAAGTTTTTATAATTACGCAGGAGTAACATTTTGACTGGTATTGCTTGCGCATGCCGTCAATGTCACATTCTTTGGGTTCAGTTATTCTTTCAATAACATGTTTCTTTGCCAGGCCGTCTGATATGTAATCTTGTTTTCTGGACTCAGTTTCTTCTTTTGTAAATATTCCGTCTTTTTCGTCTCTTACAGCTCTGTTATATGCCCTATGATAAGCCGGATCACTGGTAAGTTTTGATGGATCAAAGGATTCCACGTTTCCTTCGCCGACGGCAATAGCTTGTCTCATAGACTGCTTATAAAGCTCATCAAAGGCTAAAGAGGTTTTCCTTCTGGCATTTTTATACTGGTCTTCGGTAATTTCTCCGTCGTCTTTCATGTCATCAAGTTTGTCAACAATACGTTCTTCCTGAACGGCTTCGGTACCATCAAATGAACCGAGTGTTGATGGATAACGCTGCAACAAATAAGCGATATCTTCAGATGTGACATTATCGTCTAATGTAATTTGAGTTAGATAATTTGTATCTTGTTTCACATACTTATCGGCGTTATAAACTGAAACGAACTCAACTGGTTCACCTTTTCTGTTTTTTGTATGCGTGACTTTTGCATCCTGATAGTAACTTGGTTCGGCAACGCCACTTCCATCAATATCACTGGTTTGTGCAGAATTGTTTTGATCTGCCGCAAAAGAGTAAGGCTGCATGATAGAAAAACAACAGAACTGAAGGACTAAAAAGCAGATAATTCTTCTTAGCAGATTTCGTTTTAATATGTCAGTCAGCCGTTTCATCTCTTTAATCCTTAATTTTTCAGGCTATTTCATACCGAGCACCTTTTTGCTAGCATCAATAACTTTCTTTGCAGCACCAAGAGTAATAAGGTTTAAGGTCCACATTACAAAAGTTCCGACCCGTTTCTGGAATAAGGAGTCGGAGTTTCCGCCGACCAGACTGTCCGTAACCTGTTGCGCCAGATTTACGCTTGAAGATATCAAAAATCCGACCAGCATGATGCACATAAACGGAATGCTGAACTCGGAAAAAGACATCTCGTTTGCATTGTCATTGAAAATATCAGAATTGTCCGTAATAATTTTTTCCATTGCCAACAATGCCATAGACATCATTATGCCCATAAACATCATTAATGCGGCCGAGTTTATAATGGTCAGAAAACCGTTCTTTGCCCAGCTTGACGTCTGCTTAAAAGCGTAAGACATGACCAGAATCGGCAGTATGATTGCCATCATTGTAAAACGGAAAATGCTGTCGACCAAATAAAAGATAAATCCGAGTTTAACAATGGTAAAACAAATCAGAATAAACAAACCGGTAATTAAAGACATAAATCCAGGGGCATCCATAACCTTAAAGGAAAGGAAAAATCCCAAAGTCAGACGTTCGTTTACGGTACAAATCATACAATTCATCATGGTTCTCGGGCCGTCAGGGAAAGACAGGCTTTCTATAGAAGCCTTGCCAATGGCCGGCGCAGAACACATTACCGGTTCGTTAAGCGTAAGCTTTTCTTGGAAAAAGTTTAGAACCGTACTGCCTGCCTTAAAGTTGCTGCCATCTCCCGCACTGTTCAGAATTGCCGCGCCAAGCTCCAAAAAGGCATAATAAATCGGGAAAATAACTGTATTCAGCAGCCACAAAATCTGCGTCGTTGAAGAGGCGATTAATCCACAAATCAGGCAGACAAACAATTTTCGCACAATTTCATTCCATATCTCGGCCGGTGAATCCTCGGTAAACGAACCGACAAATTTTAACAGGCGGAAAATTGTCCAGAGCGCAAAAGCAATCATCATCAAAGGCAATGCGCCGTCGGTAATTTTGGCATACATGCCCATAGCGATTTTACCCATATTTTGATAAAGCAGGTCGATCATGCCAGTCTGCCAGCATTCCCGATGCGCATTGGAAGCATTTTTCATTGTTTCTTCGGAAACAGGATCTTCACCAACAGGAGCGGCCATGGCAGCTCGGCTCCTTCCTCCGATAGAATCATCTTGTTCGCAGGCCGTGAGCATGAATGCCGCAAAAAGAACAACCAGCATCACTTTTAAAATCTGTTTTATGTTCACGTCCTTAAACATCGTCTTAGTCCTAAAACTTATTTAAAGTCCCATCCGTTAATATTGGCGCTTTGTTCCGTACGGTAATTGTTGCCGTATTTCTGTTTCATAATGCTGTCAATTTCCTTATCCGATATGCTCTGTTCTCTTTCTTTCTGCATCTCGTCCATTTTTTTCAGGGTTTCCTGAACGATGGCATCATTTTCTTTTTCATTTTTTCTTTCTTCGGCAGCCTGAGCCGTAAATTCGTTAGCCTTTTGGTCGGAAGAGCCTGCCTGCCGCATTACCGCGTCTTTTTCGGCACCGTCAGCCATACTTTGGGCTTTTTGCCGCAAAGCAGTTGCTTTGTCTTTTTCCTCTTTTGCCTGAGCTTCAAAATTGCGGGCGCGTTGAGCTGCTGCGTCACGGTTGGCCGTCGCCTGTCCGCATCGCTCGGACACTTGTTTGTAAATTTCGGAGTTATTGGCAAGATCCAATCCTGCGGCCTGTTTGCGGTTGAACTGGTCAATCTGCCGCTCTCTTACTGCTTCCGGACTTGTCGGCGCAGTTCCTTCCGCTCCGGCCTGATTCGGTTTGGCCGTATTAGCAGCCGTTACCGGTTTAGCCGATGTTGTCGGCCGCGGTGCGGCATTTTCGACTCTTTCGGCCTGACGAAGCTGCTCAGCCGTTACCGGAGAAGCGCCTCCTGACGAAGGAGAGGGAGTCGGCGCCGGAGCGTCCGAACCGCGAAGCCGGGATACGGGAGCGCGGCTTTTGCTGGTTGCTCTGCCAAAAGTAAATAGGCTTTTTAATCCAGATGAAACGCCAGATACGACTTTGTCTCGAGCCTGCCGCAGCTTCGGCGTAACTCCGGTCGCATTGCCAACCAGTTTTGTCCCCTGCCATGCCATTTTGCCGGTTCCGAGCGTCGCCGCTTTGGCAACATTATAACCCATGCCGCCGATTTCCGGAGCAATCGAACTGCCGCCACCGCCGCCGGCCATGCTTCCGGCCAGTTCCGCAGCCTGACCGCATAATTTGAAACCGAAAATACAACTGGCAATCAGGATGAGGAAACCGGCAAAACCGATATCCAAAAGGTCACTCAGTACTTTTACCGAATTACCGTTCAATGCTTCTTCAATTGCATCTAAACCACCTTGTCCGCCGGTCAATGATATGCCCATTAACTGAATGTTAATACTGACAACCAGTCCCATAAAGGCGTAGGTAAAGAATGTATTCATGAACATTGTGAACCCCTGATTCGTATATTTAGACGTAACCTTAAACGGCCAGCTGGCAATCAGGAACGGCATCAACGCGCCGACGATGCCCAGTCGTACGGTTGCGTCAACCAGATAAAAGGCAAAAGCCAGAGAAATCAACCAAGCAAAAACCCAAATGATAAGGCCTTGGAAAAGCATTGAAAAATCAGGGATGGGAACAGATAATACATTGCCGGAAGCTGCTTCATTTCGGGAAACGCACATCAACGAAGAACCGATTGCCTGTGGAACGGATAGTTCAAATTGAATGGCTCTGATAAAACAGTCTAACTGTGTATAAAGATAATAAGGCAACAAACCGTTTGTCGGCATATTTTTCACGCCGCTCATAGAGTCGCAGCTTTTCAAATATACACTGTCACCGGAAGATAGCAGCGTCATGCCGAATTCCATGCCTGCTTTCAAAAGAGGCCCGAGGGCATATGTGTAAACAGCGTCTGCATTCCGCAGCATCAGATAGGCAAACAGGACTTTGAAAGCCTGCGTCAAAAGTTCGGTAATATATTTTGGCGCATCCATTTTGGTAAAAGACGAAACCTTGCCCAGCAGCGAAAATGCAACCCATAATGCAAAGCCTACCAACATGACATTTGCCAGCGACTGAGCCAAAACTCCGAATGAGCTTGTTGCCATGGTTTGTGCTGCAGAGAATATTTGCGCGAAAAGTGGACAGAAAATGCAGTTTTTACCTTCGGCTATTTTGGCTGGTAACGGCATACATCCTTTGGTAACACCAGAAACAGTTTCATAACTGCCGTCAGCATTGATCACATAGTAGACTGATGTTTCATTTTTTTCATCATAATAAACGAGTACATTTTCACTGTTCTCTTTGATACTCTTTAAGTCAGCCAATTCCGTTGCAGGCCCTTTCCAAGCGGCAAGGGCAATAAGATATTTTTCAGCGGCAGCAATTGCGGCGTTCCATTTTTGTGCTTGTTCTGTATCCCCTTCCATCATAGAGGCTTGAGCTTCTTCTCGGAAGTGAGCAATATAGTATTCAAACGAGTTGTCGTGAACCGGAGATAATGATCTCCCCGCCTGCACAACCCAACTGTCAAACCAAAAGTCTTTGTAATTAAATAAACCTTGAGCTTTGTCTTTTATTTTTCTATACTCTTTATCAGCCTCATCCATTGTAGCCTTAAGCTGCGGTACTTCTTTTTCAAGTCTGGCTATTTTCTGATCAATGATAGCTTTGTCTTCGGTCGTAAGTGTTCTTCCCCCGAGAATGTCTTTTTGGGCATCAGCAGCACGTGCCGAACTGGAATACACGGCAAAAAAAGCGCCTAACAAAAAAATAAAACCATATTTCCAACTACATTTTGTCATCGTCGTCTTCCTTATGCCAAGGATTGCCAAGTACCTTAAAAGCAGCCAGCAAAACCGCAATTACCAAAACGAGCGAACCCCAGAAAGCGTATTTTGTGGTAAACCAGCCGAAAAAATCAATATAATAAGCAAGGGCAATTGCCAGAATTATTCCTATATTAATCAGTACGGCTCTCATCGGTTCCTCATTTTAAAGCTATTCCATGCTATTTAGATTGTAGCATATAAAAGTAAAATATTTTGTTACAGTTTTTTGATTTTTTTTGATTTAGTTGAATTTCCCTTTGGTCAGAAATTTTACGCAGGCTTTAACGACTTTGTCGTTGTTAAAGACGTTGTAGTTGACGTTGCTGACATGAATAACCTCCTTTGCACCCTCCAAATCGGATTCGCCCGGCGTCGGTAAAGACTTTTTTAGCGATTCCGAAAGCATGTTGGTCAGATTCTTGCCCGGAAAATCCGTTGCAATGATGCCAAACTCGGTTCCTTTAGGAAAGTTCGGAATGAAAATCATGTTGTTCGGCGAAACTTCTTTCAAAATCGGGCCTAACAGCCATCTGAAAAAACTGTATTTTTCAAGTTTGGCAAAGAGTCTGCTGCCCTGATTCGGCGGACAAACCTGCACAATGCGCCGGATTTTGAGCTTTTTCTGCCAAGGCGATTCGAGAGCCATCAGTTTACGCAGTACAATTCCGCCGACGCCTTTGGTTACAAAGGAGACTTCCTGCACGTCTTCAAGATGGTTCAGCAGAAATTCCAACTGCCGGACGTGTGAGTCGATTCGTTTGCGTGTCGACGGATAGTTTATTGCAGCCGCCATCATACCTTCTTTTAATACGGCACGCCATAAGGGTTTGAAAATGTTTTTGCTGTCGCCCAGACCGTGCAGCATGATTACCATATGTCCGCGCTGTCGCGATATTTCATAGATTTCAATATAGTCAAGAAAAGCCCGGCGGCAGTTTTCGAAACCGCCGCTGTGACGCTGAATGTCCCACGGATCAAGAAGCCTGTATTCTTTGGTGCGGTAATTTCGCTGGATTCGCCATTTCTGATAAAAGAAAACGTCTTCCCAAAGCTGGCTGCCGCCCATCGTGAAAAATTCAAACCGCATTTGATGCTCCCTTTATTAATAACTTGAAGCATTCGGATTCGGAATTGCCGTAATCGTTACTTTGGCCTTGTCCGAACCGTCGGAAAGAATCAGAATCTGCACGGCGCGATTCTCCCGCACGTAAGTCATATGGCTGATGTCCGCCCGAACCGTTGCAATTTCTTTCCATTTCAGTTTGGGCATCTCCGACATATAGAAGTCAAAAACACTGCTTGCGTTATACGGAGTCGTAAATACCAGGCTGCCGATCCAGTTGTCGCCGGTGCCCAAGGCTTTTGTTTCTTCCAAGTCTATATAGGACTGGTCAGGAAAAGGAACGTCCGGAAAATGGGCAAAAGCCGGCGGAATCGCCGAACCGTCAACCCCGGTCAAAACCGGCTTCTCCGAAGCGCAGGCCGAAAGTATTAAGACTAAAGCTATAACTAAAATGTTGTTTTTTAACATAATTGCTACCTTGTATCAAAATTACAGTTCGTGTATTGTAAATATTGTACCGCACATAAGGTTAAAAAAAAGGAAATAACGGGGCGTATTTCCACATGCGAAAATTCCACATAAATTTCTTCATACAATCAATGAGTTAGAAAAAATGTGAAAAAAAATCAAATTTTTTTAATTTTTTGTGTTGACATATGACGGTGACTGTCATATAAACCTGCTCACCGGCTGCGAGTTAGCCAAGTGCAAAATCGCCCGGTGGTTATAAAACAGAGTAGATATGAGAGAAGAGGATACGCAGACGGCGGGTATTTGGCAACAAATATGTAAAGTCTAGTGTATCTGAAAAAAAAGGAACCAAGAAAATTCTTTTATGAGTAAGTAATTAGACGGGATTGAAGAATCATTTTAAGATGAGAGTTTGATCCTGGCTCAGAACGAACGCTGGCGGCAGGCTTAACACATGCAAGTTGAACGGGATTTGTGTGGTGCTTGCACCATATAATGAGAGTAGCGCACTGGTGAGTAACACGTGGGAACGTACCTTTTGGTGGGGGACAACATCTGGAAACGGATGCTAATACCGCATAAGACCTGAGGGTGAAAGATTTATCGCCGAAAGAACGGCCCGCGGAAGATTAGGCAGTTGGTGGGGTAAAGGCCTACCAAACCTACGATCTATAGCTGGTCTGAGAGGACGATCAGCCACACTGGAACTGAGACACGGTCCAGACTCCTACGGGAGGCAGCAGTGAGGAATATTGGGCAATGGAGGCAACTCTGACCCAGCCATGCCGCGTGAGTGAAGAAGGTTTTCGGATTGTAAAGCTCTTTCGGATGTGACGATGATGACGGTAGCATCTAAAGAAGCCCCGGCTAACTTCGTGCCAGCAGCCGCGGTAATACGAAGGGGGCGAGCGTTGTTCGGAATTACTGGGCGTAAAGGGTGTGTAGGCGGTTATGTAAGATAGCGGTGAAATCCCGGGGCTTAACCTCGGAATAGCCGTTATAACTATGTAGCTAGAGTTATGGAGAGGATAGCGGAATACCCAGTGTAGAGGTGAAATTCGTAGATATTGGGTAGAACACCGGTGGCGAAGGCGGCTATCTGGCCATATACTGACGCTGAGGCACGAAAGCATGGGGATCAAACAGGATTAGATACCCTGGTAGTCCATGCTGTAAACGATGAATGCTGGTTGTCGGCTTTAGGGTCGGTGACGAAGTTAACGCGATAAGCATTCCGCCTGGGGAGTACGGTCGCAAGATTAAAACTCAAAGGAATTGACGGGGACCCGCACAAGCGGTGGAGCATGTGGTTTAATTCGATGCAACGCGAAGAACCTTACCAACTCTTGACATCCTTATCGGGGGGCGCAGAGATGAGCCCTTTCAGTTAGGCTGGATAAGTGACAGATGCTGCATGGCTGTCGTCAGCTCGTGTCGTGAGATGTTGGGTTAAGTCCCGCAACGAGCGCAACCCCTGCTATCAGTTGCCAGCGAGTAAAGTTGGGCACTCTGATAGGACTGCCGGTGACAAGCCGGAGGAAGGTGGGGATGACGTCAAGTCATCATGGCTCTTACGAGTTGGGCTACACACGTGCTACAATGGTAACTACAGAGGGGAGCGAGACCGCGAGGTTGAGCCAATCTTAAAAAGTTATCTCAGTTCGGATTGTTCTCTGCAACTCGAGAACATGAAGTTGGAATCGCTAGTAATCGCGGATCAGCATGCCGCGGTGAATACGTTCCCGGGCCTTGTACACACCGCCCGTCAAACCATGAGAGTTGGCAATACCCGAAGCCGGTGGCCTAACCCTGTAAAGGGGGGGAGCCGTCGAAGGTAGGGCTGATGATTGGGGTTAAGTCGTAACAAGGTATCCCTACGGGAACGTGGGGATGGATCACCTCCTTTCTAAGGAGAAAGACGAGAAAAGTTGGATTTTGTGGAAAAGTAAGCCTGTTTAGTTTTGAGAGATCGAAAGATTTCTCAGTACAGTGATTGTTCTTTGAAAACCGAATAACAGAAAACAGATAGAAAGACATGATCTTTCTGAAAAGTTGAAAAGATTTCAAAAATCAGAACAAGATATTTGAAGTTGAACGTTGAACAGTTCTTAAGAAAGAAAAGCGTAACTGGACGACTCGCAGTCAAGACAGGAACGCGTGATTAAATGAATAAGGGTGTATGGTGGATGCCTAGGCATGTAGAGCAGAAGAAGGACGCAGCTAACGGCGAAACGCGACGGGGAGTGGTAAGCACACATCGATCCGTCGGTCTCCGAATGGGGAAACCCAGCGCGAGTAATGTCGCGTTACCCATGAGTGAAAAGATAGCTCATGAGGAGAGAACCCAGGGAATTGAAACATCTTAGTACCTGGAGGAAAAGAAAATAAGAATGATTCCCTCAGTAGCGGCGAGCGAACGGGGAAGAGCCCAAACCAGCCTTAGGGCTGGGGTAGTAGGACCACAAGGTGGTACGTTGACCGATAGAAGAAGGACATTGAAAGGTCCGCCAAAGAGGGTGCAAGCCCCGTAATCGAAATTGGAAGACGACCTAGTGGAATCCTGAGTACGGCGAGGCACGTGGAACCTTGTCGGAAGCATCCGGGACCATCCGGAAAGGCTAAATACTCCTACATGACCGATAGTGAACCAGTACCGTGAGGGAAAGGTGAAAAGAACCGCGGGAGCGGAGTGAAATAGAACCTGAAACCATATGCTTACAAGAAGACAGAGCCCGTTAAGGGGTGATGTCGTGCCTTTTGTAGAATGAACCGGCGAGTTATGTTATCGTGCAAGGTTAAGTGGAAGACACGGAGCCGAAGCGAAAGCGAGTCTGAAGAGGGCGAGAGTACGATGAGATAGACCCGAAGCCGTAGTGATCTAGCCATGACCAGGTTGAAGGTTGGGTGAAACCAACTGGAGGACCGAACCGACCCCCGTTGAAAAGTTGGCGGATGAGTTGTGGCTAGCGGAGAAATTCCAATCGAACACGGCGATAGCTGGTTCTCCCCGAAATAGCTTTAGGGCTAGCGTCGAAGTCAGGGTAGTGGAGGTAGAGCACTGAATTCATGATGGCGCCGTCAAGGTGTACTGAATGAAATCAAACTCCGAATGCCATTAAACCATCTTCGGCAGTCAGACTGTGGGTGATAAGGTCCATGGTCAAAAGGGAAACAGCCCAGATCATCAGTTAAGGTCCCAAAATTACTGCTAAGTGGAAAAGGATGTGGGGATGCACAGACAACTAGGAGGTTGGCTTAGAAGCAGCCACCCTTGAAAGAGTGCGTAACAGCTCACTAGTCGAGTGACCCTGCGCCGAAAATTAACCGGGGCTAAGCAGTATACCGAAACTATGGCAATGACTTCGGTCATTGGGTAGGGGAGCGTTCCATGGGCATGGAAGCCGTACCGTAAGGAGCGGTGGAGCGCATGGAAGTGAGAATGCCGGTGTGAGTAGCGAGATGCAGGTGAGAATCCTGCACACCGATAGACCAAGGATTCCAGGGGAAGGTTCGTCCGCCCTGGGTAAGTCGGGACCTAACGCGAGGCCGAAAGGCGTAGTGGATGGAAAACAGGCAGATATTCCTGTACCCGCGATGGAAATGAAGGAATGACGGAGAAGGCTAGTGTGAGCCACTTAGTGGATTGTGGTCGAAGCATATAGCAGGCTGACAGTGAAATGCGTCAGCGGGATGTAAGATGTGACAGGTAAGGGAACGTCCTCGGACAAGTACTGAAGCACATGATGCCAGCTTCCAAGAAAAGTTTCTAGTAATGATTCCATAGCGGCCCGTACCAAAACCGACACAGGTGGGCAAGGAGAGGATCCTAAGGTGAGCGAGAGAACTGTTGCCAAGGAACTCGGCAAAATAGCCCCGTACGTTCGCAAGAAGGGGCGCTCGAAAGAGCCGCAGTGAAGAGGCCCAAGCGACTGTTTAACTAAAACACAGCTCTCTGCAAAGTCGCAAGACGAAGTATAGGGGGTGACGCCTGCCCGGTGCTGGAAGGTTAAGAGGATGTGTTAGTCGTAAGACGAAGCATTGAATTGAAGCCCCAGTGAACGGCGGCCGTAACTATAACGGTCCTAAGGTAGCGAAATTCC
>ERZ1106973.582-NODE-582-length-43015-cov-7.855237_pt1 | contig 43015 bp, 53 predicted proteins | sample MGYA00403686_ERZ1106973 | MGnify/ENA primary metagenome ERZ1106973 (study PRJEB35170, sample SAMEA104062408) | human gut metagenome | biome: human gut; feature: human-associated habitat; material: faeces | place: Denmark | collected 2012-11-06 ...
CTATTTCCGGCAAATTGTCCGGGTTAGGAATGAAAGCCGCCGCAACTAATCTATGTAATCGAAACGTTTTGCGTTTTTGATTAATACAGAGTACAACGCCCTTATATCCCTCTTTATCCGTATGCGGTTTCAATATTCGCCCTTTTATTTTGTGGCAATTCTGTAACCGTCCATTTACAACCATATCTTTAGAACGAACCCGCCCGTAATTGCTAACCTCGTAACGTTGGTTATAATCGTCTATCTCTTTCCAAACTTCCATACTCATTTTTAATTAACTCTATTATTTTCACATTTCCGGGATAAATACGCATTTTGGTTTTATTACCGTTTTCCCATTCGCTATGGTGTTCAAAGCAAAGTATATTTATATTCCTTGCATCATGCGCCGCCTCCGGGAATGCGCCACGGGTCAATATATGCGAACAATAAACGGCGGAATAATTCCGTAACGGCTTTAAACATTCCTCACATCGGTGCGGCTTATGCTCCCAAACCCAACGGAAAAAGCGTTCATTTGCCGCCATGATATTTGCGCCCCGTCCCGTAATACAATGCCCGAACAATTCCCGTTGTATCTCAACCCTCAAACGAATATCCATTGTAAAATGCTTTATATCAATCAGGGGATTATACCCCCGATTGATACAATATTGGTATTCGTCCCGGTCTGTCAACAAATACGGTTCCATACTCTTACATTTCCGCCGTTTCGTCGTTCGGTTCTGGGTCGTCCGCCGGGTCGTTAATATCCGGGAACAATCCGTTATCCTCTACCTTTTCGGCATTCAATCCGGGTGCGGGTTCGCCATCAGCCCCGAACAACTCCAATTGCGCCTTTTTGCCCTTGAAAAGAAATGCGTAAACCTCGGTTTCAATGTCGGCGGCAATTTCTTCTAATTCTTCCTCAAACCCGAACGTTTCAGTATTGAATTTAAGGCGGGGCGAATTGATTGCGGTTTTTTGATTGTTCGACACGGTAAACAATCCGGTTAAAACAACCCCTACGTTATCGTCTTGACCGGAAAAGGACACGCCCCGAACCTCTATGTTTTTCAACATTTCGTCGGCAAAATCCCGTGATAACTCGCTTTGCTTTTTAGTCGCCTTAAAATCGGACGTTTCAACCATTGAAAGAAAGGACGTAATATTAAAAATCCGTCCCATGATTGGGCGCAAACGGTCGAAACAATCCCGCAAATCCGGGTGTATGTCCTTTGCACTTTCGACGTGGTATTTGTTCGTGTAACTCTCATTACCGATTGTTTCGGTAACTTCATAATGTACGTCTAACCCGCCGTCCTTTAATGTCTTGACTTTCGACAATGCAAACGCCTTTTCGCTTGGTATCAACATAACGTTTGCGGCTTTTTTTTCTTCGCTCATATTGTAATATTATTTGTTGCCGGGAACCCGCCCGGCACGGTTTTAATCAAAATTCGTTTTCGTCCAACAATTCCCGTGTCTTACTATTCGACGGAACCGCCGGGCATTCCGGTTCCGGGATTGGTTCCGGGGCGGGTTCCCCGGTTCCGATTGGTTCCGTTACCGGGTTGGGGTCGTGGAACTCAATATTGCGCCCGCCTTTGGGCTTTTCCGGCTCAAATTGGGCTTTGAGTTGTTCCGCCGGGTATTCCTTTTGCGCTAACTCAATAATCCCCAAATTAACCAATTCCGGGACGCAACGGCGCAACGCCCTTATGTCCTCTAATGCGTCATGCGCCGGGAATGTTTCGCCGGGGAATAACTTACTATATAATTCCTCTAATTTGGGATATTTTCCCGGTCGCCCGTTTGAATACAATGCGCCGACAAACTTAATTGTTTTCATCATTGTATCAATGCGTTTACCCTTATGTAATGCGTCCTCAACGTGTGCGTCGTAATATTCCCGTCCACAATAGCGCAAAACGTTTGCTTTTAACATTGAACTATCAAAGTAAATATTGTGCGCACATACAAGCGGGGCGGCGTTGGCATCCGCTAAAAATTCGTCCACAACCTCGGCAAATGGTACGCCCTCTTTAATTGCCCGTTCGGTTGTTATACCGTGTATTGCGGTTGTTTCCGGGGGTATCTCGTAATTATCGGGTTTGATAATATAACTTTTTTCCTTATCGCCCAACGACCATGCCAATTGGACGACGTGCGGGAATTGCTCAAAATCCGCATCCCATTTCAAACCCTTTGCCGGAACCCCGGTTGTTTCACAATCAAAGAAACAAACATCTTTCAAATCAATTTTTTGCATAACCTTAAATATTAAATCGTTAATTACTGTTTTCGCTCTCATTGCGGTATTTATCCCGCTTTTTCTCCAACTCCAAAACGTCCCGGTTTTCCTCAATGTATTGTTTTACATCTTTGCGGCAATATGGTTGGTTCTCTAACCAAAGCAAATGCCAATACGGTACGTTTTCCATCGGTTGCCCCTTAAATTTACCTTGCGGCATCGGGGATTTATCGTTTAATTCCATACTAAAAAAGTCTTTTTTGCCCGTCCTCGTTGGGGGTTTGTTTAACATACTTTGCCCGTGTAATCCAAACGCACCCGCACCGTAAACACTTTATCCGGCTGTAATGCTTTGGCGTGTATTCGTGGCGAATAATCCGCCAACCCGCCAACGGGTAATTTTTCCGTTTTCCGTTACACTTGCAAAACATACCTACAACGTGCGGGGGTCGTCAATAAATGTATTGTATTCCTCGGCGGCAATCTGTTTGAGCGTTTCGATATGTTCGATTAACTCGGCGTTCGACAAATCCGCCACGGTGCGCAAATCGTGGGAATATACCCCCGTTTCTTCGTTGACCCGTTCAACGTACATAATTGGGGAAAACTCCCGCAAACGTCGTTCGGTTTGTTCCTCTGTAAGACGTTCGCCCGCCTCCCAAATTGCGTGCTTAAACGTCGGTACAACATAGTTGAAATAATACCCTTTCAAAGCCTCGGACGAACCGGGGGACGCAACAATAAACCGGGCAATAATGCGGGAACCTTTCCAACCCTTGAAAAACTCGTTTAATTCCCCCATGTACATTGCCAACCCGCCGTTATTGTTTATTGTTCCCGTCGCTGTTATTTCTCGCTTTTTCATCGGCTATTAATTTTTGCATTGTGTTACTAAATGCCGTCATTCCTAAAGTATGAATAACGCCCCGTTCCATGCTCGACAATCGGGTTTCCCGCTTATCCATAATCTTTGCGAACGTAACGACAAATTCGCCCGGCTCCAACAATCCGGCGGCGTGCAATTTGTCGATTGGGTGCGCTTGTAAACGTTCGCCCGGCTTCAACTCTTTACGGGCTTTTTCTCGCTTTTCCCATATATCCCGAATTTCGGCGGCGGCATTGTCGTAAAACAATCGCATTTTCAAAACATCGGCAATTGATAAATCAGCCACGGCGGTTGGTTGTTCTTTTTCCGGCTCCGGTTCCGTCGTAACGGGTGCAACCTTACCGTTGTTCACTCCATAACCAAATAACGCAAAATCGCCCTTTGTCGGGTCGTCCGGGAATATCTCGGCGAAACGGTCGGTTATCTCAATGGCTGTTTGCAAATCCGGCGTCCGACGTTTTACAAGCCCCAACCGCAATGCCTGTTTATGTACGTGGGTATCTAATGGAATGATTAAATTACGGGGGTCGCAAATCGTCCACAATCCAAAGTCAACCGGGGAACCGTGGCGACACATCCAACGCAAAAACATACATAAGCGTTTGCAACCGCTTTTCGTTTCCATATCCGGCATGCCCTTAACATCGCCGAAAAGACGTTGTAATTGCTCCAATGGACGCCCGCCCGGTTGCGCTTGCAATGCCTTTTCCATGTTCTCAAACTTACTATATACGTCAAACAAGCGGGCGCAAAGGTCGTGAAAATTGGCGTATGTAAACGTTCTATAAAAATTCTCTTTACTGCCTTTGTATTGCTTCCATTCCGGGGCGGTTCCCTGCGTATCGGTTCCAACAATGTAATGATACGGCGCACCCTTGAAAATTTCCCGGTCGATAAAATCCGCCTTTTGGATTATCTGTTTGCGGGAACCCCACGCAATCCACGCCGTAACAAATGCGCTAATCTCAATGTCTACCCGACTATCGTAACGGTGCGGGATTTGCACCGGGTCGGATTGGATAAACTCGGCGGTTTCGTATTGTTCCGCCCAACATTTCAAATTATCATTCAATGTATATGCCATTGTTTTAGATTTTAAGGGGACGGAAAGCCCGCCCCCGGTTATTATTCGTTTTCCGTGTATTCCTCAACGACTAAATCAGTTTGTCCCCGCTTCACTTCCTCAATAAAGCCTTGAAAACCGTTTGCCTTTGCAATGTCTATAATCGCCTGTAAACGCTTTTCGCCCAAACTTTCGCCCCTTGCAATGCGGAATACCTTAACCGTCGGATTGCTTGCAATAATCAGTTTGGCGGCAACCTCCATAATTTGACTATCTGAAACTTTCCCGGCGACGAACGGCACGCCGTTTAACTCTAATCCGTCGTCCGTGAATGAAAGCCCGGCAATAGGTAATTCGGACGTTGCAATAAGGTTTTCCCGTTCCTTTGCTAATGCGTCTAATTTGTCCTCAAAGGTGCGGGCGGTTTTCTCGGCGGCTTCCTTTTGTTTCTTCTTTGCCATGTAATCCACAACCAACGCATTGATACGGTTGTGTTCCTCGGCTTTTTTCAGTTGTTCCGCCGTATCTAAATTTTCCGGGTTATTGGCGTCGTATTCCTCTAACCATTTGTCGGCATTTGCTTTTCGCTTTTCAAAATCGGCTTTTTCCGCCTCAATGGTTGCCAATGTTTCCTTTAATTCGGCATCGACGTTTTTACGGGACGTTTTCGCCTCTTTTTTAGCGTCCTCTAACCGTTTTTGTGCCTCGGCGATAATGCGGGCAACTTCTTTTTCTTCATTCGCTAAATTGGTGTCAATAATCGCAACGGCTTTGTCGTGGTTGTCGTTGGCAGTTTTAATACGTCCGGGGATTGCCGCCAATTGTTCTACTCTTTGTTGCCGGGTTTGGCGTACCGTTTTCGCTTTCTCAATCAAACGGGCATTTTCGTTTTGTTCTTCCATCAACGCCGTAATGTCCTTTTTATCGGCATACGTTTTGACGTCGCCCGGCTTCAATTGCTTTTCAGCGTTGGCGCAAATGGTTGTGTACGTCTTAACCTCGGCGTTGGCGTCTTTTCTTTTGTCCTTAACGGTCGTAACCTCGGCGTCAATTTCTGCAATCCGGGTGCGCACTTTTTCCGGCAATAAAGCCTTTACAACCTCAATTTGTTTGCGGCGTCCCTCGGCGGTTTCGCTCCAACGGGAAAACTCCACGGCGTCAAAGTCTTGGTAGCCGAAAATCTTTTGCAACATAGAAACGTTATCCGAACGCATCCCGGTTGTTTGGGATTTAATGGATAACGTCCCACGTGGGTTGGCTTTGGTAAACTTTAATTCGACTTCGTAATTTTCGCCGTCGTTACCTACTACCATTTTTGCAAATCCTTTGTCCTCTCCATTTTTCAACACGGCGTCCCGGTTCCCGGTCAACATTGCGCCGATTGCTTTTAATAGGGTTGATTTGCCTAACTCGTTGTCCCCGGTAATGAAATATACATTACCCTCAAAATCTGCGTTGAACTCTTTGATAACTTGAAAATTCAACAATTCCAATTTCTTAATATACATCGCTCTAATTGTTTATGCCGGGGTTCCCCCCGGCGGTTATTACTATTTTGTTAATCTCATTCTTTGGTGTATCATGGTTTGCACTTTATTAAGTGCATCCCGGTTGGCGTCAACCTCTAACCGGGTACAATCAGCAATAAAGTTTTCCAATCGCTTATATAGGTCGTCCAACTCTTTTGCCGTCATTGCGTGCCGCACGGCTCCCAATTCGTCCTTATCCATTTTTGCAAACTCTTTTAAGTGTTTCTAAATCCCGGCGTTTGGGTTCGTCGGCGTTCTTTGTTGCGTCAATTAACGGCATATCGTTTGTTGTTGCCGTCCATTGTTTCCCGGTAACGGGGGACGTATAAGTTACTTTATAATGTCCGTAACCGCTTGGAATAAAACTAAAATCGTAAATACTTGTTTTCGCTCTCATACTATTTTGTTTTTATAGTTACCGGGAAAACGCCCGGTCGTGTTATTATCATGCCGCAAATATACGTATAGTTTTTATATTACCAAAACTTTTATCTTTTATTTTCGGCTATTTTTTTATTTTCCGCAATAATCGCCCCAAAACAACGCATTTACCCACGCCGCCAAACTCAACTAACATATTACCGTTGCGCCCTCTTATACATTTACCATCGGAACGACGAACCGCCCGGCACGGCATACGTCGCAATTCCGGGCGGGTCAATCGGTCGCCTAAATAGATATAATCCATTTCGTCCATTATCAAAACAATTTCATTTGTGTATCGGTCAATACAGCAACGACCGCATCAACTTTGCGTTCCCAACTTTCCAACGTTGCCAATTTTTCCGGGGTTGGGTTCCGTTGACAACGTCGTTGGTTGTGCCGCATCTGTTTTACCATTTCCGCCAAATCTTTTGCCGTTATTTTTTCGGGATTTTCGATTTGCGGGGCTTTTGTTTCGTCTGCCATATAAGTAACCATTTGAATAATTAAACGTCCCTACGGGCTTAAAATAAACGGTTGTGCATTTGTTGGGGCAAATTTTCCAAAACCCAACGGGGGTTATTCTGCAAAATGAACCGTCCAAAGTGCATAATTAACGTTGCGTCCGCATTCCACAACGCCGGGGTAATCTCCGGGTACAATTTCCCGGCAATATCCCGGAACCGTCGTTTGCGGTCTGCCTTTTCTTCCTTTTTCCCTTTGACCTTGATACGCAATTTAAGGTCGTTTTGCCACTTCATCGCATTAACCAAAACAAACGGTATTTCGGCGACGGTTATAATGGCTTTCAAATGCTCAAAGTTTTGCAACATCTTTTGTATGCGGTACAATTTACCCATGTTTGCCCCGGTATCGCCAACCGTTACGTCATCCGGGCGAACACTCAATTTTTCCAAAAAGATAATCGGTGTACAAATCTCTTTGTAATAGTTGAGAAAATCCCGTATCTCGTTAATGTCTTTAGGCATCTTAATTGCCGTTGCGTTGTGGTTGGGTCGCCAAACCACGATACCCCCGGCGGCTCCGGGGTCAATCCCAATAATACAATCTATTTTCATTTTTCAAATTTCAAATAATGGTAAATATAAATTTCGTCCTTAATCATTCGGTCGAACGTCCGTTTAATCTCTTTACGCCGGGCAACCTCAAAGGCTGTATAATCAATTTCCGGACTTTGGGTTCCTTGTTTACGAACGTGATAAACCGTAAATTCATTAACGAACCCACGGGCGGCACGTGCCAAAAATCGGTTATACGCTTCTTTCCGGTCGTCCTCGGTTTCTTTCACTTCATCCGCTAACCCAACGCCCAACAACCAATTATAAACAAACATTTCGTCGGTTAATCCAAACACTAAACGCCCGGTATATTTATAGCGCATAAAACACATTAAACAAGTCATAACCGATTGATTGCGATAATACCGGATTTGCTCCGGGCTTAACTCCTTTTTCGGTTCCGGCAATGCTGTATATGCTTTGCCGATAACTTGGTTTTGTTTCCGGCAATATGCGTTCAATACCTTTGCGAAATAATCGGCATTGAATTGTTGGTAATGTTTCCGTTCGGCGTTGCCGTCTCTATCCTTTGGCAAATAGTCGTCTAATTCCCCGGTAATCAGCAATTCAAACGCTAATTTAACCTCGGATAATGTTAATTGCGAATAATAGCGTTTGAGCAAATCCAACAACCGGGTACAAATATACGTCCAATCGTCCCGGTTTTCCGTGGGAATGATAAACCCCACGTCCATTGCGATAAACCGGAACATTTGCCCAGTTTTGGCAATCAACGTTTCGTCGTCAATCTCGGCAATCTGTTTTTTTGTGGACGCCACGAAAATATACTTTTCAACCGGGGTTAATGCTTTGGCAACCTCCGGTAACTCAACCATCGCCCGGCGAACGTCAATTGCTTTTGCCGTTCCGCTATAAAGCAAAACGGCGGCGGATTGTCGTTTTTCGGGCAACGTTTGTGGCAATCTGTTTGTCTTTTCGGGTAATGCTTCCATGTTAATAATCATCTTTCAAATACTCAATAGCCCCGGCAACGTTCAATCTTTGCGTTGGGGCTTTGTATTCGGGTTTCAAATGCAACTTTTTCTTTTCGACGTCCCCCCGTATGAAATTGCGGACGGTCGCCAACCAACCGTTTTTAGTTCGCTTCATATTCTTTTGGTCGCTCCAATCGCTAACCGAATGAAAGTAATAAACCAAATCGACCTTTTCAAATTCCGGGGTCGCAAACTTACTTTCAAACTCGGAATAATCCACGCCAATGCCGTTTTCAAATTTAACCATTTTGTAAACGTCGGAATTGCGGAATAACGTTTTTTTCTCCTTTGGTTCCTCAACCTTTGGTTCGTCGGGGAACAAAGACGCAAAAGCATTTTGCGGCGTATTACTTGGATTAGTATTTAGTGTATTTGAGTCTTTAGTAAGATTAGTATTTATTAATGTCGGCTTTCCCGTATCGGGTTTTTCCGTTTCGGGATTTACCGCAACCGGATTTTCCGTTTGTGGCGCATCCATAAACGGGTTTTCCGTTTGTGGTTCAAACTCTTTAATATCGCTAACCTCGTAATCACACCCGACGAACGTTCCGCCGTCGCCACGAACTTTGCAACGTTGGCAATATCCGTTCGTTATCAATTCACGTAATCCGGCGGCGGTTGCGTCCCGTCCGTCCTTTGACCTATTTTTTAAATCGGACAAATTCAATTGCCAATCCGGGGGTAAACTCATAATATACGTTATCAATCCCTTTGCTTTCCAACTCAAATTTACGTCCTGTAAATATTCGTTGCGGACGGTCGTAAAATTACCCGTCCTTTTGGTTCGTCTGATAGTATCCGCCATTATTCGCCGCCCTCCAATTTTTTAACGGGTTCCCATGCTTTACGTACTTTCAAAACATTGTCGGCACTCTCATTGGGAACCAACGACACGACGGGAAAACGGGAACGGTCGCCCGGTTTTTGCGTCGTGGCAAATTGTACATTCAAATCAAAGATAATGCCTTTGCAAAATCCCCGTTCCGCTAACATACCGTCGAACGTTTCCCGAATTTGCGGAATTGTGGACGCCGTACCCTTTGTTGCGAATTGCCAAACCCCGGCAACCCCACGAACCAAAGGAACAATAAAGTTTAGCGTTAATGTAACCTCCCAACCGTCGCAATCCGGTTGGCGGCTCTTTTTATTCGGGTAACGCTTCGTTATTGACTGCATTAAGTTTGGGTATTTCTCGGTTGTCAACGTTTCGTATTTCTTTCCGTCCCATACTTGGAACGTGTCGCCATCGCCCGCCGCAATCAATCGCCCGTCGTCGTCCCGGTATTCGTAACGTTCGTTACATACTTTTGCCGGGTCGTCGTCCGGGAAAACAATTTGTATTGTTTGCGGCTTTTCGCCGTATGCTTGCGTAAATAATCCGGCATACTTTCCCGTTGGTATGAAGTAATCAACGCTTTGCGGATAACCGTTTGCGTTTTTAATACCGATTTTTATTTGACCGACACGGGGCAAAATCAAACGGGATTGTTGCGCCTCCGGTCGTTTTATTCTTCCTTTCATATCTCAATCAAATTTCGGGGTCGTCGTTCAACATCTTTTTCCTACTCTCGTTTTTGGGCTTTTTAGGCTCATTTGCGGGCTTTACTTTCTTTTCCGTGGTATTGCCCCGCTTTGCAGTCGTTTTGCCCGTGGTGGCTTTCTTTTCCGGCTCCTTTGCCTTTTTGGGCGCACGTTTAACAATGGTTGTTTTCTTTGGCTCCTTTCCCGGTTCCGGGGCGTCCGCCTTGACTTTCTCGGCGGCGTCCGTACTTTCGTCCGGGGTCGCCTCCTTTGGGGCTTTCGTTTTAATCAATTCCGCCAACGATAACGATATTACGTTTTGCGTCAAATCCGGGGCATTATCCAACAATACCATACCATTAACCGACGTAAACGTATTGTCTTTCTTTTCGTCCTCAATCGCTGCAATCTCTAACAGATACGGGATTTTCCGTATATTGGGGCTATCCGTTTGTTCTTTCAGATTATACGACGGACGTTTGCGCCAATCTTTCGGGCTGAAATTGAAAATACGTGTAACGGGGAATTGCTCAAAATTGACGTTCCACATATCCCGGTACATTCCTAATTGTATCTCGCTTTCCTCGTAAAATCCTTTGCGTCCGCTCTTAAAATCGACGATTGCGTTAATACGTTCGTCGCTGCCTATCTTTGCCAACATGGTACACGGGCAATCAATCATTCCGGCATACTTGTAATACGGATGCACTAACGCAATTTCAACCGCCAACGGGCGTACATCATAATCCAACACGAATTGAGCAAACGCCAATACGTCCTTTTTCAAATCGTCGGCGTAATAAATAAAGTCGTCCGGCAATCGGTAAACCTCTATATATTCTTTTAGTTTGCCTTTCAGCCCGTCCAAATCATAAGCCCGGTTAATTAATAATTCCTCAAATGCGGCGTGCATAAACGTACCATACGCCGCCCGTTCACCTTTGTATCGTTCCGCTTCCTCAATACCTTTGTTGGCAATCCATTGTATCAAGTGCGGGGCTTTGGGTAACGTTTGGGACAATATCGTTGTAACCGACGGGAAAAACTCCGGGTTCCCGTTGTCGTCGTATCGGTAATAATAGCGGTGTCCCTTACTATTCAATTGCCAAACCTTATACGGGGGTTCAATCAACGTTTTTTCATCAAAAAACATTGCCGTCATTTCCTCAACCGTCATGCCCGGCAATATCTCAAATATTCCGGTTGGTTGCTCAACCTCGACCGCTTCAAACGGGGGGATTATTTGTTGTTGTTCCTCGGTAATTTCCGGGAATTGGTCGGCGGGAACGGCTCCCAAATTTTCGACCGTCTTTTGTACCGGGTTTTCCGGTTTCTTTTTGTTCGCTCTCATTTTCTACTCTTTTTTAATTCTGAAAATCCACATATTACCATTACGGCACACATACCCGCAAACATCAATTGCCACGGGTTCCAAAATGCACCAATCAGACAAACAACGCCCAACGTTCCAAACGTCGCAATAATGGCTTTCGCTTGGAACCTATCGGAAAACATAACGTCCGCCATGCGTTCAAACCATTGTAACCCGTTATTCTTCATATCCAAACAAATAATTAGGGGTGCAATTACACATTTCGCAAATGATAACAACCCATTCCGGGCGTATCTGTTTGGTCGTACCGTTACATAAGTTAGTCATATTAACTTGTTGTGCGCTTTCGGTGCGTCCCTCCCATAAACGGGCGGCAACCTCTTTTTTATAAACCTTAATCCCGGCGGTTTGCGCCCGTGCGATTGCCTCGTTTACTCTTAATTTCGTCATTTCTGCCATTTCTTTAGTCTTTTATTGTTAATAACTCGGTTCGTTACTCTCTTTGTGTCCGCAATGCGTACACGTTTTTTCCTCCCAAATTGCGGTATATTCCGGCGGGGTCAAATATCCGTCGCCTCCGGTCTGTTTATATTCCCCGTCGGTAACTTCCATTTCGCCGCCGCACTCCGGGCAATCTTCATTACCCATTAAATCCAAATCCGGGACAATGAAATATACCCGTTTCAGATACACGCCCAACGCCTCGGAAATCGCCGCATAACAATTGGCGGTTTGTTCCTCGGTTACGTCCTCGTTTATTGCATCGAAAACGGAAACGCCCCAATTGTCCGGGTCGTCCTCAATAACTTTGTTTTTGAGTAATTCCGAAACGACAATTTCGGAAACTTGTTTGGCTGTTTTCCCGCTATCGGTCGCCAATCGTTTTAATAAATTGCTCTCTTTTATTCTCATATCTTTGCCGGGTAATCCCCCGGTGGGTTTTTGTTTCTGCAAAAGTATAAATAATATTTGTATTACCAAAAATAAAACCTTTGAATATTTTATTTGTTCACGTTGGACGCTTGTAATACAGATAAAAAACACTAATTTTGTTGCACCGCATAACCTTACAACATCGCTCTCGGTTACTGCGTACCAACCCCCGGCGTTACTTCATTGCGTCGGGGGTTACTTTTACCCGCTCAATATAGATATTTCGGTATATATCGCCGTAATACCCGGTTTTCCTTGTAATTCGTTCCAACGTTCGCAAATCGTATTCGCCAAATACAACGTACTCATGTTCTAACAATTCGGCGTCTTGTAATGCAAACTCAAACGTAATATCAACGTATTTGTCGCCAACCCGGTTAAATGCGTGTTCTATGGGAATAAAAGCAAATGTTTTGCCCTCGCAATATCGCACCCGTTCCGGGAACAATTGGCAAAGCAAATGCGCATTCCGATAACATTGTTGCGGTTGGGGTTTCAGTATATCCCGGATAATCTCTAATTCGTAATCGTTGAACACGTCCGCCGCCCGGACAATATCAACACGTTTTGCAACGGCGATTGTATGGGCAAAATATTGTTTTTGCCGTGGGTTCAAATCTAACCGCATAAACGCCCGCATTTCCTCAATAATAACGCTTTCCATAATCAGCCCTTTGTAAATCCCTTAAATGCCACATGGTAAACGTCGTATTGTTTCCCGGTAACATAGAACTCAATCATACGTTCCGGGTTCCCGGCGTCGTTTATCGCAATGGTTGGGTATGGTTCCCCCGGCAATTGGTTATAATCGCTTTCAATGTCCCGCAATCCCTCCGGGAAATCCGAACGGTCGGCGGAAAAATACCGGGTTAAACTTTCTTTTATCCGGTTCAACATTTCGTCCCCGTTTGGCTCAAAATACGCTTTTATCTTTTCTTGTTTTCTTAATGCAAATCGCATGGGTATTTGTTTTAATAGGTTCTTAATTCCCCGTCCATCGGTAACGGTGCGCCCGGTAAACCAACCGGAATACGGGTATAATGTAACCGGGGAACCCCGGAAAGTAAATTGTAAGGTCGTGGCGTTGACCTCCGTAACCGGATAGCCCAACGCCTCCAACCGGGTACGGGCGTAATCGACCCGCCCCGGCTGCAATTCTTGTTGTCGCTCTCTGTTACGGCTCATTGTACGCCCTCCGTAATTACTTTGCAATACTTATAATATTGGTCGTGTCGGCTCTCAACTCGGCACATCAACCCAATATCGTTGCCGTCTAACAATAGGTTCAACACATCGCCGGGATTGTGCCGGGTATAAAGCAAAAATAACCCGCCGTTTGCATCTTGGATTATCTTATACATATCTTGACTTAATCGGTAACGTTTTGTTTTATTCATCGCTCTATATGATTATGCCGGGGGATTGCGCCCCCGGCTTGGTTATTACTGCAAATACGCAATTGCGTTTAATCTCTCTTTTTCCTTTGTCGCATATTCAACGTTTCGGGCAATCCATTGTTCGGCGGGGTTTTCGGCTATCCATGTACTCCGATAATCCGGCGTAAAGTATGCGATTTGTTTTTTATACGCCTTTTCCGGGTTTGCCAATATTTCCGTCGCATGGCTCAACCGTTTGCCGTGGTCGCCTTTGCCGATTAAATCCAAACGACCGAAATAAAACGACCCGTCGGCGGTACACGCCACATATTCACGGGCGGACGTTCTTTTTGATACAATCGCCTTACTATCGGCGTCAATAACTTGGTACTCGTATTTCTTTCCCTTTACTTTCTTAACTAAAATGTATTTTGCCATTGTCTTTATTATTGTGCCGGGGGACGAATCCCCGGCGGGTTATTATTTGTTTGAATAAGGGTTATTGTTGCGGTAATTCGTCCAATCCTTATGCGTCCGGTAACGAATAACGTGGCGGTCAACTCCGGGAACATCGCCGACGATTGCCGTATTGGTGTGTTCTCTCATGTACTTTGCAATTTCGCCATCAAATCCCAATTCTTTGAATTGTTCCGGGGTATAAACCACGACGACGGGTTTAAAATGTTCGTCCCGTGCTTTCCGGCATTCGGTTAATGTAGGCTTTACACACGTGAACAATTCGCCGTCCTCGCTACGATAATCGTATTGTATTAACTTGGTTCTTTTACGTCTAACCATCGTATAAAACGTTTCGTAATTCTCGGTTCCTTTGGGGCATTGGCTTACGCCGTTTAAATCTGTTTTCATTTCTTGGAAATTTATTTATTACCCGGGAAACGCCGGGTCGTTGTTTTACTGATAATAGAAAGTGATTTTAACGCCTCGGCGCAATTTACAAACCTCTTTGTCGCCGTAACAATTGAAAGCACGTTTTAATAAGCGATTGACTAACTTAATATCGCCGACAATCTTTATTAAACCGGACACGCCAACCAATACATTAACCTTTTTGCCGTTTACAATTCCGTTTACCTTAATTTTGAAATTGCGGTTAATCTCTTTTGTTGTGTAATCTAATCCGTTATAAATGCTTTGAGTATTCATTGTTTCGCTCTCTATTTTCCGGGAAAACGCCCGGTCGTTCTTGTTTGATGATGCAAATATACAACCTTTATTTTAATTACCAAAGGTTTTATCTTTTATTTTTGGCTTAAACTGCAAAAAGTTTTGTTTTTGGTTCCAAAAGAGTTATTTTCTTGGAATTTTCTATTTAAGCGACTTTTGCAAGCGGGACGGGTAAATTATCCACTTTGAAATAAAATGCCCGGAAACGGGCTAAAAATGGCTCAATAGAAAAAGGGGTTGCAACGCCTTGTTACAACCCCTTTGTTATGTCTATTATATATATTCCCAATTATAACCCTTATGTTTTTTCATATGCCCTTTACAACATCGAATTATCAATGTATCGTTAAACCCATCTTTTTTGGCTAAATGGATAGATTGATATGTTTTGAAGCAAATTCCGTTTTTCATCATCTTAACGGGTTTTGAATTTGGATGCAATACGCCCTCTTTACCTTGCATATTTTTTGCGTTATTTTCGCTCAATCGCTTTTTCGTAATAGGATTATTATTATTTTCCAAATATGTAACCCAACGCAAATTATCTGCATGGTTATTGGCTCGGTCGCCGTCGATATGGTCAACACATGGTTTGTTTTCCGGGTTCGGAATGAAAGCCGCCGCAACTAATCTATGTAATCGAAACGTTTTGCGCATCCCATTACATAAAGCAACGGTTTTATATCTATTCCCGGAACCGCATATTTTCAAAACCAATTGTTTCTTAATAGATTTTACATGCCCGTAATTACTCACTTTATACAACCCTATATATCCGGGTACATCTTTCCAAATTTCCATTATACAACCATTTAAGTAAGCAACCAAAAAAGGGAAACGGGGAAAAGTGGTTGCATCTTTTTTCATCCGGTAGCTACTCCGAACTATCCCCGTTTGCCGCAAATATAGTTATTTTTCTATTGTTATAACCTCAAACCCGGTAATTTTTGTATGTGGATTTTTTGAAACAATATCAAATTCACGGTTTTTTATCCGTTTTGTTTTCCATAGGAAATTAAGAAAACGTTTATATTGTACACTTTCCGTTATTAAAAGGCTATCCCGTGTTATAATTTTGCCCGAAAACGTATTATTTATAATACAACCGTCAAAATCAACCCATTTGTCGGAATACTCAATACAATGTAAAACTGTCGTAACCGTGTCGCCGGGTAAATATACAATACTATCCCGGACGTTCGCCCGCAATTCGTTAATCGTTTCCATTTGCGCCGTCGTAACCCTTTGTAAATCCCGGTTTTTTGTCTGCAACGATTTGATTAACGCCGCATCATCCGCCCGGTACTTTTTATATTCGGATAATTTCAACTCCAAATTCCCAACCTTTGCGGCGTTCAAACTATCCTTTGTTTGATAGGTTCGGACGTCCTGCAACAACGTTTCGGTATTGCTCCGGTATTTATCCCGTTCGGCGGTCAAACTCTTAATACGGCTTTGTTGTACCCAAAAGGCGACGGCAACCGCCATAATGATTGCCGCCAATATTAGATATTTTTTCATGTGTTTGCCGTGTATATGATTAACGAACTATTGGGCGTTTTGCTCAATGTTAAAACATAATGTCCGCCCGCCATTTCAACCGTACTATTTATTTCGTCCTCGTTAATCTCCAATTGTGCAAAGGAAATTACGACGCCCGAAATATATACTTTTGGTATGTTGTGCAACGGGTCGGCGTTTACGGCGTCAATAAATGCGTCTATTTCCGCCTGTGGGTTCGTTACGTTTTTCGTATCTTCTTGGTTGTCCTCAACCGTAACCGTAAAAACGTCCTCGCAATCTGCAATAATAGCGGATAACAACGGGGCAATACTAATTCCCGCTTGGTTCCCTTGATTGGCAACCAATTGTTCCAAATACTCCTTTTTGTCTTTCTTTGTCATAATGGCACAAAATTAAATGTTACTATATTCAATTGCCGCATTAAAACACGGGCATTCTTTTATAAACTCCCACGGTTCAATTATACCGTCGCCGTTCAAATCCGGGGAATAATCCCGGTGTCCCTTAATCGTTGCGTCCGGGAACATAACAACTAATCGGGATAATAACCATATTAACGCCTCCTTTTGTTCCGGGGTGCGTGTGTCGGCGGCTTTGCCGTTGGCATCCAATCCGCCAACGTAACAAATACCAATAGAACGGGAATTTTGCCCGGAAACGTGCGCCCCAATCTCGGAAAGATAACGCCCGGTTTCAATCGTCCCGTCCGTCAATACAACAAAATGATAACCGCAAATTCGCCCGCTTTGGGGTTGCTTCTTAAATCCCCGTTCTTTGTGCCAACCGTCGATAACATCAACGTTGACTTTTGCGCCCGGCTTGGTTGCGGTGCAATGTACAATCAAATCCGTAATCGTCCGGGTTGTTTTTTGCCCCTCCAAATACTTTAAAATCTCTGTTTGGTTCATTGTTCGCCCTCCTTTTCTTTATCGTTAATAATATCGCTATCGTGTTCCCGTTGGTATCTCTCAATTATCGGTTGCCAATATCCCGGCAATACCCGTGTAAACTCCAACCGGATAACGTGATAAATAATACGCAACGCAACCTTTGTGGGATATGCTTTAATAAGGTTGCGGAATGCGTTTTGCAAATACACATACATAAAAACATAAGTAAGCGATTTAATTACTACTTTGGCGGCTTCATTATCGCCACATTGCAGCATAACGGAATAAATTACGTGTATGATACCCACGTATAAAAGCAATTCCGCCAACGCATTCTTAAACTTACTGAAACGAAAGTTTTTGCAATGCCTTACGCTTACCCCATCCGCCCGCATACCCGCCCAAATATTGAAAGCAAACATTATAACCAATGCGTACATAAAACCCGCCGTTGGGGTTAAATAGGCTAAAACCGGGCTTAACGACGTGGCGAATATCATACGCCATTGTTCCCATGTAAAAAGTTTATCCATATCATTAAATTATTATGCCGGGGTTTCTCCCCGGCTGGATTAGTTAGTATTTGAAAAGCGTTTGCAGATATGCACTAAATTTCTGTGCTAAATATGTATATCCGACTGAATTAGGATGTACCCCGTCCGTGCCAAAATAATACTCATGATTTTGTTTGTTAAAACCGCCCTCTCTGTACATATCTAACGCCGGGATATGGTTGTAATTGGCTTGGTCGATTATTGCGTTGCAATAGTCAATCAGATACAAACCTAAATTATTCGGAACAATATCCGAATCGTCCCATGTTGCGCCGTTCCAAAAACGGTGCGTCGGCGTAATAAATGCAATACGCAAATTAGGGTACTTTGTCAACAAAGAATTTACGACGATATTTATCGCACCTTTCATTGTCATTGGGTCGGTACTATTAACGTCGCCGATTGGATTTTCGTTACTTGTAAAATCGTTGGTTCCAAAGAATATTGTAACAAGGTCAACCGTTGCAAAATCTATTGAAATAAGACGATTAAACGCCGCTTCATTGTTATCACTTGCATTGTTTTTCAGATACTCAATTGCCGCCGCCATTTCCGTAAAATCGTTTGCCTCTATTGATTGGGCAATACGATACATTGCCAATTGGTCGTATGCCAATACAGTTGCGGACGTACCGGAACGTTTACCCATTCGACAACCTCCAAAACCTATTTTATAAGTCGTTGCCCCCGTAATGGTTGCAATTTGTTCTGGGTATGTTCCGAACTCTGTAACGCTATCCCCAAAACAAACAATTTTCTTTCCTCCGAATATAGGTTTAATATTTGTTTGTCCAATTTGATAGGCTTTCAATTGTTCTTCAAATAGCAATGTATCCAATTGTAGGGAACCGCCTATATTTGCGGCTCCATTTAAGGACGCCGGAATTAACGATGTATCAATAATACATGATAGTTGAATACCGCCAAATCCGTTGTCCGAATTGCCGAACAAATCAAACTCAACAATTGGTTCGCCGGACATATCTCGGCTATCGCTTGTATACGACGACGCAAAAGAAATATTATTAACTCCTACGCTATCGCCGGACTTCCACGCCAATTGTATGATATTTGTTTGTGTTTTGCCTCCTTTGAAATTGTTTAGGCGAATAAACACTAAATATAACTCTCTTAACGTTCCGTCCTCTTTGTACAACAATGCCGGGTCGCCTTTAACCATTTCCAAACGCTTAATTGCATTATAGTTGAAAACGGTATTAGTTGGGTTTTTCCAAAAGCTATATTTAAGCGGCACACCCTGCGAATTATATATATCCATTGGCGATATATCTGTTGGGAATGCCATTGCATCCGCCAATAATTTAGGCGCATAAATCGGACATTGTGTTGTCAACGAATAACTTGCATTATTTGCAATATTAGTCCATTCAATTGTTAATGCTATCTTTATCCCTGTACCTGTAAGGGTTAACGTTTCAATCGTTGCGGCGGGGTCTGCACGCGTTTGAATTTGCGCCAATAAATTTTGGTTTACCCCTACTACATCGCCGACTTTTTCGCCTATCTGAATAATCGTTGAAAGTGCATCATTTCCTTTTTTCCTTAAATAGACAATATACAAGTCTTTCAAAACGCCGTCACGGTACAATATCGACGTATCCGGGCATTCAATAACCTGTATATCTCTAATCGCCCAAAATGGAAAAGTATTTGTAAGGTCAATTTCTTTGCGGAATACTTTCCCAATATTCGCCAATATTTGAGCCATTTTTTGGCTCGCAAATGCGTTGTTATCTGCAAGCGAATATGGGGCGGTTGGCGGTGTAGTAAACGTTTGTTCCAATCCGTTTACATAGTATCTTGAGGAATTAACTAATTGCCTTTGTCCATAACCGTTAATTTCGCCCAATACGACAATATTACGATAATCGTTATTTCCCGTATTGCTCAACGGAATAAGACTAAACGCCAATGTTGCCTTATTCCATACTAATAACATCGGTTCGTTTAATGTTTGTGTAATAGTTGCGACGGCGGTTGTTATATAGACGTAATTAAGTTGGAAAATACGTGTTGACGCCGGAATTACTATTGTTACATTATTCGTGTTAACAAAGTCTATCGACATCGTGCCGCCCGGTATCATGTACGCCGGGGTTAAACTCTCAAAGTTTACATTGGTTGTTTTTATATGCAGTTTTTGACCGAAATTAGTTTGATTTGCCGTAAACAACGCCGGGTTAATATACGCCTTTGCAAAAGGTAAATAATTTGCGTGGTTATCTATAGTTATCCATTGAATCCCGGAAAGGTTGGACGTTGCTAAAAACTTTTGCGCAATAACGTTATTTTCATTGTCAACAACTTGCAATAAAAATCGTGGTGATGATATTTGATTATACAAATATTTTATGTAATAATCCGTTCCGGCTTTAATATTGGCGGTTGGTTCCAATATAAAATCCATTATTGCACCGTTTGGATAACCTGTTAAATCACTATCAGCCGCCAAAAACTCCATTACGTTAACCCCGTTAACGGCTTGCGCTCCCATTTTTGTTGCCGTCCAACTACCCGAAATATTGTTAAAAATAACAGCTTCATTAATTACTTCATACCCTCCAAAATTAGCATAAACTCCACTTTGTCCGGCAATGTAAAAAACGTTTTGGTCGGGCGTCCCCGGTGCGGTGTTCGGCGTGGCAATCCCGGCAAACGTCGCATTTGCTCCGACTTGACTAATTAACGTTGTCAACGTGTTTTGCAGCACTTGACCCGTAATTTCTTGGTTCCCGTTCGTCTTGATAACAGACGCAACGGCGGCTTTCAATTCTTCGTAATTTCCCATACTGATAAAATTTAAATATTAAAGTCTTTATTAAAGTCTTTATTGTAATCGCCCCCGGTTGTTGGAATAACGCCCCGTCCGATTTTCTTAACGACCGTTGCGCATTCAAATTCACATTCAACCGACGCCAAATTGCCCTGCGTTTGCCATTTAGGGGTAATCAAAAACGTATCGCAATCGTATTTCCTGCCTTGACTATATACCGTAACAAAATCACTCATGCGGATTAACCGCATTACGTCGCAAAGGTATTCGGGGGCTAAAAAGATAAACCGGAACGTCTTTTCAGATATTTGTTTTTCCGGGAAAAAATACCCGTCCCGCTCTTCGCCCTCTTCCTCAAACTTATATTCCGGCTTTCCCAACTCGGCACACACATAAACCCGGTTTTTGAATTGGACGCCCTCGTAAACGATTTGTCCGCCGTCAACTTCCATATTGGCGGCGTCGCTCCATTCAACACACAAATAACCGTCCATTCCCCCGGAAATCCACGTAAAAACCTCCGAATAAAACCATTGTACGCCGTCATATATCCCAATCATATAACGCCCTTCCGGGAAATCTAAAACCATCGGCAACAATCCGGGGTAAACAATAACATCATACCCGTAATTTTGGAACCGGACAATTTGCAATCCGGTTTCCAACATAGGCGTTTTTATGTCTGCCAATACACGGGTAAATTTATAATCGTACAACCTTGCATAAACAATATTATTTGAACGTGTTGGACGTATGATTTGAAATGGCAATAGCTTATTAATAGGCGTAAACAACGGGTAAACGTCGCCATACGCATACGATTTTTTATAATCTTGATATTGTATGCCTTCATAAAACGGCAATACAGACAAATTGTTATTCGGTGTCATACTTCAAAGTTGTTTTAATTGAACGACTGCACAAATTTACGCTTAATTTATCAACTTGACCGTTACCAATATAAGTTTTTATTAGTTGCATCGGGTTTGGGTCGTCGATTGCCGGAAAACTAAACGTTTGTTTCTTCTTTCTCTCAATACCGTATGCGTAAACCTCGGAACCGTTTATTGATACACGACGGGCGGGTAAATCATACATCCAATAAGGCGATTGCAGATTGATAAACGCCAAATATCCGTTTTGCAAATAGTATTCAACCCCGTTGACGGTTTGTTTGGTAAACGGTAATATCCATTGCGACCCGGACGTTGGCGGAACGGCGGCAAACAAGGCGAACCCGTCGGAACTCATATTGCCGGGGTTTAATAACATCATATCAATATCGGACGTGAAATTTGATATATTAATTTCCTCAACCTTTCCGGGCGTTACATATTTGCTAATTACTTGTATCGGCAATCCCTCAAAAGCCGCCGTAACGTCGTCCATCCATTCAAATTGGTAACGTTCGGGCAAATCGACCTTATCAAACGAATATTCCGACGTGTTGAATGCCCACGGTTTCCCGTTGCGCAAATTCAATTCCTTTGTCAAATCGTGGCTTAATATAGCCCCGCCGGAATAGGAACCGCCATTGCGGAAATATTGGATATGTTCGATTTTAAATTTGCCGTCCTCAATGAACCAATAACATTTAAAACAATCCCGTAACATATTGGTAAATTGTTGTAAGGTCGTCGGGGCTTTTTGTGCGGGTTGCTGATATTCCCCGTTTATAATATTGGTTTTCTGTGATACAAGCAAACGGAAATTCAACCCGGATATTGGATTGTTACCGCTGTATAAAAATTGGCTGTATTCCGCCGTGGCTGCGTGGGTAATACCGGGCGCAATCTGATTAAGCAAAACAGATATACAAGACGCAACCGGGAACGCATCCCGCAAAGTATATGCTTTTCGGGCTTTTTCCTCTAATATCCAATCCATCAAATAAAACCCAAACCACAACGACGCATAACGCCACGTTGACCGGGCGATTGGATAAAAGGTTTGCCCGTATATGGAATAAGGCGGCGCAAAATACTTTCCGTTGTCGGCTAATCCCCACTCGGTCGGCGTATCTGAAAAGTTATTCGATATAAACGCCACGTCGATTGCGTAACCAATTGCACGCCTATAATTACGGTTATTATCAACTATATCATCGGCGGGCAAAGGATATGTGTTTAAATCGCCGATTTTCTCAACATCAACCAAATATCGGGCGTTAATATTATAACTTTTCATATCGGCGTGCATCGTTCCGGTTGCGCCGGAACCCTCAACGGCGGTTAAATCAAACTCCAACGTATCAAAAGGTTCTTGCGTTATCTTTGAATACCTAAACATTGCCACATCATCAGATTGGCGGCGTATTTCAACCGTTGCAACTCCAAAAGGTAGCCCCCCCGAAATTCGTTGTTGTGAAATATAGATATAATAATTTACATTTAATTCCGAGTATAATTTACCCTCGAAAACGTCCGCACTTGCACCCGTCGCCATTCGCCCGGTATAAAGCCCGGCTATTACCGCCGGGGAACCGTGCGACGTAATTTGTATTTCTTTCAAAATATTACATAGTGCAAAATGATAGGTTTGTATTAATGCGTTTTGGTCGGTCGTGGCGTTTGCGTCTTGTTCCCAATTCGTACCACCCAAAAAACACGAAACAATACTATCGCCCGGAACATATATTTGAATAAGCGGGCGTTTGTTTATGGTTATACGTTGGATTGACGGGGCTAATGTTATCAAATTGTATTCCTTTTCCAACCCTGCCAACACGTCGTTATAATCGTCGATTGCATCCGGTTGTACAACTACCTTTTTATCGTAATCGGTAAACGTGCAATCGGTTTTCATAAACTTACCTTGAAAGTATTGGAACCATGTACGCCCGCCGTCGTCGCTCTTTTCAATGCAATACAAAAATTCCGTATCGAATGATTGGCGGTTAATGTAGTCGTAATCATCCCGGACAAAGGTAATTTTGCCGGATAACTTGGCACGATAAAACCGTTGGTTCGTTTCTAATTCGTACTCTTTTGCCAAATCGTCCTTATAAATCGGATGCACGGTTTGACCTTGTAAGACGTTCGGGGCGTCCAACGTCCCCAACTTCAACCATGCCGTCCCGTTGGCGTATTGCGCTTTGCTTACATTAAACCGGATATATGCGGCGTTGCTCGGTATATCAAATTCCGTATTTGTGGCGGTCGGGTCGCTTCCCCAACCGCCGATAATCTTTTTATTGCTGTCATAAAATGCGCCCCCGGCTTGCGGGGTGTAATTCTGAAACAATTTGCGGGGGTACACGTTACCAACCGGGACAAAAGTACGGGTATAATAGAAATTTGTATTATTCCCGTTAATATTTCCGGTCGTGTTACTTATCACCCCGTTTGCCAAAAACGCATTTACAAATGAATGTCTATAAATCGGGTTCATATCAATTTTTAATTTTACGTGTCAAATTCTTGTAAACTTCAATAACATTGCCGTTGCCATCGGTATAACGACGGCGGCGGTTTTGCTCTTTAATTTCCCTTACATCGTCTTTCAAATCCCGCAAATCCGGGGCGTTGTTTTGTTGAACCGTTACATTAACGCCGTCGGTATTGTAGGCATTAAGGTACTTTTGGGCGAACGTTCCCCGGTTCAAACTATTAATTACGTCCGGGATTATTCGGCGGAACCTCCGGGAATTACGTTTATTAATAACGGCGAAAAATTCCCCGCCCTCGGCACGCCTCCGGGTTCCATCCGGTTTGGTTCCTAAATCCACATCGTCGCCGGATTGGTGGGAACCGCCCGCCAACATTTCAACCGTACCATCGCCGTAACTTTCCGAACCCCCGGCGTTGGCGGACTTGGATAATTGGGCGGCTTTAATTTTGGCGGCGGCAAAGGAACCCCACATTATTGCAATAGCCGGAATTGCAAAGGGAAAACCTAATTGGCTCCATATTAAAGCGGACGCCGTTACAAGGTTTCCGATTTGTTGGATTGTTTGGATTGCTTGTTGTGCCTTTTGCGCCTTTTGTTGCTCCTTTAGGGCTTTTTCTTGGTTCTTTTTGGCTTGGTCTAACTCCTTTTGTGCCATTGCAACGTTATTGGCGTAACCGTTCGCCCGTGCCTCTAATTCCGCATCTAATCGGCGTTGGCTTGCGTCAATCTCTTTGTCGGCTGCGGAAACGGCGGCGTCGGCGGCTTGTACCTTTGCATCCAAAAAACTATTTAATTGCTCAATGGCAAAGGAAACGGACGTACTTATTGCCTCCTTTTGGTCGTCGTCCAAATTCAGCCCAAACAACCCGTAAATATCGTTTCCCCGTTCGTCGCCTTTGCTTTTCTCAATTTCTTGGTCGATTTTCGCAATGGTATTTTCGATTGTCTTAACCTCGGCGTCCGTCATTTTAACGCCCGCCGCTTTGTTCAACTCTAAAATCTTTTGCAACCGTGCCTTTTCTTGTGCCAACCGGAACCGGGTTTTGCGTTCCTCGGAATTACGAATTAAATCAAACTCGGACGCCTCCAACGCTTGCGTTTGGTCGAAAAGCATTAACGCCCGTTGTTGGTTTAACTCGGTCGTTTGCTTCAATACCTCGGCGTCATATTTGGCGTTAATATCCGCCTCGGATTGGCGCACGTCCTCGGCTAATTGTCTGTTTTGCGCCAATTCGATTGCCCGTTGTTGCTGTAACAACTGAATGCGCAAATTTATTTCCTCCTGCGAACCCTCACGGGCGGCGTCTAATTGTAATTGCGTCCGGTCGGCGGCGGCTTGCATTTGGTCGATTGTAATTTGGTCGTTCAATTCGCCCAAACTTTTTGCGTATTGTTGTTGCAAAAGTAATTGTTGGTTGAGTAATTCGGCAACTTGTGTTTCAGTTAATCCCCGCTCGGTTTCTAACCGGGTGTTAATGTCTTGTATCTGCCTTTCATACTCAACCCGCAATTGTTCCCGTTGCTTTTCCGCCCCCTCTGCCATTAATGCAATTTGGGCGTCCTGCGTTGCCCGTTGTGCGGACAATTCCGCCGCCCGTTGTTGGTTGGCAATATCTATCATATCAACCGCCAATTGTTCCCGTAATAAAACAATTTGGTCGTTCAATGCTTTGCGTGCCTTAACCGTTAAATTGGTTTCCGTTCTCAACTGCAATTGTATATCAGCAATCGCACGGGCGTTGGCGGCTTGGCGTTGCGCCCGTTGTTGGTCGAACGTGTTTTTAATTAAAGCAATCCGGGCGTCCTCGGCTTTCCGTAATATGTCGGTTTCGGCTTTGGCGGCGTCCCGGTTTTCTTGTAAGCGTTGGGCGGCTAATATTTTTCTTTCGGCGTCCAAATCCGCCCCCTCTGTTTTCAGATTAACGGCAATGTCAACCGCCCGCCCGGTATTATCTATTTGACCCTGCACGGCTTCAATCGCTTCGTCAACCTTGACTTTATCAATTTTGCCGTCTAAATCAACATCAATATAAACTTTCTTATCTCCACGGGCTTTGGCGTTATTGAGTTGTACCAACATATCGTTTAGTTGTTTCAACTTTGCCCGGTTCGCTTCCAAATCGTCTAATTCTTGACCGTAAAAACCAACGCTTTTATTGTGTGCCTTTGTGCGCTCGGCTAATATTTCGTCCTCAATCTTTCGGGTTTCGGACAATGAAGCGTTGCGGGCTTTGGCAATATTTAATTCCCGGTTTAATTGGGCGACACGTTCGTTGCTAACTCGGTTCATTTCGGTTGCCTCGGTTTCCAGATAATCCAACCAAACCTTTTGCGCCTCGTTAAGTTTTTGTTGGTTCTTTGCCGATTTGTCGGTATTAGAGGCAAACAGAACTAAAGCCCCTATAACCGTAACCAATGCCAATGCCAAAAGAACATACGGGTTTGCGGCGGCAATCAGATTGAAAGCCTTTTGCGCAATGGTAGCCGCCAACGTTGCCTTTGTTCCTTGCATGGTAACAAGGCGGTTATAAACTTGCGCTTTGCTCAATGCAGCCATTTGTAGCCGGGAAATACCCAACATGATTGCAGATTGTTTTTGTACTGCGTTTTGTATGGCTTGAACCCCGGTTGTAATGGCTATTGCTGCCTGTAATTTCTTTTGCGCTTCCTGCACTTCCTCGCTTTCAGACCCGAACAACTCCATTGTCCCGGTAAATGCAGCAAACCCACCGGACGCACCCGCCGCAAAACTCAACACGGCATCCAAATTGGACGTATCGGACGCCATCCGGGTAATCTCGGCGGTTGCATCCTTGACCGCATCCCGTAATATTGCGGTTTCTTTGCTCAATTGCTGATATTCGGCGGTTCCTTGCTTACCCTCCAATCGTAACAATGCTAATTGCTTCGTTTGGTTCTCTATTTGGGTTGTCAAACCTTTTGCGGCGTCGGAATAGTTACCGACGTTTAGGGACGTTTTCCCGGTCGCTTCCTGCAACCGCTTCATTTCCTCGTAAATCGCTTTTGTTTCTGCAACCAATTTGCGCCCCTCTTCGGTCGCCTCCCTTTCCTCAACCGTCATGTTATTGAGGTATATTTTATTGATTGAGTATTGAGCGGATAAACGATTATATGAACCCTCGGCGGACTGATTTAACCGGGTCGTTAATTTGTTCAACTCGTTTGCCTCCTTTTGGGCTTGCTTCAATTCTGCCAATCGCTTTGCGTTCTCGCTTTCCGCAAATGCTAAATCCCGTGCCGCCCGTGTCAATTTGTCGGTATCGTTCGACGCCCCCCGGATTGTCTTACGTCCGTTTTCGGTCGCCCCGCTTACGCCCTCCAATGCAGCCTTAACCGTTATTGCTTCCGACTTGATATTTTGCAACGTATTCATATATGCGTCGCTTAATTGGTCTAATTGCGCAATCAACTTTGTAATACTATCGTCGGGCTTTACAAGGTCGCTATATTTTATTGGGTTGTTATTATCTGCCATACTTAACGTTATTTGCGGGCAATTTGCCCCGTATTAAATTATCTTTTCTTTTCCATGTAGTTAATCAACCAAAGAAAAACAACGCCGCAAATCGCCTTATTTGACGCCGTTTTTATTTTTGGTTGGTTTCAACAACTCCTTTATCCGCTCAAATGCGTTGTAATACTCTAAAACGGTGTATTTCTTTGGCTCCGGTACGTGTAAATGTTGGGATATGGTTAAACACATATTTTCAAACTGTTTATCGTACTGAATTTCCATGTTATCGGAACCACTAAAAACAACCGGGCGATTATATAACAACAACATCGTCGTTATTTTATCAATTTCCGCCCGTTTGTCCTCTGTATCGCCGTTTATAATCGCATCCAACATTAACATTGTGCGGTTGCGCAATTCGTCGTAATACTCTTTAACCGTCGCATCGTCAAACAACCGGGGGAAATACATTTGCAATTCTTCATCTATTTTTTTTTTGACCGCTTCCATTTGGGCGGTCAACTCTTTAACGGGAACATCGCCGAACATATCGACGACCTTTTGCAACCCATCGTCGGATAAATCGTTGTACGGCTCCCCGTCGATTGATTTAACCAACACGGCAAACGCCAAATGCTTTGGGCTTATTCCGGTTTGAATGAAATACACGTTTTGCCGCATATTATCCAATTCGATTGCCGCCAATTCGGGGGTTTTACTCCGGGCGTATCTTATCGCCTTTTCAATATGCGTGTCGAAATCCTGTAAATCCGAACCAATCCCGGCATCAACTAACAACATTTTATTGTATTTATGGAAACGCAACATTGGTAATTCGTCGATTGCGTCGTATATCTCAACCGTGTATTCCCCTATCTTAACCGTTTTCATAGCAAATAACGTGTTATCATGGTTGAACAAAAGGGAACCAACAACAATGCCGGGTTCCCGGTTATAAACGCCAAAAGGATTGCCAAAGCAACCCCCGCCCAAAAGGACAAACAGAAATCGCAATTAAACATCTTTGCGAAAAACTCGTTGCCGTGGATTTGCACCCATTCGATAACGCCCCATTTGCGTAACAAGGTCAACCCGAATGCCGCAACCAAAGCAACCACGACCGTATAAAATAAAAACGCTTTCATATACTTGTTGTTAATCAGTTAAACACGTTTCATCAATTCCCAATTCCCCGGCAAACCGGAACCCGGCGAACGGGTGCATTAAAAATTGGTTATCTATTTCGTCCAAAGTGAACCCGGCAAATATGTTTTCCGCCTTTGCGTACACTCTGTTTATTGTCATGGAACCGGAACGCAACCAAATACCGCCATTCAATACCCGCATGATTTGTTGTTTGACCGCCTCCGTATTGCGGTTGTTGGGGTCGTTGGTTATCGTGCGCATATCAAACCAAAAGATAACCGAAAACGGCGTTGTATATTTGTTTTGTTCGCCGGGGAACCAATCAATTTGTTGCGGGTCGTCCAACACGAAAAACGAAAAATTCCCTATATTACTATCCGGGGCAATCAACATATATTCATTGCCGCCGACGTAAATATTGGGCGTGTAATATCGTTTTCCTTGTATGGACTTAACCAACCGTTCCGAACGTCCAAAGGAATAATTAAGCCACGGCAACCCGTCCGCCAATCCCTTTTGAATATTTGCAATAACCCGGTCGAATAATTCCGGGTTCTTTATAATCGGTACTCTATCCATTTCCGTATATCGTTTTTTTTGCTTTGGTTAGCAAATCCGGGTAAACGTATTGCCAAATCAGTTTAGCAATGTTTTCGTTCGTCAATCCCAATATTTGCCGCCCGTACTTTTTTATCAAATCTTCCGTCTTGAAATCCGACGCCTTAATTTCAAATTGTTTGTCGCCGACTTCCAAATAAAAACTACTCTCAAAATCGCCCTCATCCCGTAACGTTACCCGGTTCGTCGGTTGTCCCTTTTCCTCCTTAATGGCTATTGTTAGCGGGGTATAAGGTCGATAATCCATAATGTCAACGCCCAATCGGTTAATACCCTGTTCAAATAATTGTTCCTCGGCGTTGGCATCAATGATAAACGCCGTTGTCATTCCGTCGTCGATTATGTCCCGTATAATCAACCCGGACGTCAACCCGTCGTTAAATGTATTAACCCGGTTGCGCAAATCAATTATTGATTGTAACCCCGCCATAATGCAATTACGTTGTCCGGTATTTAACGCCCCGGTTGTTGCAACTCAAACAAATACGGTCAATCCCTTGCGTATCTAACCGCAAAGCCTCAAACGCTTTTTTAAGGTCATAACCCAAACCGCCGGGGCGTCCCTCAACGTTCCCGTCCAACTCGTACAAAATATCCATTTTAGAGACGTTGGATTGGTTCCGGTTTACCCTTACATTTGGGTTCATCGCTAACGTGCGCAAAGCGATTGCGGCAACTTGGCGTTGTATTACCGTTTGGAATATCGACCGTTGTTCAATGATAAAATCGGTTAGGTCGCAACCTACCGTTATTTCACAATTCAACCCGTAATTCAGTGTATTAGTGTACATCGTGTACGCTATATCCCATAACTCCGGGTATTCGGCGAATGTTTCCGGGGCGTTGTACATAAACGGCGAAATCTGCAAATACTTTGTCAATTGCCGCCATGCCTCAATATTGCCGTACCCGGTACACGTTCCGCACGGTTCGCTACTCCAATCTTTCGACACGTTAATTGCTTGCATCCCGGCGGGCAAATCGTCTTGATTGTAGCAGAGGAACCACGCACCCCCGGCGTTGTTTGCGTCGCTTATATACGGCAAAAAACAATCTTCCAACGTAAACCATTGAAAGCCGCCATTTGTCAACGTAAAATTCAAATCAAACGTCTTTACGGGGTCAATCTGCGAACTATGGAAAAGGTATAATTTCACAATCCCGGTTCCGCCTGTCATTTGTAAGCCAACCCGGTGTATTTGGGCGGTAACTCCCATTGCCCGGACGGGGATTATTTCAAAGCCAACCAATTTATGTGCGTTCGGTTGGGTCGCTCTAATACGTCCCGCACCGTCAAAGAACGTGCGCCGTTCCAATAGGTTCTTTGTTTCCTTATCCAACCCCTTTATTTGGGTAAACGTTTGTACCGCCGTGGAAATTCCGTTGCGGGTCAAACGCTCCAAATAGTCGGACAATATATTGTATTTCTCCCAAAAGGTCGAACCCTCGGCGGGAACCTCGGCGACGTTATCAACCAAAGCGACCCAATACAAGGGTTTGCCCGCCGCATCGTTGGCGTATTGTACCACGGTTCCGGCTTTCCATTCCTTTGTATCGTTCCAAACCGGGTATTGAAAACCCCAATTATCCGGGACGATTGCCGCCATATTATCCAACGTTACAAGCGGGTGCGCCCCTTGAAAATATAACCCGCTTTCGGTTTCTGTTAATTGCTCGGCGATTGCCTCGGCGGGATTATATGATTGTTCCCAACCGACGACGTGCAATAACTTATCTTGTATTTCCTTAATCCTATACATAAGCCCAAATATAACCGCCGCAAGTCTTTTTTATACCCTTACAGCATTTAACAATATTACTATCATTTAAACCCGTTTCCCGTTGTGCGTCTTTTACTGATAAGAATGTTTTTATCAAATCGCCGCAAATGGAATACATCGCAATTTGTTTTGCTCGTTGGTGCAATCCGCCTAATCTCCCAACCATATATTCGCCAATCTTTTTATTTAGGCGTGATTTTGTTATTGGATTATTACAATTTTCTTTGGTTGTAACCCAACGCAAATTGTCCGCCCTATTATTCGATTTGTCACCGTCGATATGGTCAACACATGGTTTGTTGTCCGGGTTCGGAATGAAAGCCGCCGCAACTAATCTATGAATATTAACAGATTTACGAATACCATTCCACAATACTACAACATTATACCCGTGCTTATTGGGAACGGCTTTAACTATCTTTGTATTATTACGCACGTTTCCGTAATTACTTATTTCATAATTTGGGAAATCGTATATTACTTTCCAACTTTCCATATCATTAATTAAAAAAAGGGGGCGGGGATAACCACCCCGTCCCCTCGGTTAAATAATTGTTCCGTTTTCCGGCTTATGCGCCTGCACCCCCGGCGGGAAATTCCCCGGCGTTGGTTACATATACGGGCATTCCTAACGGTTCGTTCGGATTGCGTGCTGCAATCTCGGCTTTGATAATCGGATTTGCCACGGTGCGCGGTTTGCTGTTATGTGCTACCATGTAGGCAACATCAACGCTAAATCCGAAATACTCCTTAACCGCACACGTCAAATCGGCGGTTGCGTCGCCCATAATCGCCGATTGGTCGCCCACGGCGGTATAATAATGCGAACCAACGGGCAAATCAATGTACGGCAATCGTACAATGTCCCATTCGTGGAAATTCGCACGGGTGCGGCGGTATGCCTCACGGTCAACACGGGTTAAGATACCAACGTTTCCATCGGCAACGGCAAACATTGTTCCCATTTTACCCTCTTCGTCTGTTACGTTGTTAGTATAATGCAATACTTTGTTGTCGTATTCCATGCGCTTATTAACGTCGTTGTAAACGCCATGTTGCGCCAACTTGCGTATTAGGCTATCAACCCCCGCATTTGCGATAAGGTGGATATATTCCGGGTAACAATTCGCCCGCATGATTGGGTTAATGTCGCCCAAAATCTCGGTTGCCATTTGGGTTGGAACTTGTACCACGTTTCCGGTCCGCTTGTAGTTAAGCAAGGTTTTGAAAACTTGCGTTTTGTTCGCTTCCAATGCGGCAACGGCTCCTTTATCCAAAGCATCCGCCAACGCACGGGTTGTTTTCTCCATTTTGCGCATGAAATCGTGTTGGTACGAAATTTCATTGTTTGAATACGCCGCCGGAACCATTGTAAACCCGATTGCATAGGTAGTCCAAACAAGCGTTACCAATGCGGACGTATTTTCATTGTCGGCAATAACGCACGAACGCACGTTGCTAACTTGTACGTTTTCGTCGTAATTGATAACGGGAACTTGTACCATGTTACCGATACTTGCTAATGCCCTATCTCTCAAATTAGGGCTAATAATTGAGTTGGGGGCGTTGGTTTGCTCAATAAAGAAATCCAATGCGCCGTACTCACACGGGCGGAACATATTACGGTCTAACTCCGGGTTCTCTATCCGCCAATTCTGTACTCTTGTTGCAATTAAACTCATTGTTTAAAAAATTAAATTGTTTATAAATGCGGGTTTACCCTTTACCCGTGTTGTCTTTTACTTTTCCGGCAATGCGGCAATATTGTTGTCTTTCCATGCTTGTTGCATTCCGGCGTCAAATTCAGCCGTTCCGACTTTTAACCCTTGTTGTTCCAATGTCGCCGTAATTGCGTCGTATGCCTCAACCCTCGTTTTTGCGCCGGATATGTCAACGGTAATATTACCGCCCGCACTGCCTCCACTTGGTGCGCCTGTACCGCCGCCCGCCGCTTGGCGTCCCTTATCCAAAATACCCATTGTTTCCAATTCCTTTGCCAACAGGTCGCCGGGGGTGTACGGGTTCAACTGATTGTTCGGGTTACGCATAATTGCGCCGCTTTCGTCCTTAAAAGCAAGGATTTTGCCGCCTTTGCCATCGTCGATATATTCGGGGTTCATACCCTTAATTTTGTCGATTGCTTGCGCTAACAAAACCTTTGTTGCGCTTTCGGGCAATCCCGGTTTGAATTTCAACCCGGCGGTTGCGGTCTGTAATGCGCCCTCGATACGAACGCCGAACAACTCCGTTTGGAATTTCTTTTCGGCTTCATCGTACTTGCTTTTGAGGTCGTTAAACTGCGTTGTTACCGCCGTTAAATCGGCTTTCGCCTGTTTCAACGCCTTTGCCGTTTCCGCATCGGTCGCACCGTCGGCAATTGCCTTTTCCAAACGTGCCTTTTCTTTCGTCAGACTGTCGATTTGGGTTTGCAATGCGCTTGCGCTTTCCGCTTTGGTTTTGAACTCGGCGACCACACGTTTTGCGTAGTCAAACGTCTTTTCGGTTCCGTTCTTTGCGATACCGGACACCGCCAAAATATCGGCATCCAATCCGCCGTAAATTTCGCCCGTCTTTTTGGCGATAACGCTATTTTCGTCGTTGGCGGACAATGTTGTAATTGCCGCAATTTGTTCGTCGGTTAATCCGGCTAATGCCGCATTTGCAACTAAAATTTCTCTCGTTAACATAATTCTTTCCCTTTGAATTAATTAAGTGCGATTGCTACTACTGTTCCGCTGTTTGCGTTAATAATATCAATTGTGTATTTTGGCGAATCCCTGGTTGTATCAACCAACCAACTAACAACACGTGCATGGCTGATTTTCTTTTCAACCTCTTTTGTTACCAAAATGACGTCGGCAATTGTTCCGCCCTCAATACATTCAATCAACTTTTTCTTTGTTGCGCCATCCAATGCGGCGGCGGTTGTTGTTACTTCAATAACCAAATTGTCCTGCTGTGCAATCTGTGCCATAATCGTATTTTTTAATGGTTTAATACTCTGTTACTTTTTCGCTCCGGGTTTGTCCTCGGCTTCTGCCTTTGCCTTTGCATCGGCTTTGGTTTCTTTGGCGGGTTCCGCCGGGATAACTCCCGCCGCTTTCAATTCTGCCAAAATCTCGGCTTTCAATGCTGCCTTTTCCTCGGCACGGGCTTTGGCGTCCGCCTCGGCTTTTGCTTTGGCATCGGCTTTGGCTTTTTCCTCGGCGGCTTTGGCTTTCTCTGCCTTCGCCTTTTCGTCCGCCTCGGCTTTCGCTTTCATGTACTCGTTGGGGTCGTGCAATACGGTAATCGTGTAACCCTGTTTTTTCAGATTGTCGGCAATGCTATTTTCATAACCCTTTTTGCCGAACTTCTGAATACGGGGAATTGATAACCGTTTGCCCGTTTCGCTGTCGAATTTCTTAATTTCGATAACGCAATGATACAAATGTTTCTCATTGTCCGGGACAATGTAGTTTTCGGGCGTAACGTCGATAATCGCAACGTCTTTAGTTTTGCCCTCGCTTACTTTCACTCGCATAATCGTTAAATTTACTTGTTATAAAATTTATCTTAGAGTTGAACGGCATATTATACCCAAACTCTAACACGTTCAAATATTCACGTTCAAATCTGCGTACAAAGTTAGCAAAATTCAACTTTATACGCATATCGTTTTCGCTGATAATCTGTTTGTCGTACAAATCCAATACCTCGTTACGGGTCAAATGTCGGTACGGTTCCAATTCCGCCAACGTCAACATACGTTGCAATTGGGTTGGATTGTTCCGGTATTCCGTTTCGATAATTTGGTTTTGTAGGGCGTCTAATTCCGCCTCGCTTGCGCCGCTTTCCTTTGCCACTTTGTAACGTTCCCGTAACTCCGTTGCGTTGGATAAATAGAACTCCGTGCCGTAATTGACTTTTGCAGAAACGAACAAACCGCCATACCTCAAACGGCAAACGGTTTCATCGACGAATTGTTGCGCCGCCTCAAATCCTTTCTTTACTCGGTTTAATACCGTGCTTTGGCTCTCAAAATTCGCTTGTATTTGTTGCTCGTTCAATGCGTCCCGTGTGGTTATTTCCTCGTTGGTTCCAACAACCGACGTAATAATGTCATTCTTTAGGCGGTTTTCTTCCTCAACGTTATAATCCAAACTCCCACGGTCAACGGTTAGCATTTGCACCGGGTTACGCAAATCGGGTTGTTTATCCCCGTCCGGTATTGGTATTTCAACGAACGAACCGACGCCGTTAATACGACTATCCCCGCATTTGGGGCAACGCATCAAAAGCCCGGCGGCGTCCAATCTGTAAAACCCTTGTTTGTCTTTTAAAAACCCACCGTCGCAATAATCGCCATTTTCGCCGTTACTGAAATCGCAACTTTGTTCATACCCGGAATATATCGGATATGCACCGTACAAATCTAAATGTCGCTTACTGATATGGTAAAACAAAAACCAATCCAACGCCTCCAATTGCTTGGTTAGCGGGGATTGCTTAACATCGGGTTCCGACAAACTCAACGGTTCATTCCAAAAGAAACGGGCGGGACAATAACCGACGTCGTGCGGGTTATCAATCAGCAATTCGCCGATATTGTGGTTTTTGTCCTCTCTGAAAACTCTATAACGTTCGTCGTCAATTACTGCGATACGTTCGCCGTCCTGCCTAAATATGATATAATCCATTACCCCCGTCGTCGGGTTGGCTCTGTAATCAATCACGGATGCAATAGGCAACCAATAGAAATACGGTTGCGGGTATTTGTCGGCGGGGTTTTGTTCGCTCGGCATATCGACAATTAGAACGCTATTTATTTCGGTTTGGAAAAACTCCCATCCTTTTGTACTCCAAATTTCCGGCTCGTGTAATACGTCTTGGCGGTAATACTCCCAATCGTCCCTTTGTTCCGGGTTTTGGAACTGATAATTGAACGCCGGGTTACGACCGTCAAAAATCCGGCTCAACTTATCAAAACAAACGCCCGTTACCTCGTTTGTCTTAACGGGGTAACGGAACAATGTTTTGAACATTTTAAATTTATCGTGCGGCAATAGGTTAGAAACAAATGCCATAAAATCCGTAATCGGTTGGCAAATGTCAAACGACGTAATACGGGTGCGGGCGTGAAAATTAATGCGTTGTTGATGATAAACGGCTTTGTTTATCGTCTTACGCTTTTTCGGCTCCGTTATCCGTTTTTTTATTTCGTCTATACTCAATCCCATTGTCGTTGGTAAATTTAAAATCGCTGTCTTTAGGTAACTGCCAACCGCCGTTGTTTGGCATCCTCAACAACCTTTCGGCGTGCTTAATCTCCAATTCCTCGGTTAAACCATGCGGCGGACAAACTAATTTAACCTTTGTAACCTTTGCCGCCATATCGTCAACCGTTTGCGGGTTTCAAATCGGTTAGCGGGTTGAAATCCGGGGTTACAATTGTGAGGTCGTCCGAATAGTTCGGTAAAAACGCCCATTGTATTGCGTTGCTGTCCGGGGCTTCCAATCCGCCATGCGTTTTGTCGCCAATGAACAAAGAACGAATTGGAATAGGATAATACGTTGTCGGGGTCGTTTCGTCTTGAATAGCTTCAATACTTCCGTTTTCATCAAACAGATAGACGCCCAAATTGTCCGCCCAACTTTCGCATTGCAATTCTTTCATTGCCTTAATTACTGATTGGGGGATTTTACGCATTACGCCCGTGAACGGGTTCGGTTCACGCCCTATAATTTCCTCAACGCCTCCCAATGTTTCGTTACCGCCGCCAAAGGTTCGGGCGGCTCCGGCTTCGTTGGTCGGGGCTTGGATATACGGGGAAACAACAATTTTTGTGCTATCAGCCGCCGACAATAACGGCGTCCATGATGCAAGCAAAGTAATTGCCTTTTCCTTGGTAAAACTGTTTTTGCTTCCATCGTCTTTGGTTAGACGTTGAAACGCTACCTTTTGGATTTGCCCGAAACTTTCGGCGCATTTTACGGCGGGAATATCGGGCAATGAAGCCGCCGCCGGACACTTACAAGTAATCATACTCTTTAAATTTTAACGTTAAAAATTACATTTGTTACCTCATTGGGCTGTCCCTTTGCCCTCTGTATTACTTCTACGTTGCAAAGTTATAAACTTTTTTCCGTTATAAACTTGCATATCTCAATTAAATTGTTAGTTACGACGTTTAACGCCCCGGTTTGCGTGTGCGTATGGTTGTATATTACCGTCGGCAATCTCTTTTTCGTAAATCCCGGTTAATCCGTCCTCCGGGTCGTCGTGCGTGTTCGCATCGAAATTGCGCAAAAAGGTGGTAACATGGTCGTAAATCGCTTTGTACCGGGTTTCCCAACCGAACGGCATAATAATACTTTGATTTACCATTGCGGACGCCGTAATTATCCGGCTTTCCTTATTGCCGCCTTGATAAAACGGGTCTGTCATTGCCCGCATTTTCTTTTTAATAACCTTTTCGTAACCCGCACCGCCGTTGTTACTCTCAACCCATACTTTTTGCGTGCCGTTCCTGTTAATCATTGCCGGAACGGTTACGGTTGTAACGTCCGTATTTTCGTCCGTCATTTCCATATCCGTAATTAAAGCAAATAACAACGGTTCCATACGCTTTGTTTTCTCGTTGAAAATCATGTTGTCCGATTTATAAACGTCATACGTGGCGGCAAACAAAAGGTCGTCCCCCTCATCGGCAACATCTATGTATGCGCCGGAACGTATGTACGTGCCGTAATCGGATTTTTCAACCCATGTTTTGAACGGTTGATATAATCGACCCTCGGCGGAACCGGGGTTGCCTTGATAGAGGCATTGAAATTGTACCGGGTCTAATGCTTTTTGCGCTTCCAACTTTTGCTTACTGTGTCGGCTTTCCCATAATGCCGCCCCCGGTTCCCGTGGGTCTATCTCGGTCGGTTCCCCGGTTTTCAATCCCTCAAAATTTATGCGCACCCACGCCCCCGGCGTTACGTTCTCTAAATCCGCCCAACACTTAACATCAATAATCGTTTCGCCGCTCTTTTCAATGCGCCCTATCAAATCGTCGTCGTGCCAACGGGTAAATACAATCAATTCTTGACTATCGTTGTGTAAACGGGTGCGCACAACGGTCGTGTACCATTTCCACGCCGCCGCCCGTACTATCGGGCTGTTACCCTCGGCGTAATCCTTATACACGTCGTCCAATATCGAAACGTCCACGGTTTTAGACGTCAGCGAACCGCCACGACCGACGACACGCAACGACCCCTTACGCCCGACCATTTCGATAACATCGGAATTGCGCAAATAGGTATTAGCCATTGTTACGACGTTCGACCCATTTAAGTACGTGCCGGGGAATAATTCACGATACCGGGGCGTGTCGATTATTCGTTGAACGTCCCGGTTAAAATCCCGTGCGATTGTCGCCGCATACGAACCGATACATATTTTGCGGTCGGGGTCTAACCCCAACATAAATGCGGGTAATTTACGGCTCGACCCCTCCGATTTGCCATGTTGGGGCGGTTGTTGTACAATCATCTTTCGTATTTTGCCGTGTGCGAACATATCCAACAACGTATAATAAACGACGTGGAACGGCTCTAATACTAAATCCGGTTGCATATACCGGGCAAAGTTGATAAGGCGTTTACGGGCGGCGGCTTTAACAAGCAAATCCGGTTGTTGCCGGATTGCGTCGTACATCTGCAATAATTGTTCGTTGTTCATTGCTTTGCTCCTTTCTCCCATTTAGAACACGCCCGGCGACCTCGGACAATGTAAAATTCATAATGCGGGCAACGTAAACAAATCGGGTTCCCGTTTAAATCCCGGTGTCTATGGTCGTCCGTTATCCATTCCGAAAAACGGCACGTGTCGCAAATCTCGGTTTGCCATTCCGGTTGCTTGGTTCCCGGACGGGGTGCGGTTACTCTATTTGCCATTATTGCGCCCCTCCTTTCTCGGCTAATGCCTTTTGGTATTCGGCGGATTGTAATTTGTCCGCCAATGCAAACAATAAATCGTCCGGGATTGCTTTAACGTCGTACTTTGGTTTGTCGTCGTCGGTCGTGGCGTTATATCCGGGTATCTCAATTTTAACCGGGGCGTCAAACCCTAACATCTTTGCCCGGCGTTGTTGGATATTTAAAAGCAAATCTAAAAACCGGGGGTTCCCGGCGGACGTTTCGGTTGCGGTTTCATTGTACCCGTAATATTCCGGGTCGCTGTCCTCGGCATCGGTTTTGATTGGTCGCCCCTTGTTGGTTTTCTCTTTGGTGCGCATCTTTCCGGTTTTCGACGCCTCCCATGCCTCCCATGTTTGCACCTCCATTGCATCCAATTTGCGCAATTCTTGTGTAACATATTCGTCTATGTTATCCAACCGTTCCCGCTTCCATTCGATAAGGCATTGTTGCAAGTCGTAATAAACCATTGCCAACGAAATAGTATAACCCGTTTCCCGTTTCGCTAAATCAGCATTCAACGCCGCCACTATTTCCCGGTATGAATAACCACGTAAAAACAGATTAGAACAAAACGCAACGTCATAATCCCGTTGTTCCTCGGTACGCTTATTATATCCGGCGGGTTTCCGGCTCCTATTACCCGTTTTCAATTTTTCCATCGTTCAACCTCTTTTAATGTTCAAACGGGGTAAAAAATCGACCTTTGCGCCTAATGTCTTAAACATCGTTTCGGTTCCTCGGTTCCTTTTCCCTTTCTCCCTTTGGTTCCTTTCCGGCTCTCTATGTCTTTTCTTATCCCGTCCCTCCTTAAAACGTGTTTACCCTTTACAAGTTATTTGCGGGGAATTTCCATTTTAAGAGGCTTTTGTTATTAACTCAATACTTTTATCGTCTTAATGGTTATCTTTCAACCACGGGGCAAATTTACGGTTTTTCCGGCACATTGCCAAACGTTTGTACTCTCATGTATATAAACGGCAAAACCCCGGCTTTGTTTTCCGGGGCTTATTGCCTATTGTCCTATACCGTTTTCGTATCTCCCATTTGAGCAACGAAAATAATGTTGCGTTCCACGGGGGTTGGTGTATTCCGTTCCCCCTTTCATTTCCTTTATTGCCAAACATACCGGGGCGGGCTTTCCATTTACCGGAAATTCCGGGTTGAAATATCGACACGTTCCGCATATCTTTTCGGGGCGTCGATTATCTGGGGCGCATCCGGTCGGAATATCCGGGATTGTCCCGGAACATCTATTTGTCTTTTTCATTCCGCCGGGTCGTATGTCTGTTTGAAAATATCGGGCTTACATGGGTAAAATTCCCCCTTTACGCCCTTTATGATATAATCCCCCGGTATGGCTTTCATATCGCCCTCTAATGTTGGTATTGTTATACTCATTGTTGCATTATGGTTGGGGGCGTCGTAAAAATCGCCGTCTAACTTTTTACCGACGAATTGTTGCACCTCAACAATGTTATATCCGGTATATTCGACCGCTTCAATAACAACGGGTTTTTTGCGATATTTCATTTGTTACCTCCTTTCCGGTTCTTTCGTTGGTTCTTTGCCCGGCGTTTGTTTCGGGGGTTCTCTTTCAAATCGACCCGTTGGATTTGTATTTCGGAACCGGGGAACATATCAGCAAAGAAAGCCGCCATTGCTTCCACTTCTTTTGGGACGTTGTGCGCCTCCGGTTTCTTGTACTCCCTTTTACGTTCCGGTTGCTTTTCCATTTGGACGGCGGGGCAAACGTCGATAAGCGGGCAACCCTTACAAGTATTTACGGGCTTTGCTTTCTTTTCGCTTTCGCAAATCGCTTTATGTTTCCGGTCGTCCGCCGTTCTAAATTCGTGGAAATCGTCCCGGTGTGCGCTTGCACGTGTGAACATTTCCATTGCTTCAACCGCAATGCGGGCTAAAATGTAATCCGGGGTATCATTAAACGCCTTTTCCATTGAATTACGGTTTACTACCTCGGCAATCTCATTAATAAATTGTTCTCTGTTAATCATCGCTCTATTATTTTTTATCGTTCATAAATTGGGAATGTCTTTTTTGCCATTGCTCGCAACCGGGGTTCTCGCAATTAACCGGGCTTTCGGTCGTATAACAATAACCGTTCCCGTTGGCGTCCTCGCTTGTAATGCTGTCGCAATTGCCGCAACATTCGTGCGGGTGTGTCCGCTTATAATTCGGGTCGGGTTGGCGTCCCTTTACTTTGTCGTATGCCATTTCCAATAAATCCCGTTGCGGTATGCCTAATATTGTGGCGGAATGAAATACGACGGCGTTAAGGTCTGCTAATTCATCAATTACGGCGTTCATGCGTCCGGGGTCGTCAAATTCGGGCATTGCGTGTTTTACCGCCGCTTTGTACTCGTTAAATTCTTCCTCCATTTTCCGGCAACGGGACGCAATGTTTGTTCCGAACAACTCATTAAACAGATTGGCAATTTGAGCAACAACCGGACGGGCGGGTTGCTCCGTGTAATTCTCGGCGGGGGTTCCTTTGGGTTCAAATTCCCGTTTAAAATCCTTTTCCGGGCGGGCGGTAAATCGTCCGTTCAATTCCCGGATAATGTACCAACTTTCCGGCACGTCAACGAATATGCCGTTGCCATCGGGAAAAGAAAACATTGCTTTGCCGTCCGGGGTGCGGGGCGTTGTAACCGTTCCGCCTCCGGTAAACCTCAACACGTCGTCCACATTGTCCCGGCGAAATTGGATTGCGTCAACCTCTAACAAGGTGCGACAATACCGGGTTCCCGCCGTGGCGTCCGGGTCAACTAAACGGGTGCGCATTTCCTCCGGGTCGTACTTCATATAAACCGACTGCCTACCATCGGCATAAAAGAACTCAATAAGACGGTCGCCCAATCGTCCCCGGATTGCCTGTTTTAACGCCTCAATCCTTTGTCCCTCGGCTTTATCGTTTCCCTCGCTTCCATTTTGCGCCCAACTCAAACGTATTGAGGTATCGGACGCCGTAACCTCAATTTCTTGTTTTGTTATGTCCTCAATCATTGCGCACATATCGCAATCAAAGGGGCTTAATACTTGTTTGTTCATCGCTCTAAAAATTTATTCGTTATTACTATCCGGGGCGGCTTTAACCTTAACCCCGGCAATTGTTCCGTTATAATTAAATTCCAATGTTTCGACGCCCTTAAATCCCCCGACGATACGCAACAAACGCCAATAAATCGTTTTCCGGTCGCTCCTATGGAATTTATCGCATTGCCTACCAATTCCGGGGCAATCTTCCCTTTTGATTTTGCAGCGAACGCAACGTTGCGCAAACATTGTGGAATTGTTGTTGGCTAATCGTGCATCCGCCGCCGTCCATTTCTCAGCAATCAATACCATACCCCGGTAAACGCAACGTTCGCCGGGGCTGTATTCTCTATTTGGGTCGAACGGTTCGGGTTGCTTTACTCTCATTCTTTGCCCGCTTCGTTTACATAGTCAAACAATGCGTCCAAATCTTCCTTTGCGCCTTTTACGCAAATTCGTACCCTATCGCCACCCGCTAATGCGGTTTCGACAATCTCACAATTATACCGGGGGGCGTTTATCTGTATCATTGCCGCCGTGGTATTCGTTACAAACTCGTTTCTTTCTTCCATGCTCTCGGATTTTTGTAGTAAATAAAATGTTTCCGTTTGGTTCGTTCTCGCTTTGACACGCCCCCAACAAAAGCATTGCCAAAGATAACAATAAAATCTTTGCTTTCATCGTTTTACCTTTCTTTTAATCCATATAAACCGTATGCCAATGCCGACAAACAATATTTTTGCCTCAATGTCAACGTAACGGTCGTAACCGTTGACCGCATCCACAGACACGCCGGGAATAATAAACCAACTCTTATATTTCCAATATTCCCGGACGTAAACAGATACGCCAACCCGTCCGATATGAAACCCAATTTGCGCCGTATGTACGTCGCCATTGTTGCGGATAATTCCAACCTGTTTTTTACTCATATCTCCAAATATATTTTTTATAATGTTTTAAACGTCCCTTACAGCAACTAATAATATTTCCATGATTAAAACCGCATCTTTGCGCATCATGTATGCAATCCCATTTCTTTATAAAATTACCCTCTAAATCATATTGATAAACGGGTTTTGCATTGTGATTATCTTTTCCGGTTTTCTTAAACCATGTATTTACTTTCTTCATGGTTTCACGTTTATTATTAATTGCTTTTTGATAATTCAAATTTTGCTTTCTCGTACACCAACGTAAATTAGTCGCATCGTTATTGGCTCGGTTGCCGTCGATATGGTCTATTTCCGGCAAATTGTCCGGGTTAGGAATGAAAGCCGCCG
>ERZ1106973.605-NODE-605-length-42034-cov-7.735630_pt1 | contig 42034 bp, 38 predicted proteins | sample MGYA00403686_ERZ1106973 | MGnify/ENA primary metagenome ERZ1106973 (study PRJEB35170, sample SAMEA104062408) | human gut metagenome | biome: human gut; feature: human-associated habitat; material: faeces | place: Denmark | collected 2012-11-06 ...
GAATGATCGAATATAATCAAATACTTATTTTCTATAGCTCTCTTAAGTAATTCATAACCGGCGATCCTTGCAGAAAGCTCCCATCTTTTGAATGCTTCTTCCGCATGGTTGACCTCTTCTCTAATATAGGGTAAACGCTCGTTTTCCATGATTGCATCAAATCCAATATAGATTGCACTTGAATTTTCAGGCATAGCAAGCAGTTTTTTGCAAAAAGTCGATTTGCCTGCCCCCGGAACTCCACTGACATTTATTAAAGCTGGTATTTCCCGGGGAATTCCTTTTTGCAAATATTCATCAATGATTTCCTCGTACACGGCAGCAATTTCCTCCTTATCAACTCCGTCAGGTATCGTCTCTTTTATATTACTGTAAGAATAACCGGTTATGCTGATCGCTATATCTTCCATTTTCATTCCGGTGAAAGATTGAATTCTCCAAATTCGGCGATTATTTTTTCAGCTCTTTCGATATCTTCCGGTGAATCAACTCCGGACATGGATTTACGGTTTCTATAGTCTACATCTATCATTTTTACAGGTATCCTGTTATGTAAAAATCTCATTTGCTCTAATCCTTCAGGAAGCTCATAAGGAGAAGCTTCTACTTCAAAATATTTTTTGAGCGCGTCGTAAGTATACGAATAAAGTCCGATATGACGTCTGACAGGAGATTTATCAAGAATTTTTCTGACCTTTTCTTCATTTCTTATCACGGGAATCATAGCTTTACTGAATGCAAGCGCGTATCCAAATTTATCGACTTCAACCGTTGTCCCGCTATATGGTGTGATTTTCTTTGATTCTTTCATCCGGTCATACTCTTCCCAAGATAAATGAAGGCTGGGAGTGAAGACCTGTCCTTCCTTATCATTTTTCCAAGCTTCAATCAACTGTTCTATAAACCAGGGTGGGCATAACGGATTGTCTCCTTGCAGATTGACTATAAAATCCGGTTTCTCAGCAATTTTGGTTGTGACATCCCAGCATCTTTCTGTTCCACTTTTGCAGTTCTCGGAAGTCATCATTACAGCTATATTATTCTCCTTGCAGAAATTAACGATTTTTTCGTGGTCTGTTGCGACGATGTAATTGCATCCTTCTACCTTATTACAAACATAGTTGGCAATCTCTGCAACGCGCAAAACCATTTCTTTTCCTGCTATTTTCACTAAGGGCTTCTCCGGCAAACGGGTTGACGCAAACCTTGAAGGTATAATAATTAAAATCTTATTTTTCTTCATACTATAATTGTTTATGATATTAAAAACTATTTTGATTTAACAAAAGTGTTTATCAGTTGACAATATTCCCTCTTTTTCTATGCATTAAGTATGATAGCTCAATGCTATTGAAAGATTAACATAATGGGACATCGTACAAGCTTAACCGATAAAAGTTGCAAGTTATGGAAAATCTTTCAGATGACAAAGTCCGTTCTTTACCATGCCGACTTCCCGCAGAAGTTCTCTCACCAGTTCCTCTTCATCTTCTACTTCAGGTGTTGATTCGATATTGGTCTGGTCTAAGACCTCCTGTAAAAGTACAGAGGACTCTTTTTCAGACATCAGATTATTCGCACCAATCCCATAGGCACATTTTAGAATCCCATAAAAAATACTGTGAAAGGTTCCAAACGTTACCGGATAATTTTTTCCGGCAGTCAGCCTTTCAAAACGTTCTTTCATTTCACGTGCAGCTTTATTAGTAAAGGTAAGTGCCAAAATATTCCATGGATTATATCCATTCTCTAACAAATGGGCTATTTTATAGGTCAGTACACGTGTCTTACCGGAACCTGCACCTGCTATCACAAGTGATGGCCCGTCATTGTAAAGCACCGCATTACGCTGACTTTCGTTCAGTTCTTCGAGGTAGTTTCTTTCCATAGCGGCAAATTTATAACATTCATTTGACAATATATAGAATTTTATATACTTTTGTGACTTAACCTCAAAGAAAACAAGTATGATAAAAAAGAGTCTCTCTTTAGTTGCCATCTTCATCATAAGCATGACAATAGGAACATCACAACTCATGGCACAAAAACAGGACCGCGTTGGAAAACTCCTGAAGTTCTTGAGTGATAATGAAATCGAAAAATTTCAAAAAGGCCGCGAGAAACTGGACGAGAAAACAGCCCAGACATTTGCCGCCGAGGTAGAACTAATGGATATCATGACTCGCCTATGGACTCAACCGGACAGTAAAAGCGCCATTGATTACTATCCTGCTTATGCTAAAGCCGTCAAAGGAAGTCTGCCGGCTATTTGCAACGAGACAGAAATTGATTTTGGCCCTCTGCGAGACCGGACAAACAGTGTAATAACAGAAATTCTGGACGCTTCAAATGATAAGCTTTCATTGAGTAAACAACTGATAGAAGGGGCCAAAAATGGTAAATATCCGATTCCACAGGCGCAAATGGATATTTTCTATAAAACAAGAGAAGATGCATTAATGAAGGATCTGGAGGAGAAAAGCAGCACAGCCAAATGTGAAAACTACTTCAATGAATTTCCGGAAGGTAAGTATAAAGTGCAATTCATGAGTGAGTATAACCAATTACTATACAACAGCGTGAAACGTGCACCGACCCATGCCAATTTTAAAAACTTCTTCGATAATATAACCTTGAACCGTTACTACAACGGAATGTCCAATCGTAAATATACTCCGGAAGTACGTGCGCTGTATGATGATTATCTTTTTTCCATGATACAACAGGCGGGAGCACTCGCATCTAAAAAACAATGTATTGACGAGTATGAGAATGCCGTCTATCTGGAGGAAGGCAAGCGAAAACACACTGTAGAATTGGAATATACCAAAGACAGTGTGGATTACGAATTGATGAAACCGGAGATAAACAGTAGTAGTAAACTGGAACTAATCCAAGGATTTCTCCTGACCCATAAGTATAGAGAATTTCGTGACAAAGCACATGAACTGCGCAGTCAATTCGAAGACTCGGTAGTATGGATTACTCCTTCCTCTACGAAATATTATAAAAAAGGGATGTTGATGAAATCGGAAGCAAAGCTGAATAATAAAATTACTACGGAAGTATATTCCTACTTGCCAAACGGGAAACCTGCCGGTATCGATATTACCAGTGGCAATATGCAATTTCACACATCATTTTTTTACGATGCACAAGACAGATGTGCACAAGAAATACAGATAAATACGAAAACCAAAAAAGAGATATACAAAAGAGAGCGGACATTCAATGCCGGAGGGACGGTGCAAAGCGATTCATTGAAATACACAGATGGTAAACTGATATTGAGAAGTTACAACCGGCAAGGAAAACTGATAGAAGAGAAAGAATATCATAAAGACGTAATGCTCTCATCGACGGTACATCAGTATGATAGCAAAGGAGAAAAAGTAAAATCACAATACGTATTGCCACTCCCCAAGAATCCGTTGCCTACACAAATCAGTTCGCGAACAGATGTATATGAATACGACAAATACGGCTATCTGACAAAAATTGTCTCCACACAAATATTGGTCAATAATGAAAAAAGAATCTGCTCGCAGTATTTTATGTACGACGAATATGGCAATCAAATAGATAGTGACATGTATTATGAATATGACCAAACCGGACAATGGATACGTAAAACAGCAAAAAACAATCCGGAAATAACAGAACAGAAAGTAGTCAAATAAAGAACGCCCGTTTTTAATCACGATTAGAAGAGCCTGCCTAATTTTTTCTCAAAACAATGTGAGCAAAAATTAAGCAGGCTCTAAACATTTACGGCTTTTCATATGTTAATAGGATATATACATAATAACCAAACATTATGAATACATTATTAATGTCTTTAATATTTATGACCATGACTTACGAAATGCCTAAACTTCCATACGCAAACAATGCGCTGGAACCTGTAATCAGTCAGCAAACTATAGATTATCATTATGGTAAACATCTACAAACCTACGTAAACAACCTCAATAGCCTGGTACCCGGAACGGAATTTGAAGGCAAAACAGTAGAAGAAATTGTAGCGAAAGCTCCGGATGGAGCTATCTTCAACAATGCCGGACAAGTACTGAACCATACATTATATTTCTTACAATTTGCACCGAAGCCTTCAAAGAAAGAGCCATCGGGTAAGTTGGCAGAAGCGATCAAACATGACTTCGGAAGTTTTGAAAATTTCAAGAAGGAATTTAATGCTGCCGCAGTAGGCTTATTCGGTTCGGGATGGGCTTGGCTGTCTGTTGACAAAAACGGCAAGTTACATATCACCAAAGAAGCTAACGGAAGTAATCCGGTACGTGCAGGCTTGAAACCGCTATTGGGCTTTGACGTGTGGGAACATGCTTATTACCTTGATTTCCAGAATCGCCGTGCAGATCATGTAAACGCTTTATGGGATATCATAGATTGGGAAGTAGTTGACAAACGAATGTAATAAACCCTTTTTTATTTAATTCATTAGAGAACGCCGTCTTGTTTAAGATGGCGTTTTTTTTATCTAATCTATGTTTCAATGCTGTTCTGCCAGACAATAAGAGTATTCATTATTAAATAATTGATATGCGGACACACTGAAATACTCATCCGCTAACTCATTTTTACAAATATAAATTATATATTTGTATCGACTAACTAAATTAGACCATCTTCCTTTGAACAAGAATAGAAAAAAATTACTATGTACTTTTGCTATCATTGGAATTATTCTTCCTCTACATTCGCCCTACAGCCATGCACAGGAAATTATCAATTCCAAAGAGGAAATATTGTTCATTACTTCCTACAATTCGGACAGCAAGCACACTTATGATAACATAAACTCTTGTATCACGACTTATCAAAAATTGGGAGGTACCTGTCCGGCTGTAGTGGAGAACATGAATGCCATCAGTTTGGAACATGCCTGGAGATGGCCGAAAATAGTAAAAAACATCATAGACAAGCATCCCAAGGTAAGCTTGATCATACTGCTTGGCGGAGAAGCATGGAGCGGCTATTTTTCATTGGAGGAAGAAGAATATAAAAAAATACCGGTGTTATGCGCCATGGCTCCCCGCCATAGTTTCGACCTGCCTTCCAAAGAAACGAATGCCAGTACCTATCTCCCCGCCAGTATCGACTTGCTGGAACGCATGAAAGGTTTTAACGTGAAAGCATGTTACGCTTATAAATATCATGTAGACCGTGACATACACCTGATAAGGAATTTCTATCCGGAAATGGCACATCTTGCCTTTATCTCCGATAACACCTACAACGGACTGGCTCAATTGATTTACGTCAAACAGGAATTGGAGAAATATCCGGAAATAGGTACCACTTTCATCGACGGACGAAGACTCACCTTAGACATGGCGGCACAAAAGGTACACAATCTGCCGGACAACTCTGTCGCCCTACTCGGTATATGGCGGGTAGATATGCAAAAGATGACCTACATCAACAATTCGGTGTATGCTTTCTCACATACCAATCCGACACTGCCGGTATTCAGTCTGACAGCTACCGGAATAGGATACTGGGCCATCGGAGGATACGTCCCCGATTACGAGGACATCGGTCTGAAAATGGGTGAAAAGGCTTATCGGATATTAGATTTGAAAGAAAACCCCGAACCGGAATTGAACACATTACCATGCCGGTATGTGTTCGATGCAAAAGTATTAAAAGAGTTGGGATTTGAAAACAAAGAGCTACCGGAAGGGTCTGTTATCATTAATAAAGAACCTACTTTCTTTGAAATTTATAAAAACGGAGTAAGGGTTGTTACCGGCATCTTTTGTACCCTATTACTCGGATTGTTCGTTTCTTTGTACTATTACTTCAAAACCAGAATTCTAAAAAATAACTTGGAAGAATCGGCAAAACAACTGGAAACAGACAAGAAAAAATTGGAAGACAATGAAATCGAACTGCGTCATGCCAAAGAACGCGCAGAAGAAGCCAATCGGATGAAAAGCGCCTTTGTTTCGAACATGAGTCATGAAATCCGTACTCCCCTCAATGCGATCGTAGGTTTCTCCAGTCTGCTGACAAGTACGATAGAAGCATCCGAAGAGCAAAAAACATACATCTCGATTATTCAGACCAATTCGGATCTGTTACTCCAACTCATTAATGATGTGCTGGATGTCTCCCGCTTGGAATCCGGCAAGCTACAGTTCGATTATGAATGGTATGATCTCATCGGTCATTGCCAAAATATGGTAATGTTAACCAACCAGAACAAGGCAGTAAATACAGAAGTCCGTTTCGATTCTCCCCTCGAATCATATACGCTTTATACCGCCCCGCTCCGTCTTCAGCAAGTCATTATCAACTTGTTGAACAATGCACTGAAATTTACTCCCGAAGGCGGAAGCATCATACTGAGTTTCGAAATAGACGAGACAGACGGCTACGTCCTCTTTTCGGTCACAGATACCGGATGTGGCATACCGGACGATAAACAAGAGCTCGTATTCAACCGTTTTGTGAAGTTAAACGAATTTGTACAAGGTACCGGACTGGGGCTTTCTATCTGCAAACTGACCATCCAGCAGATGGGTGGAGACATTTGGATAGACCGCAATTATAAAAACGGAACCCGCTTCGTATTCTCGCATCCAATAAAAAAACGGGAAGAGGAAAACACAGAAATACAATAAAAAAGTATTCGTTTTATTTTTTTTCTGCTTCTTTTTCATTTACTTTGCCGCCGTAAAGACAAAGGGGTGCCCGGCAAGACGGGCTGAGATCATACCCTGGAACCTGATGCAGTTAGTACTGACGTAGGGATTGTGTTACTTCATTACCGCTCTCCATATTAATAGCACTCTCTTTGTATTTACTTTCGTTATCATCAATAAACCTAATTTTGTAGCGATGAAAGTACAAGTTAACAACAAAGAAGTGGAAATAGCCGATACTTCTACCATTACGCAACTCACCGTACAATTGGAACTTCCCACTCAGGGCATTGCCATTGCAGCGAATAACAAAATGATTCCGCGTACGGACTGGGACAGTTTCACACTCCACGAGAATGATAATCTGGTTATAATTAAAGCTGCTTGCGGAGGATAGACTATGATCAGCCTGCAATTTATTACTCACCATACCGAGAAATATTCTTATCTGGATTCTGCCCGCATGGCACTTGAAGGCGGGTGCAAATGGATACAATTGCGTATGAAGGAAGCGCCACTGGAAGAAGTGGAAGCCGTTGCCCTACAATTGAAACCAATGTGTAAGGAACATGACGCCATTCTGATACTGGACGACCACGTGGAATTGGCCCAAAAGCTGGAAGTGGACGGAGTACATTTGGGTAAAACAGACATGCCGGTAGCCGAAGCCCGCCAACTGCTGGGCGAAGCGTTCATCATTGGCGGAACAGCCAATACATTTGAGGATGTAGAAATGCACTATCGTGCAGGAGCAGACTATGTAGGTATAGGTCCATTCCGTTTCACTACTACCAAAAAGAACCTGAGTCCTGTCTTGGGAATAGAAGGATACACTTCCATCATTTCACAGATGCAACAGGCCGGAATACAACTTCCGGTAGTAGCCATCGGCGGTATCACTTATCAGGATATTCCGGATATCATGAGAACAGGAGTCAACGGTATTGCTTTATCCGGTACCATACTGCAGGCCGAAAACCCTGTAGAAGAGACCACCCGGATCTTGTCAATCCCCCTTTAATCTCCTTCCCTATTATAAATCATCATTCATAAATTATAAATCATGAAACAGCTTATTATTGCGGGACGTGAATTCAACTCCCGGCTATTCCTTGGTACAGGAAAATTCAACTCAAACGAGCTGATGGAACAATCTTTACTTGCATCGGGTACTGAAATGGTAACGGTGGCCATGAAACGCATAGATATGGATAATAAAGAGGATGACATGTTAAAACACATCATTCATCCGCACATCCAGTTGTTACCCAATACATCGGGTGTACGAAATGCGGAAGAGGCCGTATTTGCCGCACAAATGGCACGCGAAGCTTTCGGAACGAACTGGTTGAAGTTAGAGATTCATCCCGACCCGCGCTATCTGCTTCCGGATTCGGTAGAAACATTGAAGGCTACCGAAGAATTGGTAAAACTGGGATTTGTCGTACTTCCCTACTGCCAGGCCGATCCTGTATTATGCAAACAATTGGAAGAAGCCGGTGCGGCAACTGTAATGCCCCTCGGTGCACCCATCGGAACAAACAAAGGTCTGCAAACCAAAGAATTTCTGAAAATCATCATTGAACAAGCTAATATTCCGGTAGTGATAGATGCCGGAATCGGTGCACCAAGCCATGCCGCCGAAGCAATGGAACTGGGCGCAGCAGCTTGTTTGGTAAACACAGCCATTGCCGTAGCCGGTAACCCGATAGAGATGGCTAAAGCCTTCAAACAGGCAGTTGAAGCGGGCCGCATGGCTTATGAAGCCGGATTGGGAATGCAAATCGACAACCTGATGGCTGAAGCCAGTTCGCCATTAACTGCTTTTCTTAACTCATAGGCTTCCATGCTAAAAAGATATCATAACATACTATCACTTATCACTAATTAACAATTGCTTATAACATGGAACAAAAGATAAAATTTCCCCGTTCAGAGAAAGTATATATATCGGGAAAACTGTTTCCCGACATACGGGTAGCCATGCGTAAAGTGGAACAAGTGCCCAGTACGACTTTCAATGGCGACGAAAAGATTATAACCCCTAACCCGAAAATATATGTATACGATACCAGTGGGCCTTTCAGCGACCCCGAAATATCCGTGGATTTGAAAAAGGGGTTACCCCGTATGCGTGAAGAATGGATTCTGAAACGTGGTGATGTGGAGCAACTGCCCGAAATCACTTCCGAATACGGCCGTATGCGTCGTGATGATAAAAGTCTGGATCATCTCCGTTTCGAACATATCGCCCTGCCATACCGGGCTAAGGAAGGAGAGCACATCACCCAAATGGCATATGCCAAACGGGGAATTATCACTCCGGAAATGGAATATGTAGCCATCCGTGAAAACATGAACTGCGAAGAATTGGGCATCGAAACCTATATCACACCCGAATTTGTCCGCCGGGAAATAGCCGAAGGCCGTGCCGTGCTACCCGCCAACATCAATCATCCTGAAGCGGAACCAATGATCATCGGCCGTAATTTCCTTGTGAAGATCAATACGAACATCGGTAACTCGGCCACTACTTCCGGTATCGACGAGGAAGTAGAAAAAGCCGTATGGAGTTGTAAATGGGGTGGAGATACACTTATGGATCTTTCCACCGGAGAAAATATTCACGAAACGCGCGAATGGATTATCCGTAACTGCCCTGTACCGGTAGGCACCGTGCCCATCTATCAAGCATTGGAGAAAGTGAACGGTAAGGTAGAAGACCTCACTTGGGAACTTTACCGCGATACCTTGATCGAGCAATGTGAGCAGGGAGTGGATTATTTTACCATTCATGCGGGTATCCGTCGCCATAATGTGCATTTGGCCGACAAACGTCTTTGCGGTATCGTAAGCCGTGGCGGAAGCATCATGAGCAAATGGTGTCTGGTACACGATCGCGAGAGTTTTCTCTACGAACACTTTGATGACATCTGCGACATCTTAGCACAATATGATGTAGCCGTTTCACTGGGCGACGGACTGCGTCCCGGCTCTATCCACGATGCCAACGATGAAGCACAGTTTGCCGAACTCGACACCATGGGAGAACTCGTTGTACGTGCTTGGGAAAAGAATGTGCAAGCATTCATCGAAGGTCCGGGACACGTGCCCATGCACAAAATAAAAGAGAATATGGAACGTCAGATCGAAAAATGCCATAATGCACCGTTCTACACGCTCGGTCCGTTGGTCACGGACATCGCTCCGGGATACGACCATATCACATCGGCCATCGGTGCAGCCCAAATAGGATGGTTAGGTACAGCCATGCTCTGCTATGTCACTCCGAAAGAACATCTGGCGCTTCCGGATAAGGAAGACGTACGTGTAGGGGTCATCACTTACAAGATAGCCGCCCATGCCGCCGACCTTGCCAAAGGACATCCCGGGGCACAAGTTCGCGACAATGCATTGAGCAAAGCCCGTTATGAATTCCGTTGGAAAGATCAATTCGACCTTTCACTCGACCCGGAACGTGCTTTTTCTTATTTTCATGCCGGACGTCACACAGACGGAGAGTATTGCACCATGTGCGGCCCCAACTTCTGTGCCATGCGTCTGAGCCGTGAACTCAGAAATACTAAAAAAGAAGAATAAAGCAAATATGGAGAGAATAGACGAATTCCGTAATATGCTGTTGGTGCATATTTCCGAATTAGATATAAAGCCATTGGTAAAGGAAATCAACTACCATCCGGAATATTTCCCCGACATATACCAACTGACTTCCGACAGTAAGCCACTGGTATCATGGCGCGCCTTATGGGTGTGTGAAAAACTGAGTGAGATACATCCGGAATGGTTCATTCCGCTATACGGAGAACTGACCGACCGATTGCTGACTTGCAAACACGACGGTTCGAAACGCCTATATCTTTCCATACTTTTCAATCTTCCGATACAAGAACCAATATCGGTCCCCCTGCTGAATTTCTGTTTCGACCGTATGTTTTCACCTGCCGAAAGCATCGGTGTGCAAGCCTTATGTATCAAGATGGCCTATCGACTCTGCGAAAAAGAACCGGAGCTAATGGGTGAACTACGCATCATACTGGAAAATGCCGAAACGGAATTCTTCACAAAAGGAGTAACTACTGCTATCCGAAACACATTGAAAAAAATGGGGAGGAAGTAGTCAGGGGAAGAATTTAGTAGTTAAGTAGTCAAGTAGATAAGTAGTTGAATGATCAAATAATTAAGTAGTTAAGTAGTAGAATCAATATGTTTTCAGAAGAATTAGAAAAAATATCATGGGAGGAGACGACGAAAGCCATCTATTCCAAAACAGATGCCGACGTACGTCGTGCATTAGGCAAAGAACACTGTGATGTGAACGATTTCATGGCACTCATATCACCTGCCGCCACCCCTTATCTGGAAGTAATGGCGCGACTCAGTCAAAAGTACACAATGGAACGTTTCGGAAAGACGATCTCCATGTTTGTTCCCTTGTACCTCACCAACTCATGTACCAATTCATGCGTTTATTGTGGTTTTCACATTAGCAATCCTATGAAACGCACCATATTGACTGATGAAGAAATCATAAACGAATACAAAGCTATCAAACGGCTCGCTCCTTTCGAGAACCTGCTGCTGGTAACAGGAGAGAATCCGGCAGCCGCCGGAGTGCCCTACATAGCACGCGCTTTAGATTTGGCTAAACCTTACTTCAGCAACCTTCAGATAGAAGTGATGCCTCTCAAAGCGGAAGAATATGAAGAACTGACCTATCACGGACTGAACGGTGTCATCTGTTTTCAGGAGACATACAACAAGGCTAATTATAAAACCTATCATCCACGCGGCATGAAGTCCAAATTCGAATGGCGCGTCAACGGTTTCGACCGCATGGGACAAGCCGGCGTACACAAAATCGGCATGGGAGTGCTCATCGGCCTGGAAGAGTGGCGTACGGATGTTACAATGATGGCTTACCACCTGCGTTATCTTCAAAAACATTATTGGAAAACCAAATATAGTGTCAATTTCCCACGGATGCGTCCTTCGGAAAATGGCGGTTTCCAACCCAACATCATCATGAACGACCGCGAATTAGCACAGTTGACCTTTGCTATGCGCATCTTCGATCACGATGTAGATATCTCCTACTCCACCCGCGAAAGTGCCGAGATACGTAATCATATGGCAACATTAGGTGTAACTACCATGAGTGCTGAGAGCAAAACAGAGCCGGGCGGATATTACAGCTATCCGCAAACCCTGGAACAGTTTCACATAAATGATGACCGCAAAGCCGTGGAAGTGGAAAGAGATCTGAGAAAACTCGGTCGCGAGCCTGTATGGAAAGACTGGGATCAAAGTTTCGACAATCTGAAAAGAGTATAGTAACATCAACACTATTCATTCTACATTTACCTCAAAAGAAGCTTGAACAGTAGTTGTTTCTCAATTGTGATACGAACGTCTCACATCTATGATACGCGTGTCGCTCAATTGTGAGACGCTCGTCTCACAATTGAGAAAAGATAACTACTACGGTAACTTTTCATTTAAACTACAACAGCTTTTCATCTAAGCTATGCAACATCATTATCAACTATAAAAACATTTGAATATGCGTTATAACCGTCAAATCATGCTTCCCGAAATAGGAAACGAAGGACAAGCCAAGCTGAAAGCGGCCAAAGTATTGATAGTGGGTGTCGGCGGGTTGGGATCACCCATCGCTCTCTACCTAACAGGTGCCGGAGTAGGTACTATCGGACTGGTAGACAATGACGAAGTAAGTATCAGTAACCTGCAACGGCAAGTGATATACACCGAAGAGGAACTTGGAGATTTCAAAGCCGTATGTGCTGCTATGCATCTTACCGCACTCAACAGCGAAATTACTGTGAACTCCTGCCCGGGACGCCTAAATAAAGACAATGCAAGCGAACTTATCAGTGATTATGATATAGTTGTGGATGGGTGTGACAATTTTGCCACGCGTTATCTGATCAATGACATCTGCATAGAACAGGGAAAACCCTACGTCTACGGAGCCATCTGTGGCTTTGAAGGCCAAGTATCCGTTTTCAACTACGGAAATACTCCCAAAACATACAGAGACCTTTATCCCGATGAAGAAGAAATGCTACGCATGCCTCCCCCGCCCAAAGGAGTATTAGGGGTTACTCCTGCTATCACAGGCAGTGTAGAAGCCACCGAAGTATTGAAAATAATCTGTGGTTTTGGAGAAGTTTTGGCAGGTAAATTATGGACAATTGACCTGCGGACATGGCAATCTAACATATTTTCACTATAAACGTTGGCATCGGATATAGTTAATTGCTAACTTTGCTAAACAAATTGTTTAACAAAAGAAATGAAGCTCATTGTAGTTACCACCCCCACCTTCTTCGTTGAAGAAGACAAAATAATTACTGCTCTTTTCGAAGAGGGTCTGGACATTCTACACCTTAGAAAACCGGAAACACCTGCTATGTACTCAGAACGTCTGCTGACGCTGATACCGGAGAAATTTCATCACCGTATCGTTACGCACGAACATTTCTACTTAAAAGAGGAATTCAATCTGATGGGAATCCACTTAAACAGTAGAAACCCTAAAGAGCCCCATGACTATGCAGGGCACGTAAGTTGTTCGTGTCATTCGGTAGAAGAGGTGAAAAATAAAAAGCACTTCTACGATTATGTATTCATGAGTCCCATCTACGACAGTATCTCGAAGGTGAATTATTACTCCACTTACACAGCCGAAGAACTACGCCAAGCACAGAAAGATAAAATTATCGACTGTAAAGTAATGGCGCTCGGTGGCATTAATGAAGAAAATATATTAGAAATAAAAGATTTTGGTTTCGGTGGTGCCGTAGTACTCGGAGACGTTTGGAATAAATTCGATGCTTGTTGTGACCGTGATTATCTGGCAGTAATAGAACACTTTAAAAAGTTGAAAAAGCTGGCTGATTGATATTTATAGCAATTCGATATAAGAACTCCCACTTTACTCTTAATGAATGAAGCGGGAGTTTGTTGCGTCAGCAAGGCAGTTAGGCCATTTAGAATTTATATCCTAAAGTAATAGCACAGTTTATATTTTTAGGGTTAGAGTCAAGGTTCAGATCTGCCAGTTTCACTAAACCAAACTGACCATCAATACCTACAATAATCCGACCGAACTCGGCTGCAACACCCACTCCCAAACCGGCATCAAAACGATCAAAGGCGTCACTTCCGAAAGTTTTTTCCTTGATATCCGTCTTCGATCCACTTATACTCATTTTGGTTCTGGTTTTTCCTCCTACTCCACAAGCTAAATATGGACCGGCGCTTACCACAATATTCGTATTATTGGCCACATTGAAACGCGCTGCCGCCATAATCGGCAATTCAAAATACATTGCATTGAACTTTACTTCAGCTTCATTACCGGAAACAGTTGCACTGAACTTAGCCCCCTTTTGGGACAAAAACAAAGAAGGCTGTAACAACCACGTATCGTTAAAGGCATATTCCATCCCTACCCCCAATTTAACACCAACCTTAGCACTCACATCCAAATCACCCGTAAAGTTACTGATATTCATACCGACTTTAGCATTCCAGGAAACTTGTGAAAAACCCGCTAAAGACAATAAAGCGAACATCACTAATAAAATACCTTTCTTCATAATTTTAATGTTTTTAATTAATATAAAGTCATTTTCTGTGTTAACAATGTTACAAATATATTATTTAAATACATTAAAAACAAACATATTGTTAATAATTATACAACAAATAGATATTACATACAAGAAAAGGGAATTCCCTATTTATTGGAACTCCCTTCCCTATTTCTGATTTGAAAATAAAGGATCTTCGCTTTAATCTTTCAAAACCGGTCTGTTAAAATTCATAATGAAAACCAAAGCTCAAGTCTTCACTCTGCAAACTGATACCAAAACCGTCTTCAGTCACCGAATAATCATCCCTGAAGCCCACGAAGCCACATTTAGCAATAAGACTAAAATTCTTATTCAACTTTAAAGCAATCCCCGGCTTCAAACCGATTTCATAACCATTGGTAGCTTTATCAGCACCTTTTATACGATTGGTTGAAAATCCCAGACCACCGTCAATAAACAGTCTGACAATCTTATTCTCATAATAAGAAAAACGTGCATAAGGTGCAATAGCAACGCTGTTTCTTTTCATTTTCTCAAAATAATCGTGTGAATAAGAGAACGTAACTCCTACCGCCCACTGTTCATTAAGGTTATAACCGACTTCGGGGGCAATTGTAAAATTAGTTCTATTGGCATCACCATTACGCCATAAATTAAATACACCACCCATGTAAAGATCCTGAGCATTCACAGACAAGGCTGCCACCATTACAAACAAAGACACTAACAGTTTTTTCATTTTTCTTTTGTTTTAAATTAAACATAAAATAGGCAAGTTCATGTGTCTATTTATTTCGGGGCGCAAAGATATAACAAGAGTTTTGACTAAACAATATTTTAGTTAGTTTTTTATAAAACTTCGAAATAGATAAATAAAAAAGGGAAGCCGTTCTTAATGGCTTCCCTCTCCAAGATATGATTATAAACGTTATCAATCTTCTAATGCTGCCTGCGCCGCTGCAAGTCTCGCAATGGGTACACGGAATGGAGAACAACTTACATAGTTCAATCCTACTCTATGGCAGAACTTCACAGATGAAGGTTCACCACCATGTTCACCGCAAATACCACATTTCAAATCCGGACGAACCGCACGCCCCTTTTCCGTAGCCATACGAACCAACTGGCCTACACCGTTTTGGTCAAGCACTTGGAATGGGTCTACTTTCAGAATCTTCTTTTCCAGATAAACCGGAAGGAAAGAAGCAATATCATCACGAGAATAACCGAATGTCATCTGTGTTAAGTCATTCGTACCAAATGAGAAGAACTCGGCTGAAGAAGCAATGCGATCGGCTGTCAAAGCAGCACGTGGAATCTCAATCATCGTACCTACCTTATAATCAATACGATCACCAACCTCTGCAAAGAGTTTTTCAGCCTCAGCACGAATCACGTCTTCCTGCTGCTTGAATTCATAAAGGATACCGGTCAACGGTACCATGATTTCCGGATGTGTCTCGACACCTTCTTTCTTTAATTCGAGAGCAGCACCAAGAATGGCACGAGTCTGCATCTGAGTAATTTCCGGATAAGTATTACCCAAACGACAACCGCGGTGACCCAACATCGGATTATGTTCGCAAAGCGATTCTACACGCTGTTGGATATATTGCAAGCTTACCCCCATTGTATCTGCCATTTCCTGTTGTCCTTTCAAATCGTGCGGAACGAACTCGTGCAAAGGAGGATCGAGCAGACGAACAGTCACCGGACAACCAGCCATTGCCTTAAAGATTCCTTTAAAATCCGCTTGCTGGTACGGAAGAATTTTAGCCAACGCTTTACGACGTCCATCCGCGTTCTCAGCCAGAATCATCTCACGCATTGCTTTAATCTTCTCACCTTCGAAGAACATATGTTCCGTACGACAAAGACCGATTCCCACAGCACCAAAATCACGGGCTACTTTTGCATCATGCGGAGTATCGGCATTGGTACGTACCTGAAGTTTCGTATATTTATCGGCCAAAGCCATCAATTCGGCAAAATCACCGGAAAGCTCGGCAGCTTTCGTTTCTACTTTACCTTGATAAACTTCACCCGTACTACCGTTCAACGAGATATAATCGCCTTCTTTTAACAGAACACCGTCTACTTCTACCGTGCGTGCCTTATAATCGATATTCAAAGCACCGGCACCGGAAACACAACATTTACCCATACCACGTGCTACTACGGCAGCGTGAGAAGTCATACCACCGCGAGCAGTCAAGATACCCTGTGCAACAGCCATACCGGCAAGGTCTTCGGGAGAAGTCTCCACACGTACCATTACCACTTTCTTACCTCCGGCAGCCCATTCGGCAGCATCATCGGCAAAGAATACAATCTGTCCGGTTGCAGCACCCGGAGAAGCAGGAAGTCCGCGAGTCAGCACTTTCGCCTGTTTCAAAGCATTTTTATCGAATACCGGGTGAAGAAGCTCATCCAGCTTATTGGGTTCAACACGCATTAGAGCGGTCTTTTCGTCAATCATTCCCTGATGGAGCAAATCCATGGCAATTTTCACCATAGCCGCACCGGTACGTTTGCCGTTACGGGTTTGCAGGAACCACAATTTACCTTCCTGTACAGTAAACTCCATATCCTGCATGTCGCGGTAATGATTTTCAAGTTTAGTCTGCAATGCATCCAGTTGTTTGTAGATTTCGGGCATAGCCTCTTCCATAGAAGGAAATTGAGCGGCGCGTACTTCTTCAGTCACACCGGCCAATACAGCCCAACGCTGAGACCCTATTTTAGTAATCTGTTGCGGAGTACGGATACCGGCCACCACATCTTCGCCCTGTGCATTAATCAGATATTCGCCATTGAACAGGTCTTCACCCGTAGCAGCATCGCGTGAGAAGCAAACACCGGTAGCAGAAGTATCGCCCATATTACCAAATACCATTGCCTGTACAGAAACGGCAGTCCCCCATTCATCAGGAATACCTTCCATTTTACGATAAAGGATGGCACGCTCGTTCATCCATGAATTAAATACGGCACAAATAGCTCCCCAAAGTTGTTCATAGGCACATGTCGGAAAATCTTTTCCTGTCTGCTCTTTTACAGCAGCCTTAAAGCGCTTCACCAGTTCCTTGAGGTCTTCTACTTCAAGCTGATTGTCCAATTTCACACCTTTAGCATGTTTCACCTCTTCAATGATAGCTTCGAACGGATCGACATCCTCCTTGTTCACAGGTTTCATGCCCAATACCACATCGCCATACATTTGCACGAAACGACGATAAGAGTCCCATGCAAAACGGGCATTATCGGTTTTGCGGGTCAATCCTTCCACCACCTCATCATTTAAGCCCAAATTCAAGATAGTATCCATCATACCCGGCATAGAAGCACGCGCTCCGGAACGGACCGAAACGAGCAGAGGATTTTCGATATCGCCGAATTTCGACTTCATCAGTACTTCTACATTTGCAATGGCTTTTTCTACTTCGTCTTTTAGGAGAGCTACGACTTTATCTTGTCCCAATTCATAATATTCGGTACAAACGTCTGTTGTGATTGTAAATCCGGGAGGAACAGGAACCCCGATAAGATTCATTTCTGCAAGATTGGCACCTTTACCACCCAATAGATTTCTCATACCGGCCTTGCCTTCCGCCTGGCCATTTCCAAAGGTATAAACTCTTTTTTTGTCCATAATATGCATTTAAAGTTATCTAATTGTGATTTTTTCTGTTCGCAAATCTAAGTATATTTCACAAACCAGAAAACTTTTCATGAAAAAAGTTTCTATTAAAATGCAATTTCGACATTGCAATCTTTATTATTTCATCTGATAGAGAGAAATCCCGAAAAAATACCTATTTTTGCGAAATAATTTATTAGATTGGTGTAAAAGTGGCAAGAAAGAAAAAAGAACTTCCCTTATTAGAGAAGGTAACAATTACAGATGTGGCTGCCGAAGGAAAAGCCATAGCAAAAGTAAACGACCTGGTGATTTTTGTTCCTTATGTAGTACCGGGTGATGTGGTAGATCTGCAAATCAAACGCAAAAAGAACAAATATGCCGAAGCAGAAGCTGTGAATTTCCACGAATATTCTTCAACACGTGCCGTTCCTTTCTGCCAGCACTATGGCATATGCGGTGGTTGTAAGTGGCAAGTGCTTCCCTATGCAGAGCAAATCAAATACAAGCAGAAACAAGTGGAAGATAACCTGAGAAGAATCGGAAAAATCGAACTGCCGGAAATTTCTCCGATATTGGGTTCCGCCAAAACCGAATTCTATCGGAATAAATTGGAATTTACCTTCTCGGACAAACGCTGGCTCACATACGAAGAAGTAAAACAAGAAGTGAAATACGACCAGATGAATGCTGTAGGATTCCACATTCCCGGAGCATTCGACAAGGTGCTGGTTATTGAGAAATGCTGGTTACAGAATGATATATCCAACCGTATCCGTAATGCGGTACGTGATTATGCTTACGAGCACAACTACTCTTTCATCAATCTGCGCTCGCAAGAAGGCATGCTTCGCAATATGATTATCCGCACCTCTTCTACGGGTGAGCTAATGGTTATTATTATCTGCAAGATCGTAGAAGACAGTGAAATGACGCTCTTTAAGCAACTGCTGCAATACGTGGCAGACACATTCCCGGAAATTACTTCTCTGCTATATATTATTAATAATAAATGCAATGACACCATCAATGATCTGGATGTCTACGTTTTTAAAGGTAATGACCACATTTTCGAAGAAATGGAAGGATTGCGCTTCAAGGTCGGTCCGAAATCATTCTACCAGACCAACTCCGAACAAGCATACAATCTGTATAAGATAGCCCGTGATTTTGCCGGACTGACAGGAAACGAATTGGTGTATGACCTTTATACGGGTACGGGAACCATTGCCAACTTCGTGTCCCGCCAAGCTCGCCAAGTGATCGGTATCGAGTATGTACCCGAAGCCATAGAAGACGCCAAAGTGAATGCCGAAATCAATGGAATAGACAATACCCTATTCTTTGCCGGAGACATGAAAGACATGCTGACCCAAGAATTCATCAATGAATATGGTCGTCCGGATGTTATCATTACTGACCCTCCACGTGCCGGAATGCATCAAGATGTAGTAGATGTTATCCTTTTTGCCGAACCAAAACGAATTGTATATGTCAGTTGTAATCCGGCCACACAAGCGCGTGACTTACAGTTGCTGGACGTGAAATACAAAGTAAAAGCAGTACAACCAGTCGATATGTTCCCACATACACACCATGTTGAGAATGTCGTTTTACTCGAACTCAGATAAAAGAGAAAATATGGCTAAAGAGAAAAAACCAAAAAGAAGTGCAGCCGAAAAAGCCAAAGCACAATATACGGGATATACGGTGAAAGAGCCTATGGAACTGATGGAGTTCCTTGCCAGCAAAATGCCGGATGCCAGCCGTACAAAGTTGAAATCATTGTTGAGTAAACGTATCGTATACGTTGATAAGGTCATCACCACACAATTCAATTTTCCGTTGCAACCGGGCATGAAAATAGAAATCAGCAAGGACAAAGGCCGGAAAGAATTCAGTAACCGCTTGCTAAAGATCGTCTACGAGGATGCCTATATCATCGTGGTGGAGAAAATGGAAGGACTATTGTCCGTCAATACGGAAAGACAGAAAGAACGTACGGCATATACCATTCTCAACGAGTATGTGCAACGTTCGGGAAAGCACCACCGCATATATATCGTACATCGTCTGGACAGAGACACTTCGGGATTGATGATGTTTGCCAAAGATGAAAAGACACAGCATACCTTACGTGAATATTGGCATGATATCGTGACAGACCGTCGCTACGTAGCAGTAGTTGCTGGTGAAATGGAAAAAGATCATGGAACGGTAACCTCTTGGTTGACCGATCGTACACTCTACGTAAGCTCCAGCAAATATGATGATGGCGGTTCGAAATCAGTCACTCATTATCACACAATCAAACGTGCTAACGGATATTCATTGATGGAATTGGATCTGGAAACAGGACGTAAGAATCAGATTCGTGTACACATGCAAGACTTAGGACATCCTATCATTGGTGACGGTAGATACGGTGGAGAAAACACTCCGAATCCTATCGGACGCCTTGCCCTTCATGCATTCAAACTCTGCTTCTATCATCCGGTAACCAACGAACTGATGGAATTCGAAACTCCATATCCACCGGCATTCAAGAAACTGTTTCTGAAAAAATAAGAAGCGGTAAGTGAAAATACCCATATATATAATGATAATGCCTCGTAGCAAAACATGTTATGGAGCATTATCATTATATATATGGCAAAATACCTATTGGCATACTCGCATCCAAACACGATTTTAATTATCCATTTCTAAGGATACACTAAATTCATATGCACCATCGGCATAAAGCTCTCCGTTCAGGAATCGGCCACTGACATATACACCTCTTATTTCCAACATAGGATAATCCGGCCCATAATCCAGATACAAAGTTCCCATGTCTATCCACCAGCGAACAGGTAAAGTAGCCGCTCTTCCTCCACCACCATCGGCATAATAATACTGCTCATCGATAGCATAATCGTTTCCTTTGAAAGTAATGCCGCTTTCCACATTATAAGGGCCTACCGCGAAACCCAGATCGCCCACCCAAGTACGATCTATAATATAGTAATAAATTGATTCGTCATCTTGTTCACAAGATGAAAAACTCAAAATAGCCATCGCCAATACCAGTAGCAGTTTTATGTGATTCAATACTTTCATATTCTTTTCCTATTCTTTTCTAAATGTCACCTCAACTCCATCCAATTTACCGGAAAGATAATTCTGGCGCACCCAAACATTCTCAAAATAATAAACTTCGTTTGCACCACGGTCGAGTCTCAACCCTTCCATTTCCTGGTCTATCCATTCCCAAGTAAAATTATAGGTCACAGTACTATAAGGACGAGATTCCTCCGGACGGTAATATTGAAATATTTCCTGTCCGCTCCTATCTTGAGTAAACTTCAATTGATGCACGCACTTCATATCATTATCCATCTTGCTATTTTCCGTCCATGTCTTGCCACACAGTTTTTCATCACTGTTGCGCAAATAGTCATCTGTGTAATAAATATCGTCGCCACAAGCTCCCAAGCCAAGCACCAATATCAATAACAATGCGAATCTTGTATAGTTTAATCTTTTCATATTCTTATGCTTTATTGTTAATAATACGTTGGCAAATATAGTGTTTTTAATCTACTATATGTGAATAAAGCCCGCTTTTTTGTACCTTTGCAAACATAAACGTTAAACTTTTTACATGAAAATTCTTTGGCTCGACTTAAACAGTTCTTATGCTCACTCCTCATTGGCGCTACCGGCACTACATGCACAGATGGCTACCAACGACTCCTTTGAATGGGAAATCGTTTCAGCTACCATCAATGAAAACGTAGGAATGGTGACAAACAGTATCTATCATCACCATCCGGATATTATAGCAGCAACCAACTGGTTATTCAATCATGAGCAACTGTTACACATTCTCTCAAGGGCCAAAGCATTACTACCTTATTGCCGCATCGCTCTGGGAGGTCCGGAATTTTTAGGAGACAATGAAGACTTTCTACGTAAAAATCCTTTTGTCGATTGTGTATTCCGGGGAGAAGGTGAAGAAGTATTTCCTCAATGGTTACAATATCAAAATCAACCGGAACAATGGGATACAGTCACTGGACTATGCTACCTCGACAAGAAAAATCTGTATCACGACAACGGTATTGCCCGTGTAATGAACTTTGTTCATCTCATCCCGCCGGAAAAGAGCAGTTTCTTTAACTGGAGCAAACCATTCGTACAATTAGAGACAACACGAGGATGTTTCAACACTTGTGCTTTCTGTGTAAGCGGTGGAGAGAAGCCGGTACGAACACTTCCAATAGAAACAATCCGTGAACGCTTGATGGAAATTCACCGACATGGAATAAAGAATGTCCGTGTACTCGACCGTACGTTCAACTACAATAACAAGCGGGCCAAAGAACTACTAAACCTGTTTCTTGAGTTTTCACCGGATATCTGTTTTCATCTGGAAATACATCCCGCTTTACTTTCCGAAGAATTGAAAAAAGAACTGGCCGGACTTCCTAAAGGTTTGCTACACTTGGAAGCCGGTATCCAAAGTTTGCGCGAACCAGTACTGGAACAGAGCCGTAGAATGGGACGCTTATCCGATGCTTTAGACGGATTGAAATATCTATGTTCCTTGCACAATATGGAGACTCATGCCGATCTCATTGCCGGATTGCCTCTATATCATCTTTCTGAAATTTTCGAAGACATACATACTCTGGCTGAATACGGTGCAGGAGAGATTCAACTGGAATCATTGAAATTGCTTCCCGGAACGGAAATGCGGCGAAGAGCCGAAGAACTCGGCATTCAATATGCTCCTCTTCCTCCCTACGAAGTCCTACAAACAAGAGAAATCAGTGTAGACGAATTACAAACAGCCCGTGTGCTCTCGCGCTTACTGGATGGCTTTTATAATACTCCTACCTGGCAAAACATCACTCGGACACTGATGTTGGAAAACGAACATTTCTTGCATCATTTTCTGGATCACCTTATGCAAATCGGCTTGATAGACCAACCACTGAGCTTGGAAAAAAGAGGATTGATTTTGTATGAATTCTGTAAGCAAAATTATCCGGCCTATCAGACACAGGTCAGCATTGCTTGGATAGAAGCGGGCATGTCACTAAAGAAACTTCCGGCAGAAAAAGTAAAAACGAAACGACAAATCCCTCCCGAAACGTGGATAACCATTTATGGCAAGTACAAAGAGACATTACGCTTATGTTTCCTGCCCGCTAATCAAGAAGGACAAGCAGGATACTGGTTTGGATTTGAATCAGAAATACAAAAGGCAGAACCGGTATTTAAAGCGCTCACAATGTGACGTAGATCACCCTTTCATTTAGTAATCTATAAAATCTCATTTCATGGTAGTGCTATTAACATACAACACTCTGTTCCAACAAAATTACGGTTCACATGATTCAATTTCATAACGATACAATTAATACGATGCCTGTGCAATGGGTACTGCTGCCAATTATTAGTTTCAATTCCATAACGGTACAATTAATACTACATTACTAGGTATATTTATAACCTTAGGTCAATTGTTTCAATTCCACAACGGTACAATTAATACCCGGAGACAATCGTACCGCACAGGATCATCTTCAGTTTCAATTCCACAACGGTACAATTAATACGGAGATGTTCATTATTATAGGTAAGCGTAAGAAACAGGTTTCAATTCCACAACGGTACAATTAATACCAAGATTACAGGTGATGGAACGGTTGATGCTTCTGACAGTTTCAATTCCACAACGGTACAATTAATACCATGGCCAAATCATCGAAAGCGACCGCGCCAATCGTTTCAATTCCACAACGGTACAATTAATACATCGTACACAAACCGCAATACCTTGACTTCAAAAGTGTTTCAATTCCACAACGGTACAATTAATACTTTACCCGAATTTATTGAGTTTGGTTCGGTTGCAGTTTCAATTCCACAACGGTACAATTAATACAATCAGTAGCCACATAGATATCTTCAAGACGAGTATAGTTTCAATTCCACAACGGTACAATTAATACAAGTGACGCTTTATCTAAAAAATTTTTGCATTCTCGTTTCAATTCCACAACGGTACAATTAATACATTGTCTTCACCACCATCATATGAAGGTATCCATGTTTCAATTCCACAACGGTACAATTAATACCCTGTGAAAACTTTTCAGACTGTTTCACAAGATTATGTTTCAATTCCACAACGGTACAATTAATACTATTTGTCGAATCCGGATTCACTTACCGAAACCTTGTTTCAATTCCACAACGGTACAATTAATACTATTATAGCGGATGCGATAGTTGCTATTTGTGCTATTGTTTCAATTCCACAACGGTACAATTAATACTCCGGAAAGTTCCACAAAATCATATGATAATGCGGAGTTTCAATTCCACAACGGTACAATTAATACCATTCAATTGGGGGGAAGCACCTGCAAGATTACCACGTTTCAATTCCACAACGGTACAATTAATACTGCCGCCCCAAAATAACCTTCTTGGTATTACCCGTGTTTCAATTCCACAACGGTACAATTAATACACTTAGAATGAATAGTCGATAAAGGGTAACAATCGTTTCAATTCCACAACGGTACAATTAATACTTGGTATTGCAGTATCTTTTGTTTTTGATTAGTTTGTTTCAATTCCACAACGGTACAATTAATACTGCATCTTGCGTCAAGTAATTCCGCGTCGAGATCTGTTTCAATTCCACAACGGTACAATTAATACCTGCCTTGCTTCGACTGCGAAGATTTTCGGTGAATTGTTTCAATTCCACAACGGTACAATTAATACATTCTCCGCTTTTCCATGTGTACAGATATGTTTTTGGTTTCAATTCCACAACGGTACAATTAATACAGAATCTTCTTGGTCTATTGACGCTGCTTTTCGTCGGTTTCAATTCCACAACGGTACAATTAATACTATTATAGGTCAAAGTAAGGAACAAAGGACGAGCAAGTTTCAATTCCACAACGGTACAATTAATACCTTTCTGTGTAGATGATGGGTGCCCCGTCATTGATGTTTCAATTCCACAACGGTACAATTAATACGAAAAAGTGTATTTATACACAAATGAACAATGCTTGTTTCAATTCCACAACGGTACAATTAATACTATACTGTCTCTAACCAGCTTCTGTAACTTCCATGTTTCAATTCCACAACGGTACAATTAATACACGAGGAAAAAAATATCATCAAAGACTATATCCTGTTTCAATTCCACAACGGTACAATTAATACTCTATATACAAGTGAACATACATTCGCTGACGCTTACAGAAGTTTCAATTCCACAACGGTACAATTAATACTGAGTATGACTATATCTAAAAACAACTCAGGAAGTACGTTTCAATTCCACAACGGTACAATTAATACCTCGAAGCGGCAGGATTGAACCCTGCCTTATTATAGTTTCAATTCCACAACGGTACAATTAATACGTGCGCTGTATCGTACTTCTGAACGTATTCATACCAGTTTCAATTCCACAACGGTACAATTAATACCAACATCGGCAGGAGTCCTAACCAGAAAATTCATGTTTCAATTCCACAACGGTACAATTAATACGAGTTTGGGTTGAGAGTTCTACTGATTATTATGTGTTTCAATTCCACAACGGTACAATTAATACATCGCTAATGCGGTAAGTATTGTCATAAGTATTAGTTTCAATTCCACAACGGTACAATTAATACAATAAAAAGAATAAAAAATGATTACGAAACACATGTTTCAATTCCACAACGGTACAATTAATACAAGTCCGAAAAGGGAAAACAGGGTGGTCCGAACAAGTTTCAATTCCACAACGGTACAATTAATACTGTATTATAGTGATGACGCGTTGTTTGCGTCTGAATTGTTTCAATTCCACAACGGTACAATTAATACTATCCTTCACCTATCCCTGCTGAGCAAAGTATAATGTTTCAATTCCACAACGGTACAATTAATACTAACACGAGATTTCGAGGTTTGTTCAAGTTCCCAAGTTTCAATTCCACAACGGTACAATTAATACCGTCAAGCGCGTAACCTTATCGACTTAGCTACGAGGTTTCAATTCCACAACGGTACAATTAATACACGAGTGATACCAAGAAGATTAGCCGTAGGCGGAACAGGTTTCAATTCCACAACGGTACAATTAATACGACGTTTGTACATCCGTAATCTGCAAGGTAGCATGTTTCAATTCCACAACGGTACAATTAATACTTTGCCTTACGATCGTGAAGCTAATATTCCGGATGTGTTTCAATTCCACAACGGTACAATTAATACCACACGGATTGTACGTCCAGCAAAACCAATAGCGTGTTTCAATTCCACAACGGTACAATTAATACCGTGGCGAACCGACTGCCTACGCTGCACTCGGATCATCGTTTCAATTCCACAACGGTACAATTAATACTCTTTCTGTGTAGATAATCGGTGCCCCGTCATTGATGTTTCAATTCCACAACGGTACAATTAATACTAATCTCACAATCAGCAACAGCAGAAGAACCATTGTTTCAATTCCACAACGGTACAATTAATACAGCTGATGGAACAACAACAGCAATACAACAAAGAACGTTTCAATTCCACAACGGTACAATTAATACGTTTACGTTGTATTGTATTTCTTCGTCTGTTCTTGTGTTTCAATTCCACAACGGTACAATTAATACCATTTTTTTCTTTGATTCTGTCATAGGCATTTTGTGTTTCAATTCCACAACGGTACAATTAATACTGCTGCTTCGAGGTGTTTCACTTGATTCTCGTAGTGTTTCAATTCCACAACGGTACAATTAATACTTTGTGACTTTATCGCCTGTGGTGATCCTCCTGAGTTTCAATTCCACAACGGTACAATTAATACGATTGTGCTTTTAATCCTCCTTTTCTTAAAGTGTAGTTTCAATTCCACAACGGTACAATTAATACCAAGCGGTACGAATATGTGTATTATGTCGAGTATAGTTTCAATTCCACAACGGTACAATTAATACCGGGCAGAATGAACGCCACAACGGCGGCAGATAAGGGTTTCAATTCCACAACGGTACAATTAATACAGTCCGAAAGGGAAAAACAGGATGGTCAGAACAAGTTTCAATTCCACAACGGTACAATTAATACATTATAGTGATGACGCTTTGTTTGCAAGTCAGTTGTTTCAATTCCACAACGGTACAATTAATACTAATAACAGGGTATATGAATTACAAATTGTTTCACGGTTTCAATTCCACAACGGTACAATTAATACTAATTCGCGCGAATTGGAAGTACCAACAGCTTCTATGTTTCAATTCCACAACGGTACAATTAATACAAATTCTTGTATAAGGAAAAGCAACTCAGCTTCGGTTTCAATTCCACAACGGTACAATTAATACGGATATACATATCGGTCACGAGGCATGTTTACAACGTTTCAATTCCACAACGGTACAATTAATACCAGGTTAACAAAGTTATACTTCGATGATTACGATGTCGTTTCAATTCCACAACGGTACAATTAATACCAATAATTATTATCACAAAGAGATTGCTTTAAATGTTTCAATTCCACAACGGTACAATTAATACAATGTAGGCACATTCAAGGACATACACGGTGGAATAGTTTCAATTCCACAACGGTACAATTAATACATTGTCGAGAGAAACCGAAACAACGGGCGTAAAGGGTTTCAATTCCACAACGGTACAATTAATACAGTCACGCTTTTCCCACTTTCTATTTTTGAAATCGTTTCAATTCCACAACGGTACAATTAATACTCGAAAGCATTCATCAATTCCTTTTTTTATTATCCTGTTTCAATTCCACAACGGTACAATTAATACGATCGGAACAGAATTTTCCTCTTTGGAAGAAAGAGTTTCAATTCCACAACGGTACAATTAATACTGTACTTGTTTAATGAGTGTGTACAGGAGAATACCGTGTTTCAATTCCACAACGGTACAATTAATACTTCTCTGATGAAACAAGAGCTAAACTTGTTCTACGTGTTTCAATTCCACAACGGTACAATTAATACTCTGAACGATGAGATCAAGCCCGGTGTAGTAACCGGTTTCAATTCCACAACGGTACAATTAATACCAAACAAAGCATAGGGGGTAAAATTGATGATTTGCTGTTTCAATTCCACAACGGTACAATTAATACTCTAACAAACACTCAAAAAAAACAATTAAAAATGAGTGAGTTAGCAAATAACAAATATGCTTTTTATATGATTAATTATGTCGATGGATAATAACATAAAAAATGCCGGACATCGACATAGCAGCTATTTCACTGTATATCAACACGTCAAAGAACGATCTACAACGTAGAGCCTTATTGCAAAGACAATAAAAACAATTATCGACAACTAAATTATAAAAAATTGTCGATACTACACCGTTCTTTCCCGATAATTTTCTTCTCCAAAGAACATTGTGAGGAACCTTTAAAAACAATAATACTATCTTCATCTTCCTTCATGAAAGCCTTTGCAGCAGATAACATTTCCTTTAATCGTACTTCTGATATTTCCCCCTCAAATACGGAATTTTGTATCCAATTCAAATACTTACGACATAGCTTCAGCATCTTTGCAACTCGTCTTTCGCCAAAATCATAAACCAAAATGACATACATATTTTACCAATACATTTTAAAGGGTTTGTATTCTTCTATATCCAATAAATGTTTCGCTAATTTATAGCATTCCAGTTTCATTAAATGCCGATAACTTACATTTCTATTCAATGTCCGATGCTTGATCGTTTCAATAAGCTTATCTTCAATGGCTTTCACAAAAATCTTTTTTCCTGTTTGATTCAACAAACAACGATTCAGCTTTCGATCAAAATGCTTCTCTTGAATCTCTTTCCTGTTCAAGACTCTAAAAATTACCCGGTCAATAATAACAGGCTTGAAAATTTCTGCAATGTCTAATGCCAAAGAGTAACGCCGTTCTCCAGGAGTATGTAAGAAACTAATAGTCGGATTTAATTGCGTCTGATGGATAGCTCTCAAACACAACGTATAACACATCATATTTCCAAAAGAGATAAGCGCATTTACTTCATTCAAAGGAGGTTGTTTGGTGCGATTTCCCATTTCAAAATCATTCAAAATAAGGTTGAATGCATCATAATAAGTTTGCCGGATCATTCCTTCCGTTCCCATCAATTCTTGTATGGAAGCAGTTTCAGAAAGTTTAGAAGCATATCCTTTGATTAGTTCCATGACTTCCTCCATGTCTTTCCCCCGGCGATTATAGTACTGCAAATTTTTAACCATATTATAAGCAGCCGCTTCTATAAATTTTTGTGCTATCAAAAGTCGCTTCTTTTTGTTCTGATATGCAGAAGTTTGAGCTAATAGCATTCGCCCGGACAAAAGAGAATCTTTCGGCATAAACGATCCGGTATAATTCTCATAGTAATCAAAGAAGTGTACTGCTATATCTTTCTGTCCCAAGAAATTAAACAAGGAACTATTAGCCCGTAATGAACCAAAAACATAAAACTCATTTACATCTTCAACAGGTAGATAGCGGGGCTGTCCCGTACAAGGCTCTCCATTACCGTCTTCCTCCGTAACAGGAGTAAACTTCAAAGTATTGTCTTTACGTTCCAATTGTCCCGGATTAAATAAATAATAAGTCTTTTTCATTCTTCCTCCTCCCCACTATAACAAAAATCCCAATAACTACAATTTCTGCATATTCGTTTCTTCTCCAAAGGCGGACAAAAATCAGATTCGATAACCTGCTTTATTTCATTTATCATTTCAACAATCGTTTCACGATCTATATCACTCAGCAGCACCGTATCCCTTTTCCGCAAAACCGGATATTCCAATATTCCAGAGATACCCTCTATGCCATTCTGTTCGAATACATACATATAATATTTTAATTGCCATTCATGAGCCACTTCAACCTTATCGGACTTTTTTATTTCATGAATTACCTTGTGCAAAGTATCATAATAATCCACTTTTATCCCGTCCATCTCTACCTCTTCGTATTTAGCAGAACGCTGCGGATAAGATTCTTCATGTATCAACTTTCCCTCATAGACCAAGTCAGAGGTATGTTCCATACTTATGCCATTAGCAAACAGCCATAATTTGCGCTTACAAATCTGATAATAATTAAAGTGAGTGCCTGTAATATTCATTTCCATTTGAAATTAAGAGAATAAGGCAGAACCATACAGCTCTGCCTTACACATCCTATCATTATCCTTTTTGATTTTCATAATCAAAAGCAAGCATCCACTCCTTCAATTTATCCTCCGCTTTCTGCAAGGCGTCAGCGGACTCTGTTTCAGTGGTCATATATCCCGAACAAGGCAAGGTTACGTATAAATCCGCCCCGGCTGTTTCATCTATCAGAGGTTTGGCTTTAGGCCTTTCTGTTTCTTCTACTAACTTGGCACGAATGGCGCCTGCCAACGCATTGGCATTATCACTCACTGCAATGGCAAGCGTTTCCATCAAACTGAATGTTCTGGATTGATTACTTGTTATCTTCCAATTAATAAGCGCTTTGGCAATGGCCGGTATCACTCTTTCCCTGTCAGCTTTGGGCATCACCAGGCACTCTCCAAAAACATTGCGTGAAGCTACCCAACCTTTTTCTTTCAATTCCTCGATCTTCTCTTTGGTCAATTCCGGTTCCATCTGATTTACCGAAACCGCAAATAAGGTACGCAAGTCAATAGCGATATCATACACAAATAAACCGGTAGCACGGGTGTTCTCAGGGATCCATTTACGGTACAGGCTTCTGTCCGTTCCGGTCAACAGGGCTTCTACCTGTTCTTCGCTCATCTGTTTACCGGAAGCATCGCGCACTATTACTTTATGCAATTCCGGCCTGTCACTTCGGTCAAAAGTCGCATTCTCTGTAATGCGTCCTCCCAACAACGGATGCAATGGACGCATAGCAGAAATAGAGAATGGACTTCTTCTTTTTAGTGTACGTTCTTTACCCCCTTTTGAAGCCCTCATCCAGCCTCCTAATAGCTGATCGTAATATTGAGGATCACAAAGAGAAAGCACCTCCCCTTCTCCTAAAAGATTCTTACTATTTACATCGAAAACAAAAGTAACGGAAGACGGATCAGCCTGCAACTCACAGTTTATAGAATCCAGAATGCTTCTCTTTACTTGTTGTCCACTTGAATATGGAACCGAAGTGCCGAACACAGGGTCCCAATATACCTTTTGTCCACTCTCCACACAAAACACAGACAGGTCTACATGACGCAATCCTCTTAAATAAATGTACGGTTTCATTGTGATTATATTATTTGTTTAATAATGCGTATTGAAATCTAATCAATGTATTGAAATAAGGGAAATTATCTTTAGACATCGAATGCACTGTTTTTCCCATATTTTCATACCCTTCTACTTCCTTCTCGTCTTGAATGACAGGAATCAAATTTTGAAGAAACTGCTTTACAGAAACAGATTCCAACAACCGGTTCACATTGTTCTTCCGATCTGTTCTTGCTTTTCCTGCGCCTGCTTCATACTTCAGCAACAATTCCGCGAATTCGCGGGACAGTTCCCATAATTTCTCATTGTTCAACATAGCTAATATCCAAATTAAGTAAGTACAATATATTATTCTTTGTTCTTCGTCTCCCTCCTTATATGAAATCTTTCTGATTCCTTTGGTAGTAGGAAAGAAAGCCTTTAATCCTTTAGGCTCCATAGCCGGTATTCCGATGGCACCTGCCTGACAAGCTGCCCGTAATCCGATAGCTGTTCCATATAGCTTGGAAACCTTTGGAGCATCTTTTTGGTAATCAAGCTTACCAAATATTTTTTCATACAACTGGTCGGGGCGAATAATATCCTGGAGTTTGAAAGGAATAAAACCAATGGTAGTGTTCGTCTGCCCGATACTATATAAATATCCCACCAAATTGTCCGCAGGAAAACGCCGGGCTATTTTCAAGAGAACCTCTACCCAAGATATGGTCTGTAAACCGAGCAATCCGCCATTGATCGGCTCCAACGGATTAAATCCGGCCGTAGGATCTGTTTCGTCAAAATCCGGTTGATACCGATGAACCAGCCATCGCCCGTTCCACGTGTTTATCTGATTTCCTTTCATCAAAGGATATTCTTCCAAATATTGCCGATAGCATTTCCATCCCTCATAGATATCCAATAAGAGTGCTTCGTTATTAAACAAGATGGTCAATCCTCCGGTAATCCCCACTCCCAGCCCTGCACCAATCCAGGAGCAGTAAATATCTTCCTTGTTATCTGGAAAATCAATATTAGTGATCTGTCCCGTAGTGGCCGCAGCAGCATCCACTACCCCATACCCAATCGCTATACTGGCATCCGCCTTTTCCGATTCGATTTTATTGATCATCTTATCGATTCTCTCTTTTCTGCGTTCGGCTGTTTCAAAAGGCTTTTTGCCTTTTATCATATCCTCCCAACTCAATTTAGGATTCTCTAACGGAGAATTACCGGCAGTCATCATATACTTGGGATGATCAAAAAATAACGGTACAAAAACTTCTTCAAAGAAAGTACGTCCCGTATAATTCGTTTGAAACTTATTATTATAAGCTTTCAAGAAGGTGTATCCTATGGTTGTTGCATACATAAGCTATAACATTTGATAATTTGTATCATAATATTCGGTTCCTATTTTAGAGAAGTCTAACCCCTTGTCAGAAGAATAAGCCGCATCCGGAACAACAAAAGGGCGAGAGCCGATCGGCAACTGCTTTAACTTCTTCCAGCGCAGAGAGTTATATCGTACAGGAATCTCCATTAACAGTCTTTCTTTCTCCATTGCCTGTTCGTACTTTCCGCTTTCATCATCCTGCTGGGTGATGCAAGAGACGGAATCGATGTCCAGCATTTCTATCAAGGCCGATTTCGGCAAATGCCGCAATTCCTTCAACCGCCATTTCCCATCTACAAATACAGCATCGAGCCCGATATTAATTCTCTTAATCTGAGGATACACCCGGTCTATCAGAGATTGCAGCTCAGCTTCCCGCAACAATGCATTCTGAGGAAGAACGTCATAACTGCGTTGCAGCACCTCCCGCGAATACGGCAGACATTCACTATCCTCTTCGGGAGGAGCAATCACATAAACAGGCTTGTACTTCCCGATCGTATCCGCATTCCGCTTTCTGTTGATTCTCCCGAAACGCTGAATGAGCGCATCGATAGGCGCCGCCTCGGTAATCATTACATCAAAGCTGATATCCAGACTGACTTCAACCACCTGTGTAGATACAACCACACAAGCATGCGGACTGGCATTATAAACCTCTTTCAGTTCTTTCTCCAACCGATTCCGGTCTTTCCTTTTAAACCGGCTGTGAATCAACATTTTGTCTGTATTCGGATAGAGTTCATCGATCTGCTTGAAAATCTCCTGTGCATGAGCAACCCGGTTGCATACAATCAGTATTTTCTGTTCCTCGTCTACCGCTTGCCGAATCACCGGAAGTAACTCAATGAAGGAGTCGGCTTTATGAACAATATGGCGATTGAATGAGTCTGATACATCCTCCGGCAATTCCACATACTGCACATTTTCCCGGCCGCCCAATATCTGAAGAATAGCCTGTTCGAGCACCGATGGCATGGTGGCAGTACCAACGTGTATCCGACAACCGATATGATTCATTACTTCCACCATTTTCAGAACAATGGACTGAACCATATCCGAATACGTATGGATCTCGTCCAGAATGATATCACATCCCTGCAAATCAAACAGCATTGCTTCATAACCTTTCGTACCCAAAGCAATGGCAGCCAACTGATGGGGAGTCAAGACCTTAATAGCCGCACCAAACTTATTTTGTATCGCCTTCTCCACTATCCTGTTGTCCTCAATAACCAATTGGGATATGGAATGCAGCAGCCGTACATCTTCCACACAATCGCCCAAATCATGGGCAATACGTTCGTACATCGCATTGATAGATGCCTGAAAAGGCAAGGTATAGAAAATCCGCCCCCGACATCGCTTCATCAGAAAGTCCGTTTTACCGGCTCCCGTCGGTGCTTTCACAAACGAATGCCTTTTAGTCACATCAGACTCGATCAGAGACAAAGGATAGAGTTCGCTTTGCCTATTATAAAAATGCAGATCAGGAATAGTAAACAAATCGGGAAGCCGGTCTTTCTGTTCCTCCGTAGCCGATGCCAGATGATCCGATCCCATTAATAACCCTTTCCAGACAGACCAGCCCTTAGTCTTCTTCCTACAATGCGTTAGAGCATAATCGTAGGCGCAACGGGCATCCTGCTCGGTTATGACGGTTTCCGAAGTAACTCCGGGAAAACTCAATTCGCCCAAAATGCCTAATGCATCCATACTCCACGCTGAGAAGTCCGACAAATGATACTCCAGAATCTCATCACCATATTCATCCTCCAAATCAAGAATTCCTTTTTTTCGATCATCATTGGAAACAGACTTATGATGCGCAATAATCATATCGATGACGGAATCCCATAAAGCCCGATCAACCAGATTCAGAAAGAACAAAGATGCGATCTCATGGCGAAAAGGGAATTCACTGCAAAAAAAGGATGTCCGTTCCTGTTCTAAACTCTGCTGGAACAAAGGATTTGCTTTTCCAATATCGTGCAGCAAAGCTCCCAACCGTGCTATTTCCGGATCCATCCCCATACATCGGGCGGCCAGCATAGCTAATTGAGCCACTGATTCAAGATGCACCTTCAGAGTTGTCCCGCCGTTTTGCGTACTTTTTGCTAATATGGAATCATATTTACTCATTCTTTTCTCTTTGAATTGGATTTCCGGTGATCTCTATAGATCCATACATTTCTTCATTGTTACAAAAACGGTTGTACCCCACAAGAAAAGAGTGATCGCCCCTACCGAAACGAAGCTCATAACCATCGAGCAACTCAAACTCATCGGCTGTTACCTCCTCTATTTCGCCAGGCAAAAGCACATCTTCATTACGACACAGGCAAATATGTTGCATCGCTGCCTTTTCTGCATCTTCCATACTGCCAAAAGCCAGTATAAGAACAGGATTAAGCATCACTCCACGTTTAAGAATAGAACGTTCTCTCATATATTTCTTTGCCTTTTTACTCCACGCTTTTGCCTGAACCATTTCTTGCTGAATATCGATTCCGCCATAAACCAATTTATGACGCAAAATAGCGGTCACTTCTAACTTTTGTCTCAAACCCTCTATAATGGAAGGGGTTAAAAACTGCTGCGAATAAGTCTCTCCGCCGCTCGCATCACGAACGGCAGTCCAAGGTTTGATAAAACCAAAAGGACCGGAATATCTCAGAATATAGTATTTCATAGTACGACAGAATATTAAATTTTACAACAATGCTCCCAAAGATATGCCTGTTCCATTGCCCAATCCTACCGTCCATGCAAACAGTTTACTTTCCGGACGACCATGAACAATCACCGGACACATACTGGCTTTATTCTTTATACCGTGTATCGTCACCAATTTCTTTTTCTTATTCATATAGCTTAAGTCAAATTCCACTTTTAAAGTGTCATCATCGGGTAATCCGGCTTCCCGCATTTTATGTTTCAGCGTTTCCGTCATCAGGTCATTGCTCTCCCGATCATCATAAAAATAGAATTTCTGCTCCTTCTTTCCATTTTCTTCTATCAACCGTTTAATAAAAATCGGGGTAGCGAGTCTGAAAAAAGCAGGTTCTTCCGTAAACACCGGCTCCCGTTCGAACGTAACCTCTTTCACCGAAAGCCCACAGAACATCTTAGGGTCCGACAAAATTGTATCTATCAACACCTTGAGATATTTGTTCTCATAAAAGCTGATAAAAAGAGTGGCACCTTTTGAAAAGTTATAACCTTTATCCACAATCATATTTCCACCTAAAAGCCAAGAAAAAGAATACAAAGAGATTTTATCATGTATCTCATTATTACCAAGCCATTTATGTATCGTACCGACTATCTTCTGCTGATAATCGAAAGGAACAATAACATCATTCGGAGTGGTTCTTAAATATATACGCATAATTCTGTTTCATTTATTTTCCACGCAAAGGAAAGATTTTATTTCAAAATAAAGATACATTTCATGAAATAATATAGCAACAATGTTGCTAAACATAAAAAAGCGTATTTCTATTTTATCCCTTGATGTCTATCACCGTTTTCTCATTATTATCTTTGCTTGGTCCTGATTGATCTCTATTTCTATTTTAACATTGTTAACGGCTTTTTCCATATACCATTTTCCGTCAGACAAAGAATATATTTTTTAAAACTAAAGAATGCATTCTTTATCCACAAGAATACGCTTTTAACAGTACATTAATATTAATTCTTTATACGAAGAAAAAACGACTTTTCCACCGATACGACACATCTAATATATAACTGACATACAATACTTTAGCTTACATATTACATATTTCTTCAAACTATGCAGATTGTTCCGGTTCTAAGGACACTTTACCTATACTTATCAAATTGACAACTTCGGGAAAATTCCTATCTACTCGAATTCCACAATAATACGCTTTAGGTAGAATCAATCCGGTGAAAAATAAATGGTACGTCTGCATTTCAATTACTAACATTTATTCTCTACCTTTGTGCTATAGATTGAAAGACAAAATTTATAGAAACAATGAAAAAGTTTATCAAGGGCTTCCGGTTCACCCCTTCCAATTACCCGGACGAGATAGAAGATAAAATACAGAAATATAGAAAACAGGGCTTAAAACTTCCTCCCAGAAAAGTACTCCGTACACCGGAACAGTTGGAAGGTATACGCGAAAGCGCCAAAATCAACACCGCCTTGCTGGATTACATATCCGAAAATATCCGCGAAGGGATGTCCACCGAAGAGATCGATCGCATGGTTTATGATTTTACTACCAGTCACGGGGCCATTCCGGCTCCACTCAATTATGAGGGTTTTCCCAAGAGTGTTTGCACAAGCATCAACGATGTAGTGTGTCACGGAATACCGAGCAAAGACGAAATTCTACGAAGTGGAGACATCATAAATGTAGATGTTTCTACCATATACAAAGGATATTTTTCGGATGCTTCGCGCATGTTTATGATTGGAGAAGTCAGTCCGGAAATGCGTCGGCTGGTACAAGTCACCAAAGAATGTATGGAAATAGGTATCGCCACTGCACAACCTTGGGCACGGTTGGGAGACGTAGGTGCCGCCATCCAGGAACATGCCGAAAAAAACGGATATAGCGTGGTACGCGACCTTTGCGGACACGGAGTCGGGATGCAGTTTCATGAAGAACCCGATGTGGAACATTTCGGCCGTCGGGGTACAGGCATGCTGATTGTTCCGGGAATGACATTTACCATAGAACCTATGATAAATATGGGAACATACGAGGTGTTCGTAGACGATGAAGACGGCTGGACCATATGCACCGATGACGGACTGCCATCGGCACAATGGGAAAATATGATCTTGATAACAGAAACCGGAAACGAAATTCTGACCTATTGATTTATGGAGTTGATTTTACTCATAGTTGTCATCTTATTATTGGCCGGTCTTATCATTCTGATACTGACCAGAAATAATGGGCAGGCACAAAACGAACAATTACAAACCGCCTTGCGGCTGCAAATGCAGGAGAATCGCGAAGAACTGAACCGCAGCATCCGCGAGCTCCGCATGGAAATGACGCAAACCATCAATCAAAGTATGCAGCAATTACAGGATGCATTGCACAAAAACATGATAACTAACGGCGAATTGCAACGGCAGAAGTTCGATGCAATGGCACGTCAACAGGAAATGCTACTGAAATCTACCGAAAAGCGTTTGGACGACATGCGGCTTATGGTAGAAGAAAAGCTGCAAAAAACGCTGAACGAGCGCATTGGACAATCTTTCGAGATAGTTCGTTCTCAACTCGAAAATGTACAAAAGGGGCTGGGGGAAATGAAGTCTCTGGCACAGGATGTAGGCGGATTAAAGAAAGTACTGAGCAATGTGAAGATGCGGGGCACTTTCGGCGAAGTGCAGTTAGGGGCATTGCTGGAACAGATGATGAGCCCGGAACAGTATGATGCCAATGTGAAAACAAAGAAAAGCGGAACAGAGTTTGTGGAATTTGCTATCAAACTTCCGGGTAAGGACGATGCTAACAGCACTGTATATCTGCCCATTGACGCCAAATTCCCCAAAGACGTGTACGAGCAATACTACGACGCTTTCGAAGCCGGAGACACCGCATTGATCGAATCGTCCGGAAAACAATTGGAGAATACCATCAAGAAAATGGCAAAAGATATTCATGACAAATATGTCGATCCTCCTTTTACCACCGATTTTGCCATTCTGTTTTTACCGTTCGAAAGTATCTATGCGGAGGTAATACGCCGGACAGCGCTGGTAGAAATGCTGCAAAAAGAGTATAAAATAGTAATTACCGGTCCTACCACTTTGGGTGCCATCCTCAACAGCCTGCAAATGGGCTTCCGCACACTCGCCATCCAAAAACGGACGGGAGAAGTATGGACTGTTTTGGGAGCGGTAAAAACCGAATTCAGTAAATTTGGCGGTTTGCTCGAAAAAGTGCAGAAGAACCTCCAAAGCGCAGGAGACCAACTGGAAGAAGTAATGGGAAAACGCACCCGTGCCATTGAGAGAAAACTCCGCCAAGTGGAACAACTACCTCATGAAGAAAGCCAAAAAATTCTACCGATTGACGACGGAGAGGACGAATAAATAAAACAAATACCCACACTATAATACAAACAGAACTCCGAAAGTTTTCATATTCAACTTTCGGAGTTCTGTTTATTCTGGGTATCCATATTAAGATACTATCTGGAACGGACTTCTCTCCTCATAAATACAATATAAGATATAGCAAAACAAACAACAGTGGCAGCTATCAACCCCGTCAATTGCGACCAAACAATCATTATACTTTCTCCCAAAGGTAACGGACTGGGAATGGCTCCCTGCAATTGCTCCATTGTCAACGGTCCCAGACTTCGGATAGAAGGCATCAGCAATGTTGTGGTCGCTTCATTAAATAACTCACTTGGTGCCAACCGCATCAGTCCCAAAATGAATTTCTGATAACTGATCTGATGATATACAGACACCATACCAGATGGACTCAACGCCTTGGCCACCACATTGACTATCATTGCATAAAACACGCTGAAAAACAACCAAACTGCAACCGAAGCCAACGCAGAAGTTGCAGCTTGACGAAAGCAAAGAGAAAACAAAATAGATATATTCAACCAGAATGCCACATAAAAAATACCAGTGATAATAAAAAGGATGATCCTCCAGAACTCTTCCGGCGTAGGAGGAATGCCAATAGCGATCAATCCACACCCCATCACCAGTAATCCAAGTGCAAACAATAAAGCACCTATAATTATCAATGCTGCCACAAACTTTGCATTGATAATACAATCACGATGGATAGGCTGTGCAAGCATACGGCTGAGTGTTCCTTTATTCTGCTCGGAATTGACAGCATCAAAACCAAGTGCTATCCCCAGTAAGGGACCTAAAAAATTAATGAAAAGAACAAATGAAGGCAGCGTTCCATCCGATACCGTAAAAAGTTTCAAAAAAAGAAACGAGCCATCCGGATCATCGGGCTTTATTGCTGCACCGATATTGGTAAGGGCCGTATACAAAGCTCCCATGCAAGTCAATACAATGATGCTTATCAAAATGATAAAACGCAAACTGTGTACATGATCGGCAATCTCTTTATGGACAATAACCCAAAACGGATGTTTTACTTTATTCATTTTACAACCCTCCTTCCATAAAGTATTGATTATAAATATCTGTTAATTCGCGATGTTCCTTTTCCAATTCGGATAGGTTGATGAGTGCAACAAGCTTCCCTCGATTAAATAAACCGACATTGTCACATACCTTTTGTACCTGATCCAAATTATGAGACGAAAACAATACAGTCAACTTTTCCTCACGACTTAATTGTTTAATAAGAGAGATAAATTCCTGAACCCCTGCAGGATCTATCCCCGACGTCGGCTCATCCAATATTATTATTTCCGGATCTTTAATTAAGACATCAGCCAATCCCAATCTTTGCCTCATCCCACGCGAGTATTTCCCGGTTTTCTTCTGCGTTTGTTCACCCAATCCTACACGAGCCATTAGTTCTTTAGCTTTCGCCTGAGCTCTCTCCGGCATCATTCCATTCAGGGCAGCCGTATAGACCAGATTTTCAACACCCGTCATATCATCATAGAAACCAACATCTTCGGGCAAATATCCGATTTTTCTTTTTACCTCTATGGGACGTTTCGTTGCATCAATACCACAAATAGAGACGCTGCCCGAAGTAGGTTCCGTTAGTCCGAGCATCATAAGAATCGTAGTCGACTTTCCGGCTCCATTAGGGCCAAGCAAACCGAAAATCTCTCCTTTCCCGACCGACAAGCAAATATGATCTACTGCTGTAAAGCTCCCATATTTTTTTGTCAAATCAGTGAGTACGATTACTTCTTCACCCATAATCTACCTCCTCCCATATTTACGGAACAGAAAATAAACGCCTCCAATAGTAACAACGATGACAAGTGCCCCCATCCATCCCCATATCAAGGGAGTTTTGACCGCTATCCGAAATTGTGCATTGGCATTTACTTCAGGAGTTTTGGCATCTATTGTCACCACATAATCACCGGGAAGAGCTTTCGATGAAGCTTTAAGAATAGCGGTCACGTTGGCAATAGCCCCCGCTTTCAATGATTCAACTTTAGAAGGCTCAAAAGACACCTCCCAATCAGAAGGCTTACGCGATGTCAACTGAATATCTTTCAGCATAGACGAACCGGAATTTACAATTTCCAAGTCAATACGTTTGGTATCTCCAGCCGTAATGTCCGAACTCAATAATCCTTGCGGTGTAGTCAATTCCATCTGAAACGTACCTGTAATGGCAACTTCCAATGCCAACTCGGCAGAAGTACTTTTAGTTACAGCCCGCACAGGAATTTTATATGTACCGGTTTCTGTATTAGCAGCAGGAGTAATTTCGATAGTAATATTCTGACTTGCATTAGCTTCAATCTGTGCAGAAGTAGCCTGCTTGTAGTTTGGTTTAAAAATGACATTCCAGCCTCTGGGAGCATCGGCCATCAAGGCATAAAGTTGCTGATCTGCAGTTTGATTTTTCAGTGTAGTGCTAAAAGTAAAATTTGCCTTGGAATTACCTTGCATATTGGGTTGATCTGTTGTAAATTCGCTCTGATAGGTACCTTGCTGTGCTACAATAATGGAAAGTGGAAGTTTCGCCTCGCCGGCTGATACTAAAAAGTTGTAATTACCTCGATTTATCTTTAGCGGTACATTCACCGTTAAACTGAAATTCTTTTTTTCATTGGGCAGTACAGCTAATTGTTTGATATTCCAACTACCGGATTTTATATCGTATTTCCAACTGGACGGCAATCCACTCAATGAGATATTCTCATTATAAATCTCACTACCATTATTTATTAAATCGATACTGTAGTTAATACTTTCTCCGGGCGATACTGAGATTTTCGTGTAAGGAGAATAAAGTACTACATTGTTTGAAATAGAATCGGATGCTTGTGTGTGACTCAAGGGAAATATTCCCAACATGATTACTAAAAATAATAAATAATTAGTTCGCATAGTCATATAAAATATATAGGTTAATAATTAAATATGAATTGTCGAATTGGGGTCTCAAAAATAGAAATTAGGTTAATTATCTGATGTTAAATGATATAAAAGAATGTAATTGCGCGTTTTCTTCTTGTATTTTTTAACAAATAAAAAAGTAGTAACATAGATAGCAAAAGATTACACATAAGGATAATCTCAAATTATTCCATAACGGTACAATTAAGACGAGTATGACTATATCTAAAAACAATAGCGGATCAACGTTTCAATTCCACAACGGTACAATTAAGCCAATGCAAAAGCAATACGAGTATAACGAAAAAACAGGTTTCAATTCCACAACGGTACAATTAATACGACGTTTGTACATCCGTAAT
>ERZ1106973.631-NODE-631-length-41129-cov-25.839412_pt1 | contig 41129 bp, 37 predicted proteins | sample MGYA00403686_ERZ1106973 | MGnify/ENA primary metagenome ERZ1106973 (study PRJEB35170, sample SAMEA104062408) | human gut metagenome | biome: human gut; feature: human-associated habitat; material: faeces | place: Denmark | collected 2012-11-06 ...
CTCTTGCACAGTTTGCATCCGTGACGAGAGAAAAAAGCATATAAAGTACACAATTTTCATGCAAAAAGCCGTTGACAAACAGCGTCGGAATCAGTACTGTATAAAGGAAAGAATACAAAATATTACCGGAAAGGAGGTTCCGTCATGAAAAGCAGTCATCGTTTCCCTCTGCGGCGGCAGATCATGTGGGGGATGCGTTTTTTTACCCTCCTTACCTCGCTGGCTGTGGGCGCAGCACTGTTCACCCTCTCCAACCAGTATGTGCGCGCCAACTCTCTGCAGGCGGCGGAGTTCAACCTGCGGCTGGTGGCTACCTCCATCGAGACCAGTCTGGACAGCGCCGATGACCTTTTGAACTGGGCTTCCATCAACAGCACCGTGCGGCGGTACATCTCGCAGGAGGATGTCAATGGCGCCCAGACCATTGCCGCCTACAAAGCTGTGCAGGAAAAATACTATTCCAGCACCCTGTACAGCCACATCCTCCGCTTCTTTATTACCAACGAGAATGACCGGCATTTGCAGTTCGGCACGCTGAACGCCTCGGCGGCGCTCAACCGCACCAGCGTAAAGCAGTTTTTCTCCAAGGGGTACGGGATGCAGTTCACCACCGACCCGCTGCTGCCCGGCAACCCGGATTGCATTGCCATCAGTCAGCCTATCCGCTGCGGCAAGGGCACTCTGCACCGGGGCAGCACCTACCTTGCACTGGATACCGCCATCGTCACCGACCCGGCGGCGGGTTACAGCCTGACCGACGGCAGCGCGCTGTACTGGGAGACGGGCAGCCGCCTGTGGCAGATCGAAAATGGCAGCCTGACCGAGACCGAAAACCGGCTGCGGGAGGTAGCCTACACCCTGCGCACCGAAAGCAATAACGGCATGACCGAGCAGACCGCGTGGCAGGGCAAGGTGCAGCTGAACGGCCAGAGCTACTATGTTGTCAAGGTTACGCTGAACGGCCGCAGCGCGGCGCTGGTGCAGCTTTTGCCCGCAAGCACCTTTTTGCAGCACTACGGCGTGTACCTGTGGCTCATCGCCCTTGGCATAGCCATCATCTGGGGACTAAGCTTTTTTATACAGTATTGGCTGGAATTGGTCATCACCCGCCCGGTGGAGGCGCTGCAAAAGCGCATCGAGACCGTGGGCAGCGGCAACTTTGCCCCGGACCGCGCGGTGGAGTGGAACAACGAGCTGGGCGACATTGGCCGCGGCATCAACCAGCTTGCCGAAAACGTAGACAGCCTGATGACCCGCCGCGTGGAGGACGAGCGCCGCAAGCAGGAGCTGGAATACCGGATGCTGCAAAACGAGGTAAACCCGCACTTTATCTATAATACCCTCAACAGCATCCGCTGGATGGCCACCATCCAGAATGCGCCCGGCATTGCCGAGATGGTGACTGCCTTTGCGCGGCTGACCAAAAGCATCTCCAAGGGTACCCAGAAGCTGGTGCCCCTGCAGGAGGAGCTGGCATTGCTCAACGATTACTTTACCATCCAGCAGTACCGTTACGGCGGCGACTTAGAGATAGAGGTCTCCCGCATTGAAAGCGAGACCCTGTGCTGCGACTGTCTGATCCCCCGGTTCACCCTGCAGCCTCTGGTGGAAAATGCCATCTTCCATGGGTTAGAGCCCAAGGGCGGCCATGGCAGCGTACTGCTGGATATCTCCACCGACCCGGAAAACGGGGATGTGCTGCTGCGCATTACGGATGACGGCGTGGGTATGCCGCCGGAGCTGGTGGCGCACCTTCTGGACGAGCCCACCGAGGAAGCCGAAAAGACTGAAAAGTTCCGCCATGTCGGCCTGTGGAACGTAAACCGCCGCATCCGGTATTCCTTTGGCGAGAGCTATGGCCTGACCATTGAAAGCGAAGAGGACGTGGGCACCGAGGTCACCATCCGGCTGCCCTATCAGAAGAAAGGAGACAGCCATGCTGCGGATATTACTGGTGGATGACGAGCCGCTGGTGCTCATTGGCCTGCAGGGCATGCTGGAATGGGAAAAGCTGGGCTACACCGTCTGCGGCACCGCCCGCAACGGCAAGCTGGCGCTGGAGCTGATCGAGCGGGAAAAGCCGGATATCGTCATCGCAGACGTAAAAATGCCGGTGATGGACGGCCTTACCCTTGCCCGCACCTGCCGGGAGCGCAGCGCCCTGCCCGCCTTTATTATGCTGACAAGCTTTGAGGAATTTGATTACATCAAGCAGGCCATGGGTGCCGGGGTGGTGGATTATTTGGTCAAATTAGACCTGACCCCCGAGAACCTGCAGACCGCCCTTGCCAAGGCCGCCGAAAAGGTAAAAAAGGAACATACCCTGCTGGGCGAAGTACCGGTGCAGGAAAACCTTGCCGAGAGCGTGCGCAGCTATCAGGAGCGGTTTTTCGTGCGGCTGTACGCTGGGCTGTTCCCGGACGAACAATCTTTGGAGCAGCCCTTGCAGCACATGGAGCTGAACCTTGCAAGCGACAACTACCTTGTAGCCAGCTGCGAGATCATTGCCAACACAGAGCTGACCCCCGCCCAGCAGCTGAAGCTGAGCTTTTCCTGCGGGCGTATGCTGGAGACCACTCTGCAAAGCTATCTGCCCTGCTATGTGACCGGCGCAGATGCGCTGCGCGGCAATGTGCTGTTCTGTCTGACAGCGCAGCAGGCGCAAAGCTACCGGACGGTGCTGCGCCCGCTGCTGGAACGCGCCAGCCAGATCCTATACAACTACTTCACGGTACGGCTGCTCTGGGCGGTGGGACGCCCCACCGGCTCGCTGCTGGGGCTGGCGCGCTGCTGCCGGGAAAACGCCCACCTGCAGCCCCTGCTCACGGTGGAACAGCCCATCCAGTTCGTAGAGGTCAACGAGGGCGATGCCACAGCCGGAAAGATGCAGGTAGTGGCACAGGTGCAGGAGTATATCAAGAATCACCTTTCGGAAAAGCTGACGCTGGCAGATGTGGCTGCGGTGTTCAATTTTTCGCCCAACTACCTCAGTCAGCTGTTTGGCAAATACGGCGACAGCGGCTTTGTGGAGTACATCACCGAGACCCGCATTGCTGCGGCCAAGGAAATGCTGGAACAGGGTGATTTGAAGGTCTACGAAATTGCGGAAAAACTGGGCTACGAAAGCGCCTTCTATTTTTCCAAGGTGTTCAAAAAGGTCACCGGGCTCAGCCCGCGGGAATATCAGCAAAGTATTTGAAGTCGGAGGCTTTTATGATACAGGAACAGCTTGCCTTTCTGCCGGAATTTCTTCCCGACTACCGCCCCTTTCCCCCTGCCAAAGAGCGCCCCGCATGGCTGGCTTTACCCCCGCGGGCAAAGCAGCGCTTTTTGAAAGCCGGAGAAGCCGCGCTGCAAACACCCCTTGCGCCCCTGCCGCTCTCCCTCTGGCTGGATTTCACCCGCACCGGGCAGCGTGCCGCATGGGAGGCGGCTTATTTTTCCCGCCGGGCGCGGCTGTGCGCACTGGTATGCGCCGAGTGCGTAGAGCACAGCGGGCGCTTTCTGGATGCCATTGCGGATACCGTATGGGCGCTCTGCGAGGAAAGCGCATGGCAGCTGCCTGCCCACAACAGCTATGTGCGGGACACCCCGCAGCTGCCCCTGCCGGACACTTCGCAGCCTATTGTAGAGCTTTTTGCCGCCGAGACCGGGGCGCTGCTGGCGCTGACCCGCTACCTGCTGCACGACGAACTGGATACCACCGCGCCGGGCATTGCAGCGCGGATGGAGCGGGAGCTGAACGCCCGCATCCTGACGCCCTATTTTACAGGCCACTTCTGGTGGATGGGAAACGGTGCGGAAGCCATGTGCAACTGGACGAGCTGGTGTTCCCAGAACGTGCTGCTCACGGTTTTTCTGCTGCCCACCTCGCAGGAACAGCGCTGCGCAGCGGTAAAACAGGCCGCGTATAGCCTGGACTGCTTTTTGAAGGACTACGGCGCGGACGGCTGCTGCAACGAGGGCGCACAGTATTATCGCCACGCCGGGCTGACCCTGTGGGGCTGCCTTGAAATTTTATCTGCCGTAGCACCGCAGGCCTTCTGCGCCCTGTTCCATGAGCCTAAAATCAAAAATATTGCGGAGTACATCTGCAATGTCCATGTAGAAGGGCCTTACTACCTGAACTTTGGCGATTGCAGTCCCCTTGCCGGGCGGTGCGGTGCGCGGGAATACCGCTTTGGGCAGGCCGTTGGCAGCGATGCTTTGCAGGCACTTGCGGCGGCAGACTTCCGTGCCGATGCCGACCCCGACCACCTGCAGAACCCGGACGGCAGCACCCACATCAACCTGTGGTACCGGCTCATCACCGCCTTTGCAGAGCAGGAGCTGATGGAATGCGCTGCAATTCCCCAGCATCTACCCACGGTGTGGTACCCCAGTGTGGGCATTTACGCCGCACGGCAGGGTCGCTGGGTGTTAGGGGCAAAGTTTGGCTCCAACGGCGACAGCCACAACCACAACGATACCGGCAGCATTACTGTATACAAAGACGGGAGGCCGTTCCTCATTGATATCGGGGTGGAGAGCTACACCAAAAAGACCTTCAGCCCTCAGCGATACGAAATTTGGACGATGCAGAGCGCATGGCACAACCTGCCAACCTTTGACGGCATCCAGCAGCTGCCCGGCGCAGAATACGCCGCCCGGGAGGTGCACACCACGGAAAACAGCATCACCGCCGAGCTGGCAGGCGCGTACCCGCCTATCCCAGGGCTTACCACCTACCGCCGCTGTGTATCGGCCAGTGAACAGAGCATCACCCTGCGGGACGAAACAGATTATCCCGGCACGGTGGATCTGACCCTGCTCACCGAGCAGCAGCCTGCCGCCACCGCAGATGGCTTTGCGGTGGGCACGCTGGGCGGTATCCGGTTTGACCCGGAAAAGGTCGCTGCCAAGGTCACACCGGTACCCATCACCGACCCGCGCCTGCGCACCGCATGGCCGGAAACGATCTATAGGATCACCCTGCATTTCAAAAAATCACTGAATGTCGTGCTATATTAAGGAGAACCGCCATGGAGACCATCAAGCTGAAAATTCTGGACGAAGTGGGTCACACCCTGATGACCTGCGATGCCGACACCAACGTATCCCTTGTTTACACCAACTCCTACAAGCCCGGTGACCGGGTGGCGCTGGAAATCGACCATCCCGGGCAATACTGCGTCATTCAGTTTGAGGACACCATGCCCGAAGCCCTTGTGTATGTGGTAAAACGGGAGATCAATTTCCATATTCCATTCGGGGAGCAGGCCATCACCTACTCGCCCAAAAGCTTTGTGGGCAGCCGCCATGTCGTCCGCGCGCGCCTTGCGCTGCCGGAAGAAATTGCTGCACGGCGGAACTTAGCCTTCAACTGCTACGATGAGCACGGCGACACCGGCTTTTATCCCCACGCCAGTGCCAACGTGGAAACGCGCGGTGAGGCGGTGTTTGCCGCCCGCAACGCCATCGACGGCATCTTTGAAAACAGCGCCCATGGGGAATACCCCTACCAGAGCTGGGGCATCAACCGGGACCCCAACGCCGCCCTGACCCTGGATTTTGGCCGCGAGGTATTATTGGAGGAGCTGCGCATCACCGAGCGGGCAGATTTTCCGCACGACAGCTACTGGGTAAAGGCTACGGTAGAATTTTCTGATGGCAGTCAGCTGGACATTCCGCTGGTAAAAAGCGCCAAGCCCCAGAGCGTTGCCTTTGAGCCCAAGCGGGTGCGCAGCCTTGTGCTGAAAGACCTCATTCAGGCCGAGGGTACCTCACCCTTCCCTGCCCTGACCCAAATCGAAGCCTTTGGCACCGAGGTGAAATAAAATGAGCCTATACAATTCTCTCTATGAGCGGGAAGGGCATGGCATCAGCCCCAACGAGCCGGAGAAAAAGGGCTTTGCGCGCTTCTGCCAGATGGTCGGCCGCGACCTTGGTCAGCTGCTGGGCACAAACCTGATAGTCTGCGTGCTTTGTCTGCCCGCCGCGCTGGGGGTCTCGCTGGGCGTGACCCTGTTTTCCCTGCCGATCACGGTGGTGTGCAGTCTCCTCACCGGTCTGCTGGTCGGCCCTTCCATGCTGTTGCTGGCAGATTGCGCCCTGCGCAGCTTGCAGAACGACCCCTCCCAGTGGCTGCCCCGGGCAAAACAGACCCTTGCCGCCCACTGGAAATCTGCCTGCGGCTTTGGCTGCATTGGCACACTGGTGCTGGGGCTGCTGTGCTTTGTATCGGCCTTTGTATTTGAGGTCGCCGCACAGCAGGGCTACTACCCCGGCCTTGCCGTGCTGGTATTTCTGGCGCTGGATTTTCTGGTGCTGGCGGTTTTCAGCACCCTGTGCGCCGCTGTACTGCCGCTGCAAGCCCCGGACAGCCTGCTGCGCCGCGCGGGCAGACTGCTGCTTAACACACCGATTCGCTGCGTGGCGGCAGGTATCGTGATGCTGGCAGGCATCGGCGGCATGCTTTTGCTGTTCCCGGTCAGCGTATTCTGGGCAGTGCTGTTCGGTTTCTGGTTGCCCGGGCTTGCAGCCATGCAGACCCTGTTCCCCGTTTTGCGGCAAGAATACGGCGTACAGGTGCGCACCATTCCGCACCCGGCAGCGCCCGATAAGATCCTGACCGCGCAGGAGCAAAAAAGGCGTTCCCGCGTCAACTGGTGGTACTACAACTGGGGCATCGTAGTTGTGGCGGCTATGGTCATTGTAGGTGCAGCGTATGTGGCACACGGCCTGCTGACCGCCGTAGACCCCGATTACACCGTGGCGGTGGTCACGGCAGAAGCCCTTCCGGACGATGCGGTGCAGCGTCTGCAGACTGCGCTGGCGGACTATGCGGACGATGCCAACGGCGACGGGGCTGTGGTGGTGCAGGTGAACAACTACACATGGAGCGCCAACGCCGCCCTGACCGACATGAACGGCCAGATGGCTGGTGCCACCCAACTGAACACCGATCTTGCCAACGACGAAAGTACAATCTGGATCCTCGAAGACCCAGAGGGCTTTGAGCAGGCTTATGGGGCGCTGAGCGAAAAGCTGGGTGCCGACTGGGCCGGACAGCTGATCGACTGGGACGAGCAGCCGGTACTTTCCGCTCTCGATCTTGGAAGTTATAACACCACTACCGATGGTAGCCAGCGCATTGCTGTACAAAGCTGTTTTGCTGACTGTAAAATTGCGATTTTTGACAGGGAAGATCGTTTATGGCGTTCTTTGAACTCTTGATTCAATTGTTAATCCATAACCGTCCTTTTTGTCAGTTTTTATGCAGTGTGGGTTGCTCCCCATGTAGACAATCGGCAGCATTTTGTGCTATATTAGCAACAACTAACCACTTTTTGCACAAAGGAGCTCCTAATGAATCAAATATCCGATCTTCCTAATCCACTGAAAATTTTATTTCAGGAATACAATCAAGGCCAAATCGAGTCTGTCGGCTTCCGCAGCTTTACTCTGCACGCTGGTGAGAGCAATAGCTACCGCACACTGAAAAGTGCACTGATCGTCCCAGTATCAGGCCGGGCCATCTTCTCATTCGAGCACGAACCATTTATTGCCAAGCGAAGACTATTCCTGCACGGATGCCCCAACAAGACCCTGACCATTTCGGCCATGGGCGAGCAGGATTTCCGCTACATCAATATGTACTACGAAAACGATTGCCCGTTGCTGTTCTCCCACAAGCTCAAAAATCCGGAACAGACTTTTTCCATTCTGGAGCAAATCTTGAAGCTCCACCCGGATGCTGACATCCGTAGTCAGTACCAGCAGGAAAAGCTGACAGAAGAGTTCTTCGCCCAGATTTTTGCAGATTTTCAGCCCGAGGAAACTTAGTAAGATCACCCCTCACGCTAAAGCGGAAAAGAAAAAAGCATTGCTTCCCAATGAGGTTGATATTCTGATGAATGTAGTTGTAGAACCACGCGCCCGCGTATTCTGCGCCCTCTGTCTGTACTGCGGGCTTCGTAAGGAAGAAGCACTTGGATTGCAATGGTCGGACATTCAAAGCAGCTCTCTGACCATCCGGCGCGCTATGACCTTTCTGAACAACCAGCAAGACCCTGTAGATGATCTCAAAACAAAGGCCGCACACAGGGTCGTTCCTATCCCGGACAAGCTCAGATTCGTCTTGCTTGAAACACCACACTTGAGCCGGTATATCGTCCCAGCCGCCGATGGCGGAGATATGACCCGCTCCGCATTCACCCGGTTGTGGAACTCTCACGTTGCGGCCCTTGTGCCGTTCTCCCTGCATCCCCACATGCTGCGGCATACCTACGCAACGACACTTTATCGTGCAGGGGTAGACTTACGCACAGCACAAAAACTTATGGGGCATAGCAGCATTCAGGTCACCGCCGATATTTATACTCATCTGGAACAAGAAGACTCGCTCCATGTCGCTGATAAACTTAACGAGTATCTTTCCTGCAAATCGGAAAACTCCGCAAAAAGTAGTCAAAAGGTAGTCAAGCTCGCCATTTGACACAAAAAAATAAGCCACACAGCACGTTTTTCAACGCTACTGTGTGGCTTTTCTGGTGCACCTTGCGCACACATATCCGAACTTTTCTCCGCTTTCACAGCTTCCCCGAAAGCGACCGTTTCTGTACCTTCCTTATAGTTAAAGGTAATAAGCACCTTATCATCATAGAGATAGATGGCATTGATGAAGGTATCCACCAGTGCCTGCCGCTGCTCCGGCTGGGTCATATCCAGCTTGCGGAAGCGGAGCAGCCAGAACCGGACGAACTCTTCTTTCATCTTCGGCTTGGCAAGCCGTTCCTCGGCAATGCGGGCTTGCAGCTCTTTTCGCTGATCTTCCAGAGCTTCCAACCGCTCCTTGGTGGAACTGGTTAGAATGCCCATCTGGATAGCGTTCAGCATATTGGTGATGCCGACTTCCGTTTCCTTCAACTGCTTTTCGTAGATGGGCAGGTCTGTGCTTTCCTGATTTTGCAATTCCATGACTTTGGCAATGATGGCATTCATGGAAGCGTCATCTTCCACCAGCTTCATGGTCTCGTTGACCACCAGATCTTCCAGCCACTGTTTCCGCACGGCCTTTTTATCGCAGGTCTTTTTCTTCTTGGCGGCGGCACACTTGTAATAGGTATACATTTTCCCGGTGTGGCTGACACCGCTTTCTCCGAACATCAGTGCACCGCACTTGCCGCAGTACAGCTTGGTGGTGAGCAGATAGCTTTCCTCTGCCTTATGACGGGCAGGGGCCTTTTTATTTTTCGCTAGCTTTTCCTGCACCTTGTTGAACAGGTTCGCGTTTGCGCAGCGAAGCGGAGCAATGAAAGCCCCAGTGGGGCTTTCAAGCGACAGAACGGTCTTGCGCAGCAAGATGGAGGGGCCTTACCCCGACAAGTTCACCTGATACGAGTGCCAGAATTGCATTGGGCTGTACCACATCCCGCAGACGCAATTCGCCGATGTACCGGCGATTACTCAGCATCCGCTGAATCGTATTGTAGGACATCTCCCCGCCCATCGAATTCTTAATGTTGTGCGCCTTTAAAGCCGTTCTTCTCCGCATAGGCAGTGCATTCACGAATCTGGCCTTCGATGGATTCTTCTCGCTGGTTGTCAGTGGAATAACGAGCGTAGATCACGGCAGTCATGGCAGACACCTCTCTTTTACATCAATGAACGGTGGAGCGTTCATTCAAAATTTTGATTCGTATAATGATATGCCATATTTTGCGGAATAATGTAATAGAAAAATCCCCTGTTCTGAAAAAAGGCCCACCTGTCTGCTATGCTCGTCGTTGCAGCAGACAGATGGGCCTTTCTCATTTACAGATTCTCGCTGAAGAGTTTTTCCATCGCGATTGCTCTGGCTTCTCTATTACCTCCTCCAGCCAATTATATCCTGAACTAAACCAAGGAATCAATAACCAAAGGCCAGTGCTCCGCCATCGACAGCAAAATCCTGTCCGGTGATGTAGGATGCACCGTCGCCCACCAGGAACTCGGCCATCTTGCCCAGATCGCGGGTGTCGCCGTATGCGTGCAGCGGCATCCGGTTCAGAATCTTCTGCTCGCGGGCGGCATCCACCACCTGCTCGTTCATCTTGCTGCGGAACCAGCCCGGAGCAATGCTGTTGACGGTGATGTTGTCCTGTGCCCACTCCACAGCCAGTGCGCGGGTCATGGCCAGCACAGCGCCCTTGCTGGTGCAGTAGGGCACCACTTCGCTGAAGCCCAGATGGGCGCTCATGCTGGTAATGTTGATGATGCGGCCCTTGTCGGCACTCTTTTTCAAATAGGGATAGCAGACAACGCTCATCTCGAACAGGCACTTGACGTTCACGTTCATGATGTTGTCAAACTGCTCCATGGGGAAGTCCTCGGCGCGGCACTTGAAGCTGACACCGGCGTTGTTGACCAGAAAATCAAGGCAGCCGCCGTGCTTTGCGGCAAGGTCTGCGACCATGACCTTCATGGCCTCTACGTCGCCCACATCGCCTTTCAGGTGTACGACACCGGGGGCGCTTTCACCCACGCCCTCTTTGGGCTTTCCGGTACGGCTGATGACATAGACCGTTGCGCCGGCCTCGGCCAGCACATTCGCGATCTGGAACCCGATACCGCTGCTGCCGCCAGTGACGATACCGGCCTTTCCCTTCAGCTCTGCCATAGTGATCTCCTCCTATCAGATCTCGACCTTGAAGTCGAAGAATTCGTTGACGTTGTTGAAACAGACATTTTCAATGATCTTTTTCAGCTCTTCCTCGCCGGAGAAATACTCTCCGCGCTCCACCAGGCTGCCCAGATAGCTGCACAGCACACGGCGGTACAGCTCGTGGCGGGGGTAGGAGATGAAGCTTCGGCTGTCGGTGAGCATACCCACGGACAGCGACACGGGGTAGAGGTTGGCGCAGGCCTCGAACTGGCGCTGGATGCCGAAAGCCTGATCGTTGAACCACCAGGGTGCGCCCAGCTGGACTTTGGCCTTGGTGCCGTTATCGCAGAAGCCTGCAGCCAGAATGGCCCAGGTCTCGATCTTGGTGCCGTCCAGCGGGTAGAGGATGGTCTTGGGCAGCTCGCCGATGGTGGTCAGGTTGTTCAGCAGTTCGCCCACGCCCTTGACCGGAGCGGCATCGTCGCAGCAGTCAAACCCGGTGGACTGACCCACGCTCTTCACATGGCTGGTGTTGGCATCCAGATAGGTGCCGATGTGCAGCTGCATGACGTAGTGATTGCGGTTGTAGATGCGGGCCATCTCAAACAGGAAGGCGCTCTGGTACTGGTCGATCTCGTGCCGGGTCAGCTTGCCGCCGCTGCGGGCCTTGGCAAAGATACCCTCCACCTCGGCAGGGGTGTAATCGGCCCAGTTGAAGTAGGGGATGCCGTCGTCGCTGACCGTGGTGCCGGTGACCTGCTGGAAATACTGCAGGCGCTTTTCCAGCGCACCGAGCATGTCGGCAAAGCTGCCGATGGGCTGCTGGGCGGCTGCAGACAGCTTGTCCAGATAGGCTGCGAAATCTGCATTGGTGCAGAACATGGCCTTGTCCGGGCGGAACGCCGTGATCACACGGGTGAACATCTTTTCTTCGTTCAGCGCCTTGTGATAGCGCAGATCGTCGATGGGATCCTCCGTGGTGGACACCAGACGCACATTGCTGTGCTCCATGCACCAGCGGCGGGTCATGTGCTTTTCGGTGATAAGCTTTTTGGTGCGGTCATAAATTTCCTGTGCATTGGCTGCGGTCAGTGGCTCGTCGATGTCAAAATAGCGCTTCAGCTCCAGTGCACACCAGATGTAGATGGGATTGCCCACCAGCTGGGGCAGGATCTGGGCAAACTTCATGTACTTTTCGTAGTAGCTGGCGTCACCGGTGATGTACTTCTCGTCGATGCCAAAGGTGCGCATACAGCGCCACTTGTAGTGGTCGCCGCGCAGCCACATCTCGCCCAGATCCTCAAACTCCTTGTTCTCCGCGATCTCGGAGGGCTGCAGGTGGCAGTGATAGTCGATGATGGGCATATGCTCTGCATACTTATGATAGAGCATCTTACCCGCCTCATTTGTGAGGAAAAGTTCTTCGCTGAAACGGTTATTCATATCAGATATCCTCCAAAAATGCCCACCCGTCTGTTCCGGATGGGTGGGCGTGTTTTCATCAGAAGCCGATCAGGGCACCGCCATCCACGGGGATGCAGGTGCCGCTGATGTAGCGGGCTGCGTCACTGCACAGGAATGCTGCGCACATGCCGACGTCCATGGGGTCGCCCACGCTCTTGGCGGGGATGCGGCCCATGATCTTGGCCAGACGCGGCGGGTCATTATCGGTAGCTTTGTGGAACATCGGGGTGTCGATCCAACCCGGTGCAATGGCGTTGACGGTGATGCCATACTCGGCCAGTTCTGCGGTCAGGGTGTGGATCAGGCCCAGATAACCGGCCTTTGCGGTGGAGTAACCTGCCACCTGCGGCTGACCGATGTAGCTGGTCATGCTGGCCTGGAAGATGATGCGGCCGTGGCCCTGCTCCTTCATCTGGGGAACAAACGCCTTGGTCAGGGCAAAAGCACCCACCAGATGCACATCCAGCACGCTCTTGTAATCCTCCACGGTCATATCCCAGATGTACTTCTTGCAGTGGTTGCCGGCGTTATTGACAAGGATGCTCACCGGGCCCTGCTCGGCAGTGATCTTGTCGGCCAGCTCCTGGGCATGGTCGGTGTCGGTAATGTTGAACTGGTAATATACCGCCTTGCCGCCAAACTCTGCCAGAGTATCGGCCACCAGCTCAGGAGCGCGGGAAGCCACAATGGCCACCTTTGCGCCTGCGGAAACAAGGCACCGGGTAATGGCAAGGCCCAGACCGGTGGCACCGCCGGTGACAACAGCCACCTGGCCGGACAGGTCGTACCAGTTCTTGATGCTGAACTCCTTCATCTGTTCTTCGGTAAATGCTGCCATGGAAACAGCCCTCCTCATTCTTCGCAGGCGCGCTTGAAAGCGACCTGCTTTTCCTGATATTTATACGGTACAAAGAACTCGTGGTGGCCCTGCGCTTCGCTCTTGGTGGGCTGACCGGCGGCGGTCTTTACCACCAGCTCGGTCAGGCGGCGGGCCAGCTCGCTCTGGGTGCACTCGCCCTTCAGCACGGGGTTGGCGTTGAAGTCCATGTCCCCTTCCATCCGGGCATAGGTCGCACCGTTGCCGGTGATCTTGATGCAGGGTGCCACGGCGCTGCCCACCACATTGCCGCGTCCGGTGACGAGGAACACGATATGGGCACCGCAGCTGGCAAGGTCCATCAGACCTTCGTTGTCATTGGGGTTGGTGATGCCGAACTGCATCCAGTAGGGGTCCGGGGTGGAATCCAGCAGCCACAGGCCCGGGTGGGGTGCCGGGCAGGACACCTTGATGACGCCCTGAATGGGTCGGGAGCCGCTCTTGATAACGGCACCCATGCTCTTTTCTTCAATGGTGGACAGGCCGCCTGCAAAGTTGCCGGGGCTGACCGAATACTGACGCACGCTGCGGCAGTATTCCAGCGCTTTATCATAGGTATAGCGCAGCTCCTTTGCAGCCTGCTCCGAGGCGGCGCGTTTGAGCAGCAGATGATCCAGACCGATGGCTTCCACGATCTCTTCAAAGATCGCGGTGCCGCCCTGATCCACCAGCCAGTCATAGAAGCGGCCGACCACGACGTTGCCGGCAAGACCGCTGGTGTAGTCGCTGCCGCCGCATTCTGCGCCGATGACCAGATCTTTTACCGACATCTCCACGCGGGGCGTGTTTTCCAGCTCTTTCAGGGTATTCTGCACCCAGTCCACACCCTTGCGGATGGCCGGCTGCGTGCCGCCCTCGTTCTGGATGAACATCCAGCTGGTGGGCTTGCCTTCTTCGTCCGCGATCTTGGACAGCCATTCCGGCTGGACATATTCACAGCCAAGGCCCACCGCCAGCACCGCGCCCACGTTGGGGTGGCGGATAAAGCTGATGAGCAGGTTGACGGCATACTGATTATCGGTGCAGCCGTCGAACCCCAGCAGCTCCACCTCGGCGCTGCCGCTTTTTGCCACGATCTGCTGGGCCACAAACTCGGCGCACTTGACCGTATAGATCACCAGCACCCGGTTCCGGATGCCTTTTGCGCCGTTTTTGCGGGCGTAGCCGGGCCAGGTGAGGCTTTGCAGTTCATTCCAATCCATAAAAAAGCCTCTCCTTTACTCGTATTTTGTATCCTTGGGCGCACCGGTCCGGACATCCAGATGGCTGGATCGCTGGTCATACACACTGCACATCACGTGCAGATGCACCCAGCTACCCGCCGGGATATCTGTTGTTGCGCGGCCAATGACCACACCGTACTTCACGATGTCCTCGCCGCTGCGGATATCCCGCAGGGCGATCTTGTGCCCCACCGGCACTTCGGTGGTGGCCTGCACCTCCGGTGCGCAGGCATCGCCGCGCAGCTCCACAGGACCGGGCACCAGCGGTGTCAGGGCGGTTGCCACATTGTCCGCAAGGTCGATCTGAAAGGCGTTCTGCTTTTCGTCCATGTTACAGCACTCCGAACTTGGCAAAGGCATCGGTGACCATCATGCCGTCCTCAATGGCCTTGCGCATGGTCTTTTCGGTGCTGGCCTTGACCAGCGCCTTCTCGATCACTTCGGGGGCGACGTCCTTCGGGATGATGAGCACACCGTCGATGTCGCCAAACACGATATCGCCGTTGTGGATGGTGACCTGTCCGATCTCGATGGGGCAGCGCCACTTGAACACATAGGTACGGACGGAAGAATCCTGTGCCCAGGTGCCGGAGCAGAACACCGGGAAGTTCTGCTCAATGACCTTGGGGGTATCGCGGGTATAGCCGTCCAGCACAGCGCCCACAGCGCCGCGGGCCTTGCCGCAGGCGGTGAGCAGCTCGCCCCACAGGGCGCTGTTGTGCGCACCGGTGGCAATGTAGATCTCGTTGGGTTTCAGATCGTCCAGCGCCTCGGTCATATAGCCAAACGGCTTATCCTCGGGGTACTCAAAGACATCGTTCTCCAGCACGGTGCAGGCATAGCCGGCCACCTTCAGGCGCTTGTCCTCGGTCTCCTCGGGCAGGATGTAGGGTGCCGTGGGCACCTGTGCTGCCAGCGGACGGATGGAAGCAGGCAGGAACTGGTGCTTATAACCCATCTGGTCCAGAATATCACCCACTACGGGGGTATACAGCTTTTCTTTCATCAGGGCGAACATTTCGTCGTCGTTTTTCCACATAGCCATGGGAAGTCACTCCTTTATTGTTCTCAGGGTATCCAGCCATTCCAGGCACTGCCCAAACCAGCCGGCAATGTGCGGGTCTGCAAGGCGGTGTTTTGCCGGTTCGTCCACTTCAGGCGTTGCCAGGCTCAGGCCATGCACTCCGCGGGGGTAAAGATGCATTTCGTAGCGCACACCGGCCGCGCTCAGCGCACCTGCCAGAAGCAGGCTGTTCTGCACCGGCACTTCCGGGTCGGTGACGGTATGCCAGAAGAAGGCAGGCGGCGTATCTGCCGTGATCTGCGTTTCCAGCGAATACCAGCCCGGATCGTCCGAACCGGCCAGATTTTGGATACTGCCGCGGTGGGCGTACTTTCCTGCGGTGATCACCGGATAGCCCAGGATCATGCCGTCGGGGCGGGGCAGCCCCAGCTCCTTCCAGTGCACGCCGAGGCTTGCGGCCAGATGGCCGCCGGCCGAAAAGCCGCACACCAGCACCGGCAGCGCCGGGAAGTGCTGTTTTGCGGTCTGTACCGCTTCGCCCAGCTGCCGCACCGGCAGAGTGCCCAGCGGAGGCTGTGCCGGCGTTTCACGGACGGTGTAGTACACCACCGCAGCCGCCCAGCCGCCTGCGGTAAAGGCGTTGGCCACCGGCTGGGCCTCACGCGACGAAAGCCACTGGTATCCGCCGCCGGGGCAGATCAGGATCATTCCTTTGGGGTCTTTGGGGGCATCTGCGATCCAGAGCCGCGCCCCCAGCGGCAGATTCATTGTTTCCATACGCGCTTAGTACAGCAGGTTCGGCAGCCACATAAAGGTCTGCGGGAAGTAGGTCAGGATGATCAGCGCGATGAACATGGTGATATAGAAGGGCACCATCTTCTTGGACAGAGTCTCGATCTTGATGCCGGAAATGGCGGAACCGATGAACAGGGTAGAGCCGACGGGAGGGGTCAGCAGGCCGATGCCGAGGTTCAGCACCATGACAATGCCCAGATGGATGGGGGACAGACCCAGCTGCATCCAGATGGGCAGGATGACGGGGGTCAGCATCAGGATCAGGCAGGCCATCTCGATCAGGCAGCCCAGGAACAGCATCAGGATGTTGAGCAGGATCAGGATGACGATCTTGTTGCTGGTGATGGAGAACAGGCCGGTAGCAATCATGGTGGGGATGCGCAGATAGGTCAGCAGGTAGGTGAATGCGCCGGACACGCCCAGCAGGATCAGCACCTTACCCAGAGTCTCCACTACGTTTGCAAAGATGTGGGGGATATCCTTGAAGGAGAAGCCCTTGTAGATGAACAGGCCGACGCACAGCGACCACACAACGGCAGCAGCGGCGGACTCGGTGGTGGTAAAGACACCGGCGATGACGCCGACGACCACGAACATAACAGCCAGCATGCCCCAGATGGCCTTGAAGAACGCCTTGATGCAGTTCTTCAGGTTGAACTTTCCGGTGACCGGGATGTTCATCTTCTTGGAGTAGTAGTAGGAGTAGATCATCAGCACGATGCTCAGCACAGCGCCGGGCATGTAGCCGGCCACGAACAGCTGGCCGATGGAGACGGTGGTGACACCGGCAGCTGCCAGCGTGAAGATGACCATGTTTTGAGACGGGGGAACCAGAATGCCTTCCACGGAGGACGCCATGGTCAGGCAGGTGGAGAACTCGCGGTCATAGCCCTGCTCTTCCATCATCTTGATCTCGATGGGGCCAAGGGAGGCGCAGTCTGCGGAAGAAGAACCGGAGATGCCGCCGAAGAAGAAGGATGCCACCACGTTGACCATGGCAGCGCCGCCGTGCATCCAGCCGACCAGCTCTTTGGAAAAATCGATCAGGGTATCGGTGATGCCGCCGGCGCTCATCAGCTCACCCATCAGGATGAAGAAGGGCACGGCCAGAAGGGTATAGGAGTTCAGGTTACTGACAAATTTCAGAGCCATCTGCATGGGGTTGATGCCCAGATAGAAGAAGTCCAGCAGAGACGCCACGCCGATGGCGTAGACCACCGGCACACGGAGGAACACCAGCACCAGGAACACGCCCAGCAGCAGGATGGTTGCGATCGTTGCAGTCGACATTTACTTGCTCTCCTTTCGACCCAGCACCCAGTGGCCCATCACGGCAAAGATGTTCAGCATGCCGGTCACGGGCAGTGCGCTGTACATGAAGGAATACGGCACATTGATGCCTGCCATGTTGTTGTTTGCGCCCTGCTGTGCCAGCTTGATGCCGTACACGATCAGGAAGATGGAAAAGCCCACCACACAGACAGTAGACAGGATGTCGGTGAGGAACACACCGGTCTTGCCCAGCTTTTCGTCAAACATGGTCACAGCCAGATGCTCGTTCTTGCGCACCACCAGCACACTGCCCAGCAGGCTCAGCCACACCAGGCACAGCAGCGAGAACGGCTCGCCCCACATGGGAGAGTTGTGCAGCACATAACGCCCGAAGAAGATGTAAAAGACCACGGCCACCAGTGCACCCAGAATGACCGCGCAGATGTGGCGCAGGATCTGGAACAGTGCGGCGTCGACCTTTTCCCAAACGGCTCTGAATTTGTCCATAATCGGCTCCTTAATTTTTGCTTTTTCCAAAATTCCCCGCTGCCGCTGTCGGCAGCGGGGAATGCTCGTACCGGATCGATCTGAGCAGACTTTTAGTAGTTGCCGCCCTGGATCTTTGCGATGATATCCTGTGCCTCGGTGCTTTCCTTCTCGTACAGGGGTGCGCAGGCTTCCTGCCACTTCTCGATGTCGGGAACTTCCAGCAGGGTGATGCCCTTTTCGCCGAAGGAATCGTAGCATGCCTGCTCCTGCTTCTCATTGTATTCGTAGCAGGATGCGCGGGCTGCCAGAGCAGCTTCCTTGATCCAACCCTTCTCGGTGTCGTTGAAGCTGTTCCACTTGTCGGCGTTCATCAGGATGACACCGCAGCCGAAGGTGTGCGCATCGGCGATAAAGTAGGGCGCGACCTCGTTGAAGCTGTTGCTCATGTAAGAAGTGACACCGTTCTCGGCGGCATCGACGACGCCGGACTGCAGGGAGGTGTACAGCTCCGAGTAAGCGATTGCGGTGGCGGAAGCTCCCAGAGCATCCATGGTGCTGATCATCAGGTCAGTCTCGGGAACGCGAACCTTCAGACCTTTCATCTTGTCCAGCGTGAAGGCATCGGGTTTGCCAAGACGATCGTAGACCTTCGGGGTGATGAACAGGCTGCGGGGGCCTTCGACCAGCCAGCCCAGAGCCACGTAGCCGCAGTTTGCATCCTCGACGCTCTGCAGCAGCTCGTCGCCCAGGCTGCTCTCGGCAACATCCTCAAACTGTGCCATGTCCTTGAAGACGTAAGGCAGGCCGGTGGTGCCGATCAGTTCCGCACCGTAATTGGGCAGGGAGGAAGCGTTGCCGCGGAAAATATCCAGAGTGCCCATCTGGATGCCCTGCATGGACTCTGCCTCGGAACCCAGAGTGCCGTTGATGTACAGGTCGATCTTGATGTGGCCGCCGGACAGTTCTTCAATCTTCTCGGCAAAGGTGTGTGCGCCCACGGTTGCGCCGTAGTCCTCACCGTTGACCTCGTTCCAGGTCAGGGTGAAGTCGTTGCCGGAGCCGCCCTCACCTGCGCCCGCTGAAGAAGAAGCAGCGGTGGAAGAGGCTGCGGTAGAAGCGGAAGAACCGCCGCATGCGGTCAGGCCCAGAGCAGTCGCAGAAACACCAACGACCTTCAGGAAGTCACGACGAGAAATTGCCTTTTTCATAAGAAATCTCCTTTTTTCTCTCTTTTGAAATCGTGTGTGGAACCGGGGTGGGTGCAGCGTCCTCGTGCCTCGCCGCGCCCTGCTACAAAAAACGTTTTTGTAGTTTTCATTGTCAATATCTTAACACGTTCCCACCGCAAGGTCAATATTTTTTAGATTTTTCGTCTGTTTCGCCTTTATTTTTGACACATAGCACAATTTTTATCAAAACCGTTTTTGCGAAGTGCCGATTTTCTTTCCGAAAATCCGAAGCATCTTTACTTTTTTTGATGTTTGAATTATAATTATGCAAAACGTTTCGCATTTTTTATCAACGTTATAACGTTAAAGATTCTTTGCCACAAAGCAAAGATTCGGCCAAGAATTTCTCTTCCCTCACACCGTACCAAAAAGAAAGAGGTGCTTTTGATGATTATTACCAAATTCGAGACATGGTGGGTCGAGCGCGGCCGCTGCCTGTTTGACGAAAAGCGTCAGGGCGGCGCTAAGATGGGCTGGGATGTGATCGCCATCAAGCTGACCACCGATACCGGCATTGAAGGCGTTGCCACCTGTATGGCTGCCCGCAGCGGCGCTGTGAGCGAAGCCTACCTGCAGGAGAGCATCGGTCCCGTGGTGCTGGGCCGTGATCCCCATGACCGCGAGGCCATCTTCCAGGAGCTGTGGACCATCGACCGCCACGAAGCGTTTTTCCCGGTGTTCCTGCCCGGCCCGGTGGATGTGGCCCTGTGGGATATCTGCGCCAAGGAAGCCGGCCTGCCTCTTTATAAGTATATCGGTGCCTGCCGCGACAGCCTGCCGGTCTACGCCAGCGGCAACTTCCACGGCACAGTCAAGGAATACGTGGACGAAGCCCTGTACTACCAGAGCAAAGGCATCCCCGGCTACAAGGCACATCCGGGCGGACCGGTCAGCTTTGATATGGAAGTGCATCAGGCTATCCGCGATGCTGTCGGCCCCGATTACCTGCTGATGAGCGACCCGGTGGGCGACTATACCCTGAACGAGGCCGTTACCGTTGGCCGCCAGCTGGAAAAGCTGAACTATAAGTGGTTCGAAGAGCCTTTCCGCGACTTTGAACTGTACAAATACACCGAGCTGTGCCGCACGCTGGATATTCCCATTGCTGCCACCGAGACCACCCGCGGTTGCCACTGGGGCGTGGCGCAGGTCATCGCCCAGCACGCCGCCGACATCGTCCGCGCGGATGTCAGCTGGAAGGACGGCATCACCGGCACACTGAAGATCGCCCATCTGGCCGAAGCCTTCGGCCTGAACTGCGAGATCCACACCACCACCATGAACTACATGGATCTGGTCAACCTGCATGTCAGCTGCGCCATCAAGAACTGCGAATACTTTGAGTACTTTGTGCCCGAAGAGAACTATACCTTGCCCATGAAGGGCAAGCTGCCCATCGATGAGCACGGCATCATCCATGTGCCGCAGGGCCCCGGCGTCGGCGCCGAGCTAGACTGGGATCTCATCGAGAAGAGCTGCCGCAGCTACCGTAAGCTCGAGTATAAGGGCTGATCTGCAAATCGCTATTTTCTTACCTGCTCATTTTTCTCTCCCATTTACCCCATTATCTCCATGGAAAAAGGACTGTTGCACAAGGATATAAGCCAGTGCAGCAGCCCTTTTTCCTGCTTTATCCGTTTCATTTCGTACTGTCAACGTTAAAGCAAAAGACCAGAGTTGTAAAGCCTTTTGGCTAAATAACTCTGGTCTTTTTGTTGGAGCTTGTGCAGCAGCCCCTTTTCGTTTGCATTCTGTTTTAAATCAGAAGCCCCCGGAAGTTGCCGCTGTCATACATTACGGCATTGCTGCGGAATACCACCTCGGAGCCAACATAGATGGTATTCTGCTCCGGCGCTTTGCCCTGCACCAGATACTCCACCAGTGTCTTGATGCCCAGGTATCCCTGTGCATAGGGGTTTTTCTGCACCAGATTGTTGAGTACTTTGTCCTGCAAGGCCGTCATGTTTTCCGCAAACACATCGCTGCCCACTGCAAAGATCCGGCCAGCCTTGCCGCACTGCTGCAGCGCCTGCGCCAGCATCACGCTGCTCTGCGAAAGCACGCTGCAGCAGGCTGCAACGTCCGGCTTTTCCAGCAGATGCAGGATGGATGCCTGCGCCTCCGGGCTGATATAGCAGGAGTGATCCAGATAGATGCGGTTCTGCGCACCGTTCTCCTGCATGTAATCCTCAAAGCCCTGCACGATGCGGGCGTGCTGCTCCCATTTCGGGCTGCCCGCGCAGAGCACCACGCTGCCGAACACAGGAATATGGCTGAAGATCAGCTCGGCCATTGTCCGCCCGATGACCTCGTAGTTCGGCTGTACGCTGCACAGCGGTGCCGACTGCGGGTTGCTGAAACCCACCTGCACCACTGCCACACCGCTGTCGCGGACATGCTGCCACTCCTGCCGGCTCAGTGCTTCCAGATGGCCCACCGTCAGCAGGCCGTCCAGTTTGTCTTCTGCCAGCAGGGCGCGCACCTGCTCCACCGCGCCGGAGGAAGCCGGGTCAACTTCATTCGGAAAGCGGAATTCCCGGCACTCTACGTTCAGGTCTTCCGAGCTTTTCAGATAGTCCCGCACGCCCTGCCACAGAGGCGGGTAATAGAAGCGGTTGTGGCCGCTCTCATCTGGCAGCAGCACAGCGATGTGCTGGGTTCGGCGCTTTAGGCCGGAAGCCATCTTGTTGGGCCGGTAGCCCAGATTGTCGGCGATCATGCGGATGTGTTCCCGCGTGGCATCGCTGACACCCGGTTTGTCGTTCAGGGCCTGATGCACTGTACTGATAGAAACGCCTGCTGCCTGCGCAACGTCACGGATCGTGATTTTCTTGTTCATGCGGAATTCCTTTGTTCCCTGCTCACAATTATGAATCGGTTGTACTCATTATATCGCACTTTTTCCAACAATCAAGCAAAAGCGTTCAACAGCTACAGTAATATCCGCTATTATTGTGACTTACAAAAGGAACAAACCAATCAAACTTTTCTTCATGGTACTTTACTCATAATCAAACGGTGTTTGTGCCTTTATCCAAGTTTCGAGGGTATAAGCTCTACCATCATTGCTTTATCACGATAAATTTTGCAAAACTCTCTTGACGCACCCACACTTCCATGCTACCCTTTATTCCAAATCCTGCCGAAAAGTGGTGGTTCTCACCGTGATAACCACCGCTTTCAGCGGATGACTGCCCAGAAAGAACGTACCGCCCCGCAACACACCCGATCATTTTGCCGCCGTTTCACCCCGACAAAATTCTTCGCCTGTACTGCGTGGCGGTATTTTTCTTTTCTGGAAAGTTGCACCTTGACAACCGCATGAGCCGTCTGAACGTGATACCGTGCCATGACCTCACACTTTCTGTGGGCGAGCCGGACAACGCCGCTGCACAAACAGAGGCAGGAACTTCGTTCGGAGCAAACGGTGACTCCCTTACATGAGCAGCACCACCTCTACTTATTTTTTGCGCCTTAACAATTCGGAAACAATTACCCGGAAACGATTTTGAGCGCAGCGGTAGAGGGCAAGAACCGTCCCGTGGCCACAAATTTTCAATTCTTGAAAATGTTGTGCTCCACCGGGACTTCACTTCTTCAATGCGTCTGCATTTCCGAAGTGATCTTGTTGGGGCGTGCCTGCCCCAAACCCTGCCGAGTAACAATAAAGTTCATAATTATTCCATGGACTGAGTATAACACGGCCTTCGACGATACACTACTCCTCTTTTTTGCAAAAATCCAATTATCTTCGGTGACCTGTCGTGAGATGCAATTATTTCATGTCGCTTCACCAATCACTTGACTTGGTTTGAAAAAACACAGAGCATATGATACAATAGAACAAATAATGTTGTCTACCGAGAAAGGAAGTGTCTTTCCATGAAAAAAATCCATAAGTTCTTTTCTAAAGATTTGCTCCATATTCTTGGTGCTGTTGGGATTTTTGTTGCTTTTCTGATTTCTATCGCCTATAAGCAAGTTGGAATCGGGGCACTCATAGCTGCGTGGCTTATTGCTATGGCAATTATCGGGGTAGCATGGATTACAGACATCCGCAAAGCAGACCTGCTGAAAAACGGAAAGATTGTTTCCGGAAAAGTTAATGCAGTAAAAAGGGTTCACATAAAATTCCACATGAGTACCTATCACCTTGCTGATGAAGATGTAATTTATCCTTGGGTGATTCGGTACCAATACAAGATTGGAAAAGACACTTATTATGGACAGTCCCATTGGTTTTGGTTCAAGCCTCTCGTGAGCAAGGGAACACCTATAAAGGTGACTATTGACCCTCAAAACCCAGAAAGAAGCATTGTTGCTGCATGGGAAAGTTAATAGATTGTTTCTTTCCTCTATGATGACGGAAATTTCAAAGGAGCGTAATCTCCTTTGGCACACGACTTTGGAACAAAGTCTAGTGTGTTACACCTCGATAGAGGTGTGCCGCTCCCAGACACAAAAAGTCCCATGGCCAACACCTCGGCGGTGTGGTCATGGGACTTAATGCTTTTTAGGCCTAGCGGAGTGAACAGTAACTAATCCTGACATCCAGTTGCCGTGTCATTTGTTGAATACTGTTTTACGAACAGTCTGCGGACGTGAAGACCCACCATTATATCATCAGCTTCGACCCGAAGGACGCAGTAGAGAACGGCCTGACCATGGAGCGGGCGCAAGCCCTTGGCTTGCAGTTCTGCAAGGACAACTTCCCCGGTCATCCTGCCATCGTCTGCACTCACCCGGATGGGCACAACCATTCGGGAAATATCCATGTCCACATCGTGATCGGCAGCGTCCGAACACGAGAAGTGGAGCGTAAGCCCTATATGCAGAAGCCCCGCGATTGGCGTGAGGGTATGAAGCACTCCAGCACAGCCCAGACCATGCGACACCTCCGTGTCGAGGTCATGGAGCTGTGCGAGGGTGCCGGACTGTACCAGATTGACCTGCTCAACGGCTCGAAGGAGCGCGTGAGCGAAGCCGAGTATTGGGCAAGACGGCGTGGGCAGCAGAAGCTCGACCTTGCAAACGCAGCCCTTGCCGCAGCCGGACAGCAGACAACACAAACGAAGTTTGAAACCGCAAAGGAAACCTTGCGGAAACAGATCTCGGATGTGCTGGACACCGCAATGAGCTTTGAAGATTTCTCGGACAGGCTCTTGCAGCAGTACGGAATCACGGTCAAGGAAAGCCGTGGTCGGCTCAGCTATCTGCCTGCCGGAAGGACAAAGTTCATCCGGGCGCACAGCATCGGTGACAAGTTTGAGAAAGGACTCGTGCTTGCCGCCTTGCAGAAAAACGCTGAGCGCAAGCGCACGATTCAGTTTAAGTCCGACCGCATCGGGAAACTGGTGGATATTCAGGCGAAGCTGAAACAGGGCAAGGGCATCGGCTACGAGCGTTGGGCGAAAAAATACAACCTCAAAGCTATGGCACAGACCTTGATCCTCTTGCAGGAAAATGGTCTGCTCAACGAGGACGCACTCGACCAGAGAATCGCAGATCTTGACACCAAGTTCCATGAATCACTGACCGTAGTGAAAGACCTCGAAGGTCGCATGAAAGCCAACAAAGAGCTGCGCTATCACGTCGCAGCCTACACCAGCACCAAGAACATCGCACAGCAGTTAAAAGCTGCAAAACAACCCACAGCATTTGAAGAACAGCACCGTGCAAAGCTGACAGCGTACCGGGCAGCAACAGCCTATTTCAAGGCAAACAACATCACCAAGCTGCCCAGCCCGAAAAAGCTGGAAGCCGAGTATGCGCAGCTGGCATCCGAAAAGGCAAAGTTCTACGAGCAGTACAAAGAAGCGAAAGAAGAACTTCTCAAACTGCAAACGGCAAAACAGAATGTTGCGTCCTTTTTCCGGGAGGAAGAACAGACGCAGCAGGAGAGATAAAGGAGTGTGCGTATGATCAATCTGAAAATCGATCCGGAGTTCCAGTCCCAGATTCCCCCTCTGACCGATGATGAATTTAAGCAGCTTGAAGAAAATATCCTGAAAGAGGGCAAGCTGATTTCTCCTTTGATTGTCTGGGGTAATACCCTTGTTGACGGCCACAATCGTTATGAAATCGTTCAGGAGCATCCCGAAATCTCTTTCTCCACCATGCCGCTCCCGTTTGAAAGCAGAGAAGAAGTCCTCGCATGGATCTGCAAGAATCAGCTGGGGCGGCGTAATCTCACGCCGGAGCAGAAGAAGTTCCTCATTGGAAAACAGTACAGTGTGGAGCATCGGAAGCCCGGTGGAAACGGCAACAACCAGCACACGGCTGCTGCCAAGAAAACCGCCCCGGAGGAATTGTGTCAATTTGACACAATTCCTCCCACTGCCACAGAAGCAAGCGTTCGTAAGCAGATTGCAGAGCGGAACAATGTCAGCGAATCCTACGTTGCCCGTTCTGAAAAGTTCATGCGGGGCGTGGAGATCATGGAGCAGATGATGCCCGGTACAAAAGAAAAGATCCTGTCCGGGCAATTCAAAGTCCGTGATGCCGATATGCACCGCCTCGCCAGAGCTGATTTTCCGAACCGCAAGCAGATCGTGCACGAGATTCTGCACCCGGAAGACCGTCCCGCTCCGCAGTCGAGCTACTCACACTACTCTGGAATCAACTACTCTGCGCTGGAAGTCGCCGTCCGGCGGATTCAGCAGGACTTTGATTTTTTGATGAGATACTTGCCTAAGCTACCGGACGATTCCTACGCCAAAACTGAAACGCTAAAAATCCTCAAGCAGCACAAAGCGTATATGGCACAGTTTGAAGAAATGCTGAACGATGAAAAAATCGCATAACGACAGGCACTTGTAAGCCATCAACGAGCCACCAGCCGCAAGTGCAGGGCGGAAAGCATCCGCGCCCTTGCGCCTGATAAAAAATGGAACTTTGATTTTCTTGCCCGGCTTTGCTGCGGTGGGACGATCAAAGGAGCGTGCGTTTGAACAAAAAGAAAAAGTCCACAAACACTTCCCCCTATCCCGATGAAGCCATCGAACGTCTGGCACGGGCATTCTACCCGGCCATCCTTGCCTGCTGGAACAGTGAGGAAGGTCAGCGGGAGTTTGCCGCGTGGCAGGCGGAACAGGCTCATATCTCTGGCAAAGAAAAACAGGAAGTTCCCGCTGGGGAACTCCCTGCCTTACTTATCGTGTGTGGATTTTTGCAGGGTGCGTCCGGGTGGGCGCACCCTGTTTTTGTTTGTGCTTATTTCTTCAGAATCCGCATTGCGTTCAGAACAGCGATGATCGTGACACCCACATCACCGAACACGGCTTCCCACATACCGGCCATGCCGAGTGCGCCCAGAACAAGGAACACGCTCTTGATGCCAAGAGCAATCACGATGTTCTGCATCACAATCCGTTTCGTAGCCTTTGCAACATCAATGGCTTCTACAAGTTTCGATGGTTCATCTGTCATCAGAACAACATCCGCAGCTTCAATCGCGGCATCCGAGCCAAGACCTCCCATGGCAATGCCGACATCTGCACGGGCAAGAACAGGGGCATCGTTGATGCCATCGCCCACGAAGGCGAGTTTGCTGCCCTGCCGTTTCTGCTTATCCAGCATTTCCAGCTTTTCGACCTTCTGGTCGGGCAAGAGCTGTGCATAATACGCATCCAGACCAAGTTCGTCTGCCACCGACTTGCCGATTCGCTCATCATCGCCGGTAAGCATAACAGTTTTTTCCACGCCGATCTTTTTCAGCTCTGCGATTGCGCACTTGCTGTCCGGCTTCACTTCATCTGCGATCAGGATACAGCCTACATAGCTACCATCCGCTGCTACATAGAACTTTGTTCCGGCTGCATCGCAAGCGGCATAGGCAATCTTTTCAGATTCCATCAGCTTACTGTTGCCAGCCAGTACCTTCTTTCCCTGCACCATAACGCTGATGCCGTGTCCTGAGATTTCCTCAAAGTCAGAGAACTGCTTCTGGTCGATTGGCTTTCCATAAGTCGCAAGAATCGACTTTGCGATCGGGTGGTTGGAATAACTCTCTGCCTGTGCAGCATACTCCAATACCTGCTCTTTCTGGTATCCGGCTGCCGGAATGATATTTGCGACCTCAAAAACACCCTTTGTTAAGGTGCCGGTCTTATCAAAGACCACCACGCTCACTTTGTTCAGTGCTTCCAGATAGTTGCTGCCCTTTACCAGCACACCGCGCTTGGATGCGGCACCAATACCGCCGAAGAAGGTCAGGGGAATAGAAATGACCAATGCACACGGGCAGGAAACGATCAGGAACACAAAACCTCTGCGCAACCACTCAGACCAGCCGCCGCCAAGGACGAGCGGCGGAATGATCGCCAACACAGCCGCCATTCCAACAACGACCGGCGTATAGTATCGTGCAAAGGTCGTGATGAAGTTCTCGGTGGGAGCTTTTCTTGCAGAAGCATTCTCCACAAGGTCAGTGATCTTCGATACCGTGGATTCCCCGAAGCTCTTTGTGACTTTCAGCGTCAGCAAACCGCTCTGGTTGATGCAGCCGGACAGGGCTTCATCGCCTTTGCGGATGCTTCTCGGCACAGATTCGCCGGTCAGTGCCTTGGTGTCCAGCATGGATTCGCCATCCACAACGATGCCATCCAGCGGGATTTTTTCACCGGGTTTTACCACGATGATCTCGCCCACCGCAACGCTTTCCGGAGAAACGACCTGCAATACGCCATTCCGCTTAACGGTCGCCGAATCCGGACAGATGTCCATAAGGTCAGAGATGGACTTTCTGGAACGCTTTACCGCCAGCGACTGGAAGAACTCTCCGACCTGATAGAACAGCATAACTGCAACAGCTTCCGGGTATTCCCCGATGGCAAATGCGCCGATCGTGGAAACACTCATCAGGAAATGCTCGTCAAACACCTGTCCTCTGGTGATATTTTTCACTGCCTGCCATACGACATCCCAGCCAAGAATCACATACGCCACAATCAGAAACGCCAGTTCCGCCAGAGTCGGCAGCTTTGCGAATACGGTCAATGCCATACCGATTGCATAGACCACAGCACCCACGGCAAGCCGTATCGTGCGCTTCTTATCCTCATCGTTATAGACCGCCGCTTTTTCATCCTTTTTGACAGGTGCAGTCGCTTCCAGCTGCTTTTCCGACACTTCAACATCTGGCTCGTGGCTGTGGACGATCGTGGTAACGGTGTCCAGCAGGGAGGTAGCCACCGATGTTCCAGCCTGAACAGTCAGCGTCTGGTTCATCAGATTCACGGTCGAAGAAGCCACGCCACCCAGCTCACCGACTTCTTTCTCGATTTTTGCTGAGCAGTTCGGGCAATCCAGACCTTTCAGGATGAATACTCTTTTCATTTTGACCTCCACTACGTTTTCTTAATTGTTCAATCGCTCAACTTAAAAGACAAAAAGATAATCGCTTGCGCGATCATCCTCTTAAATGCTCAAATCCCTTGTCGATGATCTCCTTTACATGATCATCCGCCAGCGAATAATACACGATCTGGGCCTCTCTGCGGAATTTGACCAGTCCGGCAAGCCGGAGTGCTTTCAGCTGGTGAGAGATCGCCGATTTGGTGACGCCCAGCAGAACCGCAAGGTCGCATACACACATCTCGCTCTGTTCCAGAGCATGAAGGATCTGCACTCTTGTGCCATCTCCGAACAGCTTGAAAAGCGATGCAAGCTGGATGTAGTCGTCTTTCGGCTGCATTTTGCCTTTTACATCGTTCACGATGTCCTCATGGATCACATCGCAATTACAGGTGTATAAAGAATTTGACATCAGACGTTCTCCTTGTTTTGTAGTTGAACAACCGTTCAATCATATTATATCTGCTCTTCCTCCGTTGTCAAGAGGAAAAGTTAGCATCTGCTTCCTGCGATTTGTCGTCTAACAGACCTTGACAGCCTCCTTATTTCGCATACAATATAGTTGAGCGTTTACTCAACTGCCGTATTTTGCGCAGAAGATTTTTCATTTGAACAACCATGCAATAAATAAAAGAGGTCTGCCTGTGAAAGGAAAATTCATCACTCTGGTTCTGACATTGGGATTTCTTGCCGCGTTTGGCGTATTTATGCACTCGCCGCCCTCTATTCTGGATGGGCTGACCGGTGCGACCCCGAAAGCGAAACGTGCCGCACAGATGGCCGCACCGCTGGAGGGCAACTATCTGTTCTGCATCAACCCTGCGCTGGAACCGTTTTCCGATGCGGATTTCCGGAATGATCTGAAAGCATTTGTTTCCGGTGAGACAGAAGTCCTTTCCGATGCCGGACTGCCGCACATGACGCTTTCGGTCTGCGAAACAGACTATCCCTTGCTTTGCTATGCAACGGCTCTTTGTGAACGCCTGACTGCTGCCGGAGCAGATGTCACGTTGAAGCAGTACAGCGAAACCATGCTGCGTTCCCGTGCAATCAATGGGCGGTATCAACTGCTGCTGGTTTCGGAAAATACGCTTGATGCAACAGCATTGCCGGATGCAGACATCCTTCTGCTCTCCGCAGAAGAAATGGAGGACCCCTCATGCGAAAACTGAACACCATTCTCTCCGTTCTGCTACTTTTCATCTGTCTGCTTCATGGGCTGATGGGCAGTTTTATGTTGCTGGGCATCAGTTCCGGGGCAGGAAAGTTTCTGGCATGGATCGGCGTTGGCATTCTGGCGGCGCACACCGTCCTTGGGCTTTTGCTGACCGCACAGACATTCCGGGCTTCCCGGTCCGGCGGAAAACTCTACGGAAAGCAGAATGCTCTGTTCTGGGCAAGGCGCACCAGTGGGCTTGCTATTTTGCTCATGCTCTTTTTCCATATTGGCGTGTTCGGCAGAGTGCAGGACGGCGTATACATTCTGTTTCCGTTCACAACGGTCCGGCTGCTGACGCAGCTTTTACTGGTTGCTTCGGTATTTGTGCATCTTCTGCTCAATCTCCGACCCCTTCTGGTATCGCTGGGCATCGTCCGGGATAAGGAGCAGCGCGGCGACCTCTATCTGATTCTTTCTATACTGGTGCTGTTTGCTGCCGGTTCGATCATTCTATATTATATCGGGTGGAACAATGTATGAAACACACTTTGGTGATCGTGGGTGCAGGGCTGGCAGGGCTTTCCGCTGCTTTGACTGCTGTGAAAAACGGCTGGACGGTAAAGCTGGTGTCCTCCCTTGCCTCCGAGCGGGCGCAGTCTGTTATGGCAGAGGGCGGAATCAATGCAGCCTTGAATACCAAGGGAGAGGAGGATAGCCCGGAGCAGCATTATACAGATACCCTGACCGCTGCCTGCAGACTTGCTGACCCGAATGCAGTCTGGGGGATGACGCAGGCTGCGTCCGAACTGGTGCGCAGCCTGCACCATCTGGGAGTACAATTCAACGTGACAGATGACGATGAACTCGACCTGCGGAATTTTGGCGGACAGAAGAAAAAGCGGACGGCCTTTGCACAAAGCGATACGGGAAAGCAGCTAATGACCGCTCTGATTGATGCTGTGCGCCGGGAAGAAAGCGCAGGAACGGTCGAACGCTTTCCACACCATAAGTTCCGCACCCTGCTGCTTTCCGGGAACATCTGCGGTGGCTGCACAGTGCAGGACACCTATACTGGCGAACTGCTGCGGTTTGTATGCGATGCCGTCCTGATTGCCACAGGCGGGCTGCATGGCTTATTCGGTGATACGACCGGCTCTCTTGCCAATACCGGAGAAGTCACCGCAGAACTGTTCCGTCTGGGCGTTCCGATGGCAAATCTTGAAATGATCCAGTACCACCCTACCACGGTCGAACTGGGCGAAAAACGGATGCTTCTGAGTGAGGCCGCCCGTGGTGAGGGCGGGCGGCTGTTTGCATTACGGAACGGGAAGCCGTGGTATTTCATGGAAGAAAAATATCCGGAACTCGGCAACCTGATGCCGCGTGACATCACCGCGCGGGAAGTCTGGACGGTCAGCCGTGACTATGAGGTGTTCCTTGATATGACAGAGCTTCCTAAAGAAGTCATGGAGCATAAACTTGCCGGACTGGTGGATGATTGTCAGACCTATCTGCACAAAGATATTCGCAAAGAACCCATTCCGATTTTGCCGGGTATCCACTACTTTATGGGAGGCATTCAGGTGGACGAGCGGCACCGCACTTCGATGCGGAATCTGTACGCTGCCGGTGAATGCTGCGCTCAGTACCATGGCGCAAACCGTCTGGGTGGAAATTCTCTTCTGGGTGCGATCTATGGAGGACAGATTGCTGCGGAAACTGCCTGCCGGGAAACAGTCAGTTCCCCCAATATGCCCTGTGCCGAAGAATCCCTTCTGCCCGAACTTTCCCCGGACGCTCAAATGCAGATGAATCGTATTCTGCTGAACGCACTCGGTGTCGTGCGGGATGCACAGACATTGGAAGCGGGCATTCAGGAAATCCGCAAACTGTCTGGCACCCTTCCGCTTCTGGGCTGTGCCATGCTGGAAAGTGCCCTCGCCCGAAAAGAAAGCCGGGGTGCGCACTGGCGGGCAGATTATCCCCAACGCAACGATGCCGTTTACTGCAAAACCACCGTGGCACACTGGAACGGGCAGCATATCGCCATCAGCTTTGAATCCATCCCCGAAAGGCGGCATGATTTATGAACTACACCATCCGAATCAAACGGCAGGAAAACCCGCAGGCTTCACCCTGCTGGCAGGAGTTTTCCTTTGAGGGACGTGCGGACACCTCGATTGCTTCGGTGTTGAACGAGCTGAATCACCGCAGCCCTCTGTGCGAAAAGAGCGGAACGGTCGTTTCCCCCATTGCGTGGGAATGCGGCTGCATGATACGCAAGTGCGGTGCCTGTGCCATGCGGATCAATGGTCTGCCTCGTCTTGCCTGTTCCGTTTTTCTGCGGGACTGTAAGGGAAGCGTTGTTACTCTGGAGCCTTTGAGCAAATTCCCACTGGTGAAAGATCTGGTCGTAGACCGTTCCGTGATCTTTGAAGCACTGAAGCGGACAAAGCTGTGGCTGGAAGGAGATGCGTTCCAGACCAGCTATACGCACAGCCAGCGGTATCGATCTGCTAAGTGTCTGCTCTGTGGCTGCTGCTTGGAGGTCTGCCCGAACTTTGACCCGAACAGTGAATTTGCTGGAGCTGTTCTGCCCGTCAACGCTTACCGTATTCTGAACGAAGAACAGGATATTGCCCATCAGACAGAACTCGCAAATGCGTATCGTCAGCTTTATTTTGAAGGCTGCGGAAAATCTCTTGCGTGCCAGGACATCTGCCCAGCCGGAATCCCGGTCGAAGAACTGATGTCACGTTCCAATGCCGCAGCGGTCTGGAAGCGATAAAGTGTAAAAGGGTATGCGGTTTATAGCCGCATACCCTTTTATGCTTAATCTTCTAATCCGTGACTTCCCGCCACATTCTTCAGATACTCCTCTGGTTCGCCGTTCAGAATCAAGTCTGCATAGCCAAGCGGGTCATTGTAGATGAGATAATCTAACTCCGACCTCTGCGCCATGGTCACGTCCAATTCATCCTCGACCCCAGTGCAGTCAATGGAGATCATTCTCCCATCCCGGAGCAGCAGCTCCACGCAGCCGGTGTCCATGTTGAATTTGCAGGTTCTTTCATCGTACTTCATACTCGTGTCCTTTCTACCTTACGGCACTCTTGCAGTGGTCTGTCGTGCTTTCTTATGATAAAGTCTGGGACGCTTTTCGATGGAAGCAAGGGATTCGTTCTGTTTTCCGAAGAACACAAAAAATCCGAACCCTTCTCCTATCGGAAAAAAGTTCGGATTTTGTTGTTGTGGTGCGCCTCCAGGGACTCGAACCCTGGGCCCACTGATTAAGAGAAACCGATGTGCAACATTCATCAATTTTCAGAATCACGCAGTTCCGTTATTTTTGTCGTTTCATCGAAATTTTATGTTTTGCATCCTTTGCATTATCTGCACATGATGTTCCGTCTTGCATCTGTTATCCAGCTATTCCGGTGTGCAAAAAGTGTGCAAAAATGTGCAGAGCCAAAATCAGCACCTTAAAACAGGTATCGGATTTTTATGCAATGGGGTGAAAACAGGTCTGTTTCATCCGGCGAAAGGCACACTCTATATCACCAATTTATACCACACATCAAATGTACATCAACAATTTGATTCTTGGCAGGGATATGGACAATCGAACTGACACCGCCTTATATAAAAGGAGTTTTACCATGAACAAATTGCTTTCCTGCCGCTACAACATGGACACCAACCGGATAGAAGCCCAGTTCGCTGATAGTTCTGCCGTTGCCATCGACTGCATCGCCATCGAGGACGAGTACGGCAACACCCCTGCACAGCGGGCAGAACTAGACTGGCTGCTGTACAACAAACCACTGGAATATGCACAGCTTGTGCTGAGTGGCGAGATGGAACACTATCTCTCGCTTGGCTGTGAGCACGGCAGGCTGGAAGATTAAGTCCCTATAAAGAACACGGTGCCCACCGACCTATGGTTTGCCATAAGCTGGTAGCATCGCTTCTTATCCATAAGCAACTCGCTCTTTTCGGCTAACGCTTTTTTGTAAATGTTTCCCTTGCAGAATCTTTCCAGATTCTCTATAATAAGAAAGAGCTTTATAAATCTTCTTTCAAATGTTGAATCTGCTCTTGGAGGTGAGTGAGCCCATGACCGGCAGCGGCGCAAATAACCGTGATGTTAAAAAAATCAACCGCATCCGAACGATTCGCAGCATTTTTTCCTGCGACCGAATCTCGCAGCCGGAGCTTGCGGCAAAAGTCAACAACAGCTGGCCGACCGTATTGCAGAATGTCAAAGAACTGATAGCGATGGGACTGGTGCAGGAGGTCGGCACCTTTGAATCTACCGGTGGGCGCAAGGCGAGAGCATTTGCTCCCGTGCGGAATGCCAGACTTGCGGTCGGACTGGAGATCACCCAGAATCATGTCGGAGCAGTTCTGGTCGATCTGTCCGGTAACCTTCTCCACTATGAGCGTAAAAAGCGTCTTTATGAGCGGTCGGACACCTATGCGGAAATGCTTGCCGGAATCGTGCAGGGGCTGATTGAAAAAGAGGGCTGCCCGGTCGAAAAAATCTTGGGCGTCGGCATTTCGCTGCCCGGTATTCTGGACAAAGAGGGGCAGACATTGGTTTACTCTCATGCCTTGGGTCTGCGGAATGTTCCTACCGAAGAATTCAGCCGTTACATCCCATTCTCCTGCCGGTTCATCAACGACGCGAACGCTGCCGGACTTGCTGAAGTGCGCGACCTCGAATCTCCCCGCAGCCTTGTCTACCTTTCTCTGAGCAACAGTGTCGGCGGTGCGATTCTGACCGGTGGAGCGCTCTATGGCGGCGACCATCTTCGTGCCGGAGAGTTCGGGCACAACACGCTCGTTCCCGATGGCCGCCCCTGCTACTGCGGAAAAAAGGGCTGTCTGGATGCCTATTGCTCTGCAAAAGTCCTCTCCCAGCTGACCGACGGAAATCTTGCACTATTCTTTGACGGGTTGCGCTCCGGCAATGCAGCTTTGCAAACGGCATGGAATGAATACCTTTCTTACCTTGCTGTAGCAGTCAATAATCTGCGCATGACCTTCGACTGTGATGTAATTGTTGGCGGCTACGTTGGCGGCTTTCTGGCAGAGTTTGGCGAACCGCTCCGGGAAATGCTGGTCGAGCGTAATACGTTTGAGCCGGACAATTCCTACCTGAAGTTCAGCCGCTATAGGCTGGAAGCCTCTGCGCTGGGAGCCGCTCTGCTCCATATCGAAGCCTTTATTCAGAACCTATAAACCTTCCCATCGAGGACGGCACCTGCCGTCCTCGATTTTTTGCACAATTCCGCCGCTTTTTCCTTGTGCAGTTTTCCGAATCCGCGAAAAAGGGCTTGACTTTGGTTGTGCGGTGTGTTAATTTGTAGTCACATTCATAAACACTTTATAAAAGTTAATAAACAAATAAAAACGGAGGTCATCTTATGAAAGGCACAATGAAAGTTGCAGTCATGAACGGCATCGGCAAGATGGGCTACACCACCCGCCCGATCCCCACACCCAAAGAGGACGAGGTTCTTGTCAAGCTGGAATACGTTGGCATCTGCGGCAGCGATATGCACTACTATGAAACGGGTGCGATTGGCAATTATGTGGTCAAGCCACCGTTCGTGCTGGGCCACGAGCCGGGCGGCACAGTCGTGGAAGTTGGCAGTGCTGTCAAGCATCTGAAAGTCGGCGACCGCGTTGCGCTGGAGCCGGGCAAGACCTGCGGTCACTGCAAGTTCTGCCGTGAGGGCAAATACAACCTCTGCCCGGATGTCGTGTTCTTCGCTACTCCGCCGGTAGACGGTGTTTTTCAGGAGTATGTGGCACATGAAGCAAACCTCTGCTTCAAGCTGCCGGACAACGTAAGCACCATGGAAGGTGCGCTGATCGAGCCTCTGGCCGTTGGTTTCCACGCCGCCAATCAGGGCGGTGCTCATGCCGGTCAGACTGCGGTGGTCATGGGTGCAGGCTGCATTGGTCTGGTCTCCATGATGGCGCTGAAAGCCGAGGGTGTTTCCCGTGTTTACGTTGTAGATATCATGCAGAAGCGTCTGGATAAGGCTCTTGAACTGGGTGCAGACGGTGTAATCAACAGCCGCGAAAAGGATGCTGTCCAGACGATTCTCGACCTGACCGATGGTCTGGGCTGCGACCTCGTTATCGAGACTGCTGGCACAGAAATCACTACCCGCCAGGCCATTGAGATGGCGCAGAAGGGCGCAAACATCGTTCTGGTTGGTTACTCCAAATCCGGCGAGATGACCCTGCCTATGAGCCTTGCACTGGACAAGGAACTGACCTTCAAGACCGTGTTCCGTTATCGCCACATTTACCCCATGGCGATCGATGCCGTTGCTTCCGGCAAAATCAATCTGAAGGGTATTGTGACCAACATCTTTGACTTTGACGACATCCAGAATGCCATGGACAAGAGCATTTCGGACAAGGCCAACATCGTCAAAGCAGTGGTGAAGATTGCGGAGGAAACGAAGGTATGAGCTTTCCGCAGGTTCTGACCGGTGTGGCGCACATTGGCATCCCAACAAATGATCTCGACAAGACCATTGTATTTTACAAGAAGCTGGGGTTTGTTTCTGCGCTGGAAACAGTGAACAAAGCCGCCGGGGAGCGCGTTGCGTTTCTTCAGCTTGGCGATCTGATGATCGAAACCTATGAAAACCATCGTGCGGCGGAAAAGGCCGGAGCAATCGACCATGTAGCTCTGGCAACGACCGATATCGAAGCCGCCTTTGCTGCGGCAAAAGAGGCAGGGATGCACCTGCTGCATTCCAGCATCCAGTCACTGCCGTTCTGGGAAAACGGTGTTCGCTTTTTCATGGTCGAAGGCCCGAATAAAGAGAGAATAGAGTTCTGCCAGAAATTATAAGCATCGCGTCAAGAGGAGAAAGGAGCGCGCCGTATGAGTTACACAGCAGAGCCGAAACAGCAGGATACGAACATCAAAGTCCCTCTGATCAGTAAAATCGCTTACGGCATGGGCGATGTGGGCTGCAACTTCAGCTGGATGTTCGTTGGCAACTTCTTGATGATTTTTTACACCGATGTCTGCGGCATCAGCATGGCGGCAGTGTCCCTCCTGATGCTGGTCTCCCGCTTCTGGGATGCCATCAATGACCCCGTGATCGGTTCGCTGAGCGACCGTACCCGTTCCCGCTGGGGACGCTACCGTCCATGGCTGTTGTTCGGCGCGCCGGCAACTGCTGTGGTGCTCGTGCTGACGTTCTGGGCGCACCCCACATGGTCAGACAGTGCTAAGAGCCTGTATATGTACATTACTTACTGTGTACTGGTTCTGGGCTATACTTGCGTGAACATCCCTTATGGTACGCTCTGCGGCACCCTGACCCAGAACATTGAGGAGCGTGCGAAAATCAACACCTCTCGCTCCGTCTGTGCCATGATCGCCATCAATATCATCAACATCATCACCCTGCCTTTGATCTCTGCTTTTGGCGGTGATAATGCAGCACGGGGATATCTTCTGGTGACCGTCCTTTACGGCGGTATCTTCACCCTCTGTCACTGGTTCTGTTTTGCCAAAACCAAAGAGGTCGTCCAGCCCCCGGAGCGGAAAAAAGTCTCACTGAAAAAGCAGTTGGATGCAGCGCTTCAGAACAAGCCCTACCTGATTGCACTGGCGGGTCAGTTCCTGTTCGGTGTAACGCTGTATGGCCGCAATGCCGACCTGCTCTATTACTTCAAATATGTGGAAGGCAACGAGAATCTGTTTACCATCTACTCGATGATCCTGATCGTTCCCTCCATTCTGGGTGCTGCGGCATTCCCCTTCGTGTTTGAAAAGCTGGGCAACAAAGGGCACACCGCTTCCCTTTTCGCTGCCGGAACCGGCGTTTCCCTGATTGCGCTCTATTTCTTCAGTGCAGTTTCTTCTCCCATTCCGTTCTATACATTCGCTGCACTGTCCCAGTTCTTCTTCTGCGGATTCAATACCGCCATCTACGCCATCGTTCCCGACTGCGTGGAGTATGGCGAGTGGAAAACCGGTGTCCGCAACGATGGTTTCCAGTACGCATTCGTTTCACTGGGGAACAAACTGGGCATGGCGATTGGCACCTCTGCGCTGGCTGGTGTGCTGAGTGCATTGAGTTTTGCCCCCAATCAGGTGCAGAATGCTGCCGTGCAGAATGCGATGCACTATGCATTCTCGCTGCTTCCCGGTGTGCTGTGGCTGATAACAGCGATTGTCCTGTTCTTCTACCGAATCAGTAAGCGTTCGTATAACCAGATCATGTCCGAACTGAACGCTAAAAAAACAGGTTGAGGTGATACCATGTTTGATGTTGTAGCTTTGGGAGAAAGCCTGATCGACTTTACCCCGAACGGAACCAATGCACAGGGCATCGAATTGTTTGCCCGGAATCCCGGCGGTGCACCCGCCAATGTCCTTGCCATGAATGCCCGTCTGGGCGGCAAAACAGCATTCATCGGAAAAGTCGGCAAAGACGGATTTGGCGATTTTCTCCGCCAGACCCTTGTGGAAAGCAGCATTGATGTGTCCGGTCTGGTGATTGACGAAAAGATTCCCACGACCCTTGCCTTCGTACAGCTTGACAGCAAGGGAGACCGCTCCTTTACCTTTTACCGGAACCCCGGTGCCGATGTGATGCTGACTTCGGCAGAAGTCAACAGGAATCTGATCGACGATGCTGCCATCTTCCATTTCGGCTCTGTCTCTCTGACCTCCGACCCGAGCCGCACCGCCACGTTGGAAGCTGCGCGGTATGCACGGCAGCAGGGCAAGCTGGTCAGCTTTGACCCCAATTACCGTCCGCTTCTGTGGGAGCACCTGGCAGATGCCGTTGTCCAGATGCAGGAAGGTGTCAAGCTGGCGGATCTTCTGAAAGTTTCCGAGGAAGAAATGCAGCTTATCACAAACGAAAGCGACCTTGCCCGCGGCTCACAAGCCCTGCTCGAAATGGGGCCATCTCTTGTGCTGGTATCGCTGGGTGCAAAGGGTGCTTATTACCGGAACGCTGTGGGCGCAGGGCATCTTCCCACCTATGATGTGCCTACCGTGGACACGGCGGGTGCAGGCGATGCTTTCATGGGCGCAATTCACTACCAGCTGCGGAGAAAAGCTGCGGAGGATTTGCGTACCCTCCCTGCATTTGAGCTTGAAGAAATCGTCCGCTTCGGCAATGCAGCGGGCAGTCTGACCACGACAAAGGGCGGCGCAATCCCTGCAATGCCCTCCATGGTGGAAATTCAGAACTGCATTGCCTCTATCCCACTGATGTAAAAGAAAGGATACCCTATGACAAAATTACAGATCAGAATGCGGCAGGTCGATCAGGTCAAGGACTTTGTAGATTTGCTGTCCAAATATCCCTATGAGATGGACTTAGTCTCCGGGCGATATACCATTGATGCCAAATCCCTGCTTGGCATTTACAGTCTCGACCTGAGCAATCCGCTTACCCTTGTGATTTATTCCGATTCCTGCGAAGAACTGCTGACACAGCTCCATGCGCTGCTCCCAGATTGCATCGTCTGATTTTCTACGCTTTTCTCCTTCTTCCATTTGCACCGTTCAATTCTGGTTCTCCTTCACCAGAATCGGGCGGTGTTTTGATTTGTATAAGTCCTACTATCACCGCATTCCCTTAATAAATTTTGCAAGCCCATATTGATGTGCCTCATTGCCTTGTCAAGAGGGCTGGCACCGCCCAGCCCTCTCTCTTTTTGCCAAGGTTTCCCTCACGTTTTCTTGCAAACCGCTGAAAGTATCGTATTTTCAAAACTTTTTGTTGACACGGCTCGATTTTTGTGGTAATCTATCCCAACAATTGAATATAACATATTTTTACATATTCGTTCAGACCCTGCGGGGCTGAACATTTTGGCTTTCAGCCGTTACATAACCGACTAGCATGACCTTCCAGAAAAAGCGAAGGCAGGGCTGGTTTGTTTTGTGACGGCTTTTTTATTGCCGTTTTGCCCGTTGGACCTTGAAAACCGCATGACCGTCTGTATGGGATACCCGGCGATGACCCTGAGAAGGAGAGCCGGAAAACGCCGCCGGAGGGGAGCAGGAAAGCCATGCAGAGAGAACGGCAATTCACCTCATGTGGTCAAAATGAGCACATGAGGTGAAACGGACGTTTATCTACTCGTTGCGGCAGGAGAAATCAATGTAGACAAATTGTCCACATTGATTTGCCGTAACCCAAAGGACGTTTATCCACCTGTTGCGGCAGACAAAATCCATGTGGTCAAATTGGCCACATGGAAAAGCAGCAGCACCGAAGAAAGGACGTGTGCCTATGGGAAACAACTTTACCCCTGCATGGATCAAGAAAGGCTTCTTCAACGAATCGATTTTCTGTGACGATTTTCTCAGTACCCACCAGCGCCTCTATGTGAATGGCGCATTTTTCACCCCGGAAGGCAGGGTCACAGACACCATGAACCTGCGCTGTGAAATTTTCGATATGCTGCGAGACCATATCGGCGCAAATATCGCAAAACGGGTCAGCAATGTGGTTGATGTACTGAAGCTGGCGGCACAGATGGAGGACTTCCCGCCCGTCACCGACCGCATTGCGCTGGCAAACGGCACCCTATATCTGGACGGTACCTTTCAGGAGGGCAAGCCGGAAATCGTCCGCAATCGCCTGCCTGTCGAGTATGACCCGAAAGCCGCTCAGCCTGTCCACTGGCTGCGGTTCCTGTCCGACCTGCTCTATATGGTGCGTTTTCGGTCTTTCGCTGCGTACGTGCGTACAGAGAAAACCGCCTGCTGCGTACGCACGTACGCAGCAAAACGCCCAAGTTCTCCTTTATAGGGGGTGTTGGCAAAGTGTCAGATTGACAGTTTGCCAAAATCAGAGGGTCAAAATGACCCTTTGAAAAACCGGACGAGCTGTCCTTCAGGGCAGCTTGCCCGGAGCAAGAGTGCAGAGAGCGCAGCTCTTTGCCCCAGTGATATGATGCTGTGCGTCATATCCTACTGGGTATTATCTGGCGCAAAATGGCGGCAGATCCAGCAGCTCCGCTGCTGCGCACTCTCCCGGCAAGCTGTTGAAATGAAAGAAGCTCCTGCTAAACTTTATACCAAAATCAGGAAAAAGTAATCAAAACGGGTTCACTTAGGGGGACAATAATAGGCCTACGAAGCCCACGACTTTTGCAATTTCAGGTGCTATGATAATTACAGAGATGCAGCATCTTAATGATTCCCCGCAAAGAAAGAATAGGGATGCAACAAGAAATGGGAACGGTGCTTCCTACTTTCACCGAAAATTAGGAACTCTCAGTTCCTGTTCGATTCCAAGTTTCTCTGTTATACTTTTCTTGCAGAGCGAAAGCAAACTCTTCTAAGCGGAAAGAGACAAACGCCATGATCTCCCACTGAGGGAAGGAACGATAGGTCACTTTCTTTGCAGTATGACAACCACATAAATCCTTTTTTGAAAGGACTACCTCTCGATTCCGAGAGAAGATTTCAAGACTTGATCTTGAAATGCATGACCCTTTGCTTGGAAGAATTGTATTACTCTTGTGATCTAATAGCATGAGTGACCGTACACAAAAATACAGGAAAAGAGGGATGTCTATCTGAAATTAACACGACACAATGGACGA
>ERZ1106973.658-NODE-658-length-40093-cov-16.440507_pt1 | contig 40093 bp, 40 predicted proteins | sample MGYA00403686_ERZ1106973 | MGnify/ENA primary metagenome ERZ1106973 (study PRJEB35170, sample SAMEA104062408) | human gut metagenome | biome: human gut; feature: human-associated habitat; material: faeces | place: Denmark | collected 2012-11-06 ...
TCGGCAAGCGCACCTTTCTCGGCAACTACTCGCTGACCGAAGAAGAATTTTCCAAACTGAAAAAACAGGCTGACCACGGCTATATGATGGACGTGGAGAACCGCCGCCTGAAAGAAGAACTTTCCACCGCCAAGAAGGAAGCCATTCATTGGAGCAACAAGTACCACGACCTGTGGTACGATGTAAAGCCCTATCTGGATGCTCTCCACCGTGCTCCTGAACTGGTGCGTGGCTTTCTGGAAAAGATTCTTGCCCCCAAGCAGGAGCGCACCATGAATGTGCAGCAGCGAAACCGCAGGCGTGGGCAAGATATGGAACTTTGATTTTCGGAGGATACCATTTGAACAAAAAGAAGAAGTCGAACAAATCCGGCTACCCGGATGAAGCAATCAAGACCCTTGCGCGTTGCTTTTATCCCTCCATGGTTGAGTTTTTCAACAGTGAGGAAGGCCAGCGTGAATATGAGGAATGGCTGAAAGAGCAGGAAGCACTACAAGCCTTGCCTGTTGCCGCATAAAAACAGCAGGACGCTCCCAGAGAAGGGAACGCCCTGCTTTACATAGATGTTTCTTACCGGGGTGTGTCCGCTTGGGCACACCTCTTATTTTTTTGCCCTTAATCTTCCAGTCCGTGGCTTCCGGCTGCGTTTTTCAGATACTCCTTCGGGTTTCCGTTCAAAATCAGTTCGGCATACGCCAGCGGGTCGTTATAGATGAGATAGTCCAGTTCCGTTCGCTGTGCCATGGTAACATCCAGAGCCTCTTCGACCCCGGTGCAGTCAATGGAAATTTTTCTTCCATCCCGGAGCAGCAGTTCCACGCAGCCGGTGTCCATGTTGAATTTGCAGGTTCTTTCATCGTACTTCATAATCATACCCTCCAAATCTTGTTATTGGCTTACGGTCTATGACAAGGTATCGGAGTTTTACGCCGTCCACGGGAGCCTTCATTCTCAAACCCGAAGAAAACGAAAAATCCGAACCCTTCTCCAATCGGAAACAGGTTCGGATTTTTCTTGTTTGGTGGGCGCGGGTGGATTCGAACCACCGAAGCTGAAAGCAGCAGATTTACAGTCTGTCCCCATTGGCCACTCGGGAACACGCCCATATTCACTTTTTGTGTCCTTCGCCGGACGACTTGCTTATTCTATCATGAAGAAAGGCTTTTGTCAACTGTTTTTTTACCTTTTTCTTCAAATGCGTTTTCCGTGCAGAGAAACGGCAGAGCAAAGGCGGGAAAAGCCCTGCAGCCATGCAGGCACGGCAAAGTCGGAGGAAAAAGCCAGCCGGAAGAAATTGATAGGCAAATTGCAAGAAAAACTCGGGACAATATGTGAAAAGTGCAAGACTTTTTGTCTCTGCATTGAAAAACGCAGGAAGGCGTGATATATTAAAAACGCAACAAAGTGCAACAAAATGGATAGCGCTTTTGTCACTCTGTGGCAAATCAGGCGGGATAAGTAGAAAAAGAAAGGCATAGCGACAAACCATGACGATTCAGGAATGTTATAGACAGATGGGCGCAAATTATGAGGACGTGCTCAAGCGGCTTTACAACGAAGGCATGATCTGCAGATTTACGCTGATGTTTTTGAACGACGACAGCTATCCGAAACTGGAGCAGGCATTGAAGGAAGGAAATGTGAAGGAAGCATTCCGTGCGGCACACACGCTCAAGGGCGTGTGCCAGAACCTGGGTTTTACCAACCTGTATCAGCCCACCTACGATTTGACCGAGGTGCTGCGCACAGGCACACTGGAAGGTACCAAGGAGCTGTTTGACAGCGTGACCTGCCAGTACAAAATCACCATCAATGCGATCCGTGCGCTCCAGTAAGTTCCGCATTTGGCTCGATCTCCAAACGGCATCCTTCCTTATAAAAAGGCAGGATGCCGTTTTTTATTGCATTCTGCGCAGTTTTATGATATAATGCCGGACGAACTGAACAGAAAAACAGCAGGTGCCTTTTGCCGATGCACTGCACGGCGGAAAGGGTAAAAGGGAAGCGGGTGCAGATCCCGCACGATCTCGTCACTGTGATAAGGGAGTCCGCATCAGGGTGCTTTGCACCAGCCACTGGAGCTTTTGCTCTGGGAAGGAGATGACGGGCGGCGATCTTTCAGTCAGGAAACCTGCCTGCTGTTGGTACGGGGGTGCAAACCCCAGATCACGAGGAATTGGTTGTACCAAAAAGCCCTGAAACAACAGAGGTCTTTTTGTCATGCCATCCGCAGGACAGAAGGGCCTCTTCTTTCATCTCTCTTTCCTGTACCCTTTGTTTGGTTCAAACCGCAATTTATCCAGCAGGAAAGGACAAGAACAATGAGAAAGATCGAAACCAAAAAGCTGGCCGCAGCTGTTACGGCTCTGGCTCTGTGCGCCGGCGTGCTCACCGGCTGCGGCGGGGCTGCTTCCGGCACTGCATCCAGCACCGCTGCGTCTTCCGCTTCCAGCGAAGCGAGCAGCGAGGAGGCTGACGAAATGGCAGCAAAGAACGTGGCAGACCTGATCGATGCCATCTATGTGCAGGAGCGCAATGAGGATACCGATGCCCAGTGCGAAGCCGCCAAGGCTGCATGGGATGCCCTGACCGACACCCAGAAGGAACTGGTGGAAGGTGAGAACGCCGACCCCGACTACTTTGGCCGTGACACCGGCGATGCTTCCAAGGACGATGCCCGCAATCAGGACGACATTGGCGACAACGAGCTGCTGGTGGTCTCCTTCGGCACCTCCTTCAACGACAGCCGCGTGAAGGACATCAAGGGCATCGAGGATGCTCTGCAGGCCGCATACCCGGATTGGTCTGTGCGCCGCGCATTCACCGCACAGATCATCATCAACCATGTGCAGGCTCGTGACGGCGAAAAGATCGACAACATGCAGCAGGCCATGGACCGCGCTGTGGAAAACGGCGTGAAGAATCTGGTCGTCCAGCCCACCCACCTGATGCACGGTGCTGAGTACGACGAGATGATGGAAATGATCGACACCTACCGCGACAAGTTTGAATCTGTCGCTGTGGCTGAGCCCCTGCTGGGCGAGGTCGGTTCCGATGCCACCATCATCAATCAGGATAAGGAAGACGTTGCCAAGGCTGTCACCGCTGCTGCCGTGAAGGAAGCCGGCTACGACAGTCTGGATGCCGCTGCTGCGGACAAGGTCGCCTTTGTCTTTATGGGCCACGGCACCTCGCACACCGCAAAGGTGAGCTACAGCCAGATGCAGACCACTATGCAGACTCTGGGCTACGACAATGTGTTCATTGGCACCGTTGAGGGCAAGCCGGAAGAGACTGCCTGCGAGAACGTCATCGAGGCTGTTAAGGCTGCGGGCTACACCAAGGTCATCCTGCGCCCGCTGATGGTGGTTGCCGGCGATCACGCCAACAACGATATGGCCGGTGAGGATGCCGACTCCTGGCTGAGCCAGTTCAAGGCTTCCGGTGCTTTCGACAGCATCGACTGCCAGATCGCTGGTCTGGGTGAGATCGAGGATGTCCAGAAGCTGTATGTCGCCCACACCAAGGCGGCGATCGATTCTCTGAACGGTTGATCAAACGAACCCTCTCCGTCTCGCGGCCGCTTTGCGGCATCCGGTGGAGAGGGTTCATTTTTTATCCGAACGATGGTATAATAAAAGCTGATTTTTTATAATGTAGAGGTATTTCCTATGAAACGCGTTTTTTCCTGTGTTGTCGCTGCTTCTCTGGCACTGAGTCTGCTGGTGGGCTGCGGCGCTTCTTCCACGGCATCTTCTGCAGCTTCCAGTGCTGCCAGCTCGGAGGCTGCTTCTTCCGTGGCTTCTTCTGCCGCTGAGACCGCCGCTTTGCCGGACGGTGTGTATACCGCCGAGTTTGACACCGACAGCAGCATGTTCCACGCCAACGAAGCCTGCGACGGCAAGGGCACCCTGACTGTGGAGAACGGCCAGATGACCTTCCATGTCAGCCTTGCTTCCACCCATATCGTCAACCTGTATCTGGGCAAGGCTTCCGATGCCGCCGACCACGAGGCCGACTGGCTGCAGCCCACCACAGATACCGTCACCTATTCCGACGGCACCTCGGAGGAGGTGTACGGCTTTGACATCCCGGTCTCTGCTGTGGATGCCGACTTTGACCTGGCTATTCTGGGCACCAAGGGCAAGTGGTACGACCATGTCGTCAGCGTGCGTGATGCCGTGGAAAAGGCTGCGAAAGCCGAGACCCCGGCAGACGGCACCTACACCTGTGATGTGACGCTGGAGGGCGGCTCCGGCCGTGCCACCGTGGAGAGCCCCGCCGCTCTGACCGTGGCAGACGGCAAAATGACCGCCACCATCGTGTGGAGCAGCCCGAACTATGATTATATGATCGTGGACGGCGAGAAGTATTTGCCCACCAACACCGAGGGCAATTCCACCTTTGAAATTCCGGTATCAGCGCTGGATACCGCACTGGATGTCACCGCCGACACCGTGGCCATGAGCACTCCTCACGAGATCGAGTACACGCTGACCTTTGATTCCGCAAGTCTGAAGTGACTCCTCCAGTCACCTTCTTTGGCAAAAAGATAAACTTTACCGTACTGCCAAAGCCTCCCTCTATGAGGGAGGTGGCGCGGCGTAAGCCGTGACGGAAGGAGTTACCTATGAAGATCACCCGCAACCAATTTCTGAAACTGATCCCCGCTGCGGCGCTGACGCTGACCGGCTGCGGCAGCAAGACTCAACCTTCCAATACGGAAAGTCTTGTTTTCTCCCATCATTACCAGCTGGACTATGCACAGCAGTTCACAGCGGACTGCTATGAGGGCGGCTATACCATGCTGACCATCGCGGAGTCGGATGCACGGTTCCTTGTTGTGCCGGAAGATGCTGCGGAGGTGGACGGTCTGCCTGCTGATGTGACTGTGCTGCGCCAGCCGGTGGAGAATATTTATCTGGTCTCCACCTCGGTGATGGATCTGCTTTTACATCTGGACGCACTGGACAGCGTGGCCTTTTCCGGCACCAAGGCCGAGGGCTGGTATCTGCCCGCGGTGCAGCAGGCCATGGAAGAGGGAAAAATCGCGTATGCAGGCAAGTACAGCGCCCCGGATTACGAGCAGATCCTGGCAGCGGGCTGCCGCCTTGCCATTGAGAATACCATGATCCTGCACACGCCGGAGGTAAAGGAACAGCTGGAACACTTTGGCATTCCGGTGCTGGTGGAGCGTTCCAGCTACGAGAGCGACCCGCTGGCCCGCATGGAGTGGATCAAGCTTTACGGCATCCTGCTGGGCAGGGAAGAACAGGCCGAGCAGGTGTTTTCCGCGCAGGAGACAGCCGTTCAGCCCATCCTTTCGCAGGAACCCACGGGAAAAAGCTGTGCCTTCTTCTCGCTGACCACCAACAACCTTGCCACTGTGCGCAAGGGCAGTGACTATGTGGCCCGCATGATCGAAATGGCAGGCGGCAGCTATGTCTTTGCGGATCTGACGGACAATGGCAACAGCCTTGCTACCATGAACCTGCCGCTTGAGGACTTCTATGCAGGTGCAAAGGATGCCGATGTGCTCATCTACAACAGCGCCATCGAGGGCATGATCGCATCGGTGAGCCAGCTGACCGAGCGTTTCCCGCTGCTGAACGAATTCAAAGCGGTGAAGGAAGGGCAGGTGTGGTGCACCACCCAGAGCCTGTTCCAGCAGAGCATGGAGCTGGCAGACCTGATCGTGGACATGAACCGGGTGTTTACCAAGGGCACACCTGCCGCCAGTACCCTGAAATTCCTCACCCATGTGGATTAAAGAAGGGAAATTTTACAGAAAGGAAAGCCTATGACCCGTACCAGACGCCTTGCAGCCGCCTATATTGCCCTTGCGGCAGCCGTGGCTGTGCTTTTTGCGCTGAACCTGTTCTGGGGCAGCGTATCCCTTGCACCGGGTGCGGTGCTGACGGCGCTGCTGGGCAAGGGCGGCGATGCGCTTGCGGGGAACATCATCCTGCAGCTGCGCCTGCCCCGCGCGGTCATGGCTGCGCTGCTGGGGGCAGCCCTCAGCGCAGCGGGATACCTTCTGCAGACCTTTTTTGCAAACCCCATTGCCGGGCCATTTGTCATGGGCGTTTCCAGCGGCGCAAAGCTGGCGGTGGCCCTGACCATGGTGGTGTTTCTGGACCGCGGGATGCTGACCAGCTCGGCCACCATGATCGCGGCGGCCTTTGCGGGTGCCATGGCTGCCATGGCCTTTGTGCTGGCGGTGGCCCGGCGGGTGCAGCGCATGAGCATTCTGGTCATCTGCGGTGTGATGATCGGCTATATCTGCTCCGCCATCACCGATATCGTGGTGGCCTTTGCGCAGGATTCCAACATCGTCAATCTGCATAACTGGTCGCAGGGCAGCTTTTCCGGCGTGACATGGGCCAATGTGCAGGCTGCGGCACTGGTGGTGCTGCCTGCGCTGGCGGCATCCTTTCTGCTTTCCAAACCCATGGCCGCCTACCAGATGGGCGAAGCATATGCCCGCAGCGTGGGCGTGAATGTCAAGCCTTTCTCGGCAGCGCTGGTGCTGATTTCCAGCCTGCTGGCGGCCTGTGTCACCGCCTTTGCGGGGCCGATCTCCTTTGTAGGCATCGCGGTGCCGCACCTTGTCAAGCAGCTGCTGGGCAGCGCAAAGCCGCTGTATGTGCTGCCGGGGTGCTGCTTGGGCGGTTCGGCTTTCTGCCTGTTCTGCGACCTGCTGGCCCGCAGTCTGTTCGCGCCCACGGAGCTGTCCATCAGCTCGGTCACGGCCGTGTTCGGCGCACCGGTGGTCATCTGGCTGCTGGTGCGGCGCAATTCAGAGCGGGAGGGCGCATGATGAACGAAAAAGCACTTTGCACTGCGCGGGAGCTTGCCATCGGCTACGGCAAGACACCGCTGCTCTCGGATATTTGCCTCGGGGTGCAGCCGGGGCAGATCCTGACCTTGATCGGGCCCAACGGCGCAGGCAAATCCACCTTACTGCGCACACTGGCGGGCCAGCTTGCCCCCATGGGCGGCACAGTGCTTCTGGCGGGGAAGGATCTTACTGCCTATACCGGTACCCAGCGGGCGCAGAAGCTGGCTCTCATGGCTCCCCACAGCCGCCGGATGGAGCTGACCACCTGCTTTGACTTTGTTTCGGCTGGGCGCTATCCCTACACCGGACGGCTGGGCATTTTGTCTGCCGAGGACAGGCAGCAGGTGCACAGAGCTTTGGAGCTGGTGGGCGCGGCACACCTTGCAGACCGGGATTTTAACCGCATCAGCGACGGCCAGCGCCAGCGCATCCTGCTGGCCCGGGCACTGTGCCAGCAGCCGGAAGTGATCCTGCTGGACGAGCCGACCTCTTTTCTGGATATCAAGGGCAAGATCGAGCTGCTCACCATTTTAAAGGAGCTGGCCCATACCGGTCAGCTGGCGGTGATCCTGAGCCTGCACGAGCTGGAATTGGCCGAAAAAATAGCGGACATGGTGGTGTGCGTTTCGCCCGGCGGTGTTTCCGGCGTGCTGACCCCGGAACAGGCGTTTCAGCCGGAGAACATCCGCACCCTGTACGGCCTGACCGAACAGCAGTACACGGCTCTGTTCGGCACACCGGAGCCGGAAGCCGAAAAGGCACCCGCCGGAAAACCTCAGTTTGAGCATTACGTCCGCAGCGGGCAGAAGCTGCTGCGCTGCGGCTATACCACCGGCACCTGTGCCGCGCTGGGGGCTGCCGGGGCGGCGCGTCTGCTGCTGACCGGCCGCGAACCGGAAACGGTGGCTCTGCGCACGCCCAAGGGCATTGTGGTGGAGGTGGCTCCCCTCTGGTGCCGCAGAACGGATGCCGGTGCGGTATGTGCCATCCGCAAGGACGGCGGCGACGATGTGGACGTGACCACGGGCCTGCCGGTGGTCGCGTCAGTGGTGCTGGAACCGGATGCCCCCGGCGTGCGCATCTTTGGCGGCGAGGGGGTGGGCCGGGTGACGAAGCCCGGCCTTGACCAGCCCGTAGGCGAAGCCGCTATCAACCATGTGCCCCGCCAGATGATTGCCGAGGCGCTGGAACGGGAAGCTGAAAATGCTGCCTACACCGGCGGCTTTGCAGTGACCATTTCCATCGAGGGCGGTGCCGAGACGGCAAAGCGCACCTTCAACCCGCACATCGGGGTGGAGGGCGGGCTTTCCATTCTGGGCACCAGCGGCATCGTGGAACCCATGAGCCAGCAGGCCATTCTGGATACCATCCAGCTGGAAATGAATCAGGCCGCACTGCGAGCAAAAAATGCCCCCGGCCCCCGGCGGCTGGTGCTGGCCCCCGGCAACTACGGGCTGGATTATCTGGCCAGCGCTCTGCCGCAGTTCGAGCGGTTCCCGGTGGTCAAGACCTCCAACTTCATCGGGGATACGCTGGATATGGCTGCCACGGCCAAATTTGAGGAAGTGCTTCTGGTAGGCCACGTGGGCAAGCTCTGCAAGCTGGCGGCAGGGGTCATGAACACCCACTCCCACACGGCGGATGGCCGCGCTGAAGTGTTTTGCGCCCATGCGGCGCTGTGCGGTGCCGCGCATGAGGTGTGCGCCGCCCTGATGGATGCCGCCACCACCGATGCCTGCCTTGACATTCTGGACGGCGCACAGCTGCGTGCACCGGTGCTGGAAAGCATCCTTGCCGCCATCCAGATGCATCTGGACCGACGGGCAGGCGGGGCCTTCCGGGTGGGCGCGGTGCTCTTTTCCAACCAGCACGGCCCGCTGGGCGAGACAAAAACGGCAAAGGAGCTGATGCGGGAATGGCAGAACTGAAAGGTACATTTTACGGTGTCAGCGTCGGCCCCGGCGACCCGGAGCTGATGACGCTGCGGGCTGTGCGGCTCATCCGGCAGTGCCCGGTGCTGGCCGCGCCGCAGACTGCTTCCGGCCAGATGCTGGCGCTGGACATCGCCCGCAGTGCGCTGGGAGAAGCGCTGGACGGCAAGACCATCGTCCCGCTGTACTTTGCCATGAGCCGTGACCCGGCCGCGCTGGCGGCTTCGCACGAAAAAGCCGCCGCCGCGGTGCGGCAGTATCTGGATGCCGGGCAGGACGTTGCCATGCTGAACATCGGTGATGTTTCCATCTATGCCACCTTTGGTTACCTGCAGGAGATCTTGCAGGCCGGGGGTTATGCCACCGCCATGGCGGCAGGCGTGCCCAGCTTTTGTGCGGCGGCGGCGCGGCTGAATGTGCCGCTGACCGGCGGCATGGATACGCCGCTTACCATTGCGCCCGGCGGCTGGACAGACCGCGTGCTGGAAATGCCCGGCACCAAGGTATTGATGAAAGCCGGCAGGCAATTGCCTGTCTTATTGGATACCCTGCAGCAGGCAGATAAGCTGAAAAAAAGCGCACTTGTGTGCAACTGCGGTCTGCCGGACGAGCGGGTCTACCCGGATCTTTCCCTTGAGCGGCCGCAGGAACAGGCCGGTTATTTTGCCACCGTTTTGTTAAAGGAGTAACGTTATGGTACATTTTGTTGGTGCAGGCCCCGGCGCACCGGACCTCATCACCCGGCGGGGCGCGGCCCTGCTGCAGAAAGCCGACTGCATCATCTATGCGGGCAGTCTGGTGAACCCGGCCCTGCTGGGCCTTGCAAAGGCAGACTGCGCCATTTATAACAGCGCTGAAATGACGCTGGAGCAGGTGCTGGATGTGATGCGGCAGATGGAAGCTGCGGGTAAGATCACCGTGCGCCTGCACACCGGTGACCCCTGCCTTTACGGTGCCATCCGGGAGCAGATGGATGTGCTGGACGCCGAGGGCATTCCCTACGATGATACCCCCGGTGTGTCCAGCTTCTGCGGCGCAGCGGCGGCACTGAATGCAGAGTACACCCTGCCCACCGTCAGCCAGACCGTCATCATCACCCGCATGGAGGGCCGCACCCCGGTGCCGGAAAAAGAAAAGCTGGCAAGCCTTGCTGCCCACGGGGCAACGATGGTCATTTTCCTATCCATCGGCCTTGTGGACAAAGTACAGCAGGCGCTTTTGGCAGGCGGTGCCTATACGCCGGATACCCCGGCAGCGGTGGTGTATAAGGCCACATGGCCGGAGGAAAAAACGGTGCGCTGCACCGTAGGTACGCTGGCGGAAAGCGTTCATGCAGCGGGTATCACCAAAACGGCGCTCATTGTGGCAGGCGGCTTTCTGGGCCGGAATTATGAGCGCAGCAAGCTCTACGACCCGGCCTTTACCACCGAGTTCCGCAAGGGGACAGACCAGTGACCCGCACCTACCTTGCCTTTACGGCAAAGGGCCTTGCACTGGCCCAAAAACTGGCGGCGGCATATCCCGGCAGCGTGGCCCGCTGCGGCCATGAAGCCGGGCAGGTGCACCTTGCCGATTGGACGGCCCGCCAGTTTGCCGGGAGCGATGCCCTTGTTTTTGTAGGTGCTGTGGGCATTGCGGTGCGGGCCATTGCGCCCCACTGCCAAAGCAAGGCGCAGGACCCTGCCGTTGTGGTGCTGGACGAGTGCGGCCGCTTTGCCGTGCCCATCCTCTCAGGCCACCTGGGCGGTGCCAACGACCTTGCCCGGGCGCTTGCCGCTGTGTGCGGTGCGGTGCCGGTGATCACCACAGCCACCGACGCAAACGGTGTGTTTGCGGTGGACGAGTGGGCAAAGCACCAGAACTGCACTGTGCTGGAGCCGGAGCGCATCAAGCTTGTCAGCGGTGCACTGCTGGCGGGCAAAACGGTGCAGTTTGCATCCGACTGGCCCATTGCGGGTGCACCGCCTGATGGGATCGCGGCGGGAGATGACCCGGACTTTGCCCTCACCCTCTGCCCGGCGGGGGATGCACTGCATCTGGTGCCGCGCATCGGCGTGCTGGGCGTGGGCTGCAAACGCGGCACCAGCGCCGAAACGCTGGCCGAAGCCTTTGCAGCTTTCTGTGCCCAGAACCGCCTTGCGCCGCAATGCATCACGGCGGCGGCAAGCATCGACTTAAAACAAAACGAGACGGGCCTGCTGACCTTCTGTAAGAGCCACAGCTGGCCGGTGCAGTTTTTCACAGCGGAACAGCTGCGTGCCGCCCCCGGCAGCTTTACGCCTTCGGCCTTTGTACAGAGCGTTACCGGCGTGGATAACGTCTGCGAGCGGTCGGCAGTGCTGGCCGCAGGCGGGACACTCGTTTTTCACAAATATGCCTATACCGGCGTGACCTTTGCGCTGGCCGTGCGGCCCTATGCCCCGGACTGGAGGTGGCAGAATGTTTGACCCGATGAAATTTGAGATCGACGAACCGGAAAAGGTAGTCTACGTGGTGGGCATTGGCCCCGGAGATGTTTACTACCTGACGCAGGAAGCCCAGAACGTTCTGGAACACGCAGATGCCATCTGCGGCTATAAACTTTATCTTGACCTGATCGAGCCGGAGTTCCCATGTGAGGAATATTATTCCACCGGCATGACGCAGGAGATCGACCGCTGCCGCTGGGCGCTGGAAAAGGCGGATACCGGCAGGCGCGTGGTGATGGTGTGCAGCGGCGACGCAGGTGTTTACGGCATGGCCAGCCCTGTGCTGGAACTGGCGCAGGATTACCCGGACGTTGCCGTAGAAGTGGTGCCCGGCCTTACGGCCGCCCTCAGCGGCGGGGCTGTGCTGGGCGCGCCGCTGGCCCACGATTTCTGCGTGATCTCCCTTTCCGACCGGCTCACCCCGTGGGAGGTCATCGAAAAGCGGCTGACCTGCGCAGCGCAGGGGGATTTCTGCGCTGCACTCTATAATCCTTCCTCCAAGGGCAGGCCGGACTACCTGCAAAAGGCGGTGCGCATCCTGCGCGCAAACGGCAAGGCGGATGATACCGTCTGCGGCCTTGTGCGCAACATTGGCCGCGAGGGCCAGAGCGCCCGAGTGCTGACGCTGGCCGAGCTGGAAAACACGCAGGTGGATATGTTCACCACCGTGTATATCGGCAACAGCAATACCCGCGCCCTTTCGGGCCGGATGGTCACGCCGCGGGGGTACCGTAAGTGAAGGCGGTCGTGTTCAGCGGCACCACCGAGGGACGTCGCTTTTCCAAAAAGCTGGCAGAGCTTGGCGTTGCGGTAACGGTGTGCGTGGCAACGCCGCTGGGTGCCGAGGAGCAGGGCGAAATGGCGGGCATCACGGTGCACGCCGGGCGGCTGCAGCCGGATGCCATGGCGGCATTGCTGGCGGGAGCTGATCTCTGCGTGGATGCCACCCACCCTTATGCAGTGGATGCCACCAGGAACATCCGCGCTGCAGCGGTGCAGGCGGGCGTGGAATACCGCCGCCTGCTGCGTGCGCAAAGCCCCTTGCCGCCCGGCTGTGCGGTGTTTGAAACAGCAGCGCAGGCTGCAGAATATCTGGCCGGGACAGAGGGCAATATCCTGCTTGCCACCGGTGCCAAGGAGCTGGCTGTGTTTGCCGGGCTGGAACCGGCGCGGCTTTACCCGCGCGTCCTGCCCACGCCGGAGGGCATTGCCGCCTGTGAAGCGGCCAATGTCCCGCACCGGAACATCATTGCCATGCAGGGGCCGTTCAGTCTGGCGCTGAATAAGGCGTTGATAACACAGTTCCAGATCCGGTACCTCGTCACCAAGGACGGCGGCGCAGCGGGCGGCTTTGCCGAGAAGGTGCAGGCCGCTGCCGATACCGGCGCACAGCTGGTGGTGCTGCGCCGCCCGCCGGAAACTGGCGAGACGGAAACACAAATTTTAGCGTATTGCAAGGAGATTTTGCAATGGTCACACTGATCGGCATGGGCAGCGGAAAATGGGAAGCCCTTTCGGCGCAGGCACAGCAGGCTGTGCGCGGCGCGGGCCTTGTGTTCGGTGCAAAGCGGCTGCTGGCGGGCCTGCCTGCAGACTGCACGGCCCGGCAGTTCGCGCTCTACCAGCCCGCTGACATTCTGGAAACACTGGCACAAACCCCCGGGCAGGATGCTGCCGTGCTTTACAGCGGCGATACCGGATTTTACTCCGGTGCGTCCGGTCTGCTCACGCCGCTGCGGGCGCTGGGCATCCCCGCGCGGGTGTATCCGGGCGTTTCCAGCATCCAGCTGCTTTCAGCGGCGCTGGGCCGACCGTGGCAGGACTGGAAGCTGGTCTCGGCCCATGGCTGCGCCTGCGACCCGGTGGCCGAGTGCATGATGAACCGTTCGGTGTTCTTCCTCACCGGCGGCACGGAAACGCCCGCCTCTCTGTGCCAGAAGCTGACCGATGCCGGTATGGGCGAAGCCCACGGTGTGGTGGGCGAAAACCTTGGCACCGAGGCGGAAACCATCCGCTACGGCTCTGCTGCAGAGCTGGCGGGGCAGAACTTTGCACCACTCAGCGTGCTTCTGGTGGAAAACTTTGATCTGCCGCAGCTGCGTGCGCCGGGCTTCCCGGACGAAAGCTTCATCCGGAGCGAGGTGCCCATGACCAAGCAGGAGGTGCGCGCTGCTGCGCTGGCAAAGCTGGCGGTAATGCCCACCGACACTCTGTGGGATGTGGGCGCAGGCACCGGCAGTGTGAGCGTGGAGCTTGCGCTGGCGGCACCCAAAGGCCGCGTTTACGCCGTGGAGTGTGAACCGGATGCCTGTGAACTGATCCGTAAAAACCGGGCAAAGTTCCATGCTTGCAACCTCATCCTCATCGAGGGCCGCGCACCGGATGTTCTGGCAGACCTGCCTGCGCCGGATGCCGTGTTCATCGGCGGCACCAAGGGCGGCATGGAAGCCGTGCTGGATGAAGTGCTCGGCAAGAATCCGAACGTACGCATCTGCATTTCGGCCATTGCGCTGGAAACGCTGGGCGCTGCCATTGCCGCCCTCACGGCCCGGGGCCTGACCGCAGAGGTAACGCAGATCGCCGTCAGCCGCACAAAACCGGCGGGCCGACTGCACCTGCTCATGGCCAATAACCCCATCTTCCTCATTACGGGTACACGCAAATGATGCAATTCCTCATCGCCGCGCCTTCTTCCGGCAGCGGCAAGACCACTGTTGCCTGTGCAGTGCTGGCGGCGCTGAAAAAGCGCGGGGCCGACCCCTGTGCGTTCAAAAGCGGGCCGGACTACATCGACCCCATGTTCCACCGCTCGGCTCTGCAGGTGGACAGCCACAATCTGGATCTGTTTCTTTCCGACAGGGATATAGTGCGGGCCATTTTTGCCCGCTATGCCGCCGGGCATGGTGCCGCCGTGTGCGAGGGCGCTATGGGCTTTTATGATGGTCAGGGCCTGACCACCCGTGCCAGCGCTTGGGAACTGGCGGATACGCTGGGCCTGCCGGTGCTGCTGGTGGTACAGCCCAAGGGTGCCAGCGTGACGCTGGCCGCGCAAATTCAGGGCCTTGTGAACTTCCGCAAAAACAGCCATGTTTCGGGCATCCTGCTCAATGATTGTTCCGAAAAGCTGTATAAAATGCTCAAGGCCCTGCTGGAAAGGGAGACCGGCCTGCCGGTGCTGGGCTATCTGCCCCATTTGCCGCAGGCAGCGGTAGAAAGCCGACACCTCGGCCTGAAGACTGCAGATGAAATTGCCGACCTGCAGGAAAAGATCGCCCTGCTGGCCGATGCACTGGTGCTGGATTGGCAGCGCCTTGCCGTGCTGACCGAAAAGCCTGCGCCGGAAGCTTTGCCGGGAGCAGCTGCACCCACATCCGTCCGCATTGCGGTGGCAAAGGACGAGGCGTTCTGCTTTACCTATGCCGAAACGCTGGACGCACTGCGGGATGCCGGGGCGGAGCTTGTGCTTTTCAGCCCGGTGCAGGATGCGGTTTTGCCGGAAAATATAGGCGGGCTGTATCTGCCCGGCGGCTACCCGGAGCTGTACGCCAAAACGCTGAGTGAAAACAAAACCATGCTGGCTTCCATCCGGCAGGCCGTGCAGGCGGGCCTGCCCACAGCGGCCGAATGCGGCGGCTTTTTGTATCTGGGCCGGAGCCTTGAGGATGCCGACGGTAAGGCGTGGCCCATGGCAGACGTTCTGCCGGGCGATGGCATCCGGGTGGGAAGGCTGGTGCGCTTTGGCTATGCCGAAATGACTGCCAAGGCGGACAGTATGCTCTTCTGCGCCGGAGAAACGCTGCCCATCCACGAATTCCACCACTGGGATTCCACCGCAAACGGCACTGCATTTACTGCCTGCAAAAACGAAAAAATGCAGTGGGAATGCGGCTATGCAAACGAGAATTTCTATGCGGGGTTCCCGCATTTATACTGGGCGGGCACGCCCCTGCCGGGCCGCTTTGTGCGCGCGGCAGAACGATACAGCAAAACAAAAGGATGACCAAAATGACCGAAACTGAACTGAATGCACTTTTGGCGGGTATCACCCCTGCCAACGAAGCTGCCCGCGCGGCGGCACACGCCCACTGGGCCAGCCTTGCAAAGCCTCTGGGCGGGTTGGGCCGGCTGGAGACCATGCTGGAGGATGCCGCCGCCCTTACCGGCAGTGCGGAGCTTGATCTTTCCCGCCGGGTGGTGGTGGTGCTCTGCGCGGATAACGGCGTGGTGGCGCAGGGCGTGAGCCAGACCGGGCAGGAAGTGACCCGTGCCGTGGCCGAAAACCTTGCCATGCGGCGCACCAGTGTGTGCCAGATGGCCCGCACGGCCCACTGCGATGTTCTGCCCGTGGATATGGGCATGGCAGGCGAACCGGTGCCCGGCGTGCGCAGCTGCCGCATTGCCGCAGGCACGGCGGATTTTACCCAAGGCCCTGCCATGAGCCGGGCCGAGGCCGTGCAGGCCGTTGGGGAGGGCATTGCCCTTGCCCGGGAACTGGCAGAGGATGGCTACAGGCTCATCGCCACCGGTGAAATGGGCATTGGCAATACCACCACCTCCAGCGCGGTGGCGGCGGTGCTGCTGGGCCAGCCCGTGGAGCTTATGACCGGGCGCGGTGCGGGCCTCTCGGACGAAGGGCTTGCCCGTAAGGTGGATGCCATCTGCCGCGGCATCCTTTGCAATGAGCCGGCCCCGGAAGACACATTGGATGTTCTTGCAAAGCTTGGCGGCTTTGACATCGCGGGCCTGTGCGGCATCTTTCTGGGCGGGGCGCTGGCCGGGGTGCCGGTGCTGGCAGATGGCTTTATCAGCGGGGTAGCCGCGCTGTGCGCCGTGCGGCTGTGCCCGGCGGCGGCAAAGGCTGTGTTTGCAAGCCACTGCTCGGCAGAGCCTGCCGCGCGCATCGTGCTGGAAGCACTGGGCAAGGCACCCATCATTACGGCGGGGCTGCATCTGGGCGAGGGCACCGGCGCGGTGGCCAGCATCCCGCTGTGGGATATGGCGCTGGCCGTATACGGCGGGTGCTACTCCTTTGCGGAGGGCGGCATTGCGCCGTATACGCCCCAATGTTGACGCTGGTTCTGGGCGGCGCGGCCAGCGGCAAAAGTGAATACGCCGAGAGCCTTGTGCTCAGGACCACCGGCCCCCGCTACTATCTTGCCACCATGCAGGTGTGGGATGCCGAGTGTGCCGTCCGGGTGGAAAAGCACCGCAAAATGCGGGCAGCAAAGCAGTTTGTGACGGTGGAGTGCCCGCTGCATCTGGACAATGTGCGCCTGCCTGCGCGGGGCACCGCCTTGCTGGAAGACCTTGGCAACCTTGCCGCCAACGAGCTGTACGACCCGGCGGGAGCAGGGGAAAACGCGGCCAAAGCCATCCTGCACGGGCTGGAAAGCCTTGCCGCCCAGTGCGAAAACCTCATCGTTGTTTCCAACGAGGTGTTCAGCGGCGGGGCCGACTATGCCGGTGACACAGGCCGCTATCTGCTGGCACTGGCGCAGGTGAACAATGCCTTTGCCGCCCGGGCAGATGCGGTGGTGCAGGTGGTATGCGGCATCCCGGTCTATCATAAAGGAGTGGAAAAATGATCGTTTTGCAGACCATTGCGGTGGCCTTTGCCATGTTTTCGGCCATCCCGGTGCCGCAGTTCGACTGGAACGAAAAAAATATGCGCTACGCCATGTGCGCCTTCCCGCTCATTGGTGTCGTTATTGGTGCGGCGTGGTGTGTGTGTGGCACGCTGCCCCTGCCGGACCTTGCCAAGGCGGCAGGCTTTGCGCTGATCCCGGTATGGATCACCGGCGGCATCCATCTGGACGGCTATGCCGACACCTGCGATGCCCTTTCCAGCTACGGCGACCGAGAAAAGAAGCTGGAAATATTAAAAGACCCCCATTGCGGTGCCTTTGCGGTCATCCGACTGTGCAGCTATTTTCTGGCCTATTTTGCCCTGTGCACCTGTGTGAGTTTTACACCCCGCGTGGGTGTGCTGTGGGTTCTGGCACTGGTGCTGGAACGGGCGCTTTCGGGCCTTGCGGTGGCATCGTTCCCCATGGCAAAAAACACCGGTCTTGCACACACCTTTGCCACTGCAGCAGACAAAACTGTGGTGCGCCGAGTGCTGGCGGTGCTGGCCGCAGTGCTGTGCGTGGGTATGGCGGCGCTGGGCGGCTGGGCACTGGTGCTGGCAGCGCTGGCGGTGCTCTGGCGCTACCATGCTGTGAGCCGGAAGCAGTTCGGCGGCATCACCGGCGACCTTGCCGGGTGGTTTTTGCAAAAGGCCGAGCTCTGGATGCTGGCGGCACTGTGTGCCTGCCAGTGGGGAGGGCTGCTATGATCTTTATTACCGGGCCGCTCTACAGCGGCAAGCGCACCTTTGCGCAAACACTTCCCGGCAAGCGTCTTTCGGACGTGCAGGTATTGGCTGCCGATGCCGCCGACCGCGAGGCACTGGAACGGCTGGCAGACCGCCTTGCTTCTGAATACGATATCCTCATCGCCACCGAGGTAGGCGGCGGTGTTGTGCCGATGGATGTCAAACAGCGCGCCGACCGCGAGGCGGCGGGCAGGCTTGCCTGCCTGCTGGCCGCACGGGCCGAATGCGTGGTGCAGATGTTCTGCGGCATCCCAACGGTTTTGAAAGGAGAATTGTCTCAATGCTGATCTATCTTCTGCGTCATGGCCAGACGGAATACAACGCCCAGAAGCGTTATCAGGGCCAGCGCGATATCCCGCTCTCACCCGAAGGCGCTGCCCAGCTGCGCCGGGCAGATTTTGACCCCGATGTGGTCTATGTTTCCACCCTGCAGCGCACCAGCCAGACGGCGCGCATCCTGTTCCCGGAGGCAAAGCTTGTGCCGGTGGACGGCCTGAAAGAGATGTGCTTTGGCAGCTTTGAGGGACGCAATTTCATCGAGATGGAAAAGGACCCCGAGTATCAGGCATGGGTGAAGGCCAACTGCGAAAGCCCCTGCCCGGATGGAGAGCGCAAGACGGATTTTTCAGACCGCATCTGCCGCACCGTGGCAGAGCTGATCGATAAAGCTCTTGCCGCAGGCGAAGAACGGCTGGTCATTCTGGCCCACGGCGGCACCCAGATGGCCGCCATGGAGCGGTTTGCCGTCCCCCACAGGGACTATTATGCGTGGTGCGGGCCCAACGCGGGCGGCTTTGTGCTGGATGCAAAGGACTGGCAGACGAAGCACGTTTTGTATCTCATCAAGACGGTGCAGTATACAAAGGGGGCCGAGTGATGGTCCTGTGGGCTGTACTGGGCGGTTTTGTGCTGGACGCGCTCTTCGGAGACCCGGCGTGGCTGCCGCACCCGGTGGTGCTTATGGGCAGATGCATCTCCCGGCTGGAAAAATTCCTGCGTGCCCGCCTGCCCGGCACCCCGCAGGGCGAGCTGCTGGGCGGTGCCGTGACGGCGTTCTGCCTGCCGGTGGGCACCTTTCTGGTCACGAGCCTTGTGTGTCTGGCGGCGGCAAAGCTCAGCCCATGGCTGGGCCTTGCCGTACAGATGTTCTGGTGCGGGCAGGCGCTGGCGGCAAGGGGCCTTGCGCAGGAGAGCACAAATGTGTATAACGAGCTGGTCCGGAACGACCTGCCCGCTGCTCGCAAAGCCGTGAGCCGCATCGTGGGCCGCGACACCCAGAACCTGACCGCAGAGGGCGTGACAAAGGCCGCGGTGGAAACGGTGGCCGAAAATGCCAGCGACGGTGTCATTGCGCCGCTGCTGTATATGCTCATCGGCGGGGCACCGCTGGCGCTGACCTACAAGGCGATCAATACCATGGACAGCATGCTGGGCTACAAAAACGAGAAGTATCTTTACTTTGGCCGCGCAGCCGCGAAGCTGGATGACCTTGCCAACTACATCCCCAGCCGCATTGCCGCCCTTTTGTGGGTGGCCGCTGCGGCCTTTACCGGCAACGATGCCAAGGGCGCATGGCGCATCTGGCGGCGGGACCGGCGCAACCACGCCAGCCCCAACAGCGCCCAGACCGAAAGCGCCTGCGCCGGTGCACTGGGTGTGCAGCTGGCCGGCCCGGCTTACTATTTTGGCGAATATTACCCCAAGCCCACCATCGGTGATGCCCTGCGCCCCATTGAGCCGCAGGACATCCTGCGCGCTGACCGCATGATGTATGTGGCAAGCGGCTTTGCGCTGGCATGGGGTGCAGCAATACGGGGGTATCTTGTATGAAACCACTGACCCATGGCGGCGACTGGGCGGGCTACCGCGCCGAGTTTGGCCGCGACCCGCTGGATTTTTCGGCCAATGTCAGTCCGCTGGGCCTGCCGGAAGGCGTGGCAAAGGCCATTACGGCAGCGCTTGCCACGGCCGACCGCTACCCCGACCCGCTGTGCCGGGCCCTGCGTGAAAAACTGGCGGTGGCTGAGGGTGTGCCCGCCGAATGGCTGCTGTGCGGCAACGGCGCGGCAGACCTCATCTTCCGGCTGGCGCTGGCTGCAAAGCCCCGCACTGCACTGGTAACGGCCCCCACCTTTGCCGAGTATGCCGCCGCCCTTGAAACGGCAGGCTGCACGGTGGAACGGCATTTTTTGCGGGAAGAAAACGATTTTGCGGTGACGAAGGATCTCCTGAACGCGGTGCACCCGGGTACAAATATGGTGTTCCTCTGTCAGCCCAACAACCCCACCGGCCAGCTGGCAGAGCCTGCCCTTGTGGAAGCGCTGCTGCACAAATGCGAAGCCGTGGGTGCGGTGCTGGCCGTGGACGAATGCTTTCTGGATTTTCTGCCGGAGGGCGAAGGCCTTTCGGCAAAGCATCTGCTGAAAAACAGCAAAAAACTGATTATTTTAAAAGCCTTCACCAAGCTTTACGGCATGGCAGGCGCGCGTCTGGGCTATTGCCTGTGCTCTGATACAGAGCTGCTTGCCCGGATGCGGGCAGCGGGCCAGCCGTGGGCGGTGTCCGGTCTGGCGCAGGCGGCAGGCATCGCTGCGCTGGACGAGACGGAATATGTGGCGAAGGTGCGTGCATTGATCGAAGCACAGCGGCCTGTGCTGGCAGACGGCCTGCGGGCGCTGGGCCTGCGGGTGATCGAGGGCCGGGCTAACTATCTGCTGTTCCGCGCGCCGGAAGCGCTGGGCGAAGCGCTGCGCCGCAAGGGTGCAGTACTGCGCAGCTGCGGCAATTATCCGGGCCTTGATGCCAGCTGGTACCGCACCGCCGTGCGCACAGAAAACGAGAACCGGCAGCTGCTTGCACTGCTGGCCGAAACCCTGCCGGAGGTGGCACAATGAGCAAGGCAAAATGCATTATGGTGCAGGGCACCATGAGCGGTGCGGGCAAAAGCCTGCTGTGCGCGGCGCTGTGCCGCATCTTTGCGCAGGATGGCTACCGCGTGGCCCCTTTCAAAAGCCAGAACATGGCCCTGAACAGCTTCGTCACCCGCAACGGTGCAGAGATGGGCCGTGCTCAGGTGGTGCAGGCACAGGCTGCAGGCGTGGAGCCGGATGTGCGCATGAACCCCATCCTGCTCAAGCCCAGCAGCGATGTGGGCAGCCAGGTGATCGTGAACGGCAAGGCCCGGGGCCAGATGTCTGCTGCCGCCTACTTTAAAATGAAGCGCAGCCTTATCCCGGACATTCTGGAAGCCTACAACAGCCTTGCCGCCGAGAACGACATTATCGTGATCGAAGGCGCGGGCAGCCCGGCGGAGATCAACCTGAAAGCCGACGATATCGTGAACATGGGCCTTGCAAAGCTGGTGGATGCGCCGGTGCTGCTGGCGGGCGATATCGACCGGGGCGGCGTATTCGCCCAGCTGTACGGCACTGTGGAGCTGCTGGAAGCCGACGAGCGTGCCCGCATCAGGGGCCTCATCATCAACAAGTTCCGGGGCGATGTGGAGATCCTGCGGCCCGGCCTTGCCATGCTGGAAGAAAAAACGCAGCTGCCCGTACTGGGCGTAGTGCCGTACCTGCGGGTGGAGATCGAGGACGAGGACTCCCTCTCCGACCGGCTGGATACAAAAGCTGCGGTCAAGCCGCTGGATATCGCCATCCTGCGCCTGCCGCATGTATCCAACTTCACCGACTTTATCCCGCTGGAACAGCACCCGCTGCTGGGCGTGCGGTATGTGCAGCGCACCCGCCAGCTGGGTGCACCGGATCTCGTCATCCTGCCCGGCACCAAGAACACCATGGATGACCTGCGCTGGCTGCGGGAAAGCGGACTGGAAGCGGCGGTGCTCAGGCTTTCGGCAGCCGGTACGCCGGTGCTGGGCGTGTGCGGCGGCTACCAGATGCTGGGCGAACAGCTCTGCGACCCGGCAGGGGAGGAGAGCGGCACCCCCTGCACCCTGCGGGGCCTTGGCCTGCTGCCCACCACGACGGTGTTCGGCACCGAAAAGCACCTGACCCAGACCGCAGCCTGTGTGACCACAGAACCCTTTGCAGGCGCAAAGCTGACGGGCTACGAGATCCACGCAGGCCGCACCGAGGTGCGGGGCAGTGCGTTCTGCATCCTTGCAGACGGCACGCCGGAGGGCTGTGTGCAGGACGGTGTATTCGGTACCTACCTGCACGGCCTGTTCGACACCGGCGAACTGACCGAAAAACTGACCGCATTTTTGTGCAAACGGAAGGGCATCGATCCGGCCGGGGCCGAGCTTATCCCCATGGAGCAGTACCGTCAGCAGCAGTTTGATCTGCTTGCCGATGGTGTGCGCGCGGCACTGGATATGCCCGCCATCTATGCCGCCATGGGAATGCAAAAAGGAGACAACACATGACACCGCAGCATCATCTGCCCGCCGACATTGAACGGACGAGCATCTCCATTATCACAAGGGAACTGGACGAGCTGGGCCTGACCCCGCCGCCGGAGACGGCTGCGGTGGTCAAGCGGGTCATCCACACCACCGCGGATTTCGACTATGCCAAAAATCTGCGCTTTACACCCGGCGCGGTGGAAGCCGCAGTCAAGGCCCTGCACGCGGGTGCTTTCATCGTTACCGACACCAATATGGCGCTGGCGGGCATCACAAAGCCGGGCCTGAAAAAACTGAACGGTGAAGCCATCTGCTACATGGCAGACCCCGCTGTGGCCGAAGCCGCAAAGCAGGCGGGCACCACCCGTGCCGTTGCCGCCATGCACCGCGCTGCCCGGGAGCACCCGGGGGCCATTCTGGCCATTGGCAATGCGCCCACGGCCCTTTTGACCATTGCGGAGGAAATGGAAGCCGGTCTGCGGCCTGCACTGGTTATTGGCGTGCCGGTGGGGTTTGTGAATGTGGTGGAAAGCAAGGAAGTACTGTTTGCCGCCTGCGAGCGATACGGCGTGCCTGCCATCGCCGCCATGGGCCGCAAGGGCGGCAGCAATGTGGCTGCAGCCATCTGCAACGCCCTCATTTACTCTGCCGCCGAAATGCTGGACCCCTCTGCCAGAGGGTGGAACGGATAAGGTGGAAACAGCATAATATCAAAAACCCGGAACCCTTTTTGAGCCGTTTTGGCCGAGAAAAGGTTCCGGGTTTTGTTCATGATTTTTTCAGAGAGCTATTTTGCAACAGCCCCATTTTCACGGAAAAGGTCCGAACCGAGCACGGCATCCACACTGCCGGCATCAGGCTGCGGGGAACGCCTTGTTCCACACTTCGATCACCTTGAACTTCGGGGTCCAGCCTTCGGGCTCAAAGCGGTCGCCCTTGGCACCCATGGTGCCCTGCTCGGTGCACCACTGTGCGGCCTTGGCCATATCAGGGTCGGTCACATCCGCAAAGGCGGGTGCACCTGCGGGTTCGGGCCTGCCTGCGGTGTTCCACACCAGCAGAGCCAGTTGGCCGCGGTTTGCCGGGATGGCTGCACCCTCGGGCAGGAGGCTGTGCAGGATCACGCGGGTGGCGATCTCGTAGCCGCCCCAGATGGCTGCACCGCCAACGGCCACGGCGGCAATGGTACCGCCTGTGGTATCCATGGGTGCAGGTTCCACGCCGAAGTCTTCATCAATAGGTTCGTCCGGGTCGATGCGCTGCTCCGGGTCAAGCGAGCTGGCCGACCACTGAGCGACCAGTTCCACCGGGCCATTGGGCATTTTAAAGGTAAAGGTTGTGCTGGTGCTTTTGTTTGTCTCTGTCCAGCCGCCCTCCGGCTCTTCGGGTGCAGTGCCGGTGGAGTTCCACTTCTCAAACTCCATCCAGTAGCCGTCTTTCAGGGTGGTAGCCACTGTCACCGTCTCGCCTCCCTTGACCCAAAGGCTGCTGCGTTGTTCGCCGTTGATGGTCACATTGCCCAGACTGTCGTTGATGGATACCTTGTACAGCTGGTCCCGCTGTGCTTCCAGCGTCACATTGCCGTAAGGCATCTTAAAGGTGAACTCCGGGCTGGTCTGCCAGCCACCCTCCGGCCAGCCGTCATCCGGCTCTACGGGTGCTTTGCCGGTATACGTCCACTGCAGGAAGGGGTTTTCCTCCGTGCTTTCGGCCCGGACGGTGACCAGCTCGCCCGGCTTCACGATCTTTTGGGATGTGCCGGTGTCGCCGGTTCCGTCCACGATGGTGCCGTGTGTGACGTTGACATCGTACAGGGACGTAGTGTGTGCCTGCAGCTCTACATCACCTTCGGGCATGGTGAAGCTGAAGCTCGGCTTGTGCTTCCAGCCTTCCTCCGGGTCCACAAGAGCCGTGCCGACGCCAGGCTGCCACTGATCAAATTCGCGGTGGTCGTTGTTGAAGCCATCCACAAGCTTTACAGTAACGCGGACGCCTGCCGGTGCCTGATTGACCTGCTTACCGTCCACAAAGAACTCGGCCACTCCTGCGGTCTCATAGATCAGATACGTTTTTCGATATTCTGCGCTCAGGCTCACGTTGCCCTCAGGCATCTTAAGGCCCGTTGTTGTCCCGCCTTTTGTAAGCGTGATCATCGCCGCGCTTCCTATTTCCGGTTCTGCCGCCAGTGCCGGTGCGCACACGCTCAGCACCATGCACAGCGCCACGAGGGCCGAAAGCAGCCTTTGGGTCAGGGTCGTCTGCTTCATACGGAATTCCTCCTTTTTTGTTTACGGGGGGGGGGTATGCGTCCACCTTGAAAATACCATATTTCACCTTCTTTTTCAATAAAACCTGCGTGAAACGCCCCAAAAACTGCGTGAAAACCGTTTTGCACCGCTGTGCGCGCCTTTGCCCCCTCTTGCAATTTGTGCGCAAAGGGTGTAGAATACAGTTACAATTAAATACAGGGGAGCTTGTGAAGCAGGCTGAGAGGAAGTACCCAAACTTCGACCCTTTTACCTGATGCGGATAATGCCGCCGTAGGAAGTCAGAATGGATGATTTTTTGCAGGAGGCACCGCGGAAGGTGTCTCCTGTTTTTTGTTGTGTACCGATTACCATTAAGGAGGATGCCTTGTACTTTTCTGCGGAAGTGCCGCAGCGGGCTGAGGGGGAGCGCCCTGAGCTTTGTGACCGTCAGCGATGGGAAGCCGTGTTCCGGCGTGAGAGGAGACCAGCAAGTCTCGACCGCTTCTTATAGTTCCTGCGCCGGGTCTGGCACCGGGTGCGGGCTGTTTGCGGAGGCGCTGTATGGTTTTTGCTGCTTCCGCAGGTTTGGAAAGGAGCCTTGCTTTATGAAAAAACTCTCTGTGAAAAAGCTGGCGCTGGCCGGCATGCTGTGTGCTCTGTGCGTGGTGGGCAGCGTATTCAGCTTCCCCATGTTCGGCAGCAAATGTGCACCCATCCAGCACATGGTCAATGTGACCTGCGCGGTGCTGCTTGGCCCGTGGTGGGGCGTGGGCGTGGCCTTTGTGGCTTCGCTGCTGCGCAATCTGCTGGGTCTGGGCAGCCTGATGGCCTTCCCCGGCAGCATGTTCGGCGCACTGCTGTGCGGCCTTGTGTACCATAAGACCAAAAACATCCTTGCCACCATGGTGGGCGAGGTGTTCGGCACCAGCATTCTGGGCGGCCTGTGCGCTTACCCGGTGGCCATCTTCCTCATGGGCAAGAGCGCCGGCGACATCGCGTTCTATGCCTACATCGTGCCGTTCCTCATCTCCACTGCAGTGGGTTCCATCATTGCGGGCGTGCTGGTGTACAGCCTGCAGCGCTCCGGCGCTCTGCACAGCATGCAGAAGAGCCTTTCTTAACGAAGGTGCGTGCAAATGTTTAAAACAGAGTTTGAAAATGTCCGCCGCACCTGCCCGCTCATCCATAACATTACCAACTACGTCACCGTGAACGACTGCGCCAACATGGTGCTGGCCTGCGGTGCTTCGCCCATCATGGCCGACGATGCCGCCGAGGTGGAGGACATCACCACCATCTGCGGCGGTCTGAACATCAACATCGGCACCCTGAACAGCCGCACCATCACCAGCATGCTGCTGGCGGGCAAAAAGGCAAACCAGCTGGGCCACCCGGTGGTGCTGGACCCGGTGGGTGCGGGTGCATCCCGCCTGCGCACCGACACGGCTTTCCGCCTGCTCAGGGACGTAAAGTTCACCGTGATCCGCGGCAACATCTCGGAGATCAAAACGCTGGCCTCCGGCGCGGGAACCACCAAGGGCGTGGATGCCGATGTGGCCGATAAAGTTACTGAGGAAAATCTGGATTCTGCCGTGGCCTTTGCCAAGGCCTTTGCAGCCCAGACGGGTGCTGTTATTGCCATTACCGGTGCCATCGACATCGTGGCCGATGCCCACACCGCCTACTGCATCCGCAACGGCAATGCCATGATGAGCAGCATCACCGGTACGGGCTGCCAGCTTTCGGCCCTGACGGCGGCGTTCGTCACCGCCAACCCCGGCCATCCGCTGGAAGCCGCTGCAGCCGCAGTGTGCGCCATGGGCCTTGCGGGCGAGACCGCCCACAAGCGTCTGACCCCGCTGGACGGCAACTCCACCTACCGCAATTATATCATCGATGCCATTTACAATATGACCCCGGATCAGCTGGAAGAAGGAGCAAACTATGAAGTGCGATAAGCAGAACATGCTTCTGTATGCCGTCACCGACCGCGCATGGGTGGGCAAACAGACCCTCTATGAACAGGTGGAGAGCGCCCTGAAGGGCGGTGTCACCTGTGTGCAGCTGCGTGAAAAAGAGCTGGACGACGAAGCCTTTCTGAAAGAGGCTGTGGAGATCCATGCTCTGTGCCAGCGCTACGGCGTGCCGTTCTTTGTGAACGACAATGTGGACATTGCCATCCGCTGCCACGCCGAGGGTGTGCATGTGGGGCAGGAGGATATGGCCGCAGCGCAGGTGCGCGCCCGTGTGGGCGAGGGAATGATGATCGGCGTTTCCGTCCACAGTGTGGAGGAAGCACGGGAAGCCGTCAAGCACGGCGCAGACTGCCTTGGCGTGGGCGCGGCCTTTGCCACCCATACCAAGACCGATGTGGATGTTCTGCCCCACGAGACCCTGAAGGCCATCTGTGATGCCGTGGACATCCCGGTGGTGGCCATTGGCGGCATCCACAAGGAGAACATCCTGCAGCTCAAGGGCACCGGTGTGGATGGCGTGGCCCTTGTGAGCGCCATCTTTGCAGCAGACGACATCGAGACCGAGTGCAAAGAGTTGAAAGCCCTGTCGGAGCAGATCATCTGACCGATCCCGCGGCAAACCGGGGACACCACCTTGGGCCGCGTTATAAAATTCATGGAGAAAACCAACATGAAAAGCGTATTTTGCGCAGGTGCCGGCATCCAGAACGTTCTGTTTTTTCTGAATGACGGCTGCCTTTCCCTACCCTTGTATGACCAGCACCCTGCTGTTCAGAGATAAACTGTCATTTGGAGGAACAGAGCGTATGCAGACTTATACTACCCAGATGGATGCCGCCCGCAAGGGCATCATCACGCCGCAGATGGAGATCGTGGCTAAAAAAGAGTATCGCACCACCGAGGAGATCCGCCAGTGGGTGGCCGAGGGCAAGGTAGCCATTCCGGCCAACAAGCACCACGAGTGTTTGAACCCCGAGGGTGTCGGCTCCATGCTGCGCACCAAGATCAACGTGAACCTTGGTGTCTCCCGCGACTGCAAGGACTACAACGTGGAGATGCAGAAGGTGATGAGCGCCGTCAACATGGGTGCGGAAGCCATTATGGACCTGTCCAGCCACGGCAACACCCAGCCCTTCCGCCAGAAGCTGACCCACGAGTGCCCGGTGATGATCGGCACCGTGCCGGTGTACGATTCGGTCATCCACTACCAGCGCGATCTGGCTGAGCTGACCGCACAGGACTTCATCGATGTGGTGCGCCTGCATGCAGAGGACGGTGTGGACTTTGTCACCCTGCACTGCGGCATCACCCGCAAGACCATCGAGCAGATCCGCAAGCACAAGCGCAAGATGAACATTGTCAGCCGCGGCGGCTCTCTGGTGTTTGCATGGATGAGCATGACCGGCAACGAGAACCCCTTCTACGAGCACTTTGACGAGATCTGCGAGATCTGCGCCGAGCACGATGTGACCATCTCGCTGGGCGATGCCTGCCGTCCCGGCTGTCTGGCTGACGCCACCGATGTGTGCCAGATCGAGGAGCTGGTGCGTCTGGGCGAGTTGACCAAGCGCGCATGGGCACACAACGTGCAGGTGATGGTGGAAGGCCCCGGCCATGTGCCCCTGAATCAGGTGGCTGCCAACATGGAGGTGCAGAAGAGCATCTGCATGGGCGCACCCTTCTATGTGCTGGGACCCCTCGTCACCGATATCGCCCCCGGTTACGATCACATCACCGCTGCCATCGGCGGCGCTGTGGCTGCAGCCAGCGGTGCAGCTTTCCTGTGCTATGTGACCCCCGCCGAGCATCTGGCTCTGCCCAATGTGGACGATGTGAAGCAGGGCATTGTGGCCTCCAAGATCGCTGCCCACGCCGCCGATATCGCCAAGGGCATCCCCCACGCCCGGGACATCGACGATAAGATGGGCGATGCCCGCCGTGTGCTGGACTGGGATGCACAGTTCGCCTGCGCACTGGACCCGGAGACCGCAAAGGCCATCCGCGATGCCCGCCTGCCGGAGGACGACCACAGCGACACCTGCAGCATGTGCGGCAAGTTCTGTGCCGTGCGCAGCATGAACAAGGCGCTGGCCGGTGAGTACATCGACATTCTGTAAAAATCTTCTATTTTGCGCGCAGCAGCGTGCATCTTCCTCCGCCGCCCGGTATGACCGCCGGGCGGCTTTTGTTGTAATACGGCGAAAAATATGTTACAATAAATCAATTTGTTATGACAGGGGTGTGGGAAATTGGAAATGACCGTTCTGGGGAATCTTGATCCTACTCCGCTTACCGCATTTTTCGGGCAGCTGCAAACGACTGAAGTGATCGTTACGGACGAGCGCATTGCACACATCAAAGAGCGCCATCCGGAGGATCTTCTTCTGTTTGAGCAATATGGACGGGAGGCTGTGCTTTCTCCTGATTTGATCATTCGGGACAGCAAGCATATTGGAACAGTTTTTGCCGTGAAAAAACTGCCGGATACGAACCTGAATGTTGTTGTAAGGCTTGTGCTGGAAACCGATGAAGCGGGATTTAAGAATTCTGTCATGACATTTTACAGGCTCCGCGAACGTAACTTGAAAAAACTTCTGGAGAAGAACCAGCTGCTTTACACGCGGGAATAAATTTGCTATAATATGGGTAGGATAAGGTAGCGTTTGAAGTAGAGAATGTGCTGCTACACGCCCCTTGGGCCAAAAGAAATGCGGGAAAGGGCACACCCGCCAAATGCTACTCGATGGGGAACGGTTCAAATGCCGTTCCCCGTTCCTGTTTTAAGAGGTCCCTTACGGATCTCTTTTTTATTATCGATTATTTCTATCAATTTTTTAGAATTTACAATTCTTCTGTACTGTACTATAATAAAGTCAACAACTTCATTCACCCAAAGTACAGGAGGAATCTGTCTTGCTGGTAAATCTTATCGAATCCGTCTATCGCCTGCTGTGGGGCGACCTGTTCACCATCCCGCTGGGCGGCGGCATCGGCATTTCCTTCATGGTGGTGCTGCTGTTCACGGCGGGCATCTGGTTCACCTGCCGCACCCGTCTTTTGCCGGTGCGGCTGTTCCGGGATATGATCGCCGCCGTGTGCGAGAAAAAGCAGGGCAGGGACGGCCTTTCCTCCTTCCAGACGCTGGTCATTTCCACCGCCACCCGCGTGGGCATGGGCAATCTGGTGGGCGTGGTGGCTGCTGTTTCTGCAGGCGGTGCCGGTGCGGTGTTCTGGATGTGGGTCACTGCCATTCTGGGTGCGTCCACCTCCTTTATCGAATCCACCCTTGCCCAGAAATACCGCCAGCCCGACCCGCTGTACGGCGGCTGGCGCGGCGGCCCGGCCTACTATCTGCATGTGCTGGCGGAGCGCAGGCGCGGCAAAAAGCTCAAATGCTCTGTGGTAGCGGCGCTGTTTGCGGTGTCTGGCCTCATCTGCTGGTGCGGCATCAGTCAGGTGATCTCCAACTCGGTCAGTTCTGCGTTTGAAAATGCGTTCCATATTCCGCCGCTTACTACCACACTGGTGCTCACGGCCATTGCGGCGGTGATCGTGCTGCGCAAGAATGCCACCGTGAAAAGTCTGGACGTGATGGTGCCCATCATGGCGGTGTGCTATTTTGTCATCACCGTGGGCATCGTGCTGTTCAACCTGCCCAAGCTCCCGGCGGTGTTCGGGCGCATCTTTACGGAAGCGTTCGGTCTGCGGCAGGCCGTGGCTGGCGGCTTTGGTGCGGTGCTGATGAACGGTGTCAAGCGCGGCCTGTTCTCCAACGAAGCGGGCAGCGGTTCGGCACCCTGTGCAGCTGCCGCCGCAGAGTGCGACGACCCGGTCAAGATGGGCTTTGTGCAGGCACTGGGCGTGCTGATCGATACGGTGGTGATCTGCAGCTGCACGGCTTTTTTGATGCTGCTGGTGCCGCAGGAGATCACGGAAGGACTTGCGGGCATGGACCTTTTGCAGACTGCCCTGCAGTACCATCTGGGCGGTTTTGGTGTCGTGTTCATTGCGGCCACGCTGGCGCTGTTCAGCTTTTCCACCTTTCTGGGCGTTTTGTACTACGCCCGCGGCAATGTGGCCTATCTGTGCGGCGACAACTGGTGGAGCCAGACCGTGTATAAGCTGATCGCGCTGGTCATGCTGGTGATCGGCGGTATGCAGGCCTACACGGTGGTGTGGGATCTGGGCGACGTGGGCATCGGCCTGATGACCATTTTCAACATGATAGCTTTGGTGCCCATGGCAAAGGAAGCGCTTGCCGCCCTGAACGACTACGAAAAACGCAAAAAACTGCAGTAAATAGCAAAGGCCCGGCTCCCTGTAACATGGGAACCGGGCCTTTCAGGTTATTTTATTGCAGATCAGATTTGTTTAAAAGCAGCCCGCCTGCAAGCCCGGCCAGCGCGGGCAGCACCCAGCCAAAGCCCATGCTGCCCAGCGGCAGAGCGTTGGCGGCGGCAGATACTGCCCCCAGCGGCAGCGCAGCGGCGATGCTCTGCAGGGCGGTCAGGCCCATGCACAGCGGATACACCGCCCGGTGCTTTTCAAGGCCCGGCATAAAGGAAAGCAGGATCAGCACGATGGCTGCGGGATAAATGGCGTTCAGCACCGGAGTGGACAGCCGGATGATGGCAGCAAGGCCGAGGTTCGATACCAGCATACTGGCCACAGCAAAAAAAGCTGCGATGGCAGGGTAGGGGATGCGGGGCAGCAACTGATGAAAATACTGACCCACGCAGGCGATCAGGCCCACGCAGGTGTTAAAGCATGCGATCACAAAAATGGCTGCGACCAGCACAAGGCCCGCCCGGCCGAACAGCGTTTGCGCCAGAGCGGTAAGCACCTCGGCACCGGTGGCAAGGCCCGGATACACCGTGCCGGTCTCGGCCCCGGCGTGGCTCAGCATGGCGTAGACCACCAGCATCAGCCCGCCTGCAATAAAACCGGCCCGGATGGTGCCGCCCTCCACGGCACGGCTTTCTGTGACACCCCGGGCGCGGATGTTCAGGGCAATGACCGCGCCAAAATTCAGCCCGGCCAGCGTGTCCATGGTCTGGTAGCCGTACAGGATGCCCTGCACAGCGGGCAGGGCTGCGTACTCTGCGCTGGGTGTGCCGTAGTGTGCCGCCAGCGGATGGATGAGACACCCGGCAAACAGCACCACGATGAGCACGATCAGGCAGGGGCAGAGGATGCGGCCCAGCCAGTCGGTAAGCTTTTCCGGCCGCAGCGCCACCAGAAAGGCCGCTGCAAAAAACAGCACCGAGTAGGCCAGCTGCAGCCCGGTACCGCCGCCTATCAGCGGCACCAGCATCTGGAAGGAGGTACTGGCGGTGCGGGGGATGGCAAGGCAGGGCCCGATGGAAAGATACACCAGAATGGTGAACACCATGGCGAACACCGGATGCACCCGGCCGGCAAGCTTATCCAGACCGCCCGCCCGGGCCACAGCCACCACGCCCGCAATGGGCAGGCCGACGGCGCTGACGGCAAGGCCCGCAAAGGCAGGCCAGAGGCTGGTACCGGCCTGTGCGCCCAGATGCGGCGGGAAGATTAGGTTCCCGGCTCCGAAAAACATGGAAAATAGCGTAAAACTGACCAAAAGCAGGCTTTTGCCGGAGAGCTTCTGCATAGGACAGACACCTCATTTCTTTCTTGCATCAAAGATGACAGAGATTTATACAGTTCAGTTTATCGTTTTATTGATTTCATGTCAAGAAAGAAAAACATGAAGAAAAGTAATGGCAGGCATGATAAGCTCTTATGCATCATGATGCACGGGTCATTGGCGTTTGGAAAAAGATGTGGTATGATACTTATACGATCCGCAGAGCGGAGACCATTTCAGACCGTCAGGAGCAGGAAAGAACCATGAACCAACACAAACAACTTTTTGAGCGGCTGGCTGCTGCGGCCTTCTGGCTGGCGGTGTGGCAGTGCGCCGCCATGGCGGTGGGACAGGAGGTGTTCCTTGTTTCGCCGGTGCAGGCGGGGTACACTCTTTTGCAGCTTTTGCCGCAGGCAGAGTTCTGGCAGCGGGTGGGTTTCAGCTCCGGGCGCATTCTGCTGGGTTTTGGGCTGGGCGTGGCCGTAAGCATCGTACTGGCTGTGGCCGCACAGGCGTGGCACACGGCAGATGTGCTGCTTGCTCCGGTGCTGCAGCTGGTCAAAGCCACGCCGGTGGCAAGCTTTATCATTCTGGCGCTGGTGTGGGTGCGGGGGGCATCGCTTTCGGTGCTCATCAGCTTTTTAATGGTGCTGCCCGTGCTGTACGGTGCGGTGCGCACCGGCATCCAGAGCGCAGACCCACAGCTGTTGGAGATGACGAAGGTGTTTCGCCTTCCGCTGGGCCGACGGCTGCGGGCGGTGTGGCTGCCTGCGGTGCTGCCGGCCTTCCGGCAGGGATGCAGCGTGGCCCTTGGCATCTGCTGGAAGAGCGGCGTTGCCGCTGAGGTGATCGGCCTGCCCAATGGCAGCATCGGCGATGCACTCTACCGGGCCAAGATCACCCTTTCCACCGGGGAGCTGTTCGCATGGACGTTTGTGATCATCCTGCTCAGCGCCGGGTTTGAAAAACTGTTCCTGCTGCTTCTGGACTGCGTGACCCGCGCCGTGACCGGGGAGGTGCCGCAATGCTGACCATCAAGCATCTGACAAAACAGTTCGGGGAGAAAACGCTTTTCCGGGATCTCTGCCTCACGGTGGAAGGCCCGGCGGTGCTGTGGGCACCCAGCGGCTGGGGCAAGACCACATTGCTGCGCATCCTCATGGGGCTGGAAGAACCCACTTCTGGTATAGTACAGGGCGTTGGCCGGGTGGCAGCAGTGTTTCAGGAAGACCGGCTCTGCCCACAGCTGACAGCTGTGCAGAACGTGACGCTGGTATTGCCCGGCAGTGCAGAACAATACAAAGAGCAAATCATAAAAGATTTTCAACAGTTTGGCATGGATGCTGCCGCACTGGCCCTGCCTGCAGCACGGCTTTCCGGCGGACAGAAGCGCCGCACGGCTCTGCTGCGGGCTTTGTGGGCCGCCAGCGATACGCTGCTGTTAGACGAACCCTTTACCGGAATGGACCCGGACACCCTTGCCGCTGCTGCGGCGCTGCTGCGGGAGCGCTGCGGAGAAAAGCCTGTCTTGCTGGCTACCCACGACCGCGAAGCCATCCGCCTTCTGGGCTGGCCGGTGGTTGAGCTGGAAAATGCCTGAGCCTGCATCTATCCTATAGAATGAAAAATCGGAAAGACCAGAACGGCCTTTCCGATTTTTTGCTGCTTGGAATATTTTACTGAAAAATACGCAGGGGATACGGCGAACTGCATCAGTTCAGCAGCTTTGCCGGGTCAAGGTACTGCTCACCCTGCAGTACTTCCAGATGGATATGCGTCTCCTCGGCGCATTCGTTGGGAATGCTGCCTGCACGGCCAAGTATCTGGCCCACACTCACTTCATCGCCGGTCTGCACCGTGGGGTCGGCAGTGCCGCACACCCGCCACAGGTGCCCGGCGCTGTCCTCGATGCACACCACACTGCCCCAGCGGCTATCGGTGTCCACGGCGGTCACCTTACCGGCGGCGGGAGCACACACCTGTGCATCCTGCGCACAGGCGTAGTCCACACCGTTGTGGGTGCGCCAGTCGCCAAGGGTGCTGCTGTACACCAGCTCATCGCCGCTGTAGGCGTTCAAGACCCTGCCCGAGACGGGCTGCGTGGAGGCAGGCGCAGCTGAACTGCTGGCAGGCGAGGATGCGCCCTGCAGTGCGGAGGGTTCGTGCACCAAACCAGAGCCAGACTGCGCCCCAGAAGAGGACGCAGAGGATGCGGGCTTGGGTATATTTGCCGCAGATTCTGCGGCGTCGGTCACGGGCTGCTGCCATACATCGTCCTCCTGTGGGTCAAGGGTGAGCTGCGGCTCCGGTGCAGGTTCTTCCTGCGGGGTCGTCAGGTCGTCGTAGCTCTTTTTCAGTTCATCCCGCACGGTGCGCACTGCCCACACGCCCGCCGCTGCGGCTGCGACGAGACAGGCCAGCAGTGCCAGTGTAAAGCCCCTGCTGCGCAAAAACTTTTTGATCTGCTCCATTGTCGTTACTCCCATCTGCTGCATTGTGTACGCATTGCTTCTGGGCTTAGTGTGGGACAGCAGGGCAGGTTTTATGCATTCTTTTATTTAAATGCCCTCCGCGTTGCTCTGGGCATATTTAGAGGAAATGATATTTTGTAATAGAGCAGCCCAGCCAGACCTGCGGGTCTGGCTGGGCTGCACTTTCAAGGGAAGGGCTGCAGCCGGAAAGTGCATCTTCCCTCTGTGGCCTTCTGTGTTGATACCCGGAGCGAAGCGGAGGATATTCTAAATGATATTACCAAATAAAAAGGCCCTCCCTTTTCGGGAGAGCCCTTGCGGATCAAAAATCAGTTGCGGCGGCGGCTGTTCATGCCCAGCAGGCGCACAACATACAGGAAGATGTTGATGAAGTCCAGATACAACGTCAGTGCACCGTAAATGGAAGCCTTCTCGGCCAGCTCGCCGTCATAGGCGTAGTAGGAGAACATCTGGCTCAGCTTCTGGGTGTCGTAGGCGGTCAGCAGCATGAACACTACCAGACCGACAGCGCTGTACAGCACCGTGGTGAGGAAACTCATGCCGAACAGCATGCCCACAAAGCCGGTGATGATGAGCGCGAACAGGCCCATCATCAGCTTGGGACCCCAGCCGGACAGATCCTTGTGGGTAGTAGTGCCGTAGACCGCCATCAGGCCGAAGTACAGCGAGGTGGCAAGGAAGGCCAGCACCAGAGTGCCCAGATCAAATATCAGGAAGTAGTAGCTCAGCACCATGCCGTTGAGCAGTGCATAGGCAAAGAAGGTGGCTCTTGCACCGCCCACCGACATGTTCTGCACGCGGGAGCTGAGCACATACACCAGCACCAGCTCTGCGATGGTGAACACCAGATACAGCGAATTGACCACGTACAGCAGCGGGGTAGCGGCTGTAACGAACGCCGCGGCAAAGGTGATGAGCAGGCCTACCGCCATCCAGCGATAGGTGCGGTTCATATAGTCAGCCGAGGTCATGGCAGGCTCCGTGTAGCCTCGATCGTAACCATTGTAATTGTAATCCATATGGGACTCCTCCAGTCTCTTTCTGCCGGAACACTTTTTCCTTGCTCCGGTCTACGGAATATAGTATACTGCATAGAAATGAACGTTTCATGAAAAAGGCTGTGATATTGTATGTCTCTTGGGCTTTATTTACACATTCCGTACTGTTTTTCCAAATGCAGATACTGCGATTTCTATTCCCATCCCGGTGAGCGCGGCGTGCCGGAAGCTTATGTGGATGCTCTTTTGCGGGAGCTTTCCCGCTTTGCGCCGGAAGCACCTCTGCAGCCGGACACCCTTTATTTTGGCGGCGGCACGCCCAGTCTGCTGCGCCCGGAGCAGGCAAAACGGCTGATTGATGCGGCCCGGCCGATGCCGGGGGCCGAGATCACACTGGAAGCAAACCCGGAGACGGTGACGGAAGAAAGCCTTGCAGGCTTCCGGGAGGCGGGCGTGAACCGCATCTCTTTCGGGGTGCAGTCTGCCCGGGATACCCAGCTGCGCACGCTGGGCAGACCGCACACGGCAAAGCAGGCGCGGGCTGCATTTGCCGCCGCGCGGCGCGCAGGCTTTGCGAACATCAGCGGCGACATCATGCTGGCACTGCCGCACTACACCGAAGCCGAGTTTGACGAAACGCTGGAACTGATCGAGGGTGGTGGGGCTACCCATATTTCGGCATATCTGCTGAAGATCGAGCCGGATTCGGCCTTTGGTAAACATCCGCCCGAAGGCCTGCCCACCGGCGATGAAGCCGCCGATTTTTACCTTTATGCAGTGGAACAGCTGGAACACCACGGCTACAAACAGTACGAGATCTCCAACTTTGCAAAGCCCGGCTATGAGGGCAGACACAACCTCATTTACTGGGACTGCGGCGACTATCTGGGCCTTGGCCCGGCGGCGCACTCCTGCATGGGCGGCAGACGGTTCTACTACCCGCCGGACACCGCCGCTTTCCTGAACGATGCCGCCGCCCCGGTGATGGATGGCAGCTGCGGCGCAGAGGACTACCTTATTTTACAGCTGCGCCTGCGCAGGGGTCTCTCGCTGGATGCATACAAAAAACTTTACGGGAAAGAATTTTCCACCGCACAGCTGGCCTTTGTGCAAAACTGCGTCCGGGCGGGCTATGCAAGCTTTGACGGCCGCACCCTTGCCCTGACCCCGGCGGGTCTCATCGTGCAGAACAGCATCCTTGCCCAGCTGTTGTAATTGGCAGAAATACGGCAACACATTGCTTTTGTGTGTCGATTCTGGTATGATATACTCGTATTATTAGGCGATGGGAGAGAAAACGGATGGCGAAAGTATTGATCGTCGGCGCAGGCGCGGCAGGACTGATGGCGGCGGGTGCCGCCGTGCGGCAGGGGCATCAGGTGACGGTGCTGGAACACATGGACAAGCCCGGCCAGAAGATCCTTGTCACCGGCAAGGGCCGTTGCAATGTGACCAACGACTGCCCGGCAGAGGAATTTCTGCGCCATGTGCGCACCAACCCGCGCTTTCTGTATTCGTCGCTGGGGGCTTTCCCGCCCGCAAAGACTATGGAACTGTTCGAGGGCCTTGGCGTGGAGCTGAAGGTGGAGCGCGGCCGCCGGGTGTTTCCAGTATCGGACAAGGCCGAGGAGATCCGGCAGGCTCTTTTGCGCTATGCGCAGGATGCTGAACTCGTGCATGACGGCGCGAAAAAGCTGCTATTGGAAGAGGTAACACCGGAGCCGGAAGCAGCTCCCGCCGCACCGGAAAACCCGCGCCACCCCAAAAAGAAAAAGGCAGGCCCGGCACTGCGGTGCATCGGTGTGTGGGGCACCTCCGGCCGGGAGTACCGGGCGGATGCCGTGCTGGTGGCCACCGGCGGCGTGAGCTACCCCACCACCGGCTCTACCGGCGACGGCTACAAACTGGCCCAGCAGGCCGGGCACACCCTCATCGAGCCGGTGCCCAGTCTGGTCAGTCTTGTGAGCCATGACGCGGACTGCAAAAAGATGATGGGCTTGGCGCTGAAAAACGTCACCCTGACCCTGTTCGAGGACGGCAAGGCCATTTTTGACGAGCAGGGCGAAATGCTGTTCACTCATTTTGGCATCAGCGGCCCGCTGACTTTGAGCGCCTCCAGCCATCTGGGCGACATGAAAAAACACAAGTATCATGCGGAGATCGACCTGAAGCCAGCCCTCAGCGAGGAGCAGCTTTACGACCGCATCACGCGGGATTTTGCCCTGCTGGCAAACCATGCAGCGCAGGGCGCGCTGGTAAAGCTTTTGCCGTCCAGTATGCAGCCGGTGATGGTGGCGCGCTGGGGCATCGACCCGGCTACCAAGGCAAACCAGATCACCCGGGAGCAGAAGAGGAAGCTGGTGCAGCTGATGAAGCACTGGCGGGTGTCCATTGATGCCCGGGGCGATCTGGCCCACGCGGTGATCACCAGCGGCGGCGTGTCCGTGCGGGAGGTGGACCCCAAAACTATGCAGAGCAAAAAGGCGCTGGGCCTTTACTTTGCAGGCGAAGTGCTGGATGTGGATGCCTATACCGGTGGCTACAATCTGCAGATCGCCTTCTGCACCGCACAGGCATTTGCAAATAATCTGTAATTACAGATAAAACAATTTTAAATGCCCTCCGCGCTGCTCTGGGCATATTTATTGGAATAGATTTTTTTGATTTGTATTTTGAAAACGACTGCGGTCGTTTTCAAAATACGTTTTCACAAAAAGAGTTGCTGCCGGGATAGTCTCACAGACCGCTGCGCAACTGTTCCTGAAGGGAACGAGCAGCAATGCAGTTCTCCGTTACGACCCCATCTGGTGAAAATGTGTTTGGAGCGCTCCGCAGAGCGCGACAAACACAAAAATATTAAAATGATTTTCCGCTGAAGATGGCCACAGCGAATGCGGAGGCCATTTTAAATCGTTCAGTTTAAAAAAGGAGAGATACAACATGGTATCTGTTGCGATCGACGGGCCTGCAGGCGCAGGAAAATCCACGCTGGCACGCCGTCTGGCGGCTGAGCTGGGCTATATTTATGTGGATACCGGTGCCATGTACCGCGCCATCGGCCTGTATGCCCTGCGTGCGGGCAAGGACCCCAAGGACAACGCAGCGGTCAACGCGCTGCTTCCCCAGATCGAGCTGCGGCTGGCCTCCATTGAGGGCGAGCAGCACATTTATTTAAAGGAAGAGGACGTCAGCACCGCCATCCGCACCGAGGCCGCAGGTATGGCTGCCTCTGCCGTGGGCGCAAACCCGGCTGTGCGCGCCTTTCTGCTGGAACTGCAGCGGGATATGGCCAAAAAGCAGGACGTGCTGATGGACGGCCGCGACATCGGCACGGTGGTGCTGCCGGATGCCACGGTGAAGATCTTCCTCACCGCCACGCCGGAAGCCCGCGCCACACGCAGGTGGAAAGAGTATCAGGCCAAAGGCGTCGATACTCCCTATGAAGAGGTGCTGGCCGACGTGAAGCAGCGGGACTATCAGGACACCCACCGTGCCGCTGCACCCCTGAAGCGGGCGGACGATGCCGTGCTGCTGGATACTTCGGAGCTGGATTTTGAACAGAGCCTTGCTGCAATGAAGAAGATCATTGCAGAGAAAGTGAATCAAACGATAAAATGATATTATATTACATCTTAGTGCCCTTTGCGTGGCTTTTGTGGCATATCGGCTTCCGCATCCATGTAGAGGGCCGCGAAAACCTGAAAAAGGTGCAGACAAAGGGCTGCATCCTTGCGCCCACCCATGTCTCCGCCATCGACCCGGTGTTCATCGTGGTCACCCGGTGGGGCAGGCGGATGATCGTGTTCGCCAAGAAGGAACTGTTCGAAATCAACGCCCTGCTCACATGGTTCTTCCGCTGCTGCGGCGCGGTGTGCGTGCGCGGCACAAAGGATGAAATGGCTGCCATTGAGCAGACCGTAGAAAAGTGCAGAAACGGCGAAACACTGCTCATCTTCCCGGAGGGCACCCGCGAAAAGGACGGGAAGCTTCTGCCGCCCAAGAGCGGACTGTTCGTCATTGCGGCGGGGGCCGGGGTGGACGTAGTGCCCTGCCGCATCCTGTACGATACGCCGGATGGAAAAATGCACCTGTTCTGCAAAGTACGGGTGATCTACGGCGAGCCGATGCCTGCAGAGCAGTTTGCTATGGAGAGCCGCCGCGACACCAAAAAGCTGCGTGCCAACAAGCAGGCCCTGCTGGATGCGTGGGAAAAGATGGGGGCGTAAAAGATGGAGATCCGAGTTGCCAAAACGGCGGGGTTCTGCTTTGGTGTCAAGCGGGCGGTGGACCTGACCTATGGCCTGCTGAACGAAGGCTGCAAGGTGGCCACCCTCGGCCCGCTGATCCATAACCCGCAGGCTGTGGAGGATATGCAGAAAAAGGGTGCCCTTGTGGCGGATGCCATCGCCGATGTGCCCGCCGGGTACGAGGCGGTCATCCGCAGCCACGGTGTGCCGCGCACTGTGTACGACGAGCTGGATGCGCGCGGCATCACTTACCATGATGCCACCTGCCCCTTCGTGCAGAAGATCCAGCGCATTGCCGCCGAGGCCGAAAAGGCGGGGGCGGTGCTGCTGGTGGCAGGCGACAAGACCCATCCGGAGGTGCAGGGGATCGTGGGCCACACCCGCGGAGAGGTGTTCGTTTTTGCCGATCTGGCCGAGTTGAAGGCATGGAAAGGCCCCTCTGACCCGCAAAAACCCCTGTTTGCAGTTGCACAGACCACATTTCAGGTTACAAAATGGCAAGAAAGTTCGGAGTTTCTCAAAAAAGCCTATACAAACGCCCGAA
>ERZ1106973.699-NODE-699-length-38347-cov-8.472214_pt1 | contig 38347 bp, 35 predicted proteins | sample MGYA00403686_ERZ1106973 | MGnify/ENA primary metagenome ERZ1106973 (study PRJEB35170, sample SAMEA104062408) | human gut metagenome | biome: human gut; feature: human-associated habitat; material: faeces | place: Denmark | collected 2012-11-06 ...
TTTCTACTTCAAGTAGGCTCTTTTTGTACTGTCTGCACAATCTGGGGCAGGTCATAAGCAATCTTGCTTTTATAAGCTGATTATATATCGGTAGTTTTTTAATGTCAATAAAATCGGGCGAAAAACAGACAGTATTTAACAATTTATCTTATTTTTGCCGCAAAAAATCAAGAACTCAGCCCCAAACTTCATCTGCAATTTCTTTTACTAACTTAAGTTTAGCCCACTGTTCTTCCTCTGTGAGCTTGTTGCCGATTTCGCAAGAAGCAAAGCCGCACTGTGGACTTAGGCAAAGTCTGTCCAAGGGAACATATTTTTCTGCATCTTTAATTCTGTCCAATACGGTCTGCTTGTCCTCCAACTTAGGAGACTTTGTGGTTATCAGACCGAGTACAACCTTTTTGTCCGGTGAGAGCTTTGCGAGAGGAGCAAATCCGCCCGAACGCTCATCATCGTATTCAAGCAAGAGAGCGTCTACATTTTCTCTTGCAAACACCCAATCTGCCACATTGTCATATGCTCCGGTGGAGAAGTAAGTGGAGTGATAGTTTCCACGGCAGATGTGAGAAGTGATTACCATATCCTTCGGTCTGCCCTCTAATGCGAGATTGTTCACCTTGAGCAGCTTGTCTTTGTATTCCTCAGCACTTATGCCGAATACTTCTGCGTCGTCACCGAGTACAGAGCCCCATGAGCAGTCATCAAGCTGAAGATTGCGACAGCCTGCCTCGTAAAACTGAGCGATAACATCACGATAAGCAGCTGCAATGTCCTCGATAAGCTCATCGTCGGTAGCGTAGAACTTGTTGGTCTTTTCGATATTGCCGGGAACCGTAAACTGAAGATATGTCTGAGCCGGTGCAGGAATAGTGTATTTTGCTACAGTATTTTCGTCCTCAAATTGCTTGAGAAATTTGAAGTATTCAACAAACGGGTGAGCCTTTGCTTTGATTTTGCCGACCAAATATGTGTCATCAAGAACTGCAAGCTCGCCGGCAAACGGAACTCCGCCGCCTGTTGCCTCGTGCTCTACGCCATCGAATCCCCACATAAAATCGAGATGCCAAAAAGTGCGTCTGAATTCGCCGTCTGTAATGTCGTGGTAGCCAAGCTCTTTCTGCTTTGATACCAACTTTGTGATTGCGTCATTTACGATTTTGTCATATTCTTCCTTTGTGATTTTTCCGTCACTGAAATCTTTTTTTGCATCCTTCAGAGCCTGCGGTCTGAGAAAGCTGCCAACAAAGTCGTGTCTGAACGGTGTTTTAAGTGTACTCATAATTATCTGTCCTTTCGTTTGTTTGGGTTTCATTTGTTATGAGTACAGTTTAGCACGCAAATGCTGTTTTGAAAAATACTTAAAATCGTATGTTATCCATAGTTTTAAGCTATGGCAGTACGCTTTTTCAGTGCATCTATGTATGACGAGGCGTATCGTGAGAGGATTATGTTCTTCTTTCGTATAAAACCTATACGCATAGAGCAGTCCATAATCAGCGGTTTAGCGATAATATCCTCACCGTTCAGCTCCTTGTCGATTACTCCCGAGCTTACGGTAAAGCCATTCAGTCCTATCGCAAGATTGAACAAAGTGGCTCTGTCACGAACCTGAATAGTTTTCGGCATATCCATCACACTCAAAAACTCCTCGCTGAAATAGAACGAATTTCGCTCGCCCTGCTCATATACAAGATAGGGATATGCCTTCAGCTCATCTAATGTGATTTTATCTTTTTCAGCCAACGGATGATTCTTGCTGATAAATATGTGCGGCGACGCAACAAATATTTCTTCAAACAAAAGGTCATTCTTTTTGAGCAGTTTTGTGAGTACCTCTTCGTTACTTTCGGACAGATAGAGCACACCGATTTCGCTGTTTCCGCCTGCTACATCATCTATAATTTCGCCCGTTTGAGTTTCACGGAGAATAAAACTGTATTCGTCTGCATCATACTCGTTCACAACATCAACAAAGGCATTGACCGCAAAGGAATAATGCTGACACGATACCGAAAACTTAGGCTTTCTGTTATTGTCGGAGCAAAATCTGTCTTTCATTATATCTGCCTGCTCCAAAAGATTACGAGCATAGGACAGCAGTTCCTCTCCCTCTCTGGTCACTGCCACTCCTTTGTTGGAGCGGACAAAAGCAGTTACACCCATTTCTTCCTCAAGATTATGGAGTGACGCACTCAGGCTGGGCTGGGATATAAACAGCTTTTCAGCCGCCTCTGTTATGTTTTTGCACTCGGCTACGGTCACGAGATATTTTAGCTGTTGCAGTGTCATACAAGCACCTCAATTAGTTTTTTATTATTATACCATTTATATCAGCAATTTTCGAGTATCCCCGTCAAAGAATTTTTTGAGGTTAAAAATTTTTTGCAGCTCTCGTCGAGAGTGTTGCCTACCTCCGCCTCTGCAGAAGTAATCAGCGTATATGTTATCTCGTCAAAATCTTTGACCAAAAGCTGACATAGCTCGCCTGCAACAAGCCTATCAAAATCACCGACGATTACCTAAACTACGCCGTAACAAAATAGAAAACAAAAACACCGTCTGTGCACATATCGTGTACCGACGGTGTTTTGTTATATCTTATCAGTTTTGAAAACTGAAATTTACCGACTGGACAGCGGGGTAAGATATGAGTGACGATGAACTCAAATCCTCACGGCGCATATCCACAGCGTGAATGGTGTGGCAGTCATAAGTTTTGTAGTAGTATATTCCTTTTGTGGCATTGCAGCAAGAGGTGTATATTGTGATTTCATACTTTTTATCAGCTACCTCACAGCAGCCTCGCTGCTGCTCTACCGAACCTAATATGTGGAAGAATTGGCTGACACTCTCCTTTTCGCCGGCAAGAGATTTTGAGTTTTGTGCCACAAAAGCAGCTCTGACAAACCTCGAGCCTGAGGACAAATCTCCCGGCAGTCCTATTGCGCCCATACCTCTGCTGTAGTGAGCAAGGTCCACATCGGGAGCAAATTTATTTTCCGGCTGCTTTGGCGACAGGGACATATAATCGTTCAGTCTCTGCATCTGCTCCGGAAAAGGCGGATTGTTGGTGAGCACACCCACAGGGTTAGGGTATATTTTCAGTCCGTCCTGCACTGATTCTACAGTGAGAGCGCTGTCTTGGTCTGCTATTATCCAATGCAGCTGTGCCGTGCCTAACTTAGAATTAAACGGTGTATCGGTAAGATTCAGTCTCCTAAGCAATACCTCTGCTTCTTTTACGCTCGAGCACTGTGTCAGCACCCAAGGTATAAACTCAAAGACAGCTATATTGTCTTTTTCGTCATTGTCCACCGGCAGAGCATATACGGCATTGCCCACAAAATTAAGGCCTGCCATGCTCAGCCCAACCTCGTTAGTCGCCTCGTAATACAAGGGATAATCCTCGGCGATATGAGCCATTCCTATGAGAGCATAATGCTCGTTTACTTCCTTGCCGCACCTAAACCTGAACGGATAATTTCTTGGGGTGATAGTTATTCTCTCACCGTAGGAAAATTCGTAGTCCAGCGTTCTGCCGAAATAGAAATTATATGTTTTGTATGTTGCCGCAGTGCACATATCGGTCACCTTTCTGTTTTATTTTGTAATGATTTGGGGCAGCATAGCGGCAATTACACCTGCTGCTACGCTGACAACTATGTATATTACTGCCGTCAATATTGAGCCTGACTTAATCAGTCCGGCAGTCTCTAACGAAAAGGTGGAAAATGTGGTAAAGCCGCCGCATATTCCTACCTTTAGGAAAAGTATGAGTCTTGAGTCAAGATTGCTGTTCTTTGCTGCCCACAGGGCAATCAGTCCGATTGCGAGTGAACCGACAACATTTATCAGCAGTGTAATGATAGGAAATCCCTGAGGATTTTTGAGGGGAATAAGTCCGAGAGCATATCTCATCACTGCTCCGATAAAACCGCCCAGTCCTACGAATAAGCAATTTAGCATATGTTATTCCTCCGTCAGCTTTGCATCCTTTGAGAGCTTGCCGTGATATACGGCGTTGCTTATGTTTGTGGGGGACATATACACCTTTAGCTGTTTGAACTTGGTGGACAGCATATTTTTGCTGAACTGTATATCGGTCAGGCTGTAGACAAATATACTCTCTGCCAAACAGCGAAGGCTCATATTTTCGTCTGCCTTAATTGTTATCGTTTTGCTCTCCCCGGGCAAAATATCAAAGAAATTGTCGCTGAAAGGAAGTGTTGATTTTTTGCTTTCAACCCGCACCATACGGGCAAATTTGTCACTGCCCACAGTTATTCTCAGTCCGTCGTTCAAAATCTCTATCTTCGTTCTCAGCTTTGCTTTTGGGAGATTGAGATTTTTTTCTTTGTAAAAGAGAACAGTCTTTTGCTGTATCATTTTGCCGTCGCTGTACAGTCTCACAGCTACGCCGCAGTTCTTTGCGTCATATTCCTTTTTCAGCGCCTTTGTATCGAGATTGAATACGCACTCGTTCTGCAAAGCAGATACGCAAACAGTTTTTCGTTCTCTCTTTAGTATTCCGTCGGAAAAGTCGAATATAACATATTCTGCATCTACAACTTTTTCTTCTCTCAAGTCGTTGAGTACAAATACTTTTATGTAATCCTTTGTGTCCTCGGCAGAGATACTCAGAGGTGCGTTAAAGTGGCGTGCGCCGTATTGGAGCGCCTTATAGTTGCCGTAATAGTCCATACTTGACCAAGAGCATACTCCCCAGCAGTCGTTGTACTGCCAATACATAGAGCCGTTGCATCTGCCCTTGTTCCGTCTCCAGTGCTCAGTTGCATCTGCAATGCACTCATTTTGGGTAACCTGGGACAGATAAACATAGTCTCTGAATTTTTTGGGAAGATTGAATCGGGAGGCAATGTAGTATATCATCTTGTCATTGCCGTTAGCGCACTTTTGGTGAGCAGTAAAGACCTCTCCGTTGAGAGAATAATCCTTTGGCTCTGCAAACTGCTCGATAGCTTTCATATCCGGCAGACTCTCAAAGCCGAACTCACTGCAAAAGCGAGTCATTCGCTTACGATAATAGTCCATAGGTTTAAGTCCATGCCATACTCCCCACAAATGAGTATCACCCACATTGTCACTGCTTACGCCGTAGTTGTGGCTCTCTCCGATAGGCGAGCCGGGGGTATAAGGGGTAGTCTTGTCATACTTTCTGATTTCAGGCTCAAGTATATGATAGAAGAATTTTTCTGTCCAATCCACATACTTTTTCATATAAACCCAGGCCATATGCATATCTTCTATCTCGTTGTTTCCGTTCCAAACAGCGAGAGACGGATGGTGACACAGCCTCTTTACATTGTATTCTGTTTCTTTTTTTACATTGGTTAAAAATGCCTCGTCAAAGAAAGGATATGCCTGACAGGCGAACTGAAAATCCTGCCATACGAGTATTCCCTTTTCGTCGCAAAGGTCATAGAACTCATCGCTCTCATAATATCCGCCGCCCCAAATTCGCAGCATATTCATATTCGAAAACAGGGCAGAGTCTATCGTATACTCCAGCTTTTTGCTGTCGAAGCGGGTAATGAAGCTGTCCGGCGGAATATAGTTTGCGCCCTTTATAAACAGCGGTACGCCGTTGAGTACAAATTGGAAGTTTCTGCCGTATTCATCTCGCTCTCTGTTCAGCTCAATGGTGCGTATGCCAATCTTTTTCTCCGCACTGTCGGTGACCTTTTGGTTATGTACAAGCTCGGCAGTAACAGTGTACAGCGGCTGACTGTCCTTGCCCGACAGCTCCTTTGTCCACCACAGCTCGGGATTGTCCACAACGAATTTTGCCTGATTGCCCTGTGCGGTTTTCTTTGTTCCGTCAGGATATGTCAGCGTTATTTTGCACTCACAGTCGTCGTAGGCGGTGAGGTCTGCCTCTGCACAAATTTCCGCACTGTCGCCGCTTAGATTTTGGGTAACGGACAAATAGTCTATTCTGCCGCCCTGTACAAATTCCAATTCTATATCCTTTGTTATTCCGCTGCAAGGAAGAACAGGTCCCCAATCCCAGCCGAAATGGCACTGGGGCTTGCGGATATGAACAATTCCGTTTTGTCCGTTAGAATTCATCGGAGTGGGGCACTCCTTATATTTTTTCGCTACATAATTTACGGGGGATCGGAACAGTATTCTTATCTCGTTTTCGCCTTCGGTCAGCAAATTTTTAGCCGACTCGCTGTACGCCAAAAAGCAGTTATCACCGGAGAACAAGAGCTTTTCGTTCACATACACATCGCAGACGGTATCCAACATTTTACAGTTGAGCAGAATATCGTCGCTCTCGATTTCCTCTTTAGTCAGAACAAAAGATTTTTTGTATTCCCAATCCTTTTCGCCTACCCACTCTACGTCTTTTTCGTTTGTGCCTACAAAGGGGTCGGGAATGTCTCCGTTTTTCATCAGGTCTAAGAAATTACAGCCGGGCACTGCTGCGTCTTTCCACATTGTTTGACCGCACATTCTGAATTTCCATTTTCCGTTCAGTGACCTTTTCATTATTTACTCCATTCTGCCTTGCGGCGGTTTGTTGTCAAATCTATCTGTTTCATTTCTGACTATTTTATCATTTATTTCCGCTTTTGTAAAGTACGGGCAACAGTCCGATTTTTTGGACTGTTGCTTCTGACGGTATTGTTTATGAGTCCGATTTGTTGTACTATGGAGACACAGAGAAAAAGTAACTCACGGAGGTTTTTGTATGAAAAAGATATTTGTAGATATGGACGGAGTTTTGGCTGAATACAAAAAGGACTGCACGGCTGAGGATATGGCAAAGAAGGGATATTTCAGAAATCTGTCGCCCCAGGACAATATGCTGTCCGCTTTGGAAATGCTGACAGAAAACTGTGACAGCCTGGGTGTTCGTGTGTGCGTACTCACAAAGGTGTACCCAAAAGAGTTCAAATATTCTGTTAGGGAAAAGTTGGAATGGAGAGACGAATATATGCCCTACCTTTTTGACAGCGAGTTTGTTATGGTCAACGGCGATGAGCAGGAAAAATCCGACGCCGTCACAGATGTAACCGGCAAAAGAATCGACGGCGACTGTATTCTCATAGATGATTATAACGAAAACCTCAGACAGTGGAGTGCCGACGGTGGTGTGTCTGTTAAGTTTGTAAACGGAATAAATGATAAAAACAAGAGTTTTGTGGGAAGCCGCATAAGCTGTAATATGACCGCCGAAGAAATATACTCCGCAATCCTTGCACTGTTAGGTCTGAAAAATGCACCAAAAGCGGCATAAACATATTTTGTTTTCCCTCGGCAGACTCTGTGTCGAGGGAATTTTTATACTTTTCTGTTGAAAAAAGCAGAAAAAAGTATATAATAGGTTTTAGCAAAATGAATTGAGGTAAAAATATGGTAGCACAAATACTTGCAGTGACTATATTTGTAATAATGTTCGCCTTGATTATTATTGACAAAATACCACGCCACTGGATTACACTGAGTTGCGGCCTCGCAACTATCATCGTTGTGTTCGGAATTTGTATGAAAAGTCCGAGTGCAATTATGGAAACGCTCAACATCAAGAGCATATTTACAGCTGAATTTTGGCACACAAGCGGCCAGGGCAGCGAGAGCTCAAGCGGCATAAATTGGGCGACAATCATCTTCATAGCCGGTATGATGGTTATGGTAGAGGGTATGGCAAAAGCCGGATTTTTCCGTTGGCTGTGTCTCACCATCGCAAAGGCGGTCAAGTACAAGGTTATGCCTATACTCGTCACCTTTATGATTATGAGTGCAGTACTCTCTATGTTCATCGACAGTATCACCGTTATTCTCTTCCTTGCGGCAGTTACGGTAGAGCTGTCACAGCTGTTGAAATTTAACCCTGTGCCTATGGTTTTGGCTGAGATATTCTGTGCTAACCTGGGCGGCTCGGCTACAATGTGCGGTGACCCGCCTAACATTATCATCGGCACCGCTCTCGGCTACAGCTTTGCAGACTTTCTCACAAACACAGGTCTCATCGCAGGTATCGCATTGGTTTTTGTTATTATTTTCTTCTTCTTTGCGTTCAAAAGGGAGCTTACAGCCAATGCAGGCGAAAAAGTTGACCCGTCTGCATATCCAAACCCTGCCGACGCTATAGAGAACAAAAAGGACTTTATCGTCAGCACAATCATCTTTTTGATTGCAGTTGTTATGCTGGTTACACACGCACAGTCGGGACTGACTGTAGCATTCATCGGCGTATTCATTGCCGCTATAACTCTTATCACATCATATAAGAATATTGGCACTATACTGAAAAAGGTTGACTATAAGACACTGCTTTTCTTTGTAGGTCTCTTTGTTGTAGTAGGCGGTTTGGAACAGACCGGTATTCTCGAAAAGATTGCTTCCTTTATTGAAAAGATTTGTGACGGAAACATTATCGCAATGGTATTCATCATTATGTGGATTTCCGCTATTGCCAGTGCATTTGTGGACAACATTCCTTTTGCCGCTACAATGGTGCCGGTCATCAAGAGCCTTGCAGCCACAACCACCGGAACAGACCTGAGTGTTCTCGCCTATGCACTGTCCATCGGTACGGATATCGGCGGAAGCGCAACACCTATCGGTGCGTCGGCTAATGTTGTAGGTACCTCGGTAGTATCTAAGGCAGGACACCCTGTAGGATGGGGCAAATATTGTAAGACAGCTATCCCTGCTACCGCTATCGTTTTGTTGATAGCAATGGCAGTAATTAAGTTCAGATATTTCTAAGGAGAAGCATATGAAGCAATTTATCGTTTCCATAGGCAGAGAGTACGGCTCAGGCGGTCGAGTTATCGCCTACAAACTGGCTGAACTGCTGAATGTAAAAGTATATGATAAGAATATGATTAAATACATATCCGAAGAAAAGAATTTGGATTTTGAAAAATTCAAAAAGTATGACGAAAAGCCTCGCAACCCTCTCCTTTCCCGTTCGGTAGACGGATACAGCAACTCTCCTGAGGATGTTATCGCTCAGATGCAGTTTGACTTTTTGAAACAGCACGCCGAGGCAGGCGAATCTTTCATTGCTTTGGGCAGATGTGCGAGCTATGTACTAAAGGATAATCCTAATCTTATTCCGATTTTTGTTACCGGCGATATGAATGCAAAAATCCGTCGTATCTGTGATGTGGAGAATATTCCGGCAGATTTGGCGTGTGAACTTATCCAAAAGAATAACAAAAAGCGTAAGTCCTACCACAACCGCTACAGCAAGGACAAGTGGGGTGACTCACGCTACTACGATTTGGTAATCAACACCTCCAAATTGGGTATCGACGCTACCGGCGATATACTCTACGAGTATGTAAAAAAGAGAATCGAAAAATAAGCAATAAAAATGCAAGACCGCAATCAAATCGGTCTTGCATTTTTTTGTGAAATCTATTATTTGTCTCTGACTACCACGGCTGTACCTGTGGCTGATACCATGAGCATATTGCCCTGGCCGAGTACCTCGTAGTCAACATCTACACCGACTACTGCATTAGCACCGAGCTGTGCGGCTCTCGACTGCATCTCGGACAGCGCTTCTTCTCTCGCCTTAATCAGTTCCTCCTCATAGCCTGCCGAGCGGCCGCCTACGAAGTTGCGTATAGATGCTCCCCAGTCCTTGATGAAATTTACGCCGGCTACTATTTCGCCCGATACAATTCCCTTATATTCGGTGATAGTTCCGTTTTCTACTGTAGGTGTTGTTGTGCATACCATAGTATTTTTCTCCTTTTTTCGAGCCTTGACTCATATAGTAACTATATAGTATCATATGTATATGACTAATGTATGACTAAAATTCAAATTTGAGGAAAATATCGGCTCGCTTTGGGCTGTATTTCTTTAAAATATAAAATTGTACTTGAAAAGATACCGTAAACAAAGTATTATATACTTTCAAGACAAAAGTCAATAACAAATCAGTCGCAATCTGTGCGGCAATAAGGGGGTTAATTATGGACTTTTTTTGTTTCAGAAATGATGACGACAAGCGTTATGCTTTGGCTTGTCTCACTTTCGCAAAAAAATTGGGACAGATAGACGATGACAGCTTAGGCGCCGTAAAAACACGCTGTGCCGCAGAAAACGAAAAGCGTGCGGAAAAGCTGAAGAAGGATGAAGTTGTCTACGGACTCAGCCGCTTTTCACCGAGCACTTATCTCCAATATGAGCTCACTCGCTTTAAGGTGGAATTCACGGAGGAGACCGTAAAAAATTATCAGTACAAGGAAATCACAAAAAAGGATGAAAAAGCCTTTTATAAGAACAACAAAGAGCTTTTTTCACGCTACGGAGGAGACCATTTCTTCTTCCGTGAGGTGAGAATGGTGGCTCACAAAAAACTGAGAGAGGAGGAATATGAGAATGAAATCAAAAACATATTATGTCAGCTCTCTTAACGGAAACGACAATGCCGATGGACTCACTGCCGACAGTCCGTTCCTGACTCTCAAAAAAATCAACGAGCTTTCCCTTTGCCCCGGCGACAAGGTGCTGTTGGAAAACGGCTCGGTATTCGACAAGCAGTTTCTCCACCTAAAGAACTGCGGCGACATAAATGATGAGGCTATAGAAATCGGTGCATACGGCGACGGTGATTGTCCCCCTTGCATCAACACCGACGGTGAGGGCGTGTGGTATCAAGATTACGGCAATCCGCTGGATAACCCAAATCATGTTTACAAAGGCGATGTTTCTTCCTCAATTCTTCTCTACGATGCAGAAAATATCACTGTCCGTGATATTGAGATAACCAACCGAGAGGAATATACCACTCACGAGGCATATATTGCCGCCGACAAAATGGACCGCACCGGTGTGGCGGTTGTGGCACAAAACAGAGGTACACTCCACTCAATCACACTGGAAAATCTCTTTATCCACGATGTAAACGGAAATGTGTACAACAAGCATATGAACAACGGCGGAATATACATAACTGCCTTTAAGCCTGCCGACGAGAGCGCCACAGGCGTTGCACGCTATGACGGCGTAACCGTAAAAGGATGCTGCGTGCGCAATGTCAGCAGATGGGGTATCGCTGTGGGCTACACATACAAGGCTAATGAATTTGCCACGAAATATCTTGAAATTGATACCTTCAAAAAATACGGAAACGAAAATATCACAATCAGCGAAAATTATGTAAAAGAGGCAGGCGGAGACGCAATCACGCCTATGTACGCACTCTGTCCTACCGTTGAGCACAACACGGCAGACTCCTGCGCTACGGAGATGAACGACCGCTACTACCGCTATGCAGGCAAGCGTATGGGCAAGGTTGCCGCTGCAATATGGCCCTGGAAGTGCAAAGATGCACTGCTCATGTTCAACGACTGTGTGGACACAAAGCTGAACCAAGACGGAATGGCTTATGATGCAGACTCAGGTGACGGCACAAGATATGAATACAATTATTCTCGTGCAAACGAGGGCGGCTGTATTATGTTTTGTTTGCAGGAGGCGGTCAATAACACATTCGTGCACAATGTCAGCTACAAAGACCTCGGCGGCATTGTCACTCCGTCAAAAAATCCGGACGCATATATAGCCGAAAACGAGTTCTATATCCTAAAGGGAGTACCCTTTAGGCGAAGCAGAAACCACGGCAAAATGACTTTGAAAGACAACAAGATAACACATATAGAAAAATAAAAGAAAGGCTAAATATTTTATGGCAAACAAAGGCAGAGTTACCATTCCTACCGATATGGATGTGGTAAAAGAAACACTTGAGATTATGGACGAATGGGGTGCAGACGCTATCCGTGACTGCGACGGTACAGAGTTTCCGCAGGAGCTGAGAGATACCGGAGCTAAGGTTTATGCCACATATTACACCACCCGAAAGGACAATGAGTGGGCTAAGGCTAATCCCGACGAGATTCAGCAAATGTACATTATGACCACCTTTCACACAGCTACGGACGATGTGCTCAAAATTCATCTGATGGACCACCTCTATCCCGATATGCTAAAGGTAAACAACCGTGATGATATCAAGAGATGGTGGGAGGTTATGGACCGCACCACAGGCGAGCCTGTATCCACAGACGACTGGTCATATGATGAAGAAAGCGGCAATGTGGTTATCACCCCTACCAAAAAATTCCACGAGTACACAGTCAGCTTTTTGGCTTATATTATGTGGGACCCGGTGCATATGTACAATGCCGTGGTAAATGAGTGGGATGTTGAGCCACAGATTACATTTGATGTTCGTCAGCCAAAAACAAAGGCACACTCTATGGAGCGTCTGCGCAAGTTTTTGGACACCCACGACTATGTGGATGTAGTGAGATTCACCACATTTTTCCATCAGTTCACCCTCGTTTTTGATGAGCTTGCAAGAGAAAAATATGTGGATTGGTTCGGCTATTCCGCTTCTGTCAGCCCATATATTCTCGAGCAATTTGAGCAGGAGGTAGGCTACAAGTTCCGCCCCGAGTTCATCATCGACCAGGGATATATGAACAACACATACCGTATTCCGTCTAAAGAATTCAGAGATTTTCAGGCATTCCAGCGCCGTGAAGTTGCTAAGCTCGCCAAGGAAATGGTAGACATTGTCCACGAGTACGGCAAAGAGGCTATGATGTTTATGGGCGACCACTGGATAGGCATGGAGCCTTTTATGGATGAATTTGCCTCCATCGGTCTCGACGCAGTGGTAGGCAGTGTAGGCAACGGTGCCACACTCCGCCTTTTCAGCGATATTAAAAATGTAAAATATACCGAGGGCAGATTTTTGCCGTATTTCTTCCCGGATGTATTTTGTCCGGGCGGAGATCCAATAAAAGAGGCAAAGGTGAACTGGGTTACCGCTCGCCGTGCAATTTTGCGCAGCCCTATCCAGCGTATCGGATACGGTGGATATCTTAAACTCGCTTTGCAGTTCCCCGACTTTGTAGAATACATCAAGTCAGTGTGCGACGAGTTCCGCACCCTCTACGACAACATTCAGGGTGTTACTCCGTACTGTGTTAAGAAAGTAGCAGTGCTGAACTGCTGGGGCAAAATGCGCTCCTGGTCTAACCATATGGTACACCACGGTCTCTACTACAGACAGAACTATTCCTACTTCGGAGTTATCGAAGCACTCAGCGGTGCACCGTTTGATGTTTCATTCATCAGCTTTGATGATATAAAGAACAATAAGGATTTGCTCAAGGATATTGATGTTATCATCAATGTAGGCGATGCAGACACAGCACAGACCGGCGGCGAATACTGGTGTGACGAAGAAATTATCACTCGCATTAAGGAATTTGTATACAACGGCGGCGGATTTATCGGCGTAGGCGAGCCTGCCGCTCACCATTGGCAAGGCAAGTTCTTCCAGCTGGATGATATTCTCGGTGTGGAGGAGGAAAACGGCTTTACTCTCAACACCCGCAGATACAACACCGAGGAACACAGAGACCACTTTATCCTCGCAGACGCAGACGGCGAAGTGGACTTCGGCGAGGGCAAAAAGAACATTGTAGCTCTGGAGGGCACCACTGTACTCATTCAGAATGCTACCGAGCTTCCCTTTGCAGTCAGACACGCAGAGGAAGTACAGATGGCTGTCAAGTCATTCGGCAAGGGCAGAGGCGTCTATATCAGCGGTCTGCCGTACAGCTTCAAGAACAGCCGTGTGCTCTACCGTGCAGTCCTCTGGTCATCATCTTCCGAAGATGAGCTTCACCGTTGGTACTCCACTAACTATAATGTAGAGGTTCATGCTTATGTAAAGAACGGCAAATATTGTGTAGTCAACAACACATATGAGCCACAGGATACTACAGTCTATGTCGGCGACGGCAGCAGCTTCGATCTGCATCTGGATGCTAACGAAATCAAGTGGTACCAAATCTAACAAAATAACAAAAAACAGCTTTAGAGAACAAAAACTCTAAAGCTGTTTTCTTTTTGCTGCAAAATAGTTTTAATCTAAGTCAACGGAGCCCTTAAACTCGGAGTCATCTTGGATATACTGCTCATAGTTGCTGTTTTGGTACACCTTGATATACTCCACCTCAAAGTCATCGGCAGCCTTTGTGTCATCAAACTGACCTATCTTTTGACCGTGAGGACCGTAGCCGTCGCCTGCATCTATCTCTACAGTCAGTCGCAAAAATTCTTTTACTCTGGACACATCGCCGTCGGAGGTTGCCCATGTAGGTTCACCGTCTATATAGAACACATAGTATTCGGGAGTCCACTTGAGTGCATAGGTATGAAAACCGTCGTAGAGATTTTGCTCCAAATCGGTTATGTATGGTGAGGAGTCAGCGTGCTTGCCGTAGCCGTCCCACAACAGAGCGTGGCCCATCTTGGAGGTTTTGCTGTTGATGAATGCGCTCTCAAATACATCAATTTCCGTTCCGTCCTTGCCCTCGTTGCCCACCTTGCGCATATTGGAGGACTGAAGCCAAAAGGCTGACCATAGTCCCTGAGATTTTGGGAACTTGACCTTTACCTCAAAATAGCCGTAGGCCTGAGAAAACAGCATTTTGTCGTCTGTGCCTTTGTTATTATTGTTATCACCGACTATCTCTCGTGTTTCTATTCCGCCGGTGAATCTGCCCTTTGCGGGACAGTCACCGTCGCACTTATGGTTAGACTCATATCGGGAGTGGACTATCAGCTTTGAGTCCTTGACCTCCACCATATCAGGACACCAATAGCAAGCCTGCTCCGGCTTGTTTTTGTCATTGCTCTCCCATCGGATTGCGTGAGGAGAGTAAGTCCATATTTCTTTGTTACCCTTATAATTTTCGCCGAATTTGATATTTTGGTTTATTCCGTCGCCGTCAAAATCATCGTCGAACACAAGGTACCATCCGTCCTTGTTCAAGGTGGGTACACTCAGGTCATATTTTTTGTCTGTTTTCCAGCTGTCGTCCTGCTTTTTTGAACAAGAGGTAAAAGTAAGCGCCACTGCTGTCACAGTGGCTACTGCTGCGATAAGTGCTATAAATTTTTTCATATTACACTCACCCCGTTCTTATTTCAGCGGACAAACCACACTGTTGCTCGTTGCGCCCCAAGAATCGATTGCCGTTATTTCCACATATTCGGCATCGCTCGGTACATTCGGCGGCAAGCGGAACAATGTATCCTTTGACATATTATTCAGTCCGAGGATGAAATCGCTGAAATACAGCAGCTCATCGATTTGCTTTTCGGAGCCGTTTTTGTACTCGTCGCTGTCGGAAGCAATCTTTTCGCCCTCTTTGTTGTAATGGATAACAGTGCCGTCATATTCGGTCTCGGCAAAAGACAGCACCTTTTTGTCCTTGTTCAAAAATCTCAGCTTATATGAATGAACAAAATCATCGTCACTGCCTGCCTTAAATGTAATTGCCGACCTGCTCTTTCCGTCGGTATCCTTTATCTCTCTCGTGCTTACGGTCAAATTTTTGTCCAGCACAGGAGCTTTGTTGTCTGCCTTTCGTGCTTTGAGAGTGTATTTTGACGGCTTGTCAAAGGTTGCCTCGATAACCCAAGGCTCTTTGAGATCCTCACCCGAATTTGCTGCCAATCGGTCTACCGTAACTGCCTTGTCATCTATGGTCATATACAGGCACGCCGGAACATCTTCCGCTATGCGATTTCCGTAAGCGTCAACAGGAATAGAGCCGTTATACTTGCCGACCTCAAGCTCAATATAGTCGAGACTCTGAGTTGTGAACGCCGTATATGCCCCCTGCCAAATTGAACGCTCGTCTATGATAGAATAGTGTGAGTGACCGGAAAGAGAAACAACCTGCGGATAGTCCTTCAGCACATCTGCTATGTCGTCATTTCCCCAATCGTCCGAGCCGTAAACAGTGTCCGACGGGTTAAGGTGAGAGATAACAAACACCGGCTTAGTGGGATCATCTTTGACCGCCTTGTCAATTTCGGCACGAACATGCTTCTTATTTTGGTATGATTTGTCATAACTGCCGTCACTGCTGCTCCAGCAGATGAAATGGTAGCCGTTGACAACATTGTGCGAATACAAAGGCTGGCCGGTATATTTTTTCATTCTCTTTTGCATCTTAGCCGGTGTAGGTATTTCCCAACAATCAACGAACATGGGCAGCCAATAGTCGTGATTGCCCATAATGCCCATAACTATAGGCTGTTTTGAGTCACCCATAACCTTATCGTATATTTCCTTGTAGCTGCTCCAGGCATCTCGTGTAGCCAGGTCGGTGTAATCACCTGCAATAATCAGCACTTCGGGATTTTTTGCCTTAATCGAGGTCAGAGTTTTTTCAAAAGAGGTGTATTGGTGAGTATCCTTAGCCTTGCTGTCAGGCAGCTGCAGGTCACTGATGACCGCTACCGACAGCGGTTTTCCGTCAGTATTCACCTTGTACTCATTTTGCTCGAATTTTTTGTTACTGTAGCCAAAGTGTACCCCCAAGGACACTCCCACCACTGCAACAGCCGTCACTGCGGCGGTAATGATTTTTCCTGCTTTTTTCATAGTTTTACTCCTTTTTATGATTTCTGTATGCGCCTGTTTTGCATACCTCAAATTTGTCGAGATACGGCTCCTTGCGGCACTGCTCTATCTTTATGGTTAGGGACTCTGTTACAATCGGCTCATCAAATATCGCTATTTTTGAAAATCCGATTACAGTACCTCTGTACACACACCTGCCCTGAGCATATATACCGAACAGCTCTACTCTTTGGTATTTGGTCGTATCCTCTCTCAGTCGTACTCTGTCCACCGATTGCCTGCTGAAATACAGGGTATATTCGTATTCGCCGGTCCTTTCACACCGGCTCGGTATGACGCAGTCGTCTTCTTTTTTCAGCCACTCACCCATTCTTTTCAGTCGGGCAACATCCTTTTTGTACAGCCGTCCCTCTTTTGTGGGCGGTATGTTCAGTATCAGCAGACTGTTTCCGCCCACCGAGCCGTAGTATATTTTCATCAGCTTATCTACGGATTTTATGGTGAACAGATTTTCTATAGAATGGTAGTACCACCCCTTTCGGATAGAAACATCCACCTCTGCCGGATACCACATAAATTCGTTATAGTTCGCCAAAAATTCTCGTGAGCCTATATCCTCTGTCATAACATCTTGGCATCGCTTTTGAAATTTTTTCAGGTCATCATCCTGCTGACAGTTTGCCGCTATATTTTGCAGTTCGTACTGAAATTTGGGCACCACATTCCATTCGCTCTTTCGGGCTCTGCCGCTTTCGTTGCCCACCCATCTGACATCGGGGGCGCAGCCCGACATAACTATGTTCGGCTGCAGCTCGAGGGCAGTGTCCCATATTCTTTGAAAATCATATTTTTGCACGGGCTTGCCGTCTGCTTTTGCTCCGCAGGCACCGTCCAGCCACAGCATAAATATTTCGCCGTAATTCGTCAGCAGTTCGGTCAGCTGACGGATATAAAAATCGTTGTATGCCTCTGTTCCGTACAGCTCACTGTTTCTGTCCCAAGGTGAAAGATAGACGCCGAATTTAAGTCCGTATTTTTTGCAGGACTCTGCCACCTCTCGCACAACATCGCCCTTTCCGTTTTTGTAGGGGCTGTTTTTTATACTGTGCTCAGTGGTTTCTGTCTGCCACAGACAAAAGCCGTCATGGTGCTTGCAGGTGAGGACAACGCCCTTCATACCTGCCGCCTTTATCGCCTCGCACCATTGGTCTGTGTCCTGATTGCTCGGGTTGAACAGCCTCGGCGACTCTTTTCCGTTGCCCCATTCCTTGCCCGTAAATGTGTTCATGGAATAATGAACAAAGGCATAAAATGGCATATCCTGTATCAACAGCTGTCGTCTGTTCGGTACAACAGATGTATATAAGTCAAGTCGTTGGTCCTCGTTCATAATATCTCCTCGGCCTACGCTTTCAGCCAATATATTGCACCCTTGCGTCCGCCCAGCTGCTGAGCCTTTGTTATGTCAGCGTGCTTTTTAGTCTTTGAGCCGAGCTTAATTTTCCTTGTGTCGTGAGGCTCAAAGCCTAACAGCTCTCTGTCCGTCAGGAAATTAAAGCACTCTTTTTTGTCGGAAAAATTATATACGCACAGCAGAGCGCTCTCGCCTTTTTTGTAAACCGTGGTGAGTACATTTTTGTTGTCGGTGGCGATAGGATTTTTGCTGTGCCAATATCCCAGCATTTGACTGTCCTCTATGATGAACTCATCCAACAGCCTGTACATATCCACAGCGTTCTTATAACCCCATCCGTAGCGATTGTTCATAGCATACAGCATACCCTCGTACAAATCGCCGCCGTCCTGCAGCATCTGTCCGGGCACACCGTAGGGGATTCCCGACACTTCTGCGAGCATATATTCGGGAGTGTATTTTTTGTAGAAAAATCCTTCGCCAAGCCAAATACTGTCGAGATACGGCAGCAGCTCGGCATAGAGATTTAGGCAACTGACATCTCCGGCTCTCGGTTCTTCGTGATTCCACATGTGCATATCTATCAGACCGTCTTTTTTGTCCAGCAGCTTTTTTGCTCTCTCTATTGTGGTTCTGTCGAGGCTTGTGTCGTCTATGTAGATGCCTTTTATGCCTATGTTCTCCAACAGCCAATTAAGCCCCTCGATGTAGTAGTTGTCGAGTCTTGTGTCCGGACGAACAATAAATGAAAAATCGTGCTCGCCCTTGTACTTTCCCTTTTTGTATTTAACAAACCATCCGGGGATAATATCCTCGCCAAAATTGTCCACCAGCCACTGCGGCTTTTCTTTTTGCCACGAATGACTGACGCCCTGCTTTCGCAATATGATTTCGTCACCCAATGCCTTGTAAGCAAAAGTCTCCGCCATATGATTGCTGTGCTCACGCTCCGTGTAGTACAGCTTTATTCCGATACCCTTATAGTCGGCGTACTGCACCGCTCTCTTGAGCCTCTCGGTCTCATAGAATGGATAGTTAATGTACGGCATAATCATATTGCCCTGATGGAATATGACATAATTCAGACCGTTCTTTGCCGCCTCGTCAATTTCCTTATACTCATCTGTCAGGTGACTGTTATGGTCATAGCGGACAGAGAATGCTTTTTTGTAATCATACGGCTTAAACGGAGTAAGATGCAGCTGAAAATCAAAGCTGCGCTGCTCGTTCTTTTTGAATTGGTATCTGCCTGTAGAGGCAATGATTTTTGTATATTCCGAGGAAACCTCTGTTTTTATCTCACCCTTGCCGTCATTATCCCATGTGGTTGTGGGGATATTGAGCGGAAGATTCTTGTAAAAAATATTTATCAGCGGTCGTCTGTAATCCTCTGCCTTATATTTTATTCTCATTCCGCAGTTGACAGTGCCCAAATAGAGACAATCCCACTGCTTGTCTGCGTCCCAACCGACGCATATATCAGCCGCCTCAGACGCTCTGTGACCAAAGCCGTGCATCAGCTTTGTGCAGTCCTTGTCTACGCAGAACACCAGCGACACATTGTCGGACAAAAAGTCCCTGTGGGGCGTAATCTTAATCGAATAGTCTATCTGACCGTCATATCGTGTAATGCTCTTTACCTCAGCTGTGTAGTTTTCGCTCTCGCACATGGTGGTGCGCTCGATACGGTTTTTATATTTTTTTGTTTCTGTTTTTCCGTCAGGCAAATTCTCGCCGCTTATTGTGAACTTGGCAGGTCTGTACAGCAATGACTTTTGTATCTCTCCGCAGAGCTGTATTCCCTCGTCAAATTCGGAGCCGAACTGTGAGGGCAAACCGTTGGCGGCATATTCTGCCACTCTGCCTAAAATTGATACTGTGTTGCCGTCCGCCGTCGGCTCGGTGTACGGCTTAACCAAAGTGTCATCTTGTGCCAAATCAGAGTTCAACCATTTCAGCCTTGACAACCGCCACAAGTCATTATAGCCTCTGTTGGCTATCGGCGTATCATTTACTTTGAATATAAATTTGAGTACGGTGCTTTCCTTATCGGTGACAATTTTAATTTCTTCGGGTACACATTCGCCTGCCCGTTCCGTCTCCACGGTAAAGAACAAGGGTTGCAGTTCGTCCTTCTTCAGCTTGATTTTTTGGCTGTGCCGATTGCCGTATTTGTCGGTGACATCCGTATTGATACAGCACAATTTTGCACCGCCGGTGCAGGTAACGCTCTCAACAGTGCAATCGCAGTCGCTGAGCGCCGCAAGCTGTAGGATATATACCTCATTCTTAGATACCGGTATTTCGGTCTCGGAGATAATTTCTTTTCCGTTTTTTAGGTTGGATAGGTCATCAAAATGTATTATTTTGTATGTTCTGTCGAATAGATAATATTTCATAAGCACACTCCTTCTGCTTAATTATACTATATATGCATTTGAAATAAAATTCAAAATGCAGTATAATAGATACAAAAATCGGCAGTGAGGTAATTTTATGTATCACAACAAAGTATATTTTGCGGACGACCGCAGTGACGAGAATATTTTTTCGCCTGCTGTCGTCAGTGCATTCAAAATATTGACCGACGAAAACTATTATCACCGCACAGACGACGAAGAACGGACATATCACCCGAAGGAAACTCTGTCGTTTATTCGCTGTGTGGCAGGAGGCGGAAAAATCTTTACCGACCGAGGCGAATTCGATATAAGCGAAAATGAGTATATTATTTTGCCTTTTTCACATATAACAAAGTACAAATCAACTTGCCGTGTGTTTGGCTACAGGTGGACAAATTTTTTATCCCACGGTAAAAATATGCCTGCTCTCTACACTGTATTTTACAGCACCGTCACAGACAAGGAAGAAAAAGCATTTGACAAATTCCTTTTGTTCGGCAATAATTACAGTAATAAGAGCTATGCCGATTTTTTGTTCACCGACTACTATTATCGAGTTACCGCAAAGGCTGAAATTGACTCGGTGCTAAACAAAAAACAGAGTTCAAACAGGCAGATAGATGACATCTGTTCCTATGTGGTGCAAAAGGTTTTCACAAAACTGACCGTAGACGAGCTGTCTGCGTTCTTCGACATTTCACCCCGTCGGCTGCACCAAATTTTTACCGAACAGCTGGGCATATCGCCAAAGCAGTTTATACTGAAGAAAAAGATGGAGGAGGGCTACCGTCTGCTCGTGCAGACCTCTATGCCCATAAACAAAATAGCCGACCTGCTGTGCTTCAGCTCAGCATATCATTTTACTAATGAATTCGGCAAAACATTCGGTATGACTCCCACATCGGTACGAAATATGGAATAATTTTTTCGAAAGGATTATGTGATATGAACGAACACCTAAAGGACTTTTTATCCAGCGGAAAACTCGTGCCGCAAATCATAAAAACAGCTCTCTCTAAAGATGAAAAAAAGGCCGACTATCTATACTCGGTAACCGCCTGCGACTGCTGGACCAATACCCCGGCACAGTCCGTACCGATTTATAGGGTATATGACCATGTGCACGCCTTTTTGGACGAATGTAAAATTTCCGAGGGCAAAGCGGTGTCGCCAAAAGGCAAAGTACGCAAGGTACTGTTTTTGGGCTACGACGGTATGAGAGCCGATATGGCGGCAATGCTGGTGACTCAAAGCAACGCATATGATAAAAATATTGCGAGCGTGGGCACCCGCTACGGAGGCATAAGCACTGTGGCAAAGGACGGCGGACTGTATCTCGCCTATTGCGGCGGCGAAGCCGCTTGTGCAAATCAGCAGAGCACCTCTACCTCGGCAGGTTGGACTGCTCAGCTGACAGGTGTTTGGGGTACAAAAAACGGAATAAAAGAAAATCATCATTCTAAGAATTTAAACTGCAAAACCTTTGTACTTGAGTATGCTGAAAAAGGCTTGGCTACCTCGATAAATTTTGACTGGACACCTTTTTTTGACGACAATCTTAAACACGAAATCGAATATGCCATTGCTCATCCAACGCTGAAAATCATCTTTGCCAACACCTCGCTGACGGATTATGACAAAAAATCCGATGTCCAAAAGCGAACATGCTGCGCAAAAAAAGTCGGACGGACAGTAGGCGACACAGCAGCGAGAGATTATACTCTCTACCGTATGGAGCAGGGCGACACTGTGGTGTGCGGCATCTACGACTCCATAGACGGTGCAGGACACAAATACGGATTTTCTCCCGAATGCAGTGAATACATTTCCGCTGCCTCGACCTGCGACGAATATACATATCAGATTTTGCAGGAGGTTCGCCGCCGTGAAGAAGAATACGGCGAAGAATGGCTTGTAATTTTGGCTAACGACCACGGCGGAACAGGCAAGGGACACGGCGGTCAAAGTCCTGAGGAACGAACCACATGGATAGCCACAAACCGCCCCATATCCACAGAATTTTACGGAAAAGGATATGACGGCAAAACAGAAAAGCACTGACAAAAAATGCGACAAAGGCAAGTACCTATGTCGCATTTTTTGATGTATTCATTTGTTTTCGAGCATTGATTTTAGGGCGCTCGAAAAAGCCTTGTCATTGTCAGCAGTACGCTTTTTGGGACCCTTTATGTGTACGCCTGCCATCCGTGCCTTTTTGGACTCATATCTTGTGGTCAGGAGCATAGACAAATTTTTGTCGTCAATTATCATTCCGTTTTGAGTAATGGGTCTGCCGCCCTTTGACAGCACCATTGCCGCAAGACCGTAATCCTGAGTAACAACTATATCGCCGTCGGACACTCTGTTGACTAAGAAAAAGTCAACGCTGTCAGCACCCTTAGACACAGTTATCACCTCGGCATAATCACTGCTCATTATATGGCTCGTGTCGCAGAACAGAGTTACCTCCGTGCCGTGCTCCTTTGCTATGGCGATTGTCTCCTTTACTACCGGACAGCCGTCGGCATCTACTAATATTTTCATATGCAGAGCCTTATTTGTTCCAGCAGTCAATTTGGGTTCTCAGCCAATCTACCCATTTGTCGATGCCTTCGCCTGTTTTTGCACTGATGAAAAATACCTCGGCTTTCGGGTTGAGCTTTTTGATACGCTCCACCACAGCCTCGTCATCAAAATCGAACACGCTCTTGGTATCGATTTTGTTTATCAGCACGCAGTCACAAACTGAAAACATAAGGGGATATTTAAGCGGTTTATCATCGCCCTCGGGAACTGAAAGTATCATTGCATTCTTGCTTGCGCCGGTGTCAAATTCGGCAGGGCATACAAGATTTCCCACATTTTCAAGCACAACAAAATCAAATTCGTCAGCACCGAAGGAATCGAGTCCCTGCTTTGTCATTCCGGCGTCAAGATGGCACATACCGCCGGTGTGGAGCTGTATTGATTTTGCACCTGTTTCGCTGATTGCTTTTGCGTCTACATCCGAGTCAATGTCAGCCTCCATTACGCCTATTTTGTACTCGTTTTTAAGTGCCGCAATAGTGGCTTTCAGCGTAGTTGTCTTGCCCGAACCGGGTGATGACATAAGATTAAGCAAAAATGTGTGCTGCTGCTTAAGCTGCTGTCTGACCTTGTCGGCCTCCTTGTCATTATTTTCAAATACCGACCTTTTTATTTCTATTACTTTGTAATCGCTCACAGTAATTCTCCTTGCGCAATTTTTTATCTATATTCTATATTTAGCATACTTTATTGTCAAGGCTTGTTACACAGGATTTTTCGTCCATATATGGTAATTTTGACCAAAAATTATTTTTTAATTGGAAAAATTTATTTAATGGTGGTATAATGTATATATTAGGAGGGAATAAAGTGGAGAAAGAAAAAATAAATATCGGCGACTATGTTATCTATGCCACAAAAGGTATCTGCGAAGTGACCGATATAGAGACTAAAAAATTTGACCGTGACGAAAAGGAATATTATGTTTTTGCTCCCGTATATGACAGAATGTCCACATATTTTGTTCCTGTAGACTACGATCCCGAAAAGGTACATATAAAAAGTGCCATCACTGTAGACGAGGCTAATTGTATTCTCGCAGATTTTGACGACACCGAGGCGGCACAGTGGATAAAGAATCCAAACGAGCGCCGTCAGGCATTCGACCTGATATACAGAACAGGCGAGCGCAAAGACATTATCGGTGTAATAAAGGCATTGAAGCACCATTCAGAAGAACAGCACAAAATAGGCAAGCAGCTCTATGCCACGGATGAAAAGATACTCAGAGGCTGCAAGCACCTCATATTTGATGAGCTTGCATTCGTGCTTGACAAAGAGCCAAAGGCTCTCGCTCAAAGTTTGGGATTTTAACTGAATATTTTTAAGGCAAAGCTCCCGACAAATTCTGTCGGGAGCTTTTGTGCTATATCAGATTTATTTTTTTGTATTTGCGTTTTGCATACGGGAACAGCTTTTGGAGTATATCGGCAGTTTTGATTTTTAGGTAGCAGGTGGTAGTACCGTCACTGCAGCCGTAGTATTCTTCGTCACACACTTGGCTGTCGAATACAATTTTTACATTCTTTGCTTCATCTTTGAGTATGCTGAATACTGTGGCGGCACCTATCTTTGTACCCAACATCGACTCCATTTTTTCTGCCGGCGCAAATGATACCCTCGATATTTCCAATGCCGAACTGAAATCCTTTGACCTAAAGGGCTTGTCGCCGCAGGTGATGAAAAGATAAAATTCCGTCTGCTGTCTGTTGCACAGAAAAAGCGACTGACGGAACGGTAAATCTGCACAGCACATCACTGGAGTTCTATACCGACGACTACAGACCTTCGGACGACGCACATATCTACTACTACAATATGAAAAAAGGGCAGGAGCTTAAGATAGAATTCACATGCAGTGCAAATACCATAGCTACCGTTGTCAGACGGAGTGTAGACACTGTTTCCGACGGTGACGAATTCGACTTTACCGGAGAGTATGACCGCTCGTTCATCATCCCAAACAGCTACGAATACTATGGCAATGTTAAATTTGCCGCAGAAACTCCCCGTGACTCCGCCGGAAATCCTATCTTTGAAGCTCGCTACAGATTGCTGAAGGCATTGTCCACAGACGGAGACAACGGCTCTGTGTATCTCGACCGCAAGGATGTGCGTGTCAACTCAGCCATAAACATCAGCCCGTCAGGTGAGTGGAGCGACTATTTCATACTGAATGTATATGCTGACGGCACAAGCACCACCATAGGCGATCCCACCACAACACGCTCTAAGGTTAAGTTCGTCAAAATGGAAAACTACAATACAGACGGCGTTACCTTCAATTTGGTAAAAAATCCCGAACCTATTTATGAAAGCTCAAACTGCTTTAAAGAAACAGACGCATCGGGCAATACATACAACAAATACTACTACAGAAGTCGTGACTATCTGAAATCGGTCACAATAGACTTCGGCAGCGGAAATACTACTGAAATTCCGGCTGACCTTTTGCCATACGATGAACCGAACCCATACAGCAAGTACACAGGACTGTATGTGAGATACACCGATACTCAGGCAGACAGTCACTGGTCAGTGGGCACCAACTATTTCACCGCCAAAATCGGTGAATATAACACTGAGCAGATACCGGTTGTAATAAAGAGCGCATCGGATTTGGAGAGCTTTTCTCTCTACGAGGAAAAGAGCGTGCCTTATCGTGCCAACACCCGATACTTCGGCTACTACTCATTCACTCCCGACGAGGACGGAGAATATACAATAACCATTGAGGATATGGACTGGGAGTCCTACGACGAGGTCGGCGTTATCGTAGGCAGTCAGCAGTATGATATAAGCCGAAGCTACTATCTCACCGGCGACACAAGCCGTGAGTATGTGACAGAAAATATAAAGCTGACCGGCGGAAAAGCATATCCCATCACCTTTGTATTTATGCGCAACGGCAGCGGAGACGGCACTATCAAACTGTCTGTTAAAAAGCGTGTACCCGTATCTTCCGTAAAAGCAAATGTTAAGGCCGGTGCGCCAAAGCTTGTCTACGGCGTGAACAAAACGAACGGCAAATACAACTACGACATATCCGAATACGCAGACAGCGTGGATGTAACCTATACTGACGGAAAAACCTGCACATTTGCTTATGATAAGAGTCAAAAAAAGTACATTTCTTCCGCAGACAAAAAGTATTCGTCATACAGTACATTTGTTACAGACAATCAGACAATGAGCATATGGAATGTAGGCACAAATGAGGCTGCCATTGAGGTCGGCGGAAAGTCTGCCCGGGTACCTATCGAGATGATTGCACCGGAAGAGCTGCCTGCTGTTACTTTAGGCACCGAGCAATCTATCGCCCTAAATTCTGACGGCGAATACAGCAAAATGTTCGGTCTTACTCCTGCTGAAAGCGGTTACTATACATTCGATATTTCATCAACAAGACACAGTGATGATTGCAATATTGATGTGTCAGCAGAAATTTACGGTTATTATGACACCGTTGAGTCGGGCGCACCTCTGTACCTTGTCAGCGGTCGCACATATGTAGTGTGCCTGTCGGCTCATCATATCGGCAAACGCAATAACTACGACTACTCATCTGTAGGCGCAAAAGTGACTGTAAACAAGATGAACCTGTACGGCGGCAACCTGAGCCTAAATAACACACAAACTGTCAGAATGAACAGCGCCGACTTTGTGGCAAACTACACATTCACTCCCACCAACAGCGGTGTTTATGATTTTGACATTGCCACGGTCACTCACAGCGACGAGTGCAAAATCGATACCAATGTAAAAATTTACTACAAGGGCAAGGCACTTACCAACACGCTCTATGCCGGCAAAGCATACGACATACTGTTTACCGCAAGTCACAATAATCTGCTTTGCAGCAACAAAATGTATTTTACACTTTCGGCATCAATCACTCCAAAGCTCCACACCATCATACCCGAGCCGGAGCCGGAGCCAACTACCACCACAACAACTACTACAACTACAACCACCACTACGGCCAAACCGACTACTACCACTACCACAACAAAATCAACAACAACCACAAAGCCGACCGCAACAACTGCCCCAAGGACTACAGCCACTACTAAAAGAGTTGCTACCACGAAAAAAGTTACCACTACCAAAAAGGCAACCACAACAAAGGCTGTTATCAAGGCACCCAAGCCCGCTTCTGTCAAAAAGCTAAAGGCAGGCAAAAAGTGTCTCACTGCCTACTGGTCAAGAATCAGCGGTGCAACCGGCTATCAGCTCCAATTCGCAACGGACAAAAAGTTCAGCAAAAACAAAAAGACCGTCACTGTCACTAAACAAAAGACAACCTCGGTCAAAGCTGCAAAGCTGAAAGCAAAGAAAAAATACTATGTGCGTATACGCACATACAAGACTGTAAATGGCAAGAAGATATACTCAAAGTGGTCCGCTGTAAAATCAGCCAAAACAAAATAATTTTGTTATTAAGAAAACGATGCAACCTAAAAAGTGTTGCATCGTTTTTATTTATTAACTGCCGATAAACAAAGCAGATATTTAATTAACTTCTATTTTATCTTTGATTTATTGTTTGTTTATCACCCCTTTCTATTATGTAATCAACAGGAAAGGAGTGTTATTTATGCCTGTATTATTCACAAAACCGCTGAGAGATAAGAATGAAAAATATATAGAGCCGGACGGTGCCGGAATAATCTATCCATATGTAGCCAACAAAAATTGGAACAGCGTCTACAGAGTCGAGGCTAAGCTGAAGCTCCGTGTAGACATTGCAGCATTAGAATCCGCAGTCAAAGAAATGAAAAATAAGTATCCGTACTTTTTCTCCTGCGTCGGTATTCACGGCAAAAAATATGTGCTAAAAAGCGGCTGTCTCGGAGGTGTTTTGGTAGAAAATGCTGAGATGTGCAGACCATTTGACCTAAAAAACAGAGACACACTGCTCCGTGTTGTTTACACCCTTGATACTATAGGAGTAGAATTTTTTCATGGCATAACAGACGGTCACGGCGCACAACTGTTTTTGGATGAGTTGCTAAAAGAATATTGCAATATTGCCTATTCAGGCTACAGCTATGACACCCCAAAAACGACTATGCTGCCTGTAAACGAAAGGCTGAATAAAATTGACGATATTTATAACGAAGCCTACACACTCGGCGGAAAAAGCGTCAGCATATTTTTGAGCAAAGCATATCAGTTCAAATCAAAAGAAAACACAGAATTAAGCACCGAATGTATAAGCGTATTTGCGGAGCCGCTGAAGGCAGCTGCCCACAAATACGGCGCTACAGTAACCGAGTATCTCTGTGCTGTGCAGCTGGCCGCTATAATAAAATCGGAAAATGTCAAAAGTAAGACCGTTCGTATTTCCATACCCGTGGATATACGAAAATATTTTGCCACCGAAACCTCACGGAATGCGTCACTGTACTTTCTTGTAGAGGTTAAGCCAAATAATATTTCTGACTTTCAGTCCCTCATCAATACTGTAAAAGTGCAATTCAACAAAAATCTTACTAAAGGCAATATGCAAAATCTCGCCTACTCAAATGTGAAATGTGCAAAAATGAAAGCCTACACTTTTTTGCCTGTCATTCTAAAAAAGGCTGTGCTCAACATAGGCTACACCGTTTTCGGCGAAAATCAGTTTACCTCTACTCTCACTAACTTAGGCAAGGCGAAAATGTCGCCTGCTGTCAGAGGTCTTGTGTCCGAGGTGTATTATATTTTGGGCAAGGAAAAAACAAAGCCGCTGAATATGACCGTTACCACCTACGAAGATGAAACAAAAATTATAATATCCTCCACTATTGACAGTACAAATTTCGTCCGTACAATAAGTGAAATACTGATAGCTGACGAGGTGATAGGAACAGCCTATCCCATAGCCGTGACCGAGGCTCAAAGCAATAACTTTGACGCCGTTTCATAATAGCAAACAAAAAATACGCCGCTGTGACGCAGTAGTCACAGCGGCTTTGTCAGTCATTCAGTGGTTGATTACTTACCAAAATGATAATTATAGTCGTCATCACTATTCAAATCATATCCGGATGTGGTAAGCATTTTGGCATCAGCCTCGAACTCAAGGAACTCGGAAACAGGCTTTTGATACAACTGCTTCATAACTAACCCTCCCTAAAGATTGTACTTTTATTCTATAATATGATAAAAAATAAATCAATATGTTTAGCAAAATTTTTTCATTTTATTTTACAAAAATAAAAATTCACTGTGCTCTCAGCACAACAAAATTGTCTTTTTTAGTGATATTATGTAAAAATAAAGGGAACAAAGGAGATAATTACGGATACAACAAAGGCGAACAGCCTAAAGCAAAACCTTTTGTTTTTGCTGCTGTCACGCAAATAGGGCATCTTTTTGCTCCAATAATTACAGTCAAACAGCAGCAGCGGCGGAGCAATCAGACAAAATCCTACCCACCATATCCACACAAGCGCCGTAGTATATTCCTTATCCTTGAGTGAAAATCCGACGCTGAATACAAAATAAAGAACAACACCGATTATGTATATCGTTGTCGGAATCTCCTGCCACAGCAAATCCTGCCTAAAGCCCGGCAGCTTGCTCAATGCGGCGGAAACGCCGTGCCTTTTGACTGCACTTTTTAGCTGTGCGGCGGACTCATATCTCTTTGTGTCGTCTATTTGGGTGCATTTTCGTATTATTCTCTCAAATCTGCCGGCGGCAATTTTTTCGTAGGGATACCTGCCTGTCAGCATATAGTTCAGCAATACTCCGACGGAATAAATATCCGCCTCCGGTCCTGTCTGGTGAAAGCCGAACTGCTCCGGAGCGGCGAACCCACGGGTGCCCAATATCTCCGTATCTCTGCCCTTATTCGCCTTTATCGTGCGGCTTATGCCGTAATCTATGAGCTTCGGCTCAGGGCAGAGCACAATGTTGTTTGGGGTTATGTCCCTGTGGACTATGCCTGCACCGTGCAGAGCCGTGAGACCATCGCATATTCCGCTGACCGTATCCTCGGCAAACTGAGCAGACACCGTACCGTGCTGTTCCAAATAATCACAAAGCACTGTACCCTGTGCGTATTCTCTCAGCGCATAATATTTGCCGTCGTCACAAAAAACATCGTAGACCTCAGCGAGATTATCCGACTTCAGATTTTTTATTTTTTCATATACCGGCACATCTCCGGCTGTAATTTCCTTCAGCACCTTTAGTCTGTCCTCGTGGCAGACTAAAAATGCGGAGTCACTGAGTTTTCTTATCATCACATAATCCATTGACAAATTCTTTCTCCTTTTGTACCATATAAGAGAGGTAATATTTATGAAAAAAACAACCGAACAACTGCTTGAGAGCCTGCGCAACAAACGAAGCTACAACGATTTTTTTAACGAGGAATTGGAAGAACTGTATTTTGCATCAGTCAGCGAATATCTCGAAACACTCGTTGTGCAAAAAGGTCTGAAAAAAGGCGATGTAATAACCCGAGCAAATCTCGACAAAAATTATGCCTACCAAATATTCAACGGAAATAAGAAAAATCCATCACGCAACAAGCTGATTATGCTCGCATTCGGTATGCAGCTCACTCCCGAAGAAACCCGAAAGCTGCTGAAAATTGCCGGCTTGTCCGAGCTGTATATCCGTGTACCTCGTGACAGTGCCATTATCTTTTGCCTCGACAAAAAAATGACGCTCATCGATGCCAACGAAATGCTGGACGATTTGGGCTATGATATTCTTGAATAATAATAACAAAAACGGACTGTGACCTCAACATATCGAAGCACAACAGTCCGATTTTTTGTACATCGGAGTCCTACGACTCCTTTTTCTTTTTGAATACAATCAGCTTTGAGAACACATAGTTCAGTATAACTACTATTACTGCCACTGCCACCTTTGAGTATATTCCGTCGGTGTAGAGTATTTTGGCAGTAATTCCGCCGCTTCTCAGTATGCCGAAAAATATGCTGTCAAAGCCTAATTTTGCCATCAGCGGCACTGCAACGATTTCTATAACCCCTGTTATGCCTCGTGACGCAACAAAGGATATTGCCTCTTTTATCACCACATCGGCTTTCCAGCTTTTTGACTCAAATACCCACAGCTTGTTGGTTATGTAGGCAAAGGCTACAGCCAGCACCCAGCTGATTAGATTTGAAACAAACACGCTCATTTTGCAGGCATTTGCGAGCAAAGCATATGAGCCCCAATTTATTATTGTTGTCAGCACACCGAAAATGAGATACATTATTATTTCTTTGGTGAATATTTTTTTCATCTTATGATTTCCCGTATTTTCAGTATGTTATATTATCGGTGGTGATATATTCTATTCCTAAATCAAGGAGCTTTTGCATAACCTCTTTGTCATCTATGGTCCACGCACCTATTTCCAGACCTGCATCACGGCACTTTTTGATTATTTCGGCGTCGTTTTCAAAATTCTTTTCCTTGTTGCCGTTAAAATCAATACCGCAGTTCTCTATGGATTTTGCGGTCTCAATGTCCTCTTCGCTGATTTTTTGGGTAAGGAAGAACATAGGCACATCGGTGAGCTTGCGCATCTTTTCGAGATTTTCGGAATGGAATGAGATGAACACAACATTGCACTTGTGGCTGTTTATGCTCTTTACTACCTCGTCGTAATGCTCTGTATTGTTTTTGCCCTTAAGCTCAATTACGGCGGTCATATTATATTTTTCACATATCTCCAGATATTCGTCCAGAGTCGTTATTGACAGATCGGGATACTTATCTATGTTCACTCCGTTGTCTGTCTTGTGGGACTTCAGCTCGTCATAGGTGCACTTTTCGATAGATTTTGTAAAGTCCATCATTCTGTAGGTGTTCACATCGTGCTGAATTACCCACACGCCGTCCTTTGTGCGATATATGTCACACTCGGCGCCCCAAAACTTGTTTTCGCCCGCCTCTTGAAAAGCCGGTGCTGTGTTTTCGGGAGCGACTGCTCTAAAGCCTCTGTGGGCGATAATCTTTGTATCCTTTGTGGCAATACCCTCGGAGGATACTATTTCAAATGTGGGAGTGGTGCAGTACCAATGCAGAACGCCGAGGCCTGCACATACTGTAGCTACCAACAGAAACGCAATAATCGAAAGGGTTATTACGATTATTTTTTTCTTTTTTGACCACTTTTTCTTCGCTGTTTCACTCATTTTTATCCTCCTCCGATTTTGGCTCAAATTTTATTCTTTGACCTTCGTTTTCGATAAATTGATTTTCAAAATTCCAGTGTCCGCCTACACCCTTAGCCTTGCAGCCTAACTCAAAATGCAGCTTTGCGATACCGAAATCAACGCTCATATCCGAATACGGCTCTTTTACATATCCGCTGAGTATTCCGTTTTCGTATCTAAACAGAACCGGTCGGCGATTCACTGCGCTGGGACCTTTTTCTACCATTTTCATACCGTAGGAATACTCCGCCGGCAGCTTTTCGTCACAGAACTCGAACATATCCTGATAGGACTTATTCTTTTTGTGGGTGGCATTGTACATAGTCTTTTCCTTAAGGCTGAGCTTTTCGCCCACATATCCGATAGTTATTACTGCGTACAGCCTTTCCTCTTTAGGAATATCTATCATACTGTACACCTTGTTTTCGTTATATGTTCCCGATACCCAGCAGGTGCCGAGGCCGTGGTACACACACTGGAGCACAATGCTTTCGCCGTAGTATCCGCAGTTTTCACGAGCCTTTTGGCTGTCCTCGCCGCATACGGCTATCATAGAGAATTTTCCTCCGAAAATCTTAAAGGCGGGTGTAGCGTCTTCAATGAACTTAAAGTCCAAGCCCGACTCCTCATTTACGGCGTCAACCATCTGCTTTATTACCTCTGTAATTTCCTTGCTGAGAGGCTTTGGGCGATACGACCTGCGTGAGCGGCGCATATCTATGGCTTTTATATATTCTTCTACTGTCATATTATCCTAATCCTTTGCTTTATTAAAAAAATTATATCACAGCATTATCTAAAAGTAAATCAATAATCAAATCGTACATTGTATTTTTTTATCCATACATATATTTGGACTATGTATGCCAGCACCTGCGGTCCTCTCATAAGCTGACCGTACCACGGTTCTGTCAGCGAGTCGGGATTAGCCTTCAGATTATCTATAGCGGATATGTTCAGCATCTCTGTCAGCGGGCAATCCCTGTCTGCCAAAACTCCGTCAATCATTTTCTTAACACATTCCAGATAAACGGGATTAAAAGTTTTTGGATAGGGACTTTTTTTGCGCCAAGTGATTATCTCCGGCAATTCGTCCTCAAATGCTTTTCGCAGGATTCCCTTTTCTCTGTTGTTATACGACTTAATTTTCCATGGCATATTGTAGGCATATTCCACTATTCGCCAGTCGCAGAAGGGCACTCTTACCTCCAGAGACGACTCCATGCTCATTACATCCTTGCGTACCAACAAAGTCTGCATAAACCAATTTAGGTTGAGCACAAACATTTCTCTCATTCTTTTTTCGAGAGGCGAATCGGTATCCAATGCGCTGACCGTTTTTATTGTGTCCATATATGCACTGTGAGCGTATTCCTCACCCTCGGGCAAAAATCCGTCACGCAGTATTCCTCTGCGTACATCGGTGGTCCTTGACCACGGAAATGTTTCTTCAAAGAGAATTTCCTCTCTGTGATACCAGGGATAGCCGCCGAAAATTTCATCCGCACATTCACCGCTCAGAGCTACGGTAAATCTGCGCTTTACTTCCTTGCAGAACAGCAGCAAGCTTGAGTCCACATCAGTAAATCCCGGACAATTTCTCGCAAAGGTAGAGTCTATCAGCGCCTCTGCCACTGCCGTATTATTCAGCACCACATTAGTGTGGTCACTGTCGATATAGTCGGATATGAGATTGATATAGTCCGAGTCCTTGTTGGGCTGAAAAGCACTTGATTTGAAATACTTGTCGTTGTCCTCATAATCCACGGAGTAAGTAGACAATATTTTTCCTCTGTCTGCGTATTCATCCGCCGCTACCTTTGATATTATGGATGAGTCGAGTCCGCCGCTCAGGAATGTACACAGCGGCACATCGGATACTAATTGTCGCCTGATTGCATCAGTCACGAGGCAATGGGTGCGCTCAACAGCTATGCTCTCGCTGTCGCCGAACGGCTCTGCTGTCAGCTCCCAATATTTTTTTGTGACCTTTTTTCCGCCTTTATAGTACATATACGCTCCGGGCGGCAATTCTCTTATGTCTCGGAACACGGTCTTGCCTATAGTCTTTGCAGGGCCGAGCATAAATATTTCGCACAGTCCCTCTCTGTCGCATACAGGCTCAACACCCGGTACATACAGCAGGCTCTCCATTCTTGACGCAAAAGAAAAGTTACCGCCTGCCGTGCTGTAATACAGCGGTTTTACACCTATTCTGTCTCGGCAGAGGAATAATTCTTTTTCCTCCTTGTCATATATAGCATATGCAAATATTCCGTTAAAGCGCTTTGCGCTTTCTTCTCGCCACATATGAAATGCCTTCAGCACTACCTCTGTGTCGCAGTCTGTGTCGAATATGTATCCTAACTCTTTTAGCTCTCGGCGTACTTCGTCTGTGTTGTACAGCTCTCCGTTGTACACGATTATGTATTTTCCGAATGCCATCGGCTGTGCACCGTTGGCAGGGTCTATTACAGACAATCTGCGATGTATCAGCGCAGTGTCCGCTGTAATGTATTCACCCTTTCCGTCAGGTCCTCGTGATTTAAGCGAGTTGCTGATTTTCCATATTTCCTCTCGCTTTTGTCTAAGGTCTATCTTGTCACTGAGTATTCCGGCTATGCCGCACATATAAATCACCTCACCCCCATAATATGCACGCAAAAAAATATTGCATAAAAAACACAAAAAAACTATTGACTATTTCTCCGACTTATGATATATTATTAGGGCATTGGAGATACGCTGGTGTAGCTCAGTTGGTAGAGCAGCTGATTTGTAATCAGCAGGTCAGGGGTTCGAGTCCGTTCACCAGCTCCAATTTGGTAAACGAATACTTCTCTTAGGACGAGAAACGAGCTTCTGTTTTTACTATGTAAAAACAGGAAGAAAGTCCGGTGGACTTTCTGTCCGCGAGAAGAGAGTCCGTTCACCAGCTCCAATTTGGTAGTTTATTGACTATCATCTCCAATAATACGGAAGAGTTCCCGAGCGGCCAAAGGGAACAGACTGTAAATCTGTCGGCAATGCCTTCGGTGGTTCGAATCCACCCTCTTCCACCAATAAAAGTCGGATACCGAACGGTGTCCGATTTTTATTTTTGTACAGAAAGCAGGACTGATTATGACTTATATTTATCACTATGATTCGCCCATTGGCAAAATAACTATGGCGAGTGACGGTGAGGCACTGATTGGATTGTGGTTCGACGGTCAAAAATACTTCGCCGACACCGTGCAGGGCACTTGTGTGGAGAAATCATTGCTCGTATTTGACGATACAACAAAATGGCTTGATATTTATTTCGGCGGACAACAGCCTAATTTTACACCTAATATCAAAATTTTAGCTACACCGTTCAGAAAAGTGATAGCAGAGATTATGCTCACCATACCATACGGAAAAACTATGACCTATGGCGAAATCGCAAAAAAGGCAGCTACACAAATGGGCATCGAAAAAATGTCCGCTCAGGCGGTGGGCGGCGCCGTCGGTCACAATCCGATTTCTCTGATTATTCCCTGCCACAGAGTAGTAGGCACAAACGGCAGCCTGACGGGCTATGCCGGCGGAATAGACAAAAAAATAAGCCTGCTGAAGTTGGAAAAAGCAGATATGTCTAATCTCTTCGTCCCCAAAAACAGCACCGCAATGTAATATCAAAAAGAAAAACGAGGTACTCGAATGAGTATCTCGTTCCTCTTTGGCAGAGGTATAAGAACATCACCCGTTACCAAAATCGCAGATTTTGAATGGGTCCCGATAACCTTGTTACTCGCTTTGCTCGTAATAAGTATTCTGCGAATCCTTATCTTCTTCTATCGAAGGAAAAAAACAGACATCCATACGGATGTCTGTTTTCTCTTGGCAGAGGTATAAGGATTCGAACCTTAAATGACGGAGTCAGAGCCCCGCAATGCTTCATACAAAATGCCCATTTCAAGCACGTTTCAAGGCTCTCGTATCTCTCAAATGTCTCTGTGAATTTTGTTGTGCTTCTTAACACGAAACCAAATCAGATTATTCAATTCTATCTACTCGATATACTCATGCTTGGTTGGAGTATATTTCTTTGATTTGTATTTCTTGTATTTTTTCTTATTGATATCGGCTGTTAAGTCCGCATTTGTACAGTCAATAGGCTCGGTGCTATTGCAGAAAAAACTAAGCCCAATCCTATCGGATTGAACTTTGTAAGCAGTCTGTGCGGTGCACATATGCACCGCTTTATTTTATATGTGATTTTTTGAAATTTTATATTGACCTTAATGCCTGCCATCACTATAATACATATAGATAAATTTTATTCACCCATTGGAGCAAAAAAATGTATAATTACAATCATTATGAAAACAAAAGGTCCGAAAAGCATTGCTTTCGCATACTGCACGGACTTGCAAAATTGCTTTTCAAAATTGAAATTCGCGGAGAAGAAAACATACCCGACACGAATTTTATTCTGTCAACAAACCACACCTCGATGATAGATTTCATCTTTGTTACATATTCAAAAAAGCTACCTCCCGTTCACTTTATGGCAAAGAGCGAGCTTTTTGACAATCCGTTTGAGAGAATGATTTTGAGCAGAATAAACTGCTTTCCCGTTGAAAGAGGAAACGGAAGATCCGAACAAGCACTTACCTATGCCGTTAACCTGTTGAAAAAGGGATTTAATCTTGCAATATTTCCTGAGGGCAAAATCAATTCTCAGCTTCCCTATTTTCCGGGAGAGGCAAAAAGCGGTATTTCAAGAATTGCCTGTGAGACAAATGCGCCTATACTCCCCTGCTCTATATACTTTTCAGGTAAGCTTATGCCGTTTAAAAGGGTTATTATATCCTACGGCAAGCCGATTACCCGTGCAGAGATTGAAAACAATTTAAGCGAAAACAAATACGAGTATCACAAAAACAACTCTGCTTATATTTTCGACAAAACAAAAGCTTTATGGAAGGACTGTGCAGAATATGCCAAATCTGTTTGATTACATAAACGAATTCGGCAGTATCTCCTTTGATGAAGAAATACCGAATGATGTTGACAATGTAATATTCTGCAGGCTTGTTTATCTTGATTTTTCTGCACACATCGGAAAAACGATAGAAAAAATTGCTCAGGAGCTTGAGGAAAATAAAGGCACGCTCACCAAAAAGGGCGACCGCCACACAAGAAGCACCTACAAGCTTCTTTTTGAGCTTGCAGGCTCTGAAAGATTTAAAGGCGTTAAAATCCGTAATTTTCATTTAGAAGAGGATGACGATAAAAAATTCTCCTTTTGCGCCGCAATTTTCGGTCTTAATAAAAGACTTGATTTTGTTGCCTTTCGAGGTACCGATGATTCGGTCGCTTCAATAAGCGAGGATATTGCAATGTCGTGCGAATTTCCCGTAACAAGTCAAATAAAGGCGCTTCAGTACATAAACATTCACTACATAAATTCAAAAAGAAGCCTTTATCTTGCAGGTCACTCAAAGGGTGGAAACCTTGCTCTGTTTACATTCATCTGTGCAAACGAAAGCATAAAAGAAAAAATTATACGCGTTTACAACAATGACGGTCCCGGCTTTCCCGACAGCTTTATGGATGGAGAAATACCTGTTGAGCTTCGCGACAAAATAAAGGTTTTTGTGCCGAAGGACTGTGTTGTCGGCAGGTTGCTTCATAATTTTGCGGATTATACAATTATTGAAAGTAAATCCTTTTCCATACAACAACACAATATGTTCAACTGGGAAACAGACGGCAGGGAGCTTAAACAAGCCAATGAATTTTCCGTATTCTCGGACACGATAGCGCAAACGCTCAAGGGCGGTATGCTATGCCTTAACTCAAAGGAGCTTAACAGAATATATCACATCATCTGCACAATAATCGAAAGGTGCGGTATTGACAGTAAAAACGACATAAATATGGCATTTATTCAAAAGCTGATTGCGTTGCTTATCGAGGACGACAAGCTGTTTTCACCTGATTTGATTGAAAATATTATAAAATCTCTCGGAAAAGGCTTTTTGCTTTATTTGAAGCAATAACAAAAAATCAGGCAGTTTATACTGCCTACAAACCCTCGTTTCAGAAGTGATTCGAGGGTTATTTTTACATGAACAGGGGACCGTCCCCTGTGCACTTATATATAAACCCTTCCAGAACAAAAAAGTTAAAAATCAATGGTATAAAAGGCATAAGAAAAAGGCTGAAATCTTTGTGATTTCAGCCTTTTTGTCTTGGCAATGGTGAAAGGATTCGAACCCTTACAAACAGAGTCAGAGTCTGGTGTGCTACCCTTACACTACACCGCTATGTATTAAATTGACTTGAA
>ERZ1106973.703-NODE-703-length-38107-cov-22.168007_pt1 | contig 38107 bp, 36 predicted proteins | sample MGYA00403686_ERZ1106973 | MGnify/ENA primary metagenome ERZ1106973 (study PRJEB35170, sample SAMEA104062408) | human gut metagenome | biome: human gut; feature: human-associated habitat; material: faeces | place: Denmark | collected 2012-11-06 ...
GCCCATTAAAGTGGTACGTGAGCTGGGTTCAGAACGTCGTGAGACAGTTCGGTCCATATCCATCGCGGGCGTAAGAGACTTGAAGGGGGCTGCTCCTAGTACGAGAGGACCGGAGTGGACGGACCAATGGTGTACCAATTATCCCGCCAGGGGTACAGTTGGGTAGCTACGTCCGGAAAAGATAAACGCTGAAAGCATCTAAGCGTGAAACTTGCCTTAAGATGAGGTCTCCCGAAGCGAAAGCTTGAAAGACACCTTGAAGATGACGAGGTTGATAGGCCAGGAGTAGAAGTTCAGTAATGAATGTAGCGTACTGGTACTAATATGTCGAGAGCTTAACTTAAAAAAGAAATGACTTGGAGCAAAGTAATCTTCTGAGTGGTTTTGAAAGATTGATATCTTTCAAAAAAGAAAAAAGAGAATATCTGGTGACGATGCCTAAATGGTTCCACCTGTACCCATACCGAACACAGTAGTTAAGCATTTAGAGGCCGAAAGTACTTGCATGGAGACGTGCTGGGAGGATAGGAAGTTGCCAGTTAGAGCCTTTAGGCTCATTATAATGGAATATGGCGGCTATGGTGAAGCGGTCAACACGGCGGATTGTGGCTCCGTTATTGCGTGGGTTCGATCCCCACTAGTCGCCCCATTAAATTAGGGGTATAGCTCAATTGGTAGAGTAGTGGTCTCCAAAACCATTGGTTGTGGGTTCAAGTCCTACTGCCCCTGCCATTATAGCATACAGTATTTCATTAAGTTTTATTAAAATTTTATATCATGGAGCGATACTCAAGAGGCTGAAGAGGACGGTTTGCTAAATCGTTAGGCGGCTTCGCCGTGCGAGAGTTCGAATCTCTCTCGCTCCGCCACTTTAAAAATGTAGAGTCTTTGGATTTTATAATCTAAAGGCTCTTTTTGTTTTTATTGACTTGTGATGATAAACAAGATATGATTAAGTTAGGATATAATTTTGTATCGGTCATAATAAGAAAGGAACTTTATTATGAAAAAAATGGTTAAATACTTTATGATGGTTATTACCTTATGTATATTTGCTTTAACGGCAAATAGTTTTTCCATGGCTGAAGCTTCAGCATTATATACTCCAGCTAGCTATTGGAATAATGATACAAATTATCCATTAGCATTTTCACAAAACGGTGTAAATAGATATGTTGACTTATCTTCAGCAAAAATTATTGAGCAAGAAGAAAAAGTTGAAGAAAATACCAAAACAGCAGTATTTTCTTATGATGTTGTGATGGTAGATGGAGATAAAACAACAAAATTCACTTATAAAACGATGATAAGATTTATAAATGATGAAATGTATGTTGCTAGTGCTAGAGGAAATGGCGATGGCTGGTTCCAATTAAGCAGTCGTTCTTTTGATCAACCACAATATAATGCAACGCTGATTTTAGCAGATTATTTTGGGATAAATAAATAAAAAATAATAGTAGAAAAGGCAGTTTATGAAATTAATCATAAACTGCCTTTTTTTAATGGATTTTTATGAACCATTTGAAGAAATGGAAGCTAATAATGTTTGGTTTTTTTCTTCTAGATCTAATTCATATTCAACAATTTTACGTTTTTCTTCTATAGTTAATTTGTGATCTGGTTTTGTTAAAACGGGAGAATTGTCAATATTTTTTGAAGTCAATAATCTTAATAAAGAAAGAAAATGTTGACGATCTTTAGCTGGTAAATTGATATATTTTGTAATAAAAGATATATCATCTATATTTAGATTATATTCATTAGCTAGTTTTTCTAAGTTATCAGTTGCTTTTGGATTGGGTTTATCTTTTATATTTATATCATAAATCAATGAATTTATATTAACATCTAAAGCATCTGTGATAGCTATAAGAATACCAATTTTGGGATCTTTGATAACAGAAGATAAAATCTTATTCAAAGTACTGAGGGGAATACCTGATTTTTGAGCTAAAACTTCATTAGTATAACCTTTTTCTTGTTTTATTTTTTTTATTTTTTCCAATATAGGTTTAAAGGATTCCATAATATATTATTCCTCCATTTCGGATTATTGAAATAGTATATCATTTATAAATTTTAGTGTAAAGTTGATAGATTTCTAAAAATTTTAATATTTTCCTTTGAGTTATTTGACTTTTTCCATATTTGGAAAGATGGCGATGTTATGTATAATAATTTAGTTAATGAGATTGTAAAAAAAGGCTATAAAACAGAAGAAATAGCACATATATTAGCTAATTTGCTAAATTGTTCAGAAGAAATTATCGAAAATAAGCTAAAACATGTTGGGGAATTTACATTCCAAGAAGTAATAAAGATAAATAGTGAGATTTTTAATAATGAAATGGATATAAAATATCTATTTACAGAAAAACAAGATAATGAAGCTACATATCATGACGATATTATACAGAAATCAAAGCCGTCTAAATGGTGGATATAAATGAATAGTATTTATTTTATTATTTTTTGGAGCAATAATTACTAAACCGAGGGAGGATATTTTTATGGCAAGTAATAAAAAAGCCCAGATTTTAGCAGCAGTAATGTGTGCTTCTTCCATTTTTGGAAGTTATACAGTGGTATCAGCAGCAGATACACCTACTAAAATAGAAAGTACAGATAAAAATTCATCTGTAACAGCTAATGGTAGTACTATCACAGCTACAGCTGGAGCACAAGGTATATCTGCAAGTGCTACTAAAAAAGATGAAGATGGTAATACTACTGGTGGTATTAGTACTATAGGTGCTGTTACTGGTACAAGCTTAAATATTATAGCTGAAAATACAGCTGGAAATAAAACAACATCTACAGTAGGTGCTACTGGTGTAACAGATGCAGTGTATGGTACTGATGGAGCTAGAGTAGCATATTCAAATGTAGGAACAGGTGGCATTTCTAATACAACATCTTTAAAAACTACTACAGGAAAAATAGATACAGCGATTAATCAGAATACATCTGGAGTAGGTATTAGCTCTACAAAATATGATACTAATAATAATGTTACAGACAAAACATCTGTTAGTGTAAATGGTGGTACATCATCTATTACTTCTTATGGAAACTATATTTATGGTGAAGATGGAAAAGCAACATCTTATAATCAAGCCTCTATAAGCTTAAATGGTAATACTGGTACAGCTACAATAAGAGGTGGTAGTAACACAGCTTCTTCAACATTGACTCTTAATGAAGCAGGTGTAGCTTTATCTGGTAAAAATGTAGGCTTAAATGCAAATGGATTAACATTGTACAAAGATGTTGATGGTGTAAAAACTCAATATGCAAGCTTATCTACTGGTGGTTTAAGTGTAAATGGTACAGGTAGTACTACTATTAAATCTACAAATGCAACAACAGGTGCTATAGGACAAAGCCAAGTATCTTATAATGGTGTAACAGATAGCTTTACAAAAGATGATGTAACAAATTCTGTAACAACAAATGCTAATGGAACAACTTTTTCAAGTACAGGAAATGGTTCTACAACAATAAAAGGTGACACAATAAAAACTACTAATCTTATAGTTAATGGTAAAGATATAGGAGGAGTAGCTACTGATGTAGCAGGTATTGATCGTAATACTGAAAACGAAGATGGATTAGGTTATTATACTCAAATTGAAGGAAAAACAAAAATATATAACACAGGTCGTTTTTCTACAGCTAATGGTAATTTTGTAGTAGATCCATATGGAAGCATAACATCAAAAGCTGGTAATTACCGTTTTAATATGGATAGAACAAATGGTTTTGATTTGGGCTATGCAGCAACAACTAGTTTCACTTTAGATAACACAGGTGTAAGTCTTGGTTTTAGAAATAACAGTTTTATATTAGATAAAAATGGTGCAACATTTATAAATGCTAATGGAGAAAATGTATCTTTTACATCTATTAATGGTGGAACTATTACAACAGGTGAAACTGTAATAAATGGTTCTTCAATCACTACAAAAGATTTATATGTAGATAATATTCATTTGAATGGTGCTATTACAGATGGTAATGGTAATGTTGTAGGTGGAGGAGATTTATCACTTGGTGCAGATGGTACATTAGATCTTAAATATAATGCTAATGGTATTACTAATACTTTTGTTAGTGGTGCAACAGGGGTTCATTCTTCCTTTAGCAATGGTACAACAACAGCTAGCAGTAGTGTAGGATATATTGATGATAAAAATACAATAGGAATTAAAGATCAAGTAGGAAATACTAGTGTTACTACAACTACTGATGGTACAACATTTGCAAATGGTAGTGGTTCTACAACAATTAATGGCGGTAATATTACAACAACTGGTGATGTAACAGTTGGTGGAGATTTATCTGTTGGAGATAACTTTAAAGTTGATGGAACAACTGGTAATGTAACTGGTGGAACATATAATGGAGTACAAATTTCTACAGATAAAGATGGTAATGCTATAATTGGTGGCACAAATATCGGCGACTTAGCAACAAATGAAGAAGTAAATAAAGTAAATGATAAAGTAGATGCAGTTGATAATAAAGTTGGAGATACATCAAAACTTGATAAAGAAATTACAGACAATCAGAATTATAAAGATAATCCAAATCTTGTTGGTGCAGTAAATGCCGAAGCTGATATTCGTCGTAATGAAATTTCTAGAATTGATGGTCAGATTGAACAATTAGATGGTAGAGTAGGTAGTTTGGAAAATCGTATGAGTGATGTAGAAGATCGCATTGATAAAGTAGGTGCTATGTCTGCAGCTATCGCAAACCTTCGTACTATGGGATTTGACCCAGAAGCTCCAACAGAAATCGCTATTGGTGTAGGTCAGTATAAGAGCGAAACAGGTCTTGCTCTTGGTGTATTCCATTATCCAAATCAAGATAATGGGCGGTATCGGTGCTACATGGAAACTCGGTCGTAAATCTGCTGCTGAAAAAGCAAAAGATGAAGAAGCAAGACGTCTTGAAAAAGCTGAAGAAATGAAAAAATTAGCTCAAGATGCAAAAGTAAAAGCTCAGGCTGAAAGACATGCTAAATTATTAGCAGAAAGAGAAGCTCAAAAAACAGCTTAATAGTTAAATTATAAGTTATAAATCTAGAGGATAAGCGACAGATATTCTGTCGCTTATCTATTATAAAAAAATAGTGATAGTAAAGGACGTTGTTTAATATGAAAAAAGTTATATTTACAGTAACATTAATTATGATGATGGCTTTTAGTGGATTATGTTTTGCAGCTGATGGTAATGATTTAAATAAAGAACAAAAAGTAGCAGAAACTTTTATGGAAGTATTTACTAAAGATCAAATTCCTGCATATGATGTAGTTAGTAAAGATTTTTCAGATACCTTAAAAACAAATGTAAATGAAAAAGCTTACAAAGATTTATCTAAACAAATCAAAGAACAATATGGTAATGTCAAAGAAGTTAAGTTCTATAATTTTCAAAGATTTGACCAAGGCGATAGAGTAACTTATGTAGCAGCATTTGATAAAGAACAAGCTGTAGCTATTATGCTTGCATTTGATAAAGACAAAAAATTAACAGATTATGTATTTACTCCATTACAAGTAGAAGAAGCTTCTAAATAATATAGGTAGTGAATATGGACATTCTAAAAGATAATATAGGCATAATAGGAGTTTTTTTTGTAGTTATTATAGGTGTGGGTATATTTTTTTTGAGTAAACCTGCAAAACCAGTAGAAGCACAATCAAATAAAATGATTGGAGAAACAAATATTGGTACTGTATATATAGATACAGATACTATAGAAACAGTAAAAAAAGATGGACATTTTTATTTAATAGTATCTGCTGAAGAACACTACAAAGAAAGTGATTTTTTAACTGAACTTAGAAAAGGTGAAGATTTAAAAGATACTGTTTCTTCATTAACATTATATATGTTTACTAATGATGGAAGATATTATTGTATGCCACAAAGATATTTAATTGATTCACAAGGTAAAGTTTGTGGTGATTTAGGTTCTAGTATGCAATTACAAATGATTGATGATGAAATAATTTTTAAGATTTATACAAATGCATTAAAAACTTTAGAAGATAAAAATCGTTTTCTAAAAATGATGGAGAAATAAATGCATTTAAATAAGATATGCCCAGTTTGTCATCAATCTTTCGAAGCTAGAAGAAAAGATCAAGTGTATTGTACCTATTATTGTCGAAAAAAACATCATAAAGAAACATACTATAGCAAAAATAGGATTGTAGAAGATATAAATGATGAAGAAAATACAGGAGTTATACTAAGACAATTTAGATGTAAAAAATGTCATGAATTAGTAACAGTTGTGAATAAGCATGATAGGCGAACTATTTTTTGTTCACCTTTTTATTTGCTTTTTTTTATTTTTTATGTATAATAATAAAGGTAATAGGTATTACCTTTTAAGAAAGAGGGTTGATTATGGAACAAATTGGGAAAAAAGACTATATTAATGAAAAAATTCCTGTAAGTAAATTAACAATATTAGGGTTTCAACATGTATTAGTAATGTATTCAGCGGCAGTAATTGTGCCAATAATTTTAGCTAATGCTTTGCAATTATCTAATTTAGATTTAGCTTTTTTGATTTCGGCAGATTTATTTACTTGTGGTATTGCTACTTTTTTACAATCCTTTGGTATTGGTCGATTTATTGGAATCAAATTACCAGTAGTATTGGGATGTGCAGTAATAACTTTAGGTCCTATGATTTCTATCGGTAAAACTGGTGGAATGACAGTTTTATATGGTGCAATTTTATTATCTAGTGTATTAGTTTTTGCGTGTTCATTTTTTATTAATAAGATTATTAAATTCTTTCCACCAATAGTAATAGGGTCTTTAGTAACTATCATTGGTTTTTCACTAGTTCCTTTGGCTTTACAAGATATGGCAGGTGGAATTGGAGCAGAAAATTTTGGTGATCCAATAAATTATTTAGTTGCTATTTTTGTATTGATAATTATTTTGTTGATAAATCGTTTTTGCAAAGGTTTTGCAAAATCTATAGCTATTTTAGTAGGCTTAATTTTAGGTACAATATTTGCTAGTTTTTTTGGTATGGTAGATTTATCTCATCTAAATGATGCAGATTGGTTTAAGCTTATTCATCCATTGCATTTTGGTGCTCCAGAATTCACATTCAACAGTGTAGTTGTAATGTCTATCTTTTTAGTTATTAGTGTAGCTGAATCTGTGGGGATTTTTTACATGATTGCTGATATTTGTGAAGTGAAAATAACGCCAAAAGATATAGCAAATGGTATTCGAGCTGAAGGTTGTGCTCAATTTTTAGGCGGATTATTCAATTCTTTCCCATATGTTACCTTTTCTGAAAATGCAGGACTTATGACTGTTACAGGCGTAAGAAATAGATTTGTATTAGTAGCTGCAGCAATTATTTTAGTTATCTTAGGTCTTGTTCCTAAATTTGCGATGCTCACTACATTAATTCCTCATCCAGTATTAGGAGGAGCTATGATATGTCTATTTGGTACAATTGGTGCAAATGGTATTAAAATCTTATCTAGTGTAGATTTTAAAAAGAATGAGAATATTATTATTGTAGCTTGTAGTATTGGTATTGGTTTAGGAACAACTGTTACACCAGGGCTTTTTAATGAAATGCCAGAAATTTTGAAAATGCTTCTAGAAAATGGTATTTTTACAGGCACTGTTACAGCTATTATTTTGAATACTTTATTTAATTATAGTGAAATTTTTAAAACAAAATAAAATATGGATATATCTGGTAGAGATAAATTGACAGCTTGATTTTTTCAGTCATATAATTAAAACAAAATTAGTTAATTAGTAGAGGAATTGTAAATGAAATTTTGTAAAGTAAAAGAACAAGCATTGAGTCAATTGACAAAACAATCTATTTTACAGTATATACAATCAATGGATTTATCTATATCAAACAAGCTCCCTAGAGAAGAATTATTGGCTCAAGAATTAGGTGTTAGTAGAATTACTGTAAGAAGTGCATTAAATGAGCTTGCTAGTGAAGGTATTATTTTTCGTAAACAGGGAAAAGGAACATTCGTTAATCAACAAGCTTTGGGCATGAATGTAGTATTTAATCCTATTGGAGATTTACGTGATGTAATTGCTAATAGTGGTTATGAGGTAAAAACAGAAGTGTTATCTACTAATAAGCGTTTAGCTACAGATGATGAAGCTAAGAAATTACAGTTAGATAATAATGAGGAAGTTTTTATTGTTGAGCGAATGTTTTATGCTAATGAGATGCCAGCTATTTATTGTGTTGATAGAATTCCTGTAAAAATAGTTAAAGAGAATTTTTTGCAAAACTGCTTAGATATGTCTATATATAAATATTTTAGCGAATTTTTAAAGCGTACAATTATTTGGGACAAAGTAGAATTATCTACAATAACAAATCAGGAATTATCTTCTTTGACTGATTATTTTAAATGTGAACAAATAACAAGCTTTTTAAATTGCGATATTATCAATTTTGATAATAATGATGAACCTGTCTTTTATGCTAATGAATATGTAGATACAAAATTTATTCATTATCAATTAATTAGACAAAAGAAATATTAATTATAAGTAATTTGTGAGGTAAAATTATGGATCATTTATTTTATTTAAGAAAAGCAATTGAAGTATCAAAAAAATCTCGTGAACATGGAAATACTCCATTTGGTGCTATCTTAGTAGACGGTGAAGGCAATATTTTATTAGAACAAGAAAATATTGAAATCACAGAATCTAATTGTAGTGGTCATGCTGAAACTAGCTTAATGATAAAAGCTTCTAAAAAATATAGTAAAGATTTCTTATGGAATTGCACTCTTTATTCTACTGCTGAACCTTGTGCAATGTGTGCAGGTGCTATATATTGGGGTAATGTAGGTAAAGTAGTTTATGGTATTAGTGAAAAACGCCTTTTGGAATTAACTGGTGATGATGAACAAAATCCTACTTTTGATTTACCATGTAGAGAAGTATTCGCTAGAGGTCAAAAAGATATAAAAGTAGAAGGTCCATTCCCAGAAGTGGAAAATGAAGTAGTAGAAGTTCATAAAGATTATTGGAATAAATAATTTAAGATAAATAATAAAATAAGTAATATAGGAAAGCTTGATGAAATCTTAGAAAATATAGATAAGATTTTATCAAGCTTTTTATTTTTAGCTATTAATCATAGAGCATTTTATCCATAATAAGGTTTATTATGGATAAAATGTATAAAATTTTTATCTTTTTTCTTAAAAATAATGTAAATATGTAAATTTTTTATGGATTGTATGATATAATGGAAAGCGTATTATTTTATAAATTAAGGGTGTGATAATTTGAAAAATCTTAGTATGAGCGCTAAAGTTTTTCTAGGTTTTGGGATAGGGATTATCTTAGGTCTTATTTTTCAAAAAGATATTTTATGGTTACAACCTATTGGAGATTTATTTTTAAAACTCATTAAAATGATTGTTGTTCCTGTTGTATTTTTATCTATTATTAGTGGAATATCTAGTATAGGTGATATTGGAAAATTAAAACGCATAGGAACAAAGGTAGTAGGGTTTTATATTGTAACTACAGTGCTTTCTGCAATTATTGGTCTTATTGTGGCACATATAATGAAGCCAGGTGCTGATTTTGCTGTAAGTCAAATTGTAGATACAGGCGAAGTGATAAAACCTGCTGAGCCAATGACTGTTAGCCAGACTATTTTGAGCATGGTTCCTGATAATCCGATAACAGCTTTAGCTACAGGTAATTTAATGCAAATTATCGTATTTGGGGTATTTATTGGTATTGCGATAACTATTTTGGGTGATAGAGTAAAAAATATTAAAAAAGTTATTGATGAAGCCAATATTATTATGTTTAAAATCACAGATATGGTAATGCAAGTAACTCCATTTGGGGTAACTGCTTTAGTTGCTTGTAGTGTTGGCGAATATGGTTTATCTATTTTTAATATTTTAGGTAAATTTATTTTAACTCATTACATAGGTGCTTTTTCTGTAGTGTTATTTATGTATGTATTTATTATTAAATACATTGCTAAGATTTCATTGAAAGATTTCTTTACTAAAATTACAGAGGTTTGGTTAGTAGCATTTAGTACAACAAGTAGTTCTGGTACTTTACCTGTTAGCTTACGTGTTACTGAAGAAAAATTTAAAGTAAAAGATGAATTGGCATCATTTACTTTGCCTATTGGTGCAACTATCAATATGAATGGGATTGCTGTATATTATGCTGTTACTGTATTATTTGTAGCTCAAGTATATGGTGTAGAACTTTCTTTAATGCAACAAGTGATGTTTATCTTTATGACTACATTGATTTCCATAGGTACTCCTGGTATTCCAAACAGTGGCATTGTATTGACTATAATGTTACTTACAACAATGGGGCTTCCTATTGAAATTATGGGTATGATAGTTGGTATCTTCCGTTTAATAGATATGATTCATACTGCACTCAATGTAACAGGCGATGTAGTAAGTACATTGGCTGTAGCACGTATTGAACATATGTATAAAGAATAATTTTAAAGGTGGATTATTATGAGTGATGAAAATAATAAAATGAAGCGAGGGCTGAAAAATCGCCATATGCAAATGATTGCACTTGGTACTTCTATTGGTACGGGGCTGTTTTATGGTTCTGCACCAACAATTAAATTAGTAGGTCCAGGGATTATTTTATCTTATGCTTTAGCTGGTGTTTTCATTTTCTGTATCATGAGAATGGTAGGGGAAATGTCTGTAAAAGAGCCTGTTTCTGGTTCATTTGTTTATTTTGCGAATAAATATTTAGGTCCTTTTGCAGGTTATTTAGCAGGTTGGAATTATTGGTTTTTATATTTATTAGTTTGCTTTGCGGAATTATCTGCAATTGCTATTTATGTAAATTATTGGTTTCCTGATGTACCTCATTGGATAACAGTTTTAGTCTGTATTGTAGTAGTAACAACTGTAAATTTAATCAATGTAAAAACTTTTGGTGAAGCAGAATTTTGGGCATCATTTATTAAAATTTTAGCTATCTGCTGTATGATTGTATTTGGTTTTTATTTGATATTTACAACAATGGGACCATTTCCTGATAATTTTAGTAATTTATGGAATAATGGTGGCTTTTTCCCTAATGGTGCTTGGGGATTTGCACAGTCTTTAGCTGTAGTTATGTTTTCTTTTGGCGGTGTAGAATTAATCGGTATTGCAGCAGGAGAAGCTGAAAATCCAGAAAAAACTTTACCAAGAGCTATAAATGAAGTATTGCTTCGTATCTTAATTTTCTACATTGGTACTATGGTAGTATTGATGACACTTGCTCCATGGGATGAAGTTGGTTTAAATGCTAGCCCATTTGTACAGATTTTCTCTAATATCGGTGTTCCAGCGGCAGCTAATATTTTAAACTTCGTAGTAATTGTAGCAGCACTTTCTGTATACAATAGTAGTTTATATAGTACATCTCGTATTTTGCACAATTTGGCGCAAAATGGAAATGCACCTAAGATGTTTGCTTCTTTATCTCGTCGTGGTATACCAATGGTAGGTATTTTGGTATCTACAGCAATTTCTTTATTGCTTGTAATTTTGACTTATATTTTACCTGAAAAAGTTTTCATGTATTTATTATCAACTGTAGTTGCAGCACTTGTTATCACATGGGCAACTATAGCTATAACTCATATGAAATTTAGAATGAAATTCATACAGGAAAATCGTTTGGATGAACTTCATTTTAAAGCATTTTTATTCCCGTATATTAATTATTTTTGTTTTATTTTCTTAGCTGCTATTGTAGTGATTATGTTCTTTATGGAAGACATGAGAATATCTTTAGGGGCATTAGTAGTTTGGGTAGCATTTATTTATATAACATATAAATTGAGAGCAAAAGTATAATAAGGTATGAATTAAGATGAAAAGCATTAACTATTGATTTTTGATAGTTAGTGCTTTTTGTCTGTAATTTTTATACATATTATTTTATTATTTATAGGGATTTTTTATTTGTTTATTGTAAAGTTGATAAGGTAAATGATAATATATTATTTATGTTTTTAGATTTTATTAAAAAAGGTGGATAGATATGGATAATAATGAACACAAAATGAAGAGGGGCTTAAAAAGTCGTCATATGCAAATGATTGCTTTAGGGGCTTCTGTTGGTACAGGTTTATTTTATGGTTCTGCACCAACAATCAAATTAGTAGGGCCTGGTATTATTTTATCTTATTTATTAGCAGGGATTTTTATTTTCTTTGTCATGAGAATGTTGGGTGAAATGTCTGTTAGAGAACCAGTATCTGGTTCTTTCAGTTATTTTGCTGATAAATATTGGCATAGATTTGCAGGTTATTTAGCAGGTTGGAATTATTGGTTTTTATATATGATAGCTGGTATGGCTGAATTATCCGCAACAGCAACATATGTCAATTTCTGGTTACCTGATTTTCCACAATGGCTCACTATTTTAATTTGTATTTTAGTAATTATAACTGTTAATTTAATCAATGTAAGTTTTTATGGTGAATCAGAATATTGGGCATCATTTATTAAAATAACAGCTATTTGCTGTATGATTGTTTTCGGTTTGTATTTAATTTTTACAACAATGGGACCATTCCCTCAAAATTTCAGTAATTTATGGGTAAATGGTGGATTTTTTCCTAACGGTGCTTGGGGCTTTGCGGCTTCTTTAGTAGTAGTTATGTTCTCTTTTGGTGGTGTAGATTTAATTGGGATAACAGCAGGAGAAGCTGAAAATCCAGAAAAAACTTTACCAAAAGCTATAAATCAAATTTTAATTCGTATTTTAATTTTCTATATCGGTACTATGGTAGTATTGATGAGTCTTTCTTCATGGGATCAAGTTGGTCTTCAAGGCAGTCCATTTGTACAGATTTTCTCTAATATTGGTATTCCAGCAGCAGCTAATATTTTAAACTTTGTTGTATTAGTAGCAGCATTATCTGCATATAATGGTATTTTATATGGTACATCTCGTATGCTTTATGGTTTAGCAAAAGAAGGAAATGCACCAAAAATTTTCGCTTCCTTATCTCGTACTGGTATTCCAATGGTAGGGATTTTAGTATCAGCAGTTATTGGTATAATTCTTGTAATAATGACATATTATTTCCCTAAAGAATTATTTATGTATTTATTATCTATTGTAGTAGCTGGCTTAATCATCAGCTGGTTTATTATCACTATTACACATATGAAATTTAGATTGAAATTTACTCGTGAAAATCGTTTAGATGAACTTAAATTTAAATCTTTATTTTATCCATATACAAATTATTTCTGTATCTTGTTCTTAATTGCAGTAGTAGTGATTATGACACAAATACCAGATATGTTGATTTCTATAATAGTTTTACCTATTTGGGTAATATTTATTTATATGACATATTTATTAGAGGTGTAAATCATGAATTTAGAAGTAATTCATCATGTGGCAATTATCGTATCTGATTATGCGAAATCTCGTCATTTTTATGTAGATTTATTGGGTTTTGAAGTGATTAGAGAACATCATAGAGAAGATAGAAATGATTATAAGCTAGATTTAAAATTAGGTAGTTGTGAATTGGAGATTTTTGGTAAAGCAGATGCACCAAAACGTGTAAATAATCCGGAAGCTTGTGGACTTAGACATTTAGCTTTTAAAGTGGAATGTATAGAAAAGACTGTAGCAGAATTAGAAAAATTGGGCATTGAATGTGAACCAATTAGATGGGACGATTTTACGCAGAAAAAAATGACATTTTTTAAAGACCCTGATGGACTGCCATTGGAATTACATGAATAGAATATAATAAAAAGAGATTTATGAATTTGTTTATATAGAGCAAAGGTAATAAATCTCTTTTTATTTTAATAATCTTTTAATTTATTTCTAATAGATTTCTTATTGAATATGTTCATTAAAGATGATAATATAAGGTTAATGAATATATTCAATGGAGGTTGAATTTACAATGAAGAAATTTAGAATTTTATTGATGATGGTGTTATGTTTAGCTTTTGCTTCTACAGCTGCATTTGCTGCTGCTGCAAACAAAGCAGTAGATAATGTGGTAAGTATGCATGGTCAGATTGTATCTATTAATGATGACATGATTACTATAAAAGATACAAATTCTGATAATACAGTGGCTTTAATCGTGCGTTGGGATACTGAAATTTTAAATGGTAAAAATGGTGAGGATGTAGACCTCAATCGTTTACATGTAGGCGATGAATTAACAGCATATTATAGCTCTATTTCCACTCGTAGCCTCCCACCACAAAGCAGAGCATATGCACTTGTAATGGGTGATGGTCAGCATGATGGTATCTATATGCATGTTAGCAAAGTGGATAAAGTAAAAAATGGCGTTAAATTTTTAAATACTAATGAAGATATGTTCGTTACAATTCCTGAAAATGTAGAAGATGATGCTAAAGAATTAAAACAAGGTGATAAAGTTTTAGTATGGTATGATTTTGTAGCAATGAGCATGCCTGGACAAGCTACAGCTACAAAAGCAGTTATCTTAGACTAATTATTGTAAAAAGATAGCTCAGATTTTATCATTTTTATAAATTAGGGCTTCCTATGGTTTATTTAATGAATAAATGGCTATAGGAAGTCTTTTTGCTTATTTTATAAATTTTGTAAGGTTTTAGTTAATAGTGTATTTATAAGTGAAAAATTTTTTTGTATAATAAAGCAGTATAGTAAGTTTCTTGTAAATTTTAGTGATTTTGGTAAAGCGAGAAAGAAGGATTATATTGCTAAATAAAATTTTGTTAGGTTTAAATAAAAATTTAACAAAAATAATAAAAACCTTTATCTTTTTTTGGTTATTATTATGTGTCTATCGTTTGATTTTTATTTGGGGGATGAGTGAATATCTCAGTGCAGGTAGTGGACATAATTTAATTCTTACAGCAATTTATAGTGGGGCAAAATTAAGTTTGCAAACAGCAGGCGGACTTACATTATGTATGCTCATTGGTTTTATCGCTGAAACTATATGGCATAGATTAAAATATTTTCGCTATATTTGTTCATTTGTGATTTTGTTTATAACCACATTATTATTTGTAGCTAGATTTCCTTTTTATCAACAATTCCATAGCGGTTTCAATCAAATGTTATTTACAGCAATGCATGAAGATTTATATGCATTATTTATTTCTTTGGTGGAAGAATTTCAGTTGCCATTGAAATTACTATTAATAATTGCTTTAGTTGCTATCTTGAATTATGCTTTTAATAAATTTTTAGTTTATAGTTTTAAAATTAAAAGATGGCAAATATTACCAGAGAAAATAAAAACGGTTTCCTTGCTCATGTGCATATATGTCTTAGGTACATTATCTTTATATGGCGGTGGCTGGAGCTGGAAATCTGGTGTGAATTGGGAAAATGCAGGAATTACAAATGATACATTTTTAAATGAGTCTATTTTAGATGATTATCAAGCTATTTATCGAGCATATGCAAATCAAATGCGTATGGAAGCTTGTAATGGACTTAGTTTTTCAGCGCAAAATGTGAGAGATTTAGCAAAATCTTTAACAAATAAAGATGGCGGAAATGATTTAAGTATATATCTAGCTAAAGAAGCAACAGGGGCTAAGATAGAAAAACCAAAACATATTTTTGTGATTGTATCAGAAAGCTATGCGAACTGGCCATTATTAGATAAATATAGCAATTTGCATATTGCTGATAATATGAAAAAAATAATCGCTGAAGATGATACGATTTATACTTCGCATATGTTGCCTAGTGGCTCAAGTACAGTAGGTGCTTTAATGACTATGGTTACAGGCATGGCAAATTCTAATTTATATTTGACAACTATGCCAGAAGCATTAGCAAATCCTTATATCACGGCAACAGCACCACAGATGAAAAATTTAGGCTATGAAACAAGTTTTTGGTATGCTGGTCCTGCTACATGGGAAAATATTCAAGAATTTACATTAGCACAAGGCTTTGATAATTTTTATAGTAGAGGCAATATTGACCCTAATGCTACAGGTAGCGTATGGGGCGCTGATGATGAATATTTATATGATGCTATTTTTAAACAGATTGATGATAATAAAATGACTTTTTCAGTGATTTTAAATACATCAAATCATTCACCATTTAATATTGACTTAGAAAAAGAAGGTTTTGATGTTAGTAAAGTGATTGAAGGTTTGCCTGATAAAGAAAAAAATAATCAAGAATTAATCAAAGAGCTTGGTCATTTTTGGTATGCAGATAAGATGGCAAGTGATTTCATCAATAAAGTCAAAGCAAAATATCCAGATAGTTTATTTATTTTTGTGGGCGACCATGCTGATAGATATAATATCGATAAAGTACCTACAATGTATGAACGCTATAGCGTGCCACTTATCATCACAGGAAAAGGCATACAAAAAGATTTATTGCCAGAAGATATGGCAGGAAGTCAAATAGATATTATGCCAACAGTGATAGATTTAATAGCTCCAGAAGGTTTTACTTATTATAGTGTGGGGAAATCTTTGAGTGAAAATAAATTAGGTCAAAGTTATGCTTTTTGGATAACTGCTGATGCTATCGGCAATACTGATGATTTAGTAGAAAAACCACAATATTTTAATCGTGAAGCCTTGCCAGATAGAACTGTTTTAGAAAATTATATCAATGGTGTAAGAGCTATTTCTTGGTGGCTTGGCAAATATGGTACAATTATAGATGAAGCCTTGTTGCAGTAAAATAAGAATAAGGTATAATTATATAGAAAAATAAAAAAGATAGGGTGAATAATTTTGAGTAATTTAGAAGTTGGTATTGTAGGATTGCCAAATGTGGGTAAATCTACTTTATTTAATGCTATTACAAAAGCAGGTGCAGAAGCAGCAAACTATCCATTTTGCACAATTGAACCAAATGTAGGTGTTGTAGATGTTCCTGATGAAAGATTAAAAGTTCTTCATGAAATGTACAATTCTAAAAAAACTACTCCTGCAAGCGTAAGCTTTGTTGATATTGCAGGTTTAGTAAAAGGCGCTTCTCGTGGTGAAGGTTTAGGAAATAAATTCTTATCCCATATTCGTCAAGTAGATGCAGTAGCTCATGTTGTACGTTGTTTTGCTAGTGGTGATATTACTCATGTTGAAGGTAGTGTAGACCCAATTCGTGATATTGAAATCATCAACACTGAACTTTGTTTAGCAGACCTTGATTCTGTAGAAAAACGTTTAGATAGAGTTTCTCGTACAGCTAAAAGCGGTAATAAAGAAGCTCGTGCTGAAGAAGCTGTTTTGGAAAAAGTAAAAAAAGTAGTAGAAGAAGCTATTCCAGCACGTCAGGCAAAACTCAGTGAAGATGAATTAGAAATCATCAAAGATTTGAATTTATTGACTTTAAAACCTACATTATATGTAGCAAATGTAAGTGAAGATGAAGCAGCTACTGCTGAAAATGATAATGAATATGTAGCAAAAGTAAAAGAATATGCTCAAAAAGAAAATGCAGGTGTTGTAGTAATTTCCGCTAAAGTAGAATCTGAAATTGCAGAACTCGATGAAGAAGAAGCAAATGAATTTTTATCTGATTTAGGACTTGATGAATCTGGTCTTAATAAATTAATCAAAGCAGCTTTTAAATTATTAGGTCTTATGACTTTCTTGACAGCTGGTGAAGATGAATGTCGTGCATGGACTATTAAAGTGGGTACAAAAGCTCCACAGGCTGCCGGTAAAATTCACTCTGATATAGAACGTGGCTTCATTCGTGCAGAAATCGTATCTTATGATGATTTAGTAGCTTCTGGAAGTGTAGCAGCAGCTCGTGAAAAAGGTCAAGTTCGTGTAGAAGGTAAAGATTATATCATGCAAGATGGCGATGTTACACATTTCCGTTTCAATGTTTAATGCATAAATAAATATAGGGAAAATTCTTCCCTATATTTTATCTGGAAAATTTTAATAAAATTTTAATAATTTAATTAATTTAAAGCAAAAGGAGTGTTATTTATGCGTAAATTTAGTTTGGTCGGCTTAGTGATGGCTCTATGTATTTTATTTTCTTGTAGTCTAGTACAAGCACAGGATTTAAGAACAATTTCTGTAGATGGAAGTTCTACGATAAAAGTTGCTCCAGATAAAGTAACTATAAGTATTAGCATTGAAAATACTGCAAAAGATGCAAAATTGGCTTCAGCACAAAATGCTCAAATCATGCAAAATATTCAAAGTGCTATATTGGGATTAGCTATAACTAAAGATAAAATGCAGACAACAAATTATAATTTATATCCTGTATATAACACTAAAGATAATAGTAGAGAAATCATTGGCTACAGTGTATCAAATGAAATTACTGTTACTATAGATAATATCGATATGGTAGGAACTGTGATTGATACAGCAATTAATGCAGGTGCTAGTAATGTAAATTCTATAGAATTTGGTTTAAAAGACAGCCAAGTTTATAAAGATAAAGTATTACAGCAAGCTATCGCAGATGCTAAACGTAAAGCACAAGTAGTTGCTAATAGCTTAGAAAAATCTATAGTAAATGTAGTCAGTGTAAATACTGGAAGCACATATATTGAAGCTAAAAATTTCAATAATGCTATGTATATGAGAGCAGCTGATGCAACAGGAGCAACTTCACCTATTCAAAGTGGTGATATCAGTGTTAGAGCAAATGTATCAGTTGTATTTGAAATGAATTAATTAGATAAAAAAAAGACTTTAGTTCTATTTAGAGCTAAAGCCTTTTTTTGCGTAATATTATAATTTTTCACCAGCATATTTGATTAAAATATGACCACTTCTGCGATTTGTAGCAAGTGGAATATTGTGAACGTCGCAAATGCGAAGAAGTGCGTTGATATCAGGTTCGTGAGGCTGAGCGTTTAATGGGTCGCGCATGAAAATTACATAATCTACTTTTTCAGTTGCTACCATAGCACCGATTTGTTGGTCGCCACCTAAAGGACCAGACATCATAGTTTCAACATTTAAATTATATTTTTCGTTGATTAATGTACCAGTTGTGCGAGTTGCTACAAGATGAAATTGTTTTAAGACATCAAGATGATTGCCAACAAATTCAAGCATTTCTTCTTTTTTCTGGTCATGGGCAATTAATGCGATAGTTTTCATAAATTTAACACCTACTTAATAATATAATTCCTTTTCATTTGTTATGGAACAAAGAAAAGGAATATAGGAGAAATAATAAAACATAAAAGGATTTCCATATATTAATCTTCTTTGTATCGACATAAACATCTAAAGGATATTATAAGTATAAACTATTTGACTTTTTTGGTAAAGAAAAATTCAGGTAAAATAATTCCAAGATAAGGTATTAATAAATTTGATAGCTTGTTATATAATATTACTTTAAAGTGTTGATAGAGCATATTTATTGCGGTATAATTATAAAAAATGAATTATATTCATATTTTGAAGAGGTGTGGGTGTGTATCCTATTAATTTAATTTTGGATAATAAGCCTTGTGTAGTCTTAGGTGGCGGACATGTAGCACTGAGAAAAGTAAAAGGTTTATTAGAGGCAAAGGCAAAAGTTACAGTTATCTCTCCTCAAATAGTGGAAGGTTTGGCTAAACTAGTGGAAACAAAAGCTATAATTTGGCAAAAAAAATGCTATGAACAAGGAGATTTAACTGATTTTATTTTGGCTATTTGTGCTATAGGCAATGAAGAAGTAAATGCACAAGTTCGAAAAGAAGCAAATCAAAAAAAAGTGATATTAAATGTAGTTGATAGATTAGAATTTTGTGATTTTGCTTTGCCTGCAAAAATTAGAAGAGGTGATTTATTAGTAACTTTTTCAACTAATGGAAAATCACCAGCATTATCTAGATATTTGCGTTGTAAAATGGAACGAGAATTTGACGAAACATATGCAAATTGGTTAGATAAATTAGTGCAATTAAGAAAAGAAGCTATTGAAAAATTGCCAACAAGTGATGACCGTGAAATCTTTTGGCGTAGTGCGTTAAGTGATGATGTGATGGAACTTGTAAGGGCTAAAAAATATGATGAAGCGGAGGCGAGCATAAGAGATGCAATTAGTGGTTTTAGGGCTTAATCATAAAACTGTATCTGTAGAAGTACGTGAAAGATTTGCCATTTCTGTTGACAATATTAATAAAGGATTACGTCATTTAGATAATTATAATGGAATTAGTGAAGTTGTAATTTTATCTACTTGCAATCGCACAGAAATCTATGCTGTTGTAGATGATGCAAATGAAAATATGCAAGATGTAAAAGAGTTTTTCTTCACGCTTGCAGGAAGTGATGATGCAAAAGATGAGTATTTTTATTATCATGTAGATAAAGATTGTATACGACATTTATTTGCAGTAGCTTCTAGTTTGGATTCACTTGTTATTGGTGAAGGTCAGATATTGAGCCAAGTGAAAAAAGCTTATTCAATGGCAAGAGAAGCTCAAGCGACAAGTACAATTTTAAATACTTTATTTCACCGTGCGATTACTACTGGAAAAAGAGTGCGTACAGAAACTAGAATTGCTTATAATGCAGTATCTGTTAGTTATGCCGCTGTACAATTAGCTTTAAAGATTTTCGGCAGTTTAGAACATAGCAATACGCTTATCTATGGTGCAGGTCAAATGGCAGAACTCACTGCTCGTAATTTAATGGGCAAGGGTGCTAAGAAAATTTATGTAGCTAATAGACATTTTGATAAAGCACAGGAATTAGCTAGTCAATTTGGCGGTGAAGCAGTAGGTTTCCGTGATGCTTTGCGCAAAGCAAATGATGTAGATATTGTAGTAACTTCCACAGGAGCACCTCATTATGTAGTAAAACCTTGGGAAACACAATTATTCATGTCTAAACGTAAAGGTAGACCGCTTGTCATCATTGATATAGCAGTGCCTCGTGATGTTGACCCAGATGTAGCAGAGATAAAAGGCGTAGAATTATATAATATTGATGATTTAGAAGCTGTAGTTGAAGATAATATCAAAGAGCGTGAATATGAAGCATATCAAGCTCAAAAAATTATTGATGAAGAAGTAAATTCAATTTTAGAGCGTTTTCAATATTTATCTTGTCAGCCAGTAATGGCTCGTTTATCAACAAAAGCTGAGCGCATTCGTCGTCGCGAAGTGAAACGAGCAATGACAAAACTTGGCGATTTAACTGAAAGTCAAGTTAGAGAAATTGAACATATGTCACATATGATTGTTCGTAAATTATTGCGTGAGCCAATGATTAAGTTAAACAGTTTTGCAGGAACACAACAAGAAGATTATTATGTGAATGCTGTAACTAAGTTATTTAAAATAGATGTATTAAAAGAGAGGGAATAATAGTGCGTAAAAAGATTGTTATTGGTACACGTAGCAGTAAATTAGCATTATGGCAGGCAGAATATGTGGCAGATCGCCTACGTAAACAATATGAAGGTTTGGAAGTTGAATTGATGCATATTGTCACTAAAGGCGATAAAATTCTTGATGTGCCACTTGCTAAAATCGGTGGCAAAGGATTATTTACAAAAGAACTTGAAGTAGCAATGTTAGAAAAACGTGTAGATTTAGCAGTACATAGTTTAAAAGATATGCCTACTGTATTACCAACAGGATTATCTTTGACCACTATAACTAAGCGTTTAGATTGTGGAGATGCACTAGTTAGTCCAAAATATAAAACTTTAGAAAATTTACCACAAGGGGCTAAGGTAGGAACTTCTAGTCTTCGTCGCAAGGCTCAATTATTAAAAGCACGACCAGATTTAGATATTCATAGTCTTCGTGGAAATGTAAACACAAGACTTCGTAAATTAGAAGAAGAAAATTTTGATGCTATTGTTTTAGCAGTAGCAGGGCTTAAAAGATTAGGCTTTGGTGATAAAATAACACAGATTATTCCTCGTGAAATTTGTCTTCCAGCTGTAGGTCAAGGTGCTTTGGCTATAGAAACTAGAGAAGATGATGAAGAAATAAAACAAATGCTTGAATTTTTGCATGATGATAAAACAGCAGATGCGACAAAAGCAGAACGTAGCTTTTTGGCTCGTGTAGAAGGCGGTTGTCAAGTGCCTGTTGGTGTCTATGCTCAAGTTGAAGATGATGATAATTTGTCTGTAGAAGCTGTAATTGGTTCTATTGATGGCAAATGTATAATCCGTGATAAAATCATAGGTTCAAGAGCTAATGCCAAAACTTTGGGAAAAGATTTAGCTGAAAAACTTTTGGCAAATGGCGGATTAAAAATCATGCAAAGTCTAGGTTTATGTTGCCCTGATGAAAATGCCCAATAAGTAATTGGGATTATAATATCTTTTGGAGGTTCTTATCAATGAATGGAATGGTTTATTTAGTAGGTGCAGGTCCTGGAGATTATCGCCTAATTACTTTAAAGGGAAAAGAATGTTTAGAAAAAGCAGATGTAGTTATTTGTGATTATTTAGCAGATAAACGTTTGATGGCTTTTGCTAAAGATGATGTAGAATATATCTATGTAGGTAAAAAAGCTGGCAATCACGCAATGCGTCAAGAAGATATCAGCCAACTTATCGCTGATAAAGCGAAAGAAGGAAAATGCGTGGTACGCTTAAAAGGTGGCGACCCATTTGTATTTGGTCGTGGCGGTGAAGAAGCAGAAGTTTTAAAGAAAAATAATGTAGCTTTTGAAATTGTACCAGGTATCAGCTCTGCTATTGCAGCACCTGCTTATGCGGGTATCCCTGTAACTAATCGCAAAGTTGCAGTATCTTTTGCCGTAATCACAGGTCATGAAGACCCAACAAAAGGAAAATCCGATATAAATTGGGAAAAATTAGCTACAGCTGTAGATACTTTAGTATTTTTGATGGGTGTAGGTAATTTACCACATATCACAAGTCAATTGATAAAATATGGAAGAAGTGCAGATACGCCAGCAGCTTTAGTGCGTTGGGGTACAAAAGCAGAACAAGAAGTATTAGTAACTACAGTAGGTAATGCTGTGGAAGATGTAAAAAAACATAATTTAAAACCACCAGCAGTTTTTGTAGTTGGTAATGTAGTAAATTTACGTCAGACAATTCAATGGTTTGACAATAAACCATTATTTGGCAAAAATATCTTAGTTACAAGAGCGCGCGAACAAGCTTCTAAATTGACAACAGCATTAGAAGATTTAGGGGCAAATTGTATAGAAGCTCCAGCTATAAAAATCACAACTCCTGATGATGATTTTGCAAGTTTAGATAAAGCTATCGCTAAAATCGGTGAATATGAATGGATTATTTTCACTAGTACAAATGGTGTAGATAGATTTTTCGCTCGCTTAAATGAAAAAGGATTAGATGTACGTAGCTTAAGAGATGCTAAAATTGCAGCTATCGGTACAGCTACTGCAAATAAATTAAAAAATTATGGTATCATTGCAGATAAAGTACCAACAATGTTTATGGCAGAAGGTATTTTAAATGTTTTAAAAGATGATATTAAAGAAGGTACAAAAGTCTTAATACCCAGAGCACAAAAAGCTCGTGAAGCTTTACCAATAGGACTTCGTCAATTAGGTGCTGTTGTAGATGTAGCAGAAACATATACTACAAAAATGGCAGATACAAATAAAGAAGAGATAAAGGCTTTATTAAAAGAACATAAAGTAGATATGGTAACTTTTACAAGTTCTTCTACTGTAGAAAATCTTTTAAAATTAATTGATGAAGATAAATCTTTATTAGATAATGTGGCTAAAGCAAGCATTGGACCTATCACAGCCAATACTTGTGAAAAACATGGGCTCACTGTTGATGTAGAAGCCGATGTATATACTATAGATGGTTTAGTAGCAAAAATAAAAAATTTTGGATGGTGACTATTGATGAAACTCAATACTTTAAGACCACGCCGTTTGCGTTTAAATAGCGCTGTTCGCGACATGGTTCGTGAAAATTCTTTATCTGTAAAGGATTTAATTTATCCTATCTTTGTGGTTGCTGGTGAAAATGTAAAAGAAGAAATTCCTAGTATGCCAGATGTATATCATCTTTCTGTAGATAATGCAGTAAAAGTGGCAAAAGAAGTTTATGAACTTGGAATTCCAGCGATTGAAGTTTTTGGTCTTCCTGAATATAAAGATGAAATAGGTTCTAGTGCATGGGATTTAAATAGCCCTGTACAACGTGCTATGCGTGCAATTAAAGAAGCTGTGCCAAACCTTGTAATTGTTGGTGATGTATGCCTTTGCCAATATACAACACATGGTCATTGCGGTCAGCTTTGTGGTCATGAAGTAGATAATGATGCTACTTTAAAATTGTTAGCAAAAGTTGCTGTAAGCCAAGCTCAAAGCGGTGCGGATATCATTGCCCCATCTGATATGATGGACGGCAGAATTGCTGTAATTCGTGAAGCTTTAGATGAAGCTGGATTTAAAAATGTATCTATCATGTCTTATGCAGTAAAATATGCTTCTGGATATTATGGACCATTTAGAGATGCAGCTGATTCTGCTCCTCAATTTGGTGATAGAAGAGCTTATCAGATGGATCCTGCTAATAGTCGTGAAGCTATGAAAGAAGTAGAACTTGATATGGAAGAAGGAGCAGATTTCATCATGGTAAAACCTGCTTTATGTTATCTTGATATCGTTCGTCAAGTTCGCGATAAAATTGATCGTCCTATAGCTGTATATAATGTAAGTGGTGAATATTCCATGGTAAAAGCAGCAGCTCAAAATGGCTGGATTGATGAAAAACGCATCGTTATGGAAACACTTCTCAGCATGAAACGTGCAGGTGCAGATATCATCATCACATATCACGCTATTGATGTAGCAAAATGGTTAAAAGGCTAAAAACTTGTTCATTTCTTTGATGACAAAGAAACGAACCAAAGAAAACCATCGCAGATAAAATTTGAACTTTGAACATAATTATCACTTCATACAACGCTTAGAAACTCGCTTCGCTCAAACATTCAGACTAAAATCGTATTCAGTGATAATTATGTTCAATAACCTAAAGGTTACCATTCAAATTTTATAATGCGGAAAAAATAGTACGGTATTATTAATAAATACCAAATTTTCCCGCGTTAGCAGACTTTTACGGTAGCTGAAAGCTATTGGCAAAGATAAAATTAGGGCTACGGTTTTTAGCTCTACTGTTTGAGCAAAGCGAGTTTAGAGCGTTGTAGACATAATTTTATCTTTGACAAAGTAAAATCAATATCGCGGGTGGTTTTTCTTTTTGGTTCATTTTTCTTTTGACTAAAAGAAAAACGAATGAGCGAACACTTGTAATAATTCTTTTTTTATGCTAAAATATCATTCATGAGCAGTTTCTCATGTAAGACTGCGGTATTCGGGTCTCGCGCAATGGAGACTCATGAACCCCGCCAGGTCCGGAAGGGAGCAACGGTAAGTGATCATCTTCATGTGCCGTGAGGGCGCCTGAATACCGTGTTCTTACCTGAGAAGCTGTTTTTTTTATATCCAAAAATAGGAGGGGAGCATTTATTATGGCTTATATGGCACTTTACCGAAAGTGGAGACCACAAGATTTTTCGGATCTTATAGGCCAAGAACATATCAGTGAAACTTTATCTAATGCTATAAGCACCGGTAAAGTAGCTCATGCATATTTATTTTCTGGACCACGTGGTACAGGGAAGACAAGTACAGCTAAGATTTTAGCGAAGGCTTTAAATTGTGAGCATGGACCGACACCAACACCTTGTAATCAATGTGTATGTTGTCAAAAAATAAATGATGGTTCATTCATGGACGTTTTTGAAATAGATGCGGCTTCCAATCGTGGTATTGATGAAATTCGTGATTTACGTGAAACAGTGAAATTTGCTCCTGTAGATGGTAAATATAAAGTATATATCATCGATGAAGTTCATATGTTGACGACAGAAGCTTTTAATGCTTTGCTAAAAACATTAGAAGAACCACCATCTCATGTTGTATTTATTTTGGCAACAACAGAAGTGCATAAGGTGCCAATAACAATACAATCACGTTGTCAAAGATATGATTTTAAACGCATAACAAAAGATGATATCTTAAAACGACTTGTGATGATTACTGATGAGATGGGGCTAAATGCAGATAAAGATGCATTGTCTATTATTGCCATTCAGGCAGATGGCGGTATGCGTGATGCACTCAGTTTATTAGACCAATGTCTTGCTTTTACCAAAGATGAACTTACTGTTACACAAGTGAGAAAAGTATTAGGGCTTGTAGGTCATGATTGGGTATGGCAGATAACAGATGCTCTAGCTAAAAAAGATAGTCAAACGATTTTAACTATCCTTGATGAAATAATAGCTCAAGGTAAAGAAATAAAACAATTATTGAACGAATTAGTATTGCATTTTCGTTCGATTATGCTCTATAAAGCTTCAAATAAATTATTAAATTTAAATATGTATTTTGAAGATGAAGAGGTATTATCTCGCCAAGCTAAAGAATTTACGCATGAGCAGATAATGCAAATTATTCAAAAAATACATGAGGCTATTAACGAAATAAAATGGGCAAGTCAACCTAGAATAACGGCAGAAGTTTTATTTTTAAAATTATGTTGGCAAGGCGAAGCTGAAAATAATAATTCAGAGAAAATAATGCCGATGATGAATAATATACCTGCAGTAAATAACAAGGGAGCTTCAGAGGCAAAAATAATGGCGCTAGAACAGACTGTTTCTCGTTTAGATAGAATAGTCAAAGCACTTAGTAGTCAGTTGGCTAATATGCAAGAGCAGTATAAATCAGCTCCAATGACAAATGCGCCAATGATGAATACTTCTGTAGAGCCAAGACAAAATACAGTAAAAAGAGCTTCAAAAATAGTTGAAAATGAGCCAGTGCATACTAATATAATGCCAATGGAAAATGCTGATGCTACAGCTATTTGGCAAAATGTGTTGGCAGGGCTTAATGCTCGTCGCAAAAAAGTTGTAGTGGCTTGTGTAAATAGAGCGCTACCTTATCGTATAGCAGATAATCAATTTTTTATCCATTTTGATAGCCCATTTTTACAAGCTCGTACAGAAAAAGATGATTATCGTTTATTGATAGAAGAAGTATTAGAAAATGTAACAGGTCATAATTTGCGTTTAGTCTGTACTTGTGGAGATTTGAAAATAACGCAAATGCCACAGGTTAATACTACTTTAAATAATAATGTTGATAAAATACAGGAAATAAAAGCGCCAAAAGTAACAATTCCTATGATTGAAGATGAGGATGTATTGCCACAAGGTGATTATCAAGCAGATATTCCTATGCCTACAGATGAAGATTATGTAGATATAGCGCCAACAGATGTGGATTATGATAATATGACACCAGAAGGTAAACATACATTACAGACGGCGATTGAGATTTTTGGTGGAAAAATAATTCCTGAAGATAATAAATAATAGATAATTGACGATTTTATTTTATTTTGATACTCTAAATAGAGAAAAATATTTTATATGGAGGTATTTTGATGTTTAATCAAGGTAATATGGCTGGCATGATGAAAAAAGTTCAGAAAATGCAAGCTGATATGAAAAAAATGCAAGATGAACTTAAAAAGAAAACTGTTGAAGTAAGTGTTGGTGGCGGTGTTGTTAAAGTCGTTATGAACGGTGAAAAACAGATGCAGTCCCTTGTTATTGATAAAGCTGCAGTAGATCCAGAAGATGTAGAAATGTTACAAGACCTTATTTTATCTGCTGTAAATCAGGCTATGGTAAAAGTAGATGAAATGATGGCTAGTGAAATGAGCAAATTAACTAGTGGTTTAAATCTTCCTGCTGGATTATTCTAATGAGATATATTGAGCCTATGGCTAAGCTAATTGAACATTTTCGTGCTTTACCAGGAATTGGTTCAAAGACAGCTGTACGCTTAGCATATCATATTTTAGACATGGAGCCTGCCCAAGCAAAAGCCTTGGCGCAGGCTATTATTGAAGCTAAAGAAAAAATTGGCTTTTGCAGTTGTTGTTTTAATCTCAGTGATACAGATCCTTGTGCTATTTGTACTTCTCCAAATAGAGACCATTCTATTATTTGTGTAGTAGAACAGCCTAAAGATGTAGTGGCTATGGAACGTATGCGAGATTATAAAGGCGTTTATCATGTATTGCATGGAGCTTTATCGCCAATTGAAGGCGTAGGGCCAGAGGATATTCATATCAAAGAATTATTAAATCGTCTATATGATGATAAAGTAAAAGAAGTTATCATGGCTACTAACCCTAATATCGAAGGCGAAGCAACAGCTATGTACATTGCCAAATTATTAAAACCACTAGGTATAAAAGTAACAAGAATTGCTCATGGACTTCCTGTTGGTGGCGATTTAGAATATGCAGATGAGGTAACTTTAGCTAAAGCTATTGAAAATCGTCGAGAAATGTAAGTTCATTTAGAACAAAGGTTGTGATTTTATGGTTGAATCTACATTAGTTATTGCTTTTTTTGTGGGCTTATTGATTTTATGTGTATTCACTAAAATTTTTTCTATGCCACTAAAAATCTTATGGAATTGCATTTATAATAGCATAATAGGTGCTATCGTTTTATATATTATAAATTTCTTGGGATTTGTATACATTCCGATTAATTTTATAACGGCATTGATAGCAGGGATATTTGGAGTACCAGGAGTATTGGTATTAGCGATTTATTCTATGTTATAAGAGCTACAGTTTTGGCTGTAGCTTTTTTTGTAGGCAAGTTTATAAATAATTAATTAGATAATTGATTGATTATGCTTTATATGTTAAAATAACTATTAATTAGACAAAAAATAACTATTAAAAAGAGAGTGTGTATAATGAATTTCAAAAAAATATTAGCAATTGTGATGGTGTGTGTTTTTGCTTTTAGTGGTATCGGCATGGCAAAAGCAAAATCTGGCGGTGGCGGGTTCAAAGCTCCAGCTAGTACAACAAAATCTTTAACACCTTCTACAAAATCAACAACAACTACAACACCAAAAACTGATGCACCAAAGACAAATGCTACAGAAGCACCTAAATCTAATGCAACTACAAATAATGCAAGTACAAATACTGCAAATAAAACTAACACTACTACAAATACAGCAAACAATCAGCAATCTGGTAGCCGTTGGGGTAGTGCTTTAAGAAATATTGGTTTATTTGCTGGTGGTATGTTCTTAGGTAGCATGCTCAGCAATATGTTTGGTCTTGGCGGATTTATGGGTGATATTTTAGGCTTAATTGCCAATGTGGTACTTATCGGTATCGTAGTAATGATAATTATGGCTATTTATCGTAAACTTTTTGGCAAAAAAAATGAAACTAATGCTTATGCTAGCAGTAGATATGATGAAAATAATTTCCGTTGCCCTAATTGTGGATGGATGGCACCAGATAGAAATAATCCTCCAAAATTCTGCCCTGAATGTGGAAACCGTTTAAATGGTGCAAATCAAAGTGAATATCAACAATATAATCAATATACAAATGAACAAGATGCGGAATATACAGAGTCTAAAAGTGGTAAAATAATAGATATTACACCACCAAAAGATAAGGATAAATTTTAATTAAATAATGATTTTATCTATAAAAGCGACACTATTTAAAGGTGTCGTTTTTTATTTTTTAGATAAAATTTGCCTAGATGTGATAAAATGAAAAATATGTATATTTAGGAGGCGATAATTTTGAATGTATCACAAGCACAAAAAGGAAGAACTTATCTTGTAAAAAAAGTAAATTTAGAGGGAAATATTGAACGTCGTTTAGAGATGCTCGGCATGACTGACCAAGTAAAACTTATGGTTTTAAATAAAAAAAATCAAGGTGCTGTAATTATAAAGGTACGTGGCACTCGTTTTGCCATAGGTAAAGAAATAGCAGATGCTATAGAAATCGAGGAAATAGAAAATGAGTAAAGATGTTCATGTAGCTTTTATTGGCAATCCTAATTGTGGGAAAACTACTTTATTTAATGCTTATACTGGTGCTCATTTAAAAGTTGCTAATTGGCCCGGTGTAACTGTAGAAAAAAAAGAAGGAGCAATGCAATTTCACAATGAAAATTATAAATTAGTGGATTTACCAGGAATTTATAGTTTGACTTCATATACTATGGAAGAGCAAGTATCACGTCAATATATATTAGATGATGAAGTCGATATTGTTGTCGATGTGGCAGATGCTTCTTCTTTAGAGCGAAATTTATATTTAGCATTGCAACTTATTGAATTAGGTAAGCCAATGGTTCTAGCTTTAAATATGATGGATATTGTTGAAGAGCGAGGCATGGATATCGATTTTCATAGATTGCCAGAAATGCTAGGGATACCAGTAGTTCCTGTCAGTGCTAGAAAAAAACGTGGTCTGGAAATCTTAATGCATGCAGTTGCTCATCATCAGGGTGAAAAAATTAAAGATAAAATAGAACATCATCATGGTGAAGAAATTTTAAATCGCAAGCATAGACATAATCATCATAAAGATTGTGTAGTTGTTTATAGTGATGAGATTGAAGATAAGATAGATATTATTGAGGAAGCTCTCGTTGAAAAATATGGTCAATTACCTAATTTGCGTTGGCATGCAATCAAAGAATTAGTACAGGATAAAGAAATTATTGAAAAATATCCTTTAGATTTGCCTGATGTATTGGATAGAAGTTATGAAAAAGATATCATCAAGCAAAAATATGACTTTATCGAAGAAATAATACAAGAGGTATTAGTAAATAAAGATAAAGAAGCGCGCTCTACAGATAGAATAGATGCTGTGCTTACTGATAATGTTTGGGGTATTCCAATTTTCTTGGCTATTATGGCATTTATTTTCTTCTTAACTTTTACTATAGGTGATATTTTTAAAAATTATTTAGTAGAAGGAATAGATATTGTAAGCAATGATTTGATGGCAATATTGAATTCTATAGATGTCAGTCCGATTATATCGTCATTGTTAATTGATGGGGCTATAGCTGGTATAGGTGGTATATTAGCATTTTTACCGAATATATTTATTTTGTTCTTAGCTTTAGCTGTGTTAGAAGATAGTGGATATATGTCGCGTGTGGCTTATGTTATGGACTCAGTAATGGGCAAAATCGGTTTATCAGGTAGAGCATTTATTCCTTTATTATTGGGATTTGGTTGTTCAGTACCAGCGATTATGGCATCAAGAGCTTTAGAAGACCCGAAAGATAGATTGCGTACTATTTTAGTAACGCCATTTATGTCATGTAGTGCTAGACTTCCAATATATATTTTATTTTCAGGAATGTTTTTCCCAGAATATGCGATGTTTGTAGCTTTTTCTATGTATGTAATCGGCATAGTCATGGCGATAATTATTGCTAAAATCTTTTATAAGGTAAGCGATAAGAGCGATAAAAAAGTATTGTTGATAGAACTTCCAGAATATAAATCACCAAATGTAATGTCTATATTTTTATATGCTTGGGAAAAAGTTAAATCATATTTAGCAAAAGCTGGTACAACTATTTTCGTAGCTTCAATAATTATTTGGTTTATCTTAAACTTTAATTTCTCCGGTATGGTAGATATCGGTGATAGCTTTGGAGCTCAAATCGGTCGATTGATAGCACCTATTTTAGTGCCTGCTGGACTTGGTTTATGGCAGATTGCAGTGGCTTTGATATCTGGTATTGCAGCAAAAGAAGTTGTTGTAGCAAGTTTGAGCGTATTGTATGGTATTTTAAATATCAATTCAGCAGAAGGCATGAATACTTTAGTTGGTCAATTAGCACAAGTTGGTTTTCATGAATTAAATGCTTATGTTTTGATGGTATTTTGTTTATTATATACTCCATGTATAGCTAGTATTGTAACTATAAAAAAAGAAACTAATTCTACAAAATGGACTTGTTTTGCAATATTTTTCCAATTATTAATTGCATATTTAGTAGCCGTTATTATCTATCAAGTAGGTAGCAATATTTTATATTAATATTTAATTTTTGTTTGAACAGTGTTTATGAGAGTTTAATTATTTATAAAACTCTTGTAACACTGTTAATTTTTTTATTAAATATATGAGAATAGTGCTATAATCGGTGTTATTGAGAGCAATTTTCATGATATAATATAAATAAAAGTATGATAAGTAAAGGTGTAAAGATGAATTTGAAGTACAAGTTTTTTGATTATTTGCCCCAAGAGGCAAAAGATATACGCATAGAAGTATTTGTGAATGAACAAAAATTTGAAAATGAATTTGATGATATAGATGATATTGCATATCATTTAATTATTTGGGAAGGAGAAAAAGCTATAGCAAATGCGAGATTATATCGAGATGAAGATGAGAAAAATTCATATATAATTGGCAGATTAGCAGTGCTTAAAGAATATCGTAAATGTCATATAGGCACTAAATTGATGAACTTATTAGAGGAAAAAGTGAAAGCTTTATCAGGTGAAAAAATAAATTTATCTGCACAATGTAGAGCGAGAGCTTTTTATGAAAGTTTAGGATATAGAGCAAGTGGAGATATTTATTTAGATGAATATTGTCCGCATATACATATGGAAAAATTAATAAAGTAAAGTTTAAATAGCATGGATAGAGAATAAAGAAAGGGTATGATTTTGTGAGGATTGTTGGTATTATAATTATCATTTTAGTATTGGGCTTTTTTGGAGGCTATGGCATAATGCAATCACAGATAGATGACCAAAAAGAATTTAAAGGAGTAAAAAATGTTATTCCTATGGATAATAGAACAGAACAACAAATTGAACAGCATGATGTAAAAGTGGAAAAATCAGGAATAATATCAAAGGAACAAGCTGAAATTATTGTTTTAGAAAATGCAGATATGGAAGCTAAAGATATCAGTCGATTAAAGACTAAAATAGAAAATTATTATGGTAAAGATATTTATGATATAGAATTTTATGCTGATAATAAAGAATATAATTATAATGTAGATATGTATGGCGGAGAAATTTTGGCAATGGATTATGAGATTGATAAAAAATATTATGCCAAATTATCTGGAAAACCAGTAGATGAAGCGGGTGCTATTGAATTAGTAAAAGCACAAATTCCAAATTGTACTACAGGTGATATTAATTTGAAATTAGAACATGATGATGACTATTTACAATATGAAGGTAGAGCACAAGTCAATGGTGTTTTATATGAATTTACCATAGATAAAAATACAGGAACTTTCGTAGAATGGAAATGGAAAAATCATAAATAAAAATAAGCTATAGCAAAGTAAAATTTTAATTGCTATAGCTTATTTTTTATAGACTAATCTTAGCCTTTAACAACGATATTTACAAGTTTTTTAGGAACGCTGATTACTTTAACGATAGTTTTACCTTCGATTAAGCCTTTGATTTTTTCATCAGCAAGAGCGATTTCTTGTTGTGCTTCACGAGTAGCAGAGGAAGATACCATTATTTTGCTACGTAATTTACCATTTACTTGGACAACAACTTCAACTTCATCAGCAATAGTAGCTTTAGGGTCAAATGTTGGCCATGTAGTATGATGTACGCTACCTGTTTGACCGATTTGTTGCCAAAGTTCTTCAGTAACATGTGGTGCAAATGGTGCTAAAAGTTTAATTAAGTTGATAACTACTTCGCGAGCAAGACCTGCATTTAAGTTGCCATCTTTGAATACATAGAAAGCATTTACAAGTTCCATGATGGAGCTAATTGCAGTGTTGAAAGTACTACGAGTACCGATATCTTCAGTTACTTTTTCAATAGTAACGTTTAAAATACGGAATAATTCTTTTTCTTCTTTAGTGAGTGCTTTTACATCAAAAGTTGGATTTTCTTTAACTTTATCAGCATAGGAAAGGATAATTCTCCATACACGCTGAATGAAACGCCAAGCACCTTCAACGCCTTGGTCACTCCATTCAAGGTCACGTTCTGGTGGAGCTGCAAATAAAATAAAGAGACGAGCAGTATCTGCACCATATTTTTTGATGATTTCTTCAGGAGATACAACATTTCCTTTAGATTTACTCATTTTAGAACCATCTTTGATAACCATACCTTGAGTTAAAAGGTTTGTAAATGGTTCATCAAATTCTACAAGGCCTGCATCTTTTAATACTTTTGTGAAGAAACGGGAATATAATAAGTGCAAGATAGCATGCTCAATACCACCGATATATTGGTCAACAGGGAGCCAATAATTGATAGCATCTTTGCTAAATGGAGCTTTATCATTGTGTGGGTCAGCATAGCGCATATAGTACCAGGAAGAGCAGATGAATGTATCCATAGTATCTGTTTCACGTTTTGCAGGTGCGCCACATTTTGGACATGTGCAATTTACGAAATCTTCAGCTTGAGCAAGTGGAGAAGTTGCACCAGTTTCAAATTTTACATCTTTAGGTAATTTTACAGGTAATTGTTCTTCAGGAACGAGAACTTCACCGCAATGAGGGCAGTAAATAATAGGAATTGGAGCACCCCAATAACGTTGACGGGAGATAAGCCAATCACGTAAACGATAATTTACACGACGTTTGCCGAGGTTATTTTCTTCGAGCCAATCAATCATAGCTGTGATAGCTTTACGATTATTCATGCCAGTGAATTGACCGGACTCTACAAGTTCACCATCTTCAACGTATGCATTTTCCATAGTTTCAAGTGTTAAATTATGTTCTTTATTTTGAATAACAATTTTCATTGGTAAATTGTATTTTTTAGCGAACATAAAGTCACGTTCATCATGAGTAGGAACACCCATAACAGCGCCAGTACCATATTCAAAGAGAACATAGTTTGTTACCCATACAGGAACTTTTTCACCATTGAATGGATTTATAGCATAAACGCCTGTGAACATACCTTTTTTCTCAGATTCACTAGAAGTACGTTCGATTTCATTCATATTGTGTACTTCTTCAATGAATTTTAAGATTTCTTGTTCGTTTTCTTTGCCTTTGATGAATTTTTTTACAAGTGGATGTTCTGCTGCAAGTACAACATAAGATACACCAAATACAGTATCAGGGCGAGTTGTATAAACAGAAATTTTTTCATTGTAATCAGGTACATCAAAGCTAAATTCAGCACCTTCACTGCGACCAATCCAGTTATCCTGCATGATTTTTACGCGGTTTGGCCAGCCTTCAAGTTTATCAAGGTCTTTTAATAATACATCAGCATAATCTGTGATTTTTAAGAACCATTGTTCAAGGTCTTTTTTCACTACTGTATCATCACAGCGCCAGCATTTACCATCAATAACTTGTTCATTAGCAAGTACAGTATGGCAAGTTTCACACCAGTTAGCAGAAGCTTTTTTCTTATAAGCTAAGCCTTTTTTATAGAATAATTCAAAGAGCCATTGAGTCCATTTATAATAATCTTCATGGCAAGTAGCAACTTTTCTATCCCAGTCGTAAGAAAGACCCATTTCTTTTTGTTGACGAGTCATATTTGCCATATTATCTTCAGTCCAGTCAGAAGGACTAACGCCATGTTTGATAGCTGCGTTTTCAGCAGGCATACCGAATGCGTCAAAGCCCATTGGATGAAGTACATTGAAACCATTCATAGTTTTATAACGAGCAATAACATCACCGATGGAGTAATTGCGAACATGTCCCATATGTAAATTACCAGATGGGTAAGGGAACATTTCAAGTACATAATATTTTGGTTTGTTTGGGTCCATATTAATCTGGTAAGCTTTTGTTTCGTCCCAGATTTTCTGCCATTTTTTTTCAATGGATTGAGGACAATATTTTTCCATAAAATTAACACTCCTATACTATTTTTGGACATTAAAAAAGCCCCTGGCAAAATGCCAGGGACGAATTATCGCGGTACCACCCTGATTGATAACAAAAAGTTATCCTCTTTAAAATCTTAACGGGATTAGCGGTGCTTTTGCACTCCTCCACAGCGAGTTCAATTACATGATTATAGGCTCGCATCAACCGCCTACTTTCTGAAAAATCCTTAAATAATTTACTACTCTGTATCATTGGATTTGAATTTGATATAAACAAATATCATTATACTTAGCTATAATATTAAAGTCAAGTAATATTGTTACATTGTTAATTTTTTATATAATTAAATACCTGATATTTTGTAGGTGTATAATTAAGAAAAAATAGAAAAAAATTGAGAATATAGCAGTTTTTAAAATTGATTTCCTACTAAAATAATAGTAAAATATTTATGAGGTGATTTTGATGAAGGTTTCAACAAAAGGTCGATATGCATTGAGAACAATGATTGATTTAACAGTGAATAATACAGGTAATCCCATTCCATTAAAAGATATTACAACTAGACAGAATATAAGTTTGAAATATATGGAACAGATAATTTCTTTATTGATAAAAGCAAAATTAGTAAAAAGCGTGCGAGGAAATAATGGAGGTTATTTATTAGCAAAATCTAGTATGCAATACACAGCTGGCGATATTTTGCGAGCAGCTGAAGGAGATATGGCTCCAATTGCTTGTATTGAAAAAGATCATTGTAATTGTAATAGAGCTGATTATTGTAGTGTATTGCCATTTTGGTTAGGTTTGAATAAAGTAATAAATGGTTATTTAGATAGTGTTACTTTATCAGAATTGGCAAGACAAGCTAAAGAAAATAATGCAATGATTACTTGCCAACAAAATGAAAAACAAAATAAAAAAGATAAAAAATAATCCTTAGTATTTATGCTGAGGATTATTTTATTTTACATAGGATTATCATAAATTAATCAATAAAATGAAAAAATGATTAAAATTATATTTTTTAAAAAATATACAAATTTACATTTTTTGTATTGTGTATATTTTATTTTGCCTATATAATATAAAAATATGACTATAATCGTAATACATTAAAAGAAAGGATTTTATTATGCAAGTAAAAATTAGTGATGTAGTTGTAACGGGTTTTGCATTATTTGCAATGTTTTTTGGTGCAGGAAATGTAATATTTCCTCCATATTTAGGTATGACCTCTGGAACAGAGTGGTTAACAGGTTTCTTATGTTTCATATTTATTGATGTATTTTTATCTTGTATCGGAATATTTACTATAGTTTATGGTGGCGGTGGCATTAAAGCCTTAGAAAGTGTTGTAGGTAAAATTCCAGGCATGATTTTAAATGTAGCAGCTGTATTATGTACAGGTGTATTGATTGCTCCACCAAGAACAGCAGCAACTACTTTTGAAATGAGTATTGCGCCATTTACAGATAAGATTTCCTTATTTGTGTTCTCTATTATTTTCTTTGGTATAGTATTTGCTTTTACTATTCGCCCTACACGTTTTGTTGATATAATCGGTAAATTTTTAACACCTGTACTCATTATTTGTACATTTATTTTGATTATCGCAGGTATCCTTAGCCCTATTGGTGAAATCGCAGCTCCAGTATCTCAAACAGTTGCTGAAGATGGTATCATCGCAGGTTATCAAACAATGGATATCTTAGTTGTATCTGGTTTTGGTCTTGTAATGCTCAACACTTTGCGTTTAAAAGGATATGTAGAACGTAAATCCCAGATAAAAGCAATCATTGGTGTTTGTATCGTTGCTGGTATTTTATTATCTTTAATTTATGGTGGTTTAGCTTATTTAGGTGCTACTTCTAGTGTTGTTTTAGGTAATAATAATCTCAACCAAGCACAGCTTATTGTAGCTATTACAAATCATTTAATGGGTCATACAGGTATGGTTATTTTAGGTATAATCGTAGGTTTTGCTTGTTTGACTACTGCTGTAGGTCTTATCGGTTCCACAGCTTGCTTCTTTGAAGATTTTACAAACAAAAAAATCAAATATCCTGTATGGGTTGTTATCAATACATTAATTAGTATTTCTCTTTGTAATTTAGGTTTGACTACTATTATAAATGTAGCAGTACCAATTTTAACAACAATTTGCCCACCATTTATGATAACAGTATTATTGTTATTATTCCGCAATCAAATTAAAAATACTTTAGTTTATAAAGGTATTGCTTTAGTGGCATTTTTATATGGTTTGATTTCTACAATTCAATCTTATATGTAGGAGATTAATATGAACTGCACCCCAAAAGTTGGACAAAAAACAACTTTTGGAGGTGCAGTTTTTTT
>ERZ1106973.745-NODE-745-length-36647-cov-5.628498_pt1 | contig 36647 bp, 33 predicted proteins | sample MGYA00403686_ERZ1106973 | MGnify/ENA primary metagenome ERZ1106973 (study PRJEB35170, sample SAMEA104062408) | human gut metagenome | biome: human gut; feature: human-associated habitat; material: faeces | place: Denmark | collected 2012-11-06 ...
AGTAACGGAATTTGCCGTGGCTTCGCATTTCAATACGGCAAATTCCTGCTGCCACCGCGTTTCCTTACGGCACTTTCGGTTCCAAAAGTGCCTACCTACGGTAATCAGCTCCATTTTCTCCGGATTCCGTCCATTCATGAAGGATTTCCAGCTCCCCTGTTTTTAGGTGCAGGCGGATACGTGTAGAGGTTCCCCTGCCTCCTTCATTCCCCGTCCAATCCGGTATCTGATACTCGATTTCTTCCATCTCCCGGATCGACCAGATACGATCCCGCAGCTGCCATACACCTGCCAGGTACACGAAAGCTGCAGCCACAAGCCCATAAAAAATCCAGCGCCTCTTGCGATTCATCCGAAACCGGATATTTTTCAAATAATGGCGCATCTGTTTTTTTTGATATTTTTTCATATCCTGTGACTGTTTTCTACGCATCCGCTCTGTATCTTTTGAAAATTGCTTTGACATCTGCATTCCTCCCGCAGGTGCCTCTCCGTTTTCACTATAGCAAATAGAGCCCTGTCTGTAAAGCCAGTTCTTCAGAATTTATCCTCTGGACGTTTCATGATATATTTTTTCTGTGTTTACATTCCAGACATTTTCCTTGTTCGTTTCATTTGCAAGGAGAATACTCCAAAAACAATATATATAGCCCCGTCTGCATTCCGTTTTTTCATGACAGCACCCAACTTTCCAGCCATTCCAGCCACTGCTCGGCAAATACCTTTTTCACCGGATACCCGGACAACACCGGATAAAAAAGGCCACTATCACATCGCGTGTTCCTATTCTCGACAAGGTAAAATGCATAAAATCGAACACCATCAGCGCCGCCGCGAATGAGGCAATCCAGGTATTCCGGCTTATCTTCCGCATAAATGCATAGCAGACCGGCACCATCAAAATACCAAACAGGGCGCATACACACCGCCATCCAAACGGCGTCATTCCAAATGCCTGATTCCCAGGCTCATCAAAAATTTCCCAAGCGGCGGATGTGTTGTCTCATAGATTGTACGCCCCTGTACAATCTCATTCGCCGTTCTTGCGTGGTAAACCTCATCAAACATAGTCCGATATTCATAGGTTGTATCAATAAATCCTGCTCATCAAATGCCCCCGGATAGTCATCCGCATTGGACGGCAGAATCAAATTTCCATCTGGGTCCAAAAGAACAATCTCCAAAACCTCTGCGCGCTCATCCATTGACACAATTCCCAGTTCATACGTGTGGTAATGGATTCCCACCGGATCCCAGCAGTATACAGACCGCAGCTCTGTTTCATCCCCGATCGCATCCCAGCCATCTCCTTCTGCATTTGGTACCGAACATACAAACCGGCGTTTTTCCTGTCCTCCCAGGTAGAACTGTGCTTCTGAAATAGTCACACTTCCATCGAACTGGAGCACCATTTCACTGCCATTGGCATCATTTTTTTCAAACACATACGCAGACTGCGGTGATTTCATCGTGCCAAGATGCATAAATGCCATCGCAGCGAACTTTTGGCTTACGTCCGCCAAATGCTTCTCCATTCTCCTCAAACGTGAAATTCATTCCATTAATTTTGACAACCCCGGTTTCCATCTTTCCACTTTCCGGAGCGCCAAGGTAATAGATCTTTCCATCTACTTCTATACCCCCGCTTACCATCTCGCCTGACGGTGCCAGGAAATACCAGTCATTCCCCTGCTGTAACCAGCCAATCTGCGGAGTTCCCTGTGCATTCAGATAATACCAGTTTCCATCGATCTGCTGCCAGCCGGTCTGCACCTGCCCGTTTACCATATAGCTTTTTACACCAGTCGTTTCCACTCATTCAGCAAATGTCGGTCCAGCATAAAGTTCCATGATCAAAACGGCACTGAGCGCACAAGCGCCCACTTTCATCAACCTACCTTTTCGCATATTTCATACTTCCTTTTTTCGAAAATCTGCTCATAAAACATCCCGTCCTGCATTTTTGAAGCGTTCCCGCTTTTATGATCTTAGGCTTCTCGGATTATTTTTACTTTACCATTTCTTCCTTTTTTCTACACAAAATGTCATTTTTTGACACAAGATGCAAAAAAGAAGAAATTATTCTCATAAATCCATAACAGAAAAACATAAAACAGCTAGAAACAGAACAGGACTACAACGCCTTTCACATATTGCGTAAAGCATTGCAGTCCTGTTCTGTTTCTAGCCGAATTTAATTTTATTTATACAATTTTTATATCTGATTAGCCGATCACATCCGCCATATCATACCGCCCCTCCGGCTTTCCCGCCAGGAACTTCGCCGCCTGTACCGCACCCTTTGCGAAAATCGCCTTGGAGTAGGCCGTATGATTAAAGGTAATCACCTCATCCTGACCGGCGAAAATGACATCGTGTTCGCCTACGATTGTGCCGCCGCGGATCGCCTGAATACCGATCTCCTTCGCATCACGTTTCTCACGTGTAGCGGAACGATCGTATTTGTAATGGTATGTATTGCCCATCGCCTCGTTGATCGAATCTGCCAGCGCAATCGCCGTACCACTCGGAGCATCCACCTTCTGATTGTGGTGTTTCTCCAGAATCTCGATATCAAATCCAGCCGGAGCCAGAATCTGCGCTGCTTCTTTCAGAAGCTTTAAGAGCATATTGATACCAAGAGACATATTTGCAGAGCGAAGAACAGCTGTCTTCTCTGCCGTCTCTTCTACCTTTGCCAGCTGTACCTCGGAAAGTCCTGTCGTACACAGAACAACCGGCATTTTCTTCTCTGCACACCAGTCGAGAAGTTCATCGACAGCTGCTGCATTGGAAAAATCAATCACAACATCCGCTTCTACCTTACATTCGTTCAGAGACGCAAAAACCGGATAATCATTTTTCTGCTCGGTTCTCATATCAATACCCGCAACGATAGAGATCTCCTCGTCCTTCGCTGCGATTCCGGAAATAACCTGTCCCATGGCGCCGTTGCAGCCATGCATAATTGCTCGTACCATCTGTTAAAACCTCATTTCCCTATCTCATTCAAAATTCAGAGGTGCAGCGCCCTGCCGCACGCCTCCGAATCTGATTTTCGCATTCTGTTTCACTGCCCGTTTTAACGGATCCTATGTTACTGTTCACGCATACGTGCCCAGTAACGGAATTTGCCGTGGCTTCGCATTTAAATACGGCAAATTCCTGCTGCCACCACGTTTTCTTACGGCACTTTCGGTTCCAAAAGTGCCTACCCGTGAACAATAACTTTTATATTTCATAGGACGCAATTTCCTATGAAATATAAAACGGCCCTTGGAAAGCGCTCCTGTTTGCGTTTCCCAAGGGTCGTTTTTATGTGGCTTACCCAGTCATCAGACTTTAAACCGGTATCCAACACCCCATATCGTCTCAATATACTGCGGTTTTGCCGTGTTGAACTCGATCTTCTCACGGATCTTCTTAATATGCACGGTAACCGTCGCGATATCTCCCAACGACTCCATATCCCAGATCTCGCGGAAGAGTTCTTCCTTGGTAAATACATGGTTCGGGTTCTGTGCTAAAAAGGTCAGCAGGTCAAATTCCTTCGTCGTGAAGTTCTTCTCCTCGCCGTTGATGTAAACGCGGCGGGCAGTCTTATCAATCTTGAGTCCCCGGATCTCGATGATCTCGTTTTCCGGCATACCGCTGCCGATCAGGCGCTCATAACGCGCCAGATGCGCCTTGACACGCGCCACCATCTCGCTCGGACTGAATGGTTTCGTGATATAATCGTCCGCGCCCAGTCCCAGACCGCGGATCTTGTCAATATCGTCCTTTTTCGCAGATACCATGATGATCGGTGTGTTTTTTACTTCCCGGATCTTCTTGCAGATCTCGAAGCCATCGACCCCTGGCAGCATCAGATCAAGAATCAGAAGGTCAAAATCTTCCTCCATGCCGCGTTTCAGTCCCGTTTCTCCATTATTTTCTATCTCAACCTCAAAACCAGAAAGCTCCAGATAATCTTTTTCCAGCTCTGCAATACTCTCCTCGTCTTCTACGATTAATATTCTGCTCATCTGTGAATTCCTCCTGCTGTTTTTATTTAAACGACCAAACTTCAAATCACTATGCCCCGACATACTTGCGCAAAACGAAATGGATCTCCGTTCCGATGCCTTCCTTGCTGGTCGCCCAGATGCGTCCGCCGTGATCTTCGATAATCTTCTTTACGATCGAAAGCCCGATGCCGCTGCCGCCCTTGGACGAATTTCTCGACGAATCCGTCCGGTAGAAACGGTCGAAAATATACGGCAGATCTTTCGCCGCGATTCCCTTTCCGTTGTCCTCGATGATGACCTGGATAAAATCGCCGTCATCCTTGATGCGGATATTTAAAATACCCTTTTTCTTGTCCAGATATTTGAGCGAATTTCCGATAATGTTGTTGATCACTCGCTTCATCTGCTCCGCGTCCGCTATCACGACCACATCCTCGTCCACATAGTTGAAATATCCCAGCTCGATGCCGCGCGTCTCCATATCCAGACCAACTTCCTCAACACAATCACCAAAATATTCCGCCACATTGATCTTTGAAAAGTTGTACGGAATCTTGTTCGTATCAATCTTCGAATAGAACGTCAGCTCGTCAATCAGTCGATCCATATCGTTGGCTTTATTATAAATCGTCCGAATATATTTATTCAATTTCTCAGGTGAAGAAGCCACGCCATCCTGAATGCCTTCCACATACCCCTTGATCGCCGTGATCGGAGTCTTCAGATCATGGGAAATATTGCTGATCAGCTCTTTGCTCTCCTTGTCGTACTGGAGTTTTTCTTCCTGCGATTCCTTGAGACGCAGACGCATCTCCTCGAAATCCTGGCAGAGCATTCCGATCTCATCTTCATCATCCACATCGAGCGTAAAGTCCAGATTTCCATCCCGGATCTGCTTGGTCGCCTCCTGCAGCTTGTGCAGCGGACGCAGCAGAGAACGATAGATCCACATGATCAGCAGACCGCCCATAAAACTGATGATCAGCACGCCGAGAAGCAGCATCTCTCCGAGCAGCGCTTTGATCTCCGGCACATAATTCCCGACGTTCGTCACGATGAACACACTGCCCTGTGAATCATCTGAAAACCGAAAATCGATCTGTTTGACCAGATGCTGTTCCTCGCCATCCATGTAAATACTGCCTGCCATACTTCCCTGATCACCGTACGGCGCCAGCCGTTCGCAGAGCTCGCGTCCATCCTCGCTTCCGCAGAATGTGATGTCCTTGCCCTTGCGGATGACCAGATACGAATATTTATCGCGCAGTTCTTCATTGACCTTGCTCAAATAAGCCGGTTCTTCAAATAAATCTGTATTTTCCCCGACCGCCTCGCGGATCTCCTCCTGGATTCCCTGCGTCAGCCGGTTAAACACCTGTGTCTGATTGCCGGAGAGCAGATCGATCTGCTCCGACAGCCCGTATGTTTTCTGAAACAGATGCTCCTGATAGTTTACGAGTCCGAACGCCGCCACAAATATGAGCACAATCGGAACGACCGTAATCGTCACAAAAGCAATCGCCAGACGTGTGCGTATCTTCATCCTATTTCCTCCAGTCATTGCCCGGTCTGATACCAGATTGCCCTACAAAAATCCTCCCGCAAAACTGCGTCGGACTTCTGCGCTTTTGCTCCTGATATCTTCCACAAATAGTGTATCATATTTTGCAGATTACGTCTCTAAAAGTATTATAAATAAAAAAGCATGTGCCTTTTTGTGTAATAAAAGAGACTGCCGCAAAAGCGGCAGCCCCCTCGTTCTGATCTTATGATTTTTTACGGGCAGATATCCCTGCAGTGTTTCCAACTCTTACAGATACGCCTTTAATTCATCCACCTTATCCAGCTTCTCCCACGGAAGATCCAGATCGTCGCGGCCGAAATGTCCGTATGCAGCCGTCTGTTTGTAGATCGGGCGGCGCAGGTCAAGCATCTTGATGATGCCAGCCGGACGCAGGTCAAAGTGCTTGCGGATCATCTCAACCAGCTGATCCTCACGCAACTTGCTGGTTCCGAATGTATCTACCATGATGGAGGTCGGCTGTGCAACACCGATCGCATAGGAAAGCTGAATCTCACATCTGTCTGCCAGTCCGGCTGCTACGATGTTTTTCGCAACATAGCGGGCTGCGTATGCAGCAGAACGATCCACTTTTGTGCAGTCTTTTCCGGAGAATGCGCCGCCGCCGTGACGCGCCATGCCGCCGTAGGTGTCCACAATGATCTTACGTCCGGTCAGGCCGCTGTCTCCGTGCGGACCGCCGATAACGAAACGTCCGGTCGGATTGATAAAGAATTTTGTATTCTCATCAACCATCTCTGCCGGTAGAATCTCGTCAAATACATATTTTTTAATATCCTTATGGATCTGCTCCTGGGTTACTTCCTCGTCATGCTGGGTGGAAAGAACCACTGCATCCAGACGTGATGGTTTGCCGTTCTCATCGTACTCTACCGTTACCTGTGTCTTGCCGTCCGGGCGCAGGTAGCGCAGGGTTCCGTCTTTGCGGACCTTGGTCAGCTGGCGTGCCAGTTTGTGTGCCAGATAAATCGGATATGGCATATATTCATCCGTTTCGTTGGTCGCATAACCAAACATCATACCCTGATCGCCGGCACCGATTGCCTCCAGCTCCTCGTCGGTCATCTTGTTCTCTTTTGCCTCCAGCGCTTTATCAACTCCCATCGCGATATCCGGGGACTGCTCATCCAGTGCCACGATCACGCCGCAGGTATCACAGTCAAAACCGTATTTCGCACGGTCATAACCGATCTCACGGACAGTATTGCGGACTACCTTCTGGATATCCACATAGCCTTTCGTTGTGATCTCGCCCATAACCATAACCAGACCGGTTGTCGTCGCCGTCTCACAAGCCACACGGCTCATCGGATCCTGCTCTAAGAGCGCGTCCAGAATCGCATCGGAAATCTGATCACACATTTTATCCGGATGTCCTTCGGTTACTGATTCAGATGTAAAAAGTAATCTCTCCATATTTCCTCCTTTGATAAGTTTGTCGTAAGACATAAAAAAAGTCCGCAGCAACACGGACTTGATTATCTCGATCAACTCCTCTTATTGCTCGATAAACCGATCTCCCGGTTCCTCGCTCAGGCTGGCACCTTCCGTTCCCTGCTGAGACCAATTTTCAGTCCCATGTAACGGGGTTGCCGTGACTTCATAGATCCTTTGTATCTCCATCACTCTGAATAAGGGATATATACGAACTTTTTAATTGTTAAAAGTTTCAACAGTACGATAACATACTCCGCGGTGTCTGTCAAGCAATATGTGACACCGCATTCTTTTTTATCAGCCCACTTTGAGTCTGAACTTCTGCGCCTCTTTCTCGGAATCGACTTTCTCGATCACCGCGCCAAGTCCCTGCAGCTTCTTCTCAAAATGCTCATAGCCTCTCTGGATATAACCAATCTCATCAACGGTCGTATATCCTTCCGCTGCCAGCCCCGCAATGACCAGGGCAGCGCCTGCGCGCAGATCTGGTGCCTCCACCTGTGCTCCAGTCAGCTTCTTCACGCCGGTAATGATCGCGGTATTGCCCTCAACCTTGATGCGTCCACCCATGCGGGCAAGTTCGTCCACGTATTTAAAACGGTTTTCAAAAATACTCTCGGTCACCACACTGGTTCCCTCTGCCAGTGCCAGTGTCACGGTGATCTGCGGCTGCATATCAGTCGGAAATCCCGGATACGGAAGTGTCTTGATATCGGTATGCACATGGCTCGGGCGTCCCACAACACGAACCGCCTCATCAAACTCCGTCACCTCACAGCCCATCTCGATAAGCTTCGCAGAAATTGCTTCCAGATGCTTCGGAATGACATTCTGTACCATCACATCGCCGCGGGTGATCGCTGCCGCACACATAAATGTACCTGCCTCGATCTGGTCCGGGATGATCGAATATTCGGTTCCATGCAGCTTGTGGACGCCGCGGATGCGGATCACGTCGGTTCCGGCACCTTTGACATTGGCTCCCATGCTGTTTAAGAAGTTCGCCACATCGACGACATGCGGTTCTTTCGCCGGATTCTCGATGATCGTCTCGCCCTCTGCCAGCGTCGCTGCCATCATGATATTGATCGTCGCGCCGACCGACACCATATCCAGATAAATATGGGTACCAACTAAATCAATCGCATGTGCGAGCACCGCGCCATTTTCCACCTGTACCTTCGCACCGAGGGCACGGAAGCCCTTTAAATGCTGGTCGATCGGACGGCTGCCGATGTTGCATCCGCCCGGAAGCGGAACCTGTGCGCTTTTATACTTACCAAGCAGGGCGCCAATAAAATAGTAGGAAGCTCGGATCCGGCGGATGTACTCGTCATCCACATGGATCGCATGAATCCCCTTCGCATTGATGCGGACAGTGTGCCGGTCAATCCGGTCTACCATCGCGCCAATCTCCGAAACAGCCTCCAGAAACACGTTGATATCACGCACGTCCGGCAGATTTTCTATTAAAACATCCTCGTCAGTCAGAATCGATGCCGCCAAGATTCCCAGCGCCGCATTCTTTGCTCCGCTGATAGTCACTTCGCCTACCAGCGGATTTCCGCCCTTCATAATAAATTGTTCCATTCTGCACCTCAAAATCTATTATCTTACGATACTTACACGCGCCAGACGGCGCCTCAAATCTTTAATATTTTCTTAAATTTATATCATGTTATCTACATGATTATATCATAACATCTCAATTTGTAAAGCACTGGCTTTCCGTTTATTACTGTTCACGCATATGTGCCCAATAATGGAATTTGCCGTGGCTTCACATTTTAATACGGCAAATTCCTGCTGCCACCACGTTTTCTTACGACACTTTCGGTTCCAAAAGTGCCTACCCGTGAACAGTAATTTCCGTTTTTCCCTTAATTGGAAAGGAAACAAATGAAATCATTGCCTCCGTTTCCCTCGAAAAATGCCGCTGCATCGTTGAGTCCCATCTTATCCGTGTAGGCAAATTCCGTGCCCGGATACCAGAGACAGGAGATGTTGTACGCGTCGTATCCACAGATCAGACCATAGCTTCCGTCTCCCAGATATGCCACCACCGGCATGCCCGCGTAGACAAAGTAGAGAATCTGGTTCAGCGTCAGCCCGCGTGCGTCGATTAACTCTGTGCCATCCGAGGAGGTCGTCTTTCCGTCCGCCATATCCGACAGATAGCGGCTGACGGTTCCCGCCATATTCTGGACGTCTCGGATCGTCTTCGCGTCGCTCCGGTTTGCTCTCACCCAGACAACCCGGTCATTTTCATCCGTTACGAGTCCCATGCCATCGTAAGCTGCCTGCACCGCGCTGGAAAATTCCGCATACGAGCCTTTCAGGCGTCCCTCGCTGTAGGCACTGTAAATCCGCTGTGCAGCCGCGCCATTGTTCTGAAGCACAATCACATCATTTTCTTCTGCTGCCACCTGCTTCGGAACATGCACCTTCGTGCTCCGTGCCGTCTTGCCTGCATCCAGCTTGACGCAGTAGAGACGCCCCTTTGCACTGTCATTTAACGTAGCGATTCCATCCAGTGGATCTTTCGACACTTCCTCATTACAGACCAGCGTGTCCTCGTCCATCGGCTGATAGCCGCTTCCTATCTGGCGCATCCGTGACAGATGAACCCGGCTGTCCTGAATCCGCACATCCACCAGGCTGACGCCCGGCTTCTCATAGCGGGTCTCCATCTCCATATTGCTGCCAACGATCTCGACCGCATACAGCGGAAGCCCCGTCACGCGTCCGTCCATCGTAAGCTGCTCGTTCGGATGGGCAAGCCCGTAGACTAAGTCGGTTCCGACAAATCCGATCAGCCGGATCACGGTCTGATCCGGGAAGGAAATCTCATCCTTCTTGCCCGTCTCCAGATTCATGACATGCAGCTTGGTCGAACGGTAAATATCCGCCCCATCCTGCCACGCAATCCGGGAGGCATCCGTGCTGACTGCAAAATTTTCCTCCGTCAGGCCATCTGCCACCACCATGTACTCTTTTCCCGTCAGATCGACACTGTAAACCGCATGGTTCATCAGCACATATAACGTCTGCCCGCCGCTTAAGTAGCACAGCTGGTTGATATCCTGGCGCAGGTTGCCGTAATCGGTCGATGCCGGCAGATACAGCCGCTCTGTCAGGGCATTTCCCGCACTCTCATAGCGGTACAGCGCGATTCCCGTCGTTCCCTCGTGGTTACCGCGGCTCATATAGCCGTACACGGCAAAATCAATCTGGCCTGCCTCGCTCACATCCAGAATCTTGATTCCGTAGGTATCATAATTGACCCTCGTATCATTCTCGCTCTTGCGGAACGCAAATACCTTTGTGCTCTCTTTTTTTCCTGTATCATAAATCCAGAGCGCCCGGTTTGCCACAAAGGCACGGTATTTCCCCGCTTCATCCTGCATCGACTGCAGATCCTCCGCATCCGAAACCCCCAGCTGAATCCGGTCGCCAGAATAGGCGCTGCTCTCCCCCGTAAAAATCTGGTCCGCGCGGCGGTCATAATTCATCATGTAGATGCGCTGTGCGCCCAGCTTCATCGTGAAGCTCTCGATCACATCGTAATAAGCAGCCGCCTTGCCATCCTTCATCTCACTTACAACATACTTTAAATCGATCGTCCCAATGATGCCCTGCAGCTCCCGCAGATGAATTTCCGGTTCGCTGACCCGCTCCATCGAAAGCCCTTTCCAGGTCAGCTGGCTGAAATCGCTTTTTAACGTCACATGTCCCAACGAACTGTTGTCCGCATTCGGATCCGTCTCCAGATAGGTCGTCAGCTCCCTCGCTGAATCATAATCAAACGTCTTTTCAGAAAAGGACACCGCCAGATCGACCATCTCCTGCACACGGCTCTCCTGCTGCCACATCACGCGCGTGTAAAAATAGATCGCCGGGTGCTTTTCCGTCGCGATCGCAATCGTTAAGCGGTATTCGCTTTCCTCCGTCAGAAGGTTCTGGATCGGAAGCTCCGCAGAAACCTCTTCCCCTGACTGTTCCCAGTGGTCAAGCGTTGTCCGTTCTACCAGACGTTCGCCGTCCAGACTGCGGATCTCATACTGCATCCCCGTAATCTGGGAGTCCAGCTTGTCGATCGTCACCGACAGTTTCCGGTCTGCCGGAAGCAGCGTCAGATCCCCGCGTCCAGCCGCTTTCTGGCTGTCCTCCACGAAACCGTCCAGCTCGTTCATCCGCCGCCCCAGAATATTCACATAAGCGACTGGAAGGTTCGCGTCCTCAATCGAGGTATAGACCGCCCCATCCTCCCGCAGCTGCATCCAGGACCAGGTAAAATAACCGACTGCTGCCAGCACAAATAAGATCAGTAAAATCAGTATCTTTTTCAGGTTTTTCTTCATATATCAAATCAATTCCTTTTATCGCTCCACCATACCAGTTCCGTATCTTCACAGGTACAGGAAAATCTACCCGCCGAACTGTTTCCGTTTTGTCATGCACGCCAAAAACTGCCGCAGGCACCCATCTGTCCCGGCGGCAGCCTTTGTTTCAGTATAACACAAGCAGGCTCCAAATTCCAGAATTTCTATGATTTGTAAGAACTCCGATTATGTTACTGTTCACGCATACGGGCCCAGTAACCCGATTGTTCTTTTTCCAAATCGGTAAAATTCGTTGTCACAACTGGATGTTACTGCATTTTAATTCAAAAAATTTACACCTGAAAATTGCAATTTCAGCACTTCCGACACCGTCTTCGCTCCTGCAGCTCATTCATTAATAAAACCTGAAGAAAATCCTGAAGCGGCGCTCCCCACGGATTCCCCGGTCTCTCCGGACGCGGTCCCGGCGGCGGAGGCGGCGGTCCCCACGGATTCCCCGGTCCTCCCGGGCGCGGTCCCGGCGGCGGGGGCGGCGGTCCCCACGGATTTCCTGGTCCTCCCGGGCGCGGTCCCGGCGGCGGGGGTGGCGGTCCCCACGGATTTCCCGGTCCTCCCGGGCGCGGTCCCGGCGGCGGACTCCATGGACGGCGCTCCTGCGCGGTCAGATTCGGCTCATCCGCCTCCCACACCATATATCCAGCGTTTCCGCCCTTCTGTTCGCCCCGAAGTGGTCCATACCATACATCATTTCCAGGAAGATGCGGCTGTATGCTGGTTCCCGCCAGATTCTCTTCTCTTTCTCCACCAGGAGAATCTATTTTCAGGGAATTTTCCACCATCGCCGTTCCTTCTTCTGTGGATACGGTGCCCACGTCCGCCGCCTTCATATAGGTCGTCAGTGTATCCGTCCTTTCCGTTCCAGCCGGATAAACTTTCTGCCATTTTTCCAGTGCCCGTTTTGTCAGTTTTTCCAGAAAGATCCGATCCGGATATTCATCATAGATGGGACTCCCCTCATACTCCAGCTCATCACAGACTGCTTCCACGCAAAGCTGCATCTGCTTACATGCAGCCGGATAAAGACTCTTAAAATATGCAAAATCCTGCATCGGACTGCCATTCCCCCTTAATTCAAGGCTTACATGGTATCCTATGCAGGATTTATGCGTATCATGTTATTCTCACGTACCGTTTTTCACGTTATCCTCTGCACAGCCGAATCAGCTGTTCCATTTCGCAGTATCGTTCTCATGATGTTTTATCTTTTTAAATAATTCTGTTTCTTTAAACTGTTCCTCAAATTATCAAAACAGTTTTTCCGGGTACACGCCCTCACGGATCAGCGCCCGGATCGACTCCGTCACGCTCTCCTTATCCTCACGGTAGGTCACACCAAACCAGCAGTCGTGCGTCTCCAGAAGTTTCACCCTTGCGCGCCCGTCGTGGATCATCTGATCGATGATCGTCGGAAGCAGGTACTCCGACTTCACGTCGCCCTCTTTCAGCCCCGCAAGAAACTCTGGAAATCCTTTTTCCAGCTCCTCCACAAAGCCCGGTGTGAGTCCCCACATATTCATCGATACATGCTGGTTCTCCTGAACCGAAACCGGATTCCCCTCTTTGTCCGTCGCCGTCATGCCGTCCGCTGTCTTCTGGATATTGTAGGTTTCGGTTACGCGTTTTAAAATCTCTCCCTCGCCCACCTCACAGACGCCGCGTGTCACGCCGCCGTTCTCGCTGAGCGTATTTGCCAGAATAAAGCCGCCCATGCAGATATCATACACCGGTGCGTTCACGTCCATCTGTTCCACCATGTATGTATGAATCTTTCGGAACACTTCTTTTCCATAATAATCATCCGCATTGATCACCAGGAATGGCTCTTCGACCAGTCCGCGGATGCTCAAAATCGCCTGTCCAGTTCCCCACGGTTTTTTCCGGTCTGCCGGGACACTGAATCCCTCCGGTACATCCGAAAGCTCCTGGAATGCGTATGTCACCGGCGCAATCTTCTCAATCCGGTTCCCGATCACTTCTTTGAAGTCCTCCTCCAAATCATGACGGATCACAAAGATAATCCGGTCAAATCCAGCTTCCAGCGCGTCATGGATGGAGTAATCCATAATGATCTCCCCATTCGGACCCACCGGCTCCAGCTGTTTGATCCCTCCGCCAAAACGGCTTCCGATTCCGGCTGCCATAATGACAAGTGCTGTTTTTTTCATCTTCCCTCTCCTCGTCCGTATATTTGCTGCCATCTGAACATTATGTAAACAACAACATTTTTACTGCAATCGTATGTCCAGTATAGCACAGAACCCCTGTGGTTGCAATCATCCACAGAGGTTCCCATTTCCACAATTAAATGCGAAGCCACGGCAAATTCCGTTACTGGGCACGTATGCGTGAACAGTAACTATCAGGGAGCACTTAATGGAACAGCGCCGTCACATTCGCCACTTCCTCCGCTGCCGCCGCACGCGTCAGGGACGATAAATCATAGAAGCAGTAACCGCTCACCTGTCCGGTTGCCCGTCCAGTCTGCACCTCGCGCTTCATGATATCATGATACCGCTGCCACTCCGGCACCTCGTTGCCGTCCACTGCATCTGTTCCGGTCTTATAGAGCGCCAGACCGACATACAGCTTCACATTGCCCTTCTTTTTCAGCGTCACCCACTCATTCAGGCAGTTTGCAAACGCATAGCCCGCTGCCTGGCCGTTCTGCTTCGCCTCAAATCCCCAGTAAATCTGCGGCATCAGGTAATCCACATAGCCGCTCTGGGTCATCCACGCATCCACATCTGTAAACTGGCGGGTATCTTTTCGGAGGTTCTGTAAATACCCCTCCGGGCTGATACCGAACAATGCCTGCGGACGGATCGACTTGACCACACTGTAAACGCCCCTTACCAGCTCATTGACATTATTCCGTCTCCACGCCGCCACACTCAGCGATGTGCCGCCCGCCTGGTACTCCGGATAATCAAACCATGTTTCCGCCTTGCTGTCATCGAGATTCGGATAGAAATAATCATCAAAATGGATGCCGTCCACCTCATAATTCGTCACGATCTCTTTCACACCGTCAATAATCAGCTGGCGCACCTGCGGAATCGCCGGATTGTAATAATACTCACCATTCTGGCACAATACCCACCGGTCATTCGAACTGTCCCCGTCCTTCGCCCACGCGATCGCCGGATTTGACGCACACAGATCCGAATAACGGTTCAGATACCCCGTGATCCGGTACGGATTGATCCACGCATGAAGCTGCAGGCCCCGCTGATGCGCCGCCTGCACCGCATATGCCAGCGGATCATACCCCGGATTCTTTCCCTGTTTTCCAGAGGCAAATTTCGACCACGGGAAATACTGTGACGGATACATCGCATCTCCATCCGGGCGAACCTGTAGGAAAACCGCATTCAACCCCTTCTGTACACAGAGATCCAGTGTCTGATCCATCGCTTTCTTATATCCAGCCTCATCCTTCGCCCATCCATTCCAGTCCAGATACGAAACCCAGACACCTCTCATCTCTCCACTTCCAGGACTGCCGCCCGATACCGGACCCGCATACGCCTTCGAAACCGGCAGGAACAACATCCCCACCGCCAAAAGAAATGCTGCCACCCAGCCAATCGCCCTCTGTACCTGCTTTGCCATGCAAAATTCCTCCCCTCATTTCCTCCTATTCTACCAAATATTTCCAATAAATACTTTACTTTTTTCTGTCTCTTTTATTTTTCCAATACACAGGGACGAGCCCGCGAGGTCCGAACCGCCTTTCATATATCTTTGTACGCATCTTGAACACAGGTGTCCGAACAGGGCGGACGCAGTCCGTCATGGGCGAACATCTGTAGTGAAAGCAAGCGAACAAAGGTATATCGAAAGGGCGGTTCGAACCTCGTGGGCTCGTCCCGTCATTTTCACAACTATGTGCAAAAAACCTCTCCTGACAGCCCTAAAGCCGCCAGAAGAGGCATTTTCATCATCACGAACAAAGCTCCCGCTTCTCCTTATAATGATGCTTCTCCTCCAGCATCATATCCTTCACCTTCATCAGGCGGATCTGCGTGCTTCTCTCATTTTCATCCAGCTTCATCGTAATATATTTGATATTTTTGCGCGCCTCCGGAATAATTACGTGTTCCAGCGCATTGACTCTCCGGCGCGTTTTCTCGATCTCGGCTGCCATGAGCTGGCAGGCTTTCTCTGTCTCGGACAGCCGCAGCATATCCGGCAGAATGTCCGCCAGCGACTTGACTGCCCCGTCCAGATCGCTCGAAGTAAACGCAAATCCATACGAGTAAATATCGTTCTCATCCGCCGTCCGGGTCTTATAATGGAACACCGGAATATCGACGCTCATTACGTTTTTCTTGTCTGCTTCCAGATAAACCGCCTGTTTCGGCGCGGCAAGCGCGGTATTTAACGCCTGCTCGGACATCCCGGCTTTAGCGATGACGAAATTCACATTCGCACTCCGGATGCCCGCCTCCACTTTCTGGCGCAGCGCCATATTTTCCCGGACCAGATCCAGGAACTGGCGCATCAGCTCATCCCGCTTATCCTTCAGCAGTTTATGCCCCCGCGTGGCTGTCGCCAGCTTCTTTTTCAGCCTCGTAAGCTCCATTCGGGTCGGGTTGACCTGTGTCGATGCCATGCGTACCACCTCTCTCCTGCAATCACTTTGTCACGACAGATCCGCCAGCTCCCGCAGCCGCGTTATGACACGCCACTTTCGTTTTCAAGCGCATCCGCCATGCACAGGCATTTTTACTCTTTCCCATAATACAGATCCAGATACTTCTCATCGATACGTTTCAGCTCGCTTCTCGGCAGGATGGAAAGCAGTTTCCAGCCAATCCGCAGCGTCTCCTCGATATCGCGGTCCGTATTGTAGCCCTGGGAAACATATTCTTTTTCAAAGGCGTCCGCAAATTTTGCATAGATTAAGTCAACATCGGACAATGCCGCCTCGCCCAGGATCACCATGAGTTCCTTCGCTTCCTTGCCGCGCGCATACGCCGCAAAGAGCTGGTTTAAGGTGTTCGAATGGTCGGCACGCGTCTTGCCCTCGCCGATTCCCTTATCTTTCAGACGGGACAGCGACGGAAGTACGTCAATCGGCGGTGTGATGCCCTTGCGGTACAGATCACGGCTTAAGATAATCTGTCCCTCGGTAATATATCCGGTTAAGTCCGGGATCGGGTGCGTCTTGTCATCCTCCGGCATGGTTAAGATCGGAATCATCGTGATCGAACCATTCTTGCCTCTCTGGCGTCCGGCTCTCTCATACAGGGATGCAAGATCCGTGTACATATAACCCGGATAACCACGGCGTCCCGGAACTTCCTTGCGGGCAGCCGAAATCTCTCGCAGCGCATCCGCGTAGTTCGTGATATCCGTCAGGATAACGAGAACGTGCATATTTTTCTCAAATGCCAGATACTCGGCAGCCGTCAGCGCCATACGCGGGGTCGCGATACGCTCAACCGCCGGATCGTTTGCCAGGTTGATAAACAGGACGGTACGGTCGATCGCGCCCGTCTCCTTAAAGCTCTCGGTAAAGAAATGCGCTTCCTCAAAGGTGATACCCATCGCCGCAAAGACAACGGCAAACGGTTCGTCCGTGCCGCGCACCTTCGCCTGTCTCGCAATCTGGGCTGCCAGATTCGCATGCGGCAGACCGGACGCCGAGAAAATCGGCAGTTTCTGACCGCGGACCAGTGTATTCAGACCATCGATCGCGGAAACACCCGTCTGGATAAACTCCTGCGGATAGCTTCTCGCCGCCGGGTTCATCGGCAGACCATTGATATCGCGGCGTTCCTCCGGCAGGATCTCCGGACCGCCGTCGATTGGATTGCCCAGACCGTCAAAGACGCGTCCCAGCATATCCTCCGATACGCCAAGTTCCATCGTTCTGCCTAAAAAACGCACCTTACTATTTGAAAGGTTGATACCCGTGGAACTCTCAAAAAGCTGTACCAGCGCATTGCCGCCGTCGATCTCCAGCACCTTGCAGCGTCTCTTTTCGCCGCTCGCCAGCTCGATCTCACCCAACTCATCATAGGTAACATTTTCCACGCCCTGCACCAGCATCAGAGGACCTGCAACCTCCTGTATGGTTCTATATTCTTTCGGCATTTAGAATGCCCCCTTTCCAGCCGCATCGGCAACCTCTTTCGCAAGTTCATCGAGGACCGCCTGATACTCTTTCTCCACGTCTTCTGCCTTCGTATATTTAAAACGTCCGATCTGCTCGCGCACCGGCATCTTGATGAGATTCTGGATGGAAGCGCCGCTTTCCAGCGCTTTCTTCGACTGCTCATAGAACGCCAGCACCAGCTTCATCATGCGGAACTGTTTCTGCAGTGGTGTATACGTGTCAATCTCATGAAAGGAGTTCTGATGCAGGAAATCCTCACGGATCGAGCGCGCCGCTTCCATTTTCAGGCGGTCGATCGGGGACAGTGCATCCATGCCGACCATCTTTACGATCTCCTCCAGCTCTGCCTCTTCCTGCAGAAGGCTCATAAGACCCTGGCGGCAGCTCATCCACTCATCCGATACATTCTCATCAAACCATTTTCCCAGATTGTCCACATACAGGGAATAGCTGGTCAGCCAGTTGATCGCCGGGAAATGGCGCTTGTATGCCAGCGCTGAATCGAGTCCCCAGAATACCTTGACGATACGCAGCGTCGCCTGGGAAACCGGCTCGGAAATATCGCCGCCTGGCGGGGATACGGCTCCGATTGCGGACAGCGCGCCCTCGCGTCCGTCCCTGCCAAGGCAGATGACATGACCGGCACGCTCATAGAACTGTGCCAGACGGCTTCCTAAGTAGGCCGGATAACCTTCCTCGCCCGGCATCTCTTCCAGACGTCCCGACATCTCTCGCAGCGCCTCCGCCCATCGGGAGGTGGAATCCGCCATCAGTGCCACCGAATAACCCATGTCGCGGAAATACTCTGCGATCGTGATACCCGTGTAAATCGATGCCTCGCGGGCTGCTACCGGCATATCCGAAGTATTGGCAATCAGCACGGTCCGCTGCATCAGGGAGTGCCCGGTCTTTGGATCCTTTAACTCCGGGAACTCATTTAAAACATCCGTCATCTCGTTGCCGCGCTCACCGCAGCCGATGTAAACAACAATGTCCGCTTCCGCCCATTTCGCCAGCTGGTGCTGGATGACGGTCTTGCCGCTTCCGAACGGTCCCGGTACGGCTGCCACGCCGCCCTTGGCGATCGGGAAGAATGCGTCAACGACACGCTGTCCGGTAATCAGCGGTTTTACCGGCGGCAGCTTCGTCTGGTACGGACGTCCGCGCCGAACCGGCCATTTCTGCATCATTGTAAGCTCTTTTTCGCCGTTTTCCGTCTCAATGACCGCTACAGTTTCCTCCACCGTAAATTCACCGCTCTTGATCTCTTTGACGGTACCTTTTACACCATACGGCACCATAATCTTATGCTCAATGATCAGCGTCTCCTGCACGGTACCGATGATGTCGCCTGCTTCCACGCTGTCGCCCGCTTTCACGGTCGGCACAAACTGCCATTTCTTATCACGCTTTAAAGACGGAACCTCAACGCCGCGCTTTAAGTTGTTGCTGCCCGTCTCCTTCATGATATCGTCCAGCGGCCGCTGGATTCCATCGTAGATACTCGTCAGGAGTCCCGGTCCCAGTTCAACCGAAAGCGGCACATCCATCGACTCTACCGGCTCGCCAGGTCCTAAACCGGAAGTCTCCTCATATACCTGAATCGACGCTTCATCTCCGTGAATCTCTATGATCTCGCCAATCAGACGTTCGTCGCTGACGCGGACGACGTCAAACATATTGGCATCCCGCATCCCGCTGGCGATAACCAGCGGTCCTGCTACCTTCTTTATCGTTCCTTTGCTCATTGGAAGGTTTCACCCACCTTTCTATCATGCATCTCCAAACAGAATATCCGATCCAACTGCCTGTTCCACCGAATGCTTGACCGACTCCACGCCTTTTCCCGTATTCCCGGAAATCCCCGGAATCAGGATCACGGACGGAAGCGGCTGTTCCCGGTAGCGGTCGATAGCTGTCTCAATCCCGGCAGCCGCCGCCTCGGTGATATAGATCACCGCGTAGGAACCAGAAGCCAGTTCCAGAAATACTTTCTCCGTCTCTTTTACATCGGACACCGGAAATGTCTCCAGTCCCAGCGCCGCAAATCCGTAGATGCTGTCGTAATCTCCGACTACTGCAACCTTATACATACATCTCCCTTATCCTTTCCCGAATCTGTTCCTCCTCAAGACCGTTCAGACGGGCGGTCAGGATGATACGGACCGTTTTAATCTCATTTTCCTTCGCCAGCACATAGGCAACCAGCGGTCCCGCCGTAAACGGGTTGTATTTCTGCGGCTTGATCGTCTCGATCAACTGATTGTCACACCACCGCTCAAACGCCGACGGCGATTCCTTTAATGCCTGCGCGCCGCCCGCATAGCGGGTTCCTTCCAGATACTCGCAGATCGCGCCGGCGCCGCCAAGAGCCGCCTGTGACAGGCGCTCGATATTCAAGCTATCGCACGGTGCCATCGCGCGCCGCATAAAATCCAGATGTTTTCCTGTCTTCTGGGATCGCACCGCTATCTTGATATCCGCCACCGCGACCGTCGTCTCGGCATAATCGCGGATGATCGCGTCGGACGCATTCTTTCCGCACTCATAGATAGCTGCGAGCGCCGCCCGGTCAACGATGATATCGCAGAGCTGCCCGTCGCTCGTGTGCAGAAATGTCTCGCTGGCTTCCTTCGCCGCCTCCCGCATATGTGCCGGAAGCGCCTGCCAGTCCTTCTCCGCCACGATCTTCGCCATCCGCACGCCGTCCACCTCGCAGTCGTCAAAATAGACATTGCCGTGGCTGCCCGGCGCCGCCGCATCCTTGATCGCCGCCTTTAAATTGTGGTAGAGATCCCCGTAGGAAAGCACTGCCAGGATCGCGTCGTCGCCCTTCAAAAGGTCGCGGACCGTCTCCCAGGTTTTCGTCTTCTCCCGGGTCAGGATCGCCTCCGCGCTGAGCGGTGTATCTGCATCCCCCCAGCCGTGTTCGGTCAGGAAACGCAGTGCCCCCTCGTAGCTTTTTACGGACAGCAGCTGTTCGATCTGTGCGGAGGAAAAAAGCCCATTTTCCAGTGCCCGGATCCGGGCGACCGCGTAGGCATATTTTGTATCAGACATATAAGCCCTCCTTACCTTCTCCCGCCGTTATCCAAACAGCATCGCATGTACCTTGTCCGCCAGCTCATCCCGCTGCGACGCAAACAACGCCCCGGCAGAACAATTTTCCTCGACACCGCCATACACCAGAACAAAGCCCCCGTCGATCTCCCTCGGTTCTTTTTTCAATACCAGGCTTCCGCCCTTTTCCTGCGCCGTCTTCTCTATCTTTGCCGGAAAATCATCCGGCATCCGCTCTAAATCACGTTTTGAAACATAGATTTCTCCTGCCCGATCCGTCACGAACCGGGAAAGAAGCTGCTCCATCCATGCAAAATACGCCTCATCCGGCTTTGCCAGCAGCTCCTTGTGTGCCGCCGCAAGCATTTCCTCGATGATCGCCTGCTTTGCCGCAAGGATCGCCTGGCGCTTCTTTAGCGCCGCCGAAGAACGAAGCCGTTCCTCATAGCTTTTTTCACGCTGCGCCGCCGATTTCGCCTGCTCTTCCTCCAGCTTTTTTACCTTTTCACCGGCTGCCGCAAGGGTCGCCTCCGCTTCACCGGCTGCTTTTTCCTGAATCGCAAGCGATTCCTGCTTTGCATCGTCAAGGATCTGAGCAATAATCTTATCTAATCCATTCATACGCTTCACTCCTTAACTGATTTTGATTCTTTCCGCCATGCCAGATTACAGTGCATTGATTGCCAGAATCGAAACCAGAAGTGCCAGAATCGCATAGGTCTCAACCATCGCCGGGAACAGCATCGCTTTACCAAACTGTTCCGGTTTCTTCGCTACAATACCGATGGAAGCAACCGACGTTCTTCCCTGATGTCTCGCCGATACCAGACCAACCACGCCGATCGGAAGGCATGCTGCCAGATATAAGAGTCCCTGGGAGATCGACATGCTCATGTCAGCGCCGCCGCCAAGAAGACCAATCTTAGAAAGAGCGATGAAACCAACCAGCAGACCGTAGATACCCTGGGTACCCGGAAGCAGCTGGAGCAGAAGCACCTTCGCGAATTTATCCGGATCCTCGGTTACGACTCCGGCTGCTGCCTGACCTGCCACGCCTACGCCGTAGGCTGAACCCATACCTGCAAGAATAACCGCCACTGCAACTCCCAACAATGCAAATACAATTCCGCTCATATTTAATCCTCCTTGATTTCCACGTATTTTGTTATCTGCTTAAACGGACGGAAGGCCTTTCCGCCACCCTCATAAAACTTTCCGAAAAACTCGACGTACTGCAGACGGCAGGTATGCACATACGCGCCGAGCAGGTTGATCGCCAGGTTAAACAGGTGTCCGAAGCAGAATACCAGTATAAATACAATCACACCAAATACATTATTTCCAACCATACTTCCCATCTGGTTGATAACCGATGCGATAACGCCGGTTGCCAGTCCGAGCGCCAGAAGGCGCGAGTAGGAAAGCACATCCGACACCCATCCGGTAATATTGTACAAATCATATGCGCCAAGCGCCAGCCGCAGGATCGGATTCTTCTTGTCGCGTGCCGACATCACCAGAATTCCCAGCGCGCCCACGATCGCCATTCCCTTTGCCAGCGAATTAAGCACCGGCGGGAATACGATATTCATCTGCGCGATGGAACCAAACAGTTCCGTCGGAAGCAGCATCAGGATCAGCCCCAGAAGCAGGAGGTACCAGAGTACCACGTCGCAGATAAAATCCACAACCTTGCCATCCTTTAAGAGCATATATCCTTTCAGTCCCAGCCCCAGAAATAGGTGAATCACGCCAAATAACATCGAATAAACCAAAAGCTTCATCGGGTCATTTAGCGGGACAAACCAAAGCGCCGGTATCGTCACCGTATGTCCAAAATACGTCCGGCTCACGATGTCCACCGCATCTCCGAAATAACCGCCGAACATGACGCCCCAGAACAGGGTCGAAAGTCCGCAGTACATAAAGAGCCGCAGTGATTTCCGCAGGTTTTCTTCCATCCTTGGGAATTTCTTAAGTGCCAGGAAGCACATCAAAAATACAATAAATCCGTATGCCGCATCTGAAAGCATCAGACCAAACAAAAATACATAGCACGCTGCCATGATGCCGGTCGGGTCCATCTCCCCCTTCGCCGGTAAACCAAAAGACGCGGTCACGCCCTCCGCCGACGCCGCGAAGGTTCCGTTGGAGAGAAGCACCGGTGCTTCCTCATCCTCCGGCACATCCGAACTTTCCACTGCAAGTTCAAACCGGCTATTCAGCTTCTCCTCCAGTCCTTTCGCATCGCGCTTCGGGATAAATCCCGTGATCATACACGTTTTTTCCGACTGTAAGATCTCGCCGAGCGCCTCATACTTCTGTGCCCTCAGGCGGTAATAATCGGATAACAATTTCAAATCTTCCCGCGCCGGAGCGCACTGTTTCAGTTCTTCTTCCGTCGCTGCCGCGCGTCCCTCATGCTCTGCCGCCTGCGCTTTGAGTTTCTTGGCGTAAGCTGCCGGAACTTCCTCCACCGGACGCGCCGGACGGGCAAATCCAATCGACCGGAGTGCTGTCTCCAGCTTCTCCTCGTCCTCTTTCAGGCAAATTACCGCAATGCAGGTCTGGTCGGCGTCGCTTCCGACAACCTCCAGCTCCCATTTTTCAAGCTGCGGCTCCTGTTTTGCCACCGAAGCGTAAATTTCTTCCTGCGTATAAGCGCCTCCGCCGACCGCGCCGACTAAGATAGCACACCGTTTCGTCTCCTGATACGCAAGTGGAATCTCCAGCTTCTGCCACGGTTTCAGGCTTTCCGCCTCCGCCAGCAGTCTAAGCGCCGCAGTCTTTTCCTCCGTGATCTGCTTTTGCAGGTTCAAAATGCGTTCCGCCTGACCTAAAAGCGCCTCTGCGTTCGCCTCCGTCTCCCGGTACGCGCCTGCCTTTGCAAGCGGCTTTCCGGCAAGCCCAGCAAGCATCGATGTTTCCTCCGGAACCACCGCGGCAAGCACTTCCAATGCGCGGTCCGCCGTCGCCGCATTCCGCTCAAACTTCTGCCGATCCTCCAGCGTGTCCGTCCGCTTAAATATCTCGTCCGGCTCCGCCTCCGCTGTCAGCTCCAGCACTCCGGCAGCCTGCAGAAACTCCATCAGGGACTTACGGTCCTTCTTCAGGGCACAGATACATAGCTTTTGCATCTGCAATACTGCCATATCTACATCCCTCCATTCATTAGACCAGTTCCGCTATGAGCCGGTCAACCACCTCCGGTTTCCGTCTGTCCGCCGTCTCTCTGAGCGTCTGACACTCCGCCTCGGCTTCTGCCAGTGCCTGTTTTACGTACTCCTCCCCTCTGAGAGTCAGTTCTTCTTCCTGCTTCACAGCTGCTTCTTTCCCCCTTTTCTGTGCATCTGCGAGCATTCGATCCGCTTCTGCCTCCGCCTCCGCCTTAACGCGGCGTGCATCCTCCGAAGCCTGCGCGACCAGTTCCGATGCCTTCGCCTCTGCGTCCTCGACCGCCTGGATCGTCTCCTTGATCATTGAACCACCACCTTTTCCCCTAATTTTTTTCAACAATAATGCAATATCCTTATTATGTTTCACATCCTCCCATTCCATACAATTCGCTGATTCGAAGCATCAAAAGCACATGGAAAATAAATAAGTTTTCTCGCATTTGTATACTATTATAACTTTTTCGTTCAGTTTTGTCTATTAAATGTTTTAATTTTGAAAAGATTATACATACACCTTAATTTATGAAAAAAAATTTCGGTTCTCGTGAAAAACAGTGTTTGTTTACACAAAAAAAGCTGCCAGACAATTGTTGCTCTTCCACAAACCACTGTCTGGCAGTCCCCTATTATATATTTATTTTTATGCGAGCCATCCGATCGAATTAAGGAAATAGACCCACAAAAAGATCGTCACAACCGAGGCGACCGTGCTCAGCACGACAAACTGTCCCGCCAGCTCGCCGTCGCCGCCCATGTTCTGCGCCATCGCATAGGACGCCGTCGCAACCGGAGTCGCGTACATTTCAAAGTAAACAAAACGTTCCACACCGGAAAAGCCGAGCAGCGTCGCAACCGCCAGAATCACTGCCGGCAGGATCACCATCTTGACGGTCATCGACGGAACCACATATTTCAGATTGCCGCCGATCGCATTGAAATGCAGCGTTCCGCCCAGTACGAACAGTGCCAGCGGCGTTGTCAGATTGGCAAACTGCTTGATCGGTCCTTCCACGGAAACCGGAAGTTTAATCCCTAACATATGGAAGATAAAGCCCATGAGCGCACCGCGGATCATCGGATTTTTCAGGATATTCTTAATCAAAACGAAAACCGGGACCTTGCCGCCCCGGAACAATTCCAGAATCACGACCGCCGTTACGTTGTAGACCGGAATCACGATCGCCACCATCATCGTCGCCAGCAGTGTTCCCTCCTCACCGAACACGCTGGTTGCCAGCGGAATGCCGAACAGGACGAAATTGCTGCGGTAAATCGCCTGGATGATAACGCCGCGCCGCTCATTTTCCTTTACCAGACGCGGAACCACAGCAAGCAGAACCGCCTGCAAAAGCAGCACGCTGATAATGGCGGCTGCCACCAGACGCAGATTTAATGTCATTCCCTCCGGAATGGAATACAGGTTGTTAAACATCAGAATCGGAAAGAATGCCTGAAAGATCACTTTATTCAGGCGCTTCATAAAATCCTCATCCGCCAACCCCGACATCCTGACTCCATATCCAAATGCGATATAGAGCAGAAACGGAAGGACTGTATTAAGTGCAAATAAAAAATTTTCCATATAATTCCTGCCACTTTCTTCTTAATTGCTTTGTTCTGGACGCGGTTTCTATCCAGTCAGGCCGCCCCCCTTTAATCACCAGATTTATTATATACCCCATCCAAGAAATCGACAAGAAAATTTCAAGCGCGCCAGCCTCATAAACAGTTCCGAAAAAGTTTCGAATTATGTAATACTCGTTTAGATTTATTTTAGATATTGGTCAAAATATGGACACAATTATCCAGTATTATAATGGCATAACATCAATGAGGCAGATGGCACTAAGAAATGCGCGCAATTGTTATCTGGCTCGACTAACAACAATTTCCTTTATATAGATATTTCTTCACAGTTTTTTATCCCCCTTCGGCTGTGAAGAACGCCCACCTTGGGTACAAAAAAGAGACGGTTTGACGCCGTCTCTTTTTATGTACTCTGCAAGCTACCAGGAAAGCACCTCATGACCATCCTCAGTTACCAGCACCTGGATCTCCCACTGGGCGGATGCTTTTCCATCCTTCGTGTATACACTCCAGTCGTCGTCGCCATCCACGAATACCTCCTCGGTTCCCTCGTTGATCATCGGCTCGATCGTGAACATCATGCCCGGTGCAAACATCATACCGGTGCCTCTCTGACCAATATAGCCAACCCACGGATCCTCATGAAACTCGATACCAACGCCGTGACCGCCGATCTCTCGAACCACAGAATAACCATTTTCTTCCGCATGCTTCTGGACCGCTTCCGCCATATCACCCATGAAGCCCCACGGTTTTACCTGCTCCAGACCTAATTCCACGCACTCTTTGACAACGTCCACCAGTTTTTTATGTTCCGGGCTGACATTTCCGATGCAGAACATACGGGAAGAATCCGCATAATAGCCGTGATAAATGGTCGAAACATCCACGTTGATGATATCGCCATCCTTTAATACGACATCCGCTGACGGAATGCCGTGGCAGACCTGATCATTGATGGATGTGCACACGCTCTTCGGGAATCCTTCATAGCCAAGCGGCGCCGGGATTCCGCCCATGCGGGTCGTCTCATTATATACCCACTGATCGATCTCCTCGGTTGTGACGCCAGCCTTGATATGCTCAGCCACATAATCCAGAACTGCCACATTGATCTTGCAGCTCTCGCGGATCCCCTCGATCTGCTCCGGGGTCTTGATCATGTCGTGATCCGGAATCTGGTGTCCGGCATCCGCCGCCTCCATCAGCTTCTCATCAAATACCTCATGGCAATGTTTGTACTTCTTTCCACTTCCACACCAGCACAGATCATTTCTTCCTAATTTTTTCATCTTATTTTCATTCCTTTCGCCCTGCACTCCGGCAGCCCGTTTGTCACTCTCTAACAGGCGGGTCAGCCTGCTTCCCTCAATCGGGAGACTGTTTGGAGTTTAACACACTGACGCTGAAAATGCAATGAAATCGCCCTTATCCAACCAGATTCTCAATAATCATGTTCCTGTTCACACACATGTGTGCCCAGTAACGCGATTTTTCTCCTCCGTCCACCGTCTTTCTGTTTTTATCCCAAATTTTCACGATTTTTTCAACTTTTTAACAGTCTTCCTCTCTATTTTTCAGAAGAAACATTGTATAATAGAAGCATCCAAATGAATTTTTTGAAAGGAGACTTTCTTTATTTAATGAAACATTCAAGCAAACCTTCTGTTCCTGGAACTTCCAATGAAACCTTCCCGAAAACAGAATCAACCAGCAGCCTTCAAGGCTCAGCCGAACCCAGCTCTCCGAATACCAGCATTTCCAATGGCGGCGAAACACATCCATCCAAAATTGACGCCTTAAAAAATTGGTTCCGGACCCGCTCGATCGTCGAAAAATTCTGTGCGCTTCCGGCATACATACAAAGCTGGGGACTTACCTTGTTTTTCATGGGTACCGCCACGACCATCGCGTTCTGCTTTTTTCATGCGCTCAAAAACCCGACTGCCAACATCGCGCTGACCTACATTCTGGCGGTCTTTTTGGTAGCGCGTTTTACGGACGGATACAGCTTCGGCCTGTTCTCCTCCTTTGTCGGCGTCGTCTGCGTCAATTTTCTGTTCACGTATCCGTATTTCGCGCTGGATTTCACGATGGCCGGCTATCCGATTACCTTCGTGGCAATGTTTTCAATTTCCGGCATTACAAGCGCCATCACAAGCAACATGAAAACGCAGGCACGCGTGCTGGCGGAACGTGAAAAGATGCTGATGGAAGCAGAAAAAGAAAAGATGCGGGCGAACCTGCTGCGGGCAATCTCCCACGACCTCCGTACCCCGCTTACCAGCATCATCGGTTCCAGTACCGTATATCTGGAAAATGGCAGCAGCCTCCCGGAGGTTGAGAAAAATGCACTGGTGCGCCATATTCTTGAGGACTCTAACTGGCTCTTAAACATGGTTGAAAACCTGCTCTCCGTCACGCGTATCAACAATGAGACGGCAAAGGTAACTAAGACCTCGGAACCGGTCGAGGAAGTTCTCTCCGAGGCGATGATCCGCTTAAAAAAGAGACTTCCAGACGCCAATATCCATGTGCGCGTGCCGGAGGAATTCCTGATGGTCCCGATGGACGCCGTCCTCATCGAACAGGTTCTCATCAACCTGCTGGAAAATGCCGTTGTCCATGCTGAAAGCACCGAGCCGATCGAGTGCTATGTGGAATCACTTTCCGACTATGCGGTTTTCCACGTGCGCGATTACGGCGTCGGCATCCCGCCGGAGAAGCTGGCAACCATCTTTGACGGCTCTTCTTCGACGACCAGCACTTCGCCGGATGGACGAAAGGGCATGGGAATCGGGCTTTCCATCTGTAAAACGATCATTCTCGCCCACGGCGGCGAAATCAAGGCAATCAACCACACGCGCGGTGCCGAATTTTACTTTACCCTTCCAAAGGAGGACAAATAACATGACACATAAACTTTCTATTTTATTAGTAGAAGATGAAAAAAACATCTGCGACTTCATCTCCACCTCCCTGTCCGCACAGGATTACCGCATTTCCACCGCACACACGGGAAAAGAAGCACTTCCGATCATCACGTCCCAGTGCCCGGATCTGATTCTCCTCGACCTGGGGCTTCCAGACATGGACGGCATGGAGATCATCCGCCAGGTCCGCACCTGGTCCAGCGTCCCGATCATCGTCCTCTCCGCCCGCACGCAGGAACAGGAAAAGGTACGTGCGCTCGACCTCGGCGCGGATGATTATCTGACCAAGCCGATCGGCACCTCCGAGCTTCTCGCGCGCATCCGGACTGCCCTGCGCCACAGCAACCGCCTAAACACGGATTCTCCGCTTTATAAGCGCCCATTCCATGCAAAGGGACTGACGATCGATTTTGAAAAACATCTGGTATCGGTTGATGGAAAGGATGTCCATCTGACGCAGATCGAGTTTAAGATTATCTCCCTGCTGGCACAGAATTCCGGCAGGGTCATGACGTATGATACGATTATTTCGAATATCTGGGGGCCGTATGCGGACGATGATAACAGTATTCTGCGCGTGAATATGGCACATATTCGAAGGAAACTGGAACAGAATCCAGCAGAACCGCAGTATGTGTTTACAGAGATCGGGATTGGATATCGGATGATTGAGGATGAGATGCAGTAATAGATAGATTGATTGGCGTGATGCGGAAAGAGGCGTCCGGGAATCTGCGCCGCCTGCGTCTCCAATTATCATTGTTCGCTTGCTTTCGCTACATCTGTTCGTCTGGATCGGACAAAAATATCCGCCCCAGCCGGACAGCTGGCGTGGGATGCGTACAATCGATAATTGGAACGCTGGCTCTACAGATTCCCGGACGCCACTTTCCTCTTGTTATGTTATGGATCGCTTTTGCCTGCCAGCCTTTGCTTTGCTCGGCTGGCTTTTGATTGTCTATTTTTGTTTTTGTCTGTTTTTTTATTCTACTTCGCTTTCAATGACTCCATCGTATAAACCGATTAAGTCTTCATAGCCATCCGTGGATGGAAGTGTCACTACGACCGGCTCGCCCGGGTTCTGGACTTCGGTCTCCATCAGAGTAATGCAGGTCATCGGCTGGTCGAGGACTTCCATGTTGTATACGATATAGTTTGTCATATAGATAATGTAATCGTTGTCATCCAGCACGTAAGCGCCTTTCATTTCCTGGATGTTCATGTCCAGATTGACATCGGTGCCGAGTGTGTTCATCACGGTTCCGAGGGCTTCTTTGACGTTCTTGTTTAGCTTCTTTGGATTTGCCTCATATGCCAGCACACGTTTTCCATTGACCTCGTTTAAGGAAATGCCCTTCATATAGCTGGATTCCATATTGCTGGTGTTGACTCCGGTCTGGACGGAGGATATGATCTGCTCTAATGGCATCGGGTATTTCAGTTTGACACCGTTGGTATCTACGTAATAGTAGCCGTCCGTATAAAAAACCTGTGAATAGCTGTCCTGTCCCAGAATCGAGGAAGCGACCTGTGCCAGGTACTTGAGATCGGTGGTATCCTGCATATCCATCTCTGCATGCATCGCCATATCAACTTTCATCTGACCGTCCGGAATGACATCCTTTGCAAGTATGACCGAATGGACGCCGCTCTGAATCTCCGCAGACTGAATCGTATTGTTCTTCTCCATCACCCGGTCAAATACCTCCGCCGGATTTTCGGCTGCAAATGCGGTTGTTGACATCGTCATAATGGCTGCTGCACTCACAAGTGCGGTTGCTAATTTTTTCATCCCTGTTTCCTCCTGTCTGCTGTCGGGCTTATGTCGTATTTCCCTATATAACTTTCTGCCCTATCTATAACCCATTTTCGAGCTGTGTCGGCAACCCAGCTTTTGTTCCTGAAATTCACGTTTCTGGACACGAAAACCACTCCGACTTTATCTTCAGTATATATAATTTGGCATCGCTTGTAAACCATATCGGCGGGTACTTTCCCTTACATTTTTATTACATCTGACAGCTCTTTCGATTCCAAAAGTGCCTGCTTTTGAGTATTCTTTCTTTTCCGGTTATTATATACAAACATGGAAATTGCCATCAGACAGATAATTCCATATCCGAGGAAACTCCAGCCGTCCGGCACCTGCCCGAAAATGAAGAAACCGAGCATCGTCGAGAAGAGCAGCTGCGAATAATCATAGATGGAAATACGGCTCGCCGGAGCATAGCGGTATGCCGCCGTGATCGCAAACTGTCCGCCCGCCGCCGCGCAGCCCGCCAAAAGCAGGATCCCCATCTGCTGCCAGGTCATCGGATGATAGTCAAAAATCAGCCACGGCAGCACAACCACACAGGAAAATACCGAGAAAAACAGCACGATCACCGGTCCCTTTTCTCCTGCCTCTCCCAGTTTCCGCACCATCGTGTACGCCGCGCCCGCGCAGATGCCGCCGAAAAAGCCCAGCAGCGACGGCACAAGTGCCAGATTGGAGAATGTCGGCTTTACCACGAATATACTGCCGAGAAACGCACCGAAGATCAGCGAAAGCTGAATTGGCATAACTTTTTCCTTTAAGATCAGCCAGCTGAACAGCACTGTAAAAAACGGCGACATTTTATTTAGAATCGATGCGTCCGCCAGCACCAGATGATCCACCGCATAAAAGTTACACAGCACTCCCATCGTGCCGAAAATTGACCGCATCAGAAAATACGGCAGATTTTCCCTGCGGATACGAAACGGCTCTCCCGCCCGCAAAAGCAAAACAACCGCTGACAGCGCCGCCACAAGATTGCGGAAAAAACTCTTCTGCATCGACGGCAGATCGCCCGCCAAATGTACAAACATACTCATCAGCGCAAAACAGAACGCAGACAGCACCAGGCAGGCAATTCCGCGGTATTCCTGCTTCCGGATGTCCGGATGATTTTCTACCATATTTTCATTCCCCTTTCCGTCTTCCTATCTTCCAGTATACGCACATCCCACATTTTTGTCTATGAATCCACCCGGATTTTTTCGTTTTCACATTTCACACGGCTGCTGTTCACGCTCATGGAAACCGTAAATCCACATGTTTTTTTTGCTTTCTCCCGTTTTGCATCATTTCTGCAGAGAGTCCGCCCATCTTGACACAAATCCGTTTCCATACTAGAATAGAAAAACCTTTATTTATATGTAAATCATTCACAAGGAGCCTGTTATTTTGCTGAAATTATTCCATTCCCTCGATTTAAAACTAAAATCCTGCCTGATTGCACTGTTTGGAAGTGCATTTCTGGCATTTGGCCTGTACCACATCCATTCCTTTTCCGGTGTCACCGAGGGCGGTGTCTTAGGAATGACGCTTCTGCTTGATCACTGGTTCCATATCTCCCCATCCGTGTCCGGCTTCGTCATGAACCTCACCTGCTACGCGATGGGATGGAAACTTCTGGGGCGGCAGTTCATCGCCTACTCCATTCTTTCCAGCGCCAGCTTCTCCCTGTCTTACCGGATCTGTGAGCAGTTCCCGCCCCTGTGGCCGCAGCTTGCCGATATGCCGCTTGCCGCATCCCTGCTCGGTGCGGTCTTCGTCGGTGTCGGTGCCGGGCTCTGCGTGCGGATCGGCGGCGCCCCGGGCGGGGACGATGCGCTTGCGATGAGCCTTTCCCACGTGACGCACATCAAAATCCAGTGGATCTACCTCCTGTCCGATTTTGCTGTACTGGTGCTTTCACTGAGCTACATTCCGTTAAACCGCATGGTATATTCCATCCTCACGGTACTCCTGTCTGGACAGATCATCGGGTTTGTGCAGACCGTGGGAACACATCCAGTGGAAAATATGGAAACCTGATCGTTTTCATACGGTTCTCCCGGTTCCAAAAGCGCCTACCCGTGAACAGTAATGAATTTTCTATATTTTTTGATTTTTTTTAAAAAAACGCTTGCCAAATCAACCGACCTATGATATTATATAACTCGTTGAAGCGATGCTTCAGAAATGCGCGAGTGGCTCAGTTGGTGGAGCGCGACCTTGCCAAGGTCGAGGCCGCGGGTTCGAGTCCCGTCTCGCGCTCTTTTTTATTATTGCGGAAGCTTTGATTCATCAGGGTTTCCGCTTTTTTGCATTTTCATTTTTATGTAGACAGTTGTAGACACCTGAAGCCAATATATACGCTTACAGACTGTTTAAAAGCAATTTGTTGGAATAAATGTATCGCAGAGTAAAAGGAGGAAACCAAATGAGCAAAGTATTAATTCTAAACGGAAGTCCACGTGTAAACGGCAACACATCCATTGCCATCCGGGAAATGGAGAATGTATTTCGAAATAGTGGGGTAGAGGTAACAACCATACAGATTGGAAATAAAGATATCCGGGGCTGTATTGCCTGTAACCAGTGCAGCAAAATTGGAAAATGTGTGTTTGATGATATCGTAAATGAGCTGGCACCTCTCTTTGAGGCGGCGGATGGCCTGGTGATTGCCAGTCCGGTCTACTATGCATCGGCTAATGCGACGCTGATTGCCTGTCTTGACCGCTTGTTTTACAGCACGTCCTTTGATAAGAGCATGAAGGTGGGTGCCAGCGTAGTTTGTGCGCGCAGAGGCGGCTGTTCTGCGACCTTTGATGAAATGAACAAATTCTTTACCATCAGCAATATGCCGATCGCATCCAGCAGATACTGGAACAGTATTCACGGCTGTGAGAAAGGGGAGGCAGAGATGGATGAGGAAGGCAAGCAGACGATGCGGATGCTTGCAAAGAATATGACATTTCTTATGAAGTCCATCGAGCTTGGCAAGAAAGAATATGGTCTTCCGGAACAGGAGGAGCGGACGGCGACGAATTTTATTCGGTAAGTTTAAGGGAGTCAGAGCATTTTTGATAATGTAGTCCATGCGCCGGCTGGATGGAGATACGATTTCGAAAATGAGATCGGGAGCGCCGGAACAGCCGCGGTCGGTCAATTTATTCGGATCACAGATAAGAGAGATATCAGGCTCAGCCCAATCTTTATCATCCGCATCCAGATTGACGGCGAAAGGAGGCGGATAAACGCGGCATTTTCCGCCGTTGGACTCGATATAATTTCCAAGAAGGCGGGAAATCTGGTAGGAAATTTCCTGATGAATCCGGCTCGGAGGTGCCATATTATAAACTTGCCCGTCGATCAGCTCTGCACGCTGCCCGTCGGGCAAATTCCAGTAATCTTTTGAAATATAGGTATACCTATATCTAAAAGTATAACAGGAAGAAATTATTTTCAATCATCCGTACGTATTCGCAACCAATCCCGGATAACCTCAGCGTCGTATCAGGTCATATGGATAATAATGACCTGATAATCGCGAACCGTCTCATACGGAAGTTTACCGGAACCGTCATGCATCCATCACAGGAAAAGGCTGTGTATGAGGGGAGATTTCCGGGGAATTTTGAGCGGAAATATGGTTGGGTGGCAAAAGTTCACGCGCCATTTGGATAAAATCCTGCATGACAGGAGACAGAAACTTGCTCTGATGCCACGCCAGATGAACGGTATTTTGAAAAGAAAAATCCGAAAAATAGATCCGGGAAATGGCACTGAGTCTCAGCTCAGCTTCGATCATAGTGCTTGGAAGAATCGTGACGCCAAGCCCCAGACGGACGGCTTCGAGAATGGCCTCTTGCGAGGTGCTTTCCCAGGCAGGGGTGACCTCACAGCCGGTCTGACGGATGGCATTTTGAAATACTTCATAAGAGGTGCTGCCGACTTCGCGGAAGAGCAGAGGTTCTTTCATAAATGCATTGATGGAAACGGTTTTTTCTGCCATCGGGTGTCCAGGCGCGCAGATAGCGGTGTAGTGTTCCTGAAACAGGGGAGTCAAGGCAATCTGTTCGGAGCGGATGGTGCCGCCGACGATTGCAAGATCTAGCGCCCCATTTAAGAGCATGGCTTCCGTCTGTGCGGTCGTCTGTATATGGACCTGCGTGTGCACATGGGGATATGTCTCTTGAAATAGCTGCATGAAACGTGGCAGATAGGAAATCCCCACGTTGGTGCTGGCGCCGATGCGGAGAATCCCGCTGATTCCGGAATTGGAAAATGCAAGTTCCATTTCATCGTACATCTGGATAAAATGGCGTGCATAGTCGAGAAAACGTCGCCCTTCGCCAGTAATGCGCAGACGCTGGTTGATCCGGTCGAAAAATAATGTTCCGTAGTGTTCTTCGAGCTCCCGGACGGCGGTGCTGACAGTTGGCTGCGTCAGGTAGAGATTGCGTGCCGCCTGTGTAATGCTTCCGGTGGACGCTACTTCGATAAAAATTCGGAAATGCCGCAGTGTCATGAAAACTCCTTTCCCGAATGTTTCATAAGGAGTGAGAAACATTCGTATCTGTGTGTTTGTCCTGCTTTTTGCCTGCCGTCAGAAAGGTTATTTTTGACGGCGCTGCTTTTATAAACAATCATAGATATTTTGATAAGAACTATATATAAATTATAGTAATTTTAAAATGAATTGGCAAGTGTTATAATGGGCACAGAAAAAGGAATGTTGTTCTGCGCGAAGGAGAACTGGGCGAGACAAAAGATAAAAGGGGGAATGGCAGATGAAACAGAAGCATCGACTGCTGGTTTTATTTTTAAAAACACTTTATATCAGCGCATTTACATTCGGGGGTGGTTTTGTCATTGTGACATTTATGAAGAAATGTTTCGTGGATGAGCTTCACTGGATTGATGAACAGGAAATGCTTGATTTTACCGCACTGGCACAGTCCTGTCCGGGCGCGATTGCGGTAAATGGGGCAATTTTGGTTGGCTGGAAAGTATATGGGTTTGCCGGAATGGTGGTGGCAGTCATCGGAACGATTCTTCCGCCGATGGCGATTCTGGCGGTTTTATCCGTCTGTTACGCCGCGTTTGCGTCGAACGTCTGGGTGGCAGCAGCACTAGAGGGAATGCGAGTCGGCGTGGCGGCTGTGATTCTGGATGTTTCCTGTGGGCTGGGAGTGAATGTTCTGAAGGAAAAAAAACTGTATTCAATTGCAATCATGGTAATTGCGTTTCTGGCTGATTTTGTGCTGGATGTGAATGTAATCTATATCATTGCGGCGGGTATTCTGGCGGGAACGATTCGATTTATCTGGATGAGAAAACGTGAGCAGACGGCCGGTGCGGTATAGAGGGGAGAATAGATATGATCTATATACAATTATTTTTGAGCTTTCTGCAGATAGGGCTTTTCAGCGTGGGCGGCGGCTACGCGGCGATTCCACTGGTACAGAGCCTGATTGTGGAACGACAGGGATGGATTACGATGACGGAGTTTACGAATCTTATCACGATCGCGGAAATGACGCCGGGACCGATTGCGGTCAATTCAGCAACCTTTGTCGGAATTCGGATAGCGGGACTTCCGGGAGCGGTTGCGGCAACCTGGGGATGTATTTTCCCATCTTGTATCATTGTATCGGTATTGGCATACATATATCGGCGTTATCGTGGCGGCTCTGCGATGGGAAGTATTTTAGGCAGTCTTCGCCCAGCGGTAGTGGCGCTGATCGCGGGTGCCGGACTTTCGATGCTACTGGCAGCAGTTCTTCCAGAGGTAAATGGGGAGAGGATGATCCAGTGGGGCAGTCTGGTTCTTTTTTCGGCAGCTTTTATAGCGCTCCGTAAATGGAAACTGAACCCAATTCTTGTGATGTGGGTCTGCGGCGGTGTCAGCCTGGCAGTTAAATTGATTGAGTATCATTTGTAGAGAAGGTAGTATAGGAATAGGTAATAGATATAAATGAGAGTGTAGATGGAGATTGAAAGCTGTATTTATGAATGGATGGAAATGGCATCGGATTTTTTTGATTCGATGCCATTTCTGGGATTAGGGGAAATAGATGCATAGACTTCAAATAGTTAGAATATTCTAAAAAATCACAACAAAATAAAAAGAATAACAAATATAGAAAAATCGTTGACAATCCTTGGAAACTCTGGTATCATAACATACGTCCTTGAGACAAGGGCAAATCAATCGAAGAAATAAGAGCGGAAACGCAAACGGGTTTCTAAGAAAGATTAAAAATAAAATAAAAAAGTTGTTGACAAAGTCAATTGCTTATGATAATATAAATAAGCTGTCGATGAGACAACAACAAAGAACCTTGAAAACTGAACAGTATGTAAAACCCTGAAAATTCTAAGAACAAAGGCTTTTGGTTAAGCCTTGAAGTTCAAGAGAACATTCAGAACAAAACCAAAACAACAGTAATAACGGTTAAAATTAGCCAAGCGAATTTTGACTGGAATCAAAACTTTAACATGAGAGTTTGATCCTGGCTCAGGATGAACGCTGGCGGCGTGCTT